>WNGL01003194.1_pt1 | contig 24333 bp, 8 predicted proteins | sample 5400591 | NCBI WGS metagenome assembly WNGL01 (sample SAMN13153377, study PRJNA577476) | soil metagenome | isolation source: 80 cm soil or saprolite under Garry oak tree replicate 1 | place: USA:California | collected 2016-06-15 | reverse complement strand
ATGGCGTCTTCAGCCATGTCGAGCCGCCTGGCGCCATCGACTCTATTGCGCTCTCCATCAACGACCGCGGCCAGGTGGCGGGATGGTACGACGACGCTCTGGGCAACACGCACGGATTTATCTACTACCAAGGCATCCTCACTACGATTGACCCGCCCGGCTCCCTGGCATCGGAAGTGACTTCGATTGACAACGACGGCGTCATTGTCGGGGATTACATCGGCGCGGACGGCGTCGACCATGGATTCATCGGGACGACAAAGAACTGAGCCAGGCCACGTCTCCCGCGCCTGCTCACTTGGGGGTTGGGCAGGTGCCGGAGGATAGCATGGCGCAGGGGGCGGGAGTCGTCTCCCGCCCCTGGTGACCGATGCTATCTCCGGCACACAGCAGTTTTACCGGTTAAGCCGATAGTCAAAAGAATCAAGCAATGAAGCAACCAATGAGAATATCCTGCTCGTGTGAGCGGATAGCGGGTCCTGATAGGAAACCGTGTGTCCGTCAAGGCCCGCTGGTTCCATTTAACCACGGAGTTCACGGATTTCACAGATACAAGAAATCCGTGTCATCCGTGTTATCCGTGTCATCAGCGTTTAAACCTACTATGAAGAGCTTACCAACTTGTTTGGACGGAATCGAACCACCAACGCTACGGCACCGGCGCCTGCCGATGTTCTCATAGCTTTAACCTATCGCACCCATGTTAACAAGGTATTGGCCAACTTTGCCTGAGACTCTACAGACTCTACAAGTGCAATATTTGAAAACCCACCCACATTACCAATATTATGAACTTATCTATCACAACTAATCTCCGCCCCGCAGTCTGCGTGGTCCTGTCGCTCCTGCTTACAACGCCCGCCTGGGCGGCGGAAAGACAACAGCTTGGCCGTCATGTGCCGGGCGGTCTGACCGTCAGTTCAAAAGCCGCGCCGATGGCGGCCCAGATGCCCTGGCGAGGCGCCTGGCAGGACGCCCAAGAGCAGCCGGTGGAGAGTTTCGCTGCACGGCTGGACCGCTTGCCGCTCAACCCGGGGGCGAATGTCTTACTCGGCATGGGCCATAACGAACCGACGATCGCGGCGGATCCGAATAACCCACTGCGCGTGGCTGCCGCGACATATCTGGGAATCCGGGTGTCCACCAACGGCGGCGTGGGTTTTGAGCCGCGCGCGAACATTACCGCGCCCAACGGCTATTCGACCGCGCACGGTGGAGATTCCTCGGTCGGCTACGACAGCCAGGGCCGGCTGTTTTGGACGTTCCTGCTCCTACGCACCAACGTGAGCGCATTCGATGTATTCATCGTCCAATGCAATCCCAACACCGGCGCGATTCTTCCCGGTTATCCCGTCAATGTCACCGCCGCCGCTGGCGTGGCCGCTGATAATGCGAACCATTCACACGACAAGTCATGGCTGGCCGTGGACAGTTCTTCGACCAGCCCATTTCGAGATCGGCTCTATGTCGTATGGACGGATTTCAGCGCGTACGGCACGTTGATTCTGAGCACGCACTCCGTCAACCAGGGTGCGACCTGGAGCCGCGTGCAGACGCTCTCGCGCAGCGACGAAGGTTTCGTCTGGCCCTCCCAAAACACCGTCGCGACTAATGGCGATGTGTATGCGTCGTATCATTCGCAAGCCGGGTGGACCCCGGGCGGCAGCCCCGACGGCGTCTCGGGCAAAATTTTCGTCTCGCGCTCGACCAATGGCGGCGCGACCTATCCGCAGAAAAGGGTGGTGGCTTATGCTGCCGGACAGGCGGACATGACGTTCAACGTTCAGAGCAGCGATCGAAAAATCCCCGGCACGCAGTTCTGGTTGCAAGGCAGCGTCCAGCCGCGAATCCTGGCCGACCCGAACATCCCTGGCCGCATTTACGTCATCGCCAACGACCAGCCCAACCCGACGGATTTCGCCGACGTTTACATCGTGACTTCGACCGACTACGGCAGCACGTGGGGCGCGCCGGCTCGCATTGATAGCGGAGCCGCAGGCACTTTCCACGTCATGCCCTCCGCTGCGATTGACCCCGTCAGCGGTGGCATCGTCGTCACCTACTACGACAACCGCAACGGCCAGACCAATTCGAGCGGCGATTTTTTGCTCGACGTTTTCGCCACCACCAGCGCCGACGGCGGCGCGACCTTCACGCCCGATTTCCAGATTAACTCGGCCCCTTTCGATCCCGACCTTAACGCGCGGTGCCGCTTTGGGCCATCGGGCTGCGGCGATTACGACACTGTAAATACTCTGCGAATCGGCGAATACAATGGAGTGGCCATCGGCGGCGGCGTGGCGCTCGCGGTGTGGACGGGAAACAACGCCAGCGGCTTCCAAGACACTGCCTTCAGCCTGTTCTCCAGCGTCGCCTGCACAGTGAACTGTCCGCCCGCCGTCACTCAGGCCAATGACCCCGGCCTGTGCGGCGCCACGGTGAATTATCCCGCACCGACCAGCAGCGGCGGTTGTGGAATCGTCACCTGCTCACCTCCGGCCGGTTCGTTTTTCGCGGTCGGCACCAACACGGTCACCTGCGCCAGCGCGACCGGCTCGAGTTGCATGTTCAACGTGATTGTCAACGACACCGAGCCGCCGAAAGTCACCAGTTCCGTGGCCACCGCCTGGCTCTGGCCGCCCAATCATAGTCTGATCAACGTCGGCCTTACCGCAGCCGCCACCGACAATTGCTCCGATCCGATCGCCATCGGCGTGCAGGTGTTTTGCGACGAGAGCGAGGACGCGCGTGGGGACGGCCAGTTCCGGCCCGACGCCCAAGACATCGCGCCCGGCACTCTGCGCTTGCGCAGCACCTGCTTCGGCGAGGGCGATGGCCGCGTCTATCTGATCGTGACGACCGCGACGGACACCTCGGGAAACGAAAGCCACTCCTACGCGACGGTCGTGGTGCCGCACGACCGCAGCGCGGCGTCCATTGCTTCCGTCAAGGCCCAGGCCGCGGCGGCCAGCGCGTTCTGCCAGGCGCATGACGGGGACGCGCCGCCGGGTTTTGGCATGATCGGCAGCGGCGGGCAGAACGCCGTGATCAACCCCATCTCCGGCACAAGGCAGTTTTACCCGGTTAAGTCAGTAAGCAAAAGAAGCATGCTCCAATGAAAAGCAACCTCAAGTTTTCCAGCCGTCCTCACGCTCGGTTTCACCGTAACCGGGCTTCAGACACACTCGTCGCGTTCAGCCTCGCGGGCTTCCTGGTTTTCTCTGGCGCCACCATGAAATCAAACGCCGCTGCCCGGCTCACCAACTCTCCTTCGGCGCAGGGCATGTCGGTGATCAGTTGGAATGGCCGGGGCACGTTGGAAATGGCGGCTCAACTCTCCGGATCCTGGTTGACAATATCCAACGCCGCGAGTCCTTACACCAACCAGATTGCGGACGGCGCAGGGTTCTTCCGCCTCAATCAAACGGTGGACACTACGACTTTGCGCAAGAAGGTGATGTGCGGTTATCAAGGGTGGTTTCGTTGTCCGGGCGACGGCGGCAGCCAATGGATTCACTGGAGCCGCAACTCAGGCCAGATCACGACGAACACGCTGACCTTTGAGATGTGGCCGGATATGAGCGACTACACCAACAAATATCCCGCGCCAGGGTTCACGTATCCCAGCGGCGCCCAGGCTTATTTGTTCAGTTCTCAGGATCAGCAGACCGTGGATCGGCATTTCGACTGGATGCAGGATTACGGCATAGACGGGGTCTATGTGCAACGGTTTGTCGTGGGGGTTGCGACCCATCCTACCAACGTGCTCAACGCCGCGCGGAAAGCCGCCAACCGGACGGGCCGGACATTTGCAATCACCTACGACATGAGCGGACAGCCCACGAACACTCTGTTCAGCCAACTGACCAACGACTGGCGGTGGCTGGTGGACAACATGCACATCACGCAAGACCCGCGCTATTTGCATCATAACGGCAAACCGGTCCTGATGATCTGGGGTTTCTTCTCTGACCGTTTCTCCACGAACCTCGCCAATCAGATCATTGATTTTTTCAAAACCAACGCGACTTATGGCGTAACCTTGGTGGGAGGTGGTGAATGGTGGTGGCGGTCCGACACGACTCCCGGTTGGGCGGATGTGTTCCGGCGTTTCGACGTGTATAGTCCGTGGAATGTGGGGAACTATTCGGTTGATGGCCTGAACAACAAGTACGCCTCCACCGCTTATTGGTCAGATGACTTGTCGGAGGCTGCGAACGCAGGGATGCTGTACCTGCCGGTCATTTATCCGGGGTTCAGTTGGGATAACTTGCAGCAAGAACCGCCGGGCACGTCAAAGATTTCCAGGCTCGGGGGCGATTTCCTTTGGAGGCAATTCTACGATGCCGCGAACCTCGGCCTGGACATGGCCTACGTGGCTATGTTCGACGAAGTGGATGAAGGCACCGCCATTTTCAAGGTAAGCAATACGCCGCCCACCCAGGCATATTTTGTGACCTACGAAGGAATGCCCGCCGACTGGTATATGCGGCTGGCGGCTGAAGGCACAAAAGTTCTGACTGGCGAAAGGCCCAACACACCAAACATACCGATTTCACCGTGATCCAAACAGAATACTGTCCGTCTTGGAATCCCGGGATTTCGTAACCCTGGGCTGGAGGTCACAATCCCTTTGGGATTGAACTTGCGTGTCAGGATGCGGCTGCTGATCAACCTCGCCGAAATGCCGGAAAGAAAGATCTCTCGTGCTTTTCTCAAAATAATTTGCCGCTTTGGCGGCCAAATCTCGCCTTGTCTCTGGGTGGGCAAAGCAGCTGACCGGCGAAAATGAAGAGTCAGCGAGAAAAACGGAAGGAACAGCTATGAATGACTTGAACCATTCCCGAACGGCGGTGGCACGGCTTCCCGCCCGTATCTTCGACACCCAGACGGAACGTCCCATTAACGCCGAGGCTTTAGCGGCTTTAGCTCGGTGGAAGGCGGCGCACGCGACTTGGGAACTATTTCAACAGTTTGTCGAAAGCAGTCGGAAGCCGTTGAAACGGCTCAAGCGCCCCACCGGCTCGCTACACCGGGCTAAAGCCCCGGTGCTAATGAGAACTTGTTGGAAAGCGTGTGCAATATGGGGGCTCGCTGTCGGCCTGCTCCTGGCAATTGACGGAAGCGCCTTGGCCGCAGTGCGTTACGTGGACGTGAGCAGCACCAACGCCACGCCGCCCTACACCAACTGGACCACCGCCGCCACGAACATCCAGAACGCCGTGGATGCCGCCGTGGCGGGCGACGAGATCGTCGTGACCAACGGAACTTACGCCACCGGCGGGCGGGCGGTAGATGGCACAATGACCAACCGGGTGGCGGTGGACAAGCTGCTCACGTTGCGGAGTGTCAACGGCCCGCAGGTAACAATTATCCGGGGGTATCAGGTGCCCGGCACCACCAATGGTGACGGCGCGATTCGGTGCGTGTATTTGACCAACGGAGCCAGCCTGTCCGGGTTCACTTTGACCAACGGGGCCACTCGGGCGGTGAACGACTATTACACATTCCGCGAATCGAGCGGGGGCGGACTGCGGTGTGAAGGGACCACTGCGGTGGTCTCCAATTGCGTGGTGGCGGCAAACTCGGCTTATGGGACCGGCGGCGGGGCGTATGGTGGCACGCTGAACAACTGCACCCTGATCGGCAACTCCAGTCTCGGAAGCGGCGGCGGGGCCTGGCTCAGCACGCTGAACAACTGCGCGCTGACCGGCAACTCGGCTGCGTCCCAGGGCGGCGGGGCGAACGGAGCCATACTAAACAACTGCACGCTCACGGGTAACTCGGCTTACGGCGGCGGCGGGGCGTTCTCTAGCGCCCTGAACAACTGCGCGCTGACCGCCAACTCCGCCTCCAGCGGCGGTGCCGGGGCACAGGATGGCACGCTGAACAACTGCACGCTCACGGGTAACTCGGCTGGCTATTACGGCGGCGGGGAAGCTTTCTGCACGATGAACAACTGCATCATCTATTTCAACAGCGCGCCCCAGGACGCGAATTATTTCCCCGATCCCTACTACGCCCTGAACTACTGTTGCACAACCCCGCTGCCAACCAATGGCGTTGGCAATATTTTCCTGGATCCGCAACTGGCCAATTACTCGCATTTGAGCGCTGGTTCACCCTGCCGCGGGACGGGCAGCGCAGCCTACGACAGCGGCACGGACATAGACGGCGAAGCCTGGCTCAGCCCGCCTTCTATTGGCTGTGACGAATACCACGCCGCTGCGCTGACCGGACCTTTGACCGTGGCCATCACCGCATCGTACGCGACCGTGACGCCGAGCTTTACGGTGCAATTCACGGCGTTGATTGAAGGACATGCCGCGGCCAGCGTCTGGGATTTTGGCGACGGCGCCACGGCCACCAACCAGCCCTACACTGCTCATGCCTGGGCAGCGCCCAGAGACTATGTGGTGATCTTGCGCGCCTACAATGAGAGCTTGCCTGGCGGGGTCAGCGCGACTGTTACCGTCCACGTGGTGGCTCAACCCGTCCACTATGTCGCGGCTGATAGCGGCAACCCGGTAGCTCCCTACACGTCCTGGGCCGCGGCCGCCACGAACATTCAGGATGCGGTGGATGCGGTGGCGGTCGCGGGGGCGCTGGTGCTGGTCACCAATGGCATCTACGCCACCGGCAGCCGTGTGCTGGATGGCGCGACCAACCGAGTCGTCATCACCAAGCCGCTGGCGGTGCGGAGCGTCAATGGGCCGCAGTTCACGACCATTGATGGGGGTCAGTTGGTTGGGTGCGTGTCCCTAATCAGCAGCGCCAACCTGTCCGGGTTCACCTTGACCAGGGCGGCCGCTTACTACGGCGGGGATTATGGCGGCGGCGCGGCCTATGGCGGCACTTTGAACAACTGTGCGCTGACCGGCAACTTAGGGAGCGGCGCGAGCTACAGCACCCTCAACAACTGCGCGCTCACCGGCAACACCAATAGAGGGGCGTATGAATGTACGCTAAACAATTGTGCGCTGACCAGCAACTCAGGTGGCGGGGCGCAAGAATGTACGCTGAACAATTGCGCGCTGACCGGTAACTACGACAACGGAGCGTACTACAGCACCCTGAACAACTGCACGCTGACTGGCAACTGGTCTCCTTACGGAGGCATCGGGGCCTATGAATGTACGCTGAACAACTCGATTGTCTATTTCAACGGCGGGCCGCTGGGGGTGAACTATGATTCCTCCTGCACGCTGAACTATTGCTGCACGACGCCGCAGCCAACCAACGGCCTCGGAAACGTTTCTCTCGACCCGCAACTGGCCAGTGCCTGGCGCTTGAGTTCGGCTTCCCCCTGTCGCGGGGCGGGCAGCGCCGCCTACGCAAGCGGCACGGACATTGATGGCGAGGCCTGGCTCAGCCCGCCGTCCATCGGCTGTGATGAATATCACGCCGCCGCGCTGACGGGACCCTTGACTGTGTCCATCGCCGCGTCGTTCACGAACGTAACGCCCGGTTTTACGGTGCAATTCACCGGGTCCATTGAAGGACGAGCGGCGGCCGGCTCCTGGGATTTTGGCGACGGCATGACGGTGACCAACCGGCCCTACACCTCTCATGCCTGGGCGGCTCCCGGGGACTACGCGGTGGTCTTGAACGCTCACAACGAAAGCCAGCCGGGCGGCGTCAGCGCCACCCTGATTGTCCATGTAGTGACCCAACCCGTACATTATGTTGCCGCCCGCAGCGCCAGCCCGGTGGCGCCTTACACGAATTGGACCACAGCGGCCACGAACATCCAGGACGCGGTGGATGCCGCGACGGTGCCAGGGGCGCTGGTGCTGGTGACCAATGGGATCCATGCCACCGGCGGAGGGGCGGTGGGCAACCGCGTGGCGGTTGACAAAGCCCTGACCGTGCGGAGCGTCAACGGACCGCAGTTCACGGCTATTGATGGAGGCCGGTCGGTCCGGTGCGCGTACCTCACCAGCGGCGCCAGCTTGTCCGGGTTCACCCTGACAAATGGGGCTGCGAGTTCCGGGGCCGGGGTTTACTGTGAATCGGCACTGGCGGTGGTTTCCAACTGCGTGGTAGCGGGCAACTCGGCAGTGCCCTACGGCGGCGGAGCCTATGGCGGCACACTGAACAACTGCACACTGAGCGGCAACTTGGCCTCTGGTTATTATGCCATCGGCGGCGGAGCCTATGCCGCCACATTGAACAACTGCACACTGAGCGGCAACTCGGCCTCTGGAGCGTCCGGCGGCGGGGCATCCTACTGCACGCTCAACAACTGCACGCTCAGCGGCAATTCGGCTTACGGTTCCCCCGGTTACCCCTATTATGAAGGTTACGGCGGCGGGGCACACTTCTGCACACTGAACAACTGCGCGCTGAGCACCAACTCAGCCAGCATCGGCGGAGGCGCATACAACAGCGCACTGAATAATTGCACGCTGACTGGTAACTCTGGCGGCGGGGCGAACGGTTGCACGTTGAACGACTGCACCCTGAATGGCAACACCGGCGGTGGAGCGAACGGTTGCACGCTGACCAACTGCACACTGACTGGCCACGCCGACGGCGGAGCCAACGGCTGCACGCTGAACAACTGCGCGCTGACTGGCAACACCGGCGGCGGAGCGAACGGCTGCACGCTAACCAACTGCACGCTCAGTGGCAACTCCGCTCCCTACGACGGTGGCGGAGCGAACGGTAGCGCGCTCAACAATTGCACCCTGACTGCCAACTCCGCTTTCGGCTACGGCGGCGGGGCGTATAGCAGCAGGCTTAGCAACTGCATGCTCAGCGGCAACTCCGCCTCCCAGGGCGGCGGGGTCTATTACAGCACGTTGAATAACTGCACCTTGACTGGCAACACGGCTGGCGCCGGCGGCGGCGGGGCGGCTGGGAGCACGCTGAGCAATTGCATCGTCTATTTCAACTACGCGGTGAACGGGTCGAATTATGATTCCTCCTGCACCCTGAACTATTGCTGTGCGCAACCGTTGCCGAAAAATGGGGCCGGCAACATTTCTGCGGACCCGCAACTGGCCAGTCTCTCGCATCTAAGCGCCGGTTCCCCCTGTCGCGGGGCGGGCAGCGCCGCCTACGCCAGCGGCACGGACATTGACGGCGAAACCTGGCTTACGCCGCCGTCCATCGGCTGCGACGAGTATCACGCGGGGGGAGTGGCGGGGCCGTTGAACGTGAACATCATCGCATCGCTCACGAGCGTGCTGATTGGTTATCCGGTTCAACTCACGGCCTCGATTGACGGGCGGACCACCGGGAGCCTGTGGGACTTTGGTGATGGCATCACGACCACCAACCAGCCGTACGCTTCTCATGCCTGGACGGAGCTTGGGGATTATACGGTGGTCTTGCGCGCCTACAATGAGATCTGGCCTGGTGGGATCAGCGCAACCGTAACGGTGCATGTGGTGACCCAACCCGTCCATTATGTCGCGGTGGGCAGCTCCAGTCCAGTGGCGCCCTACACCTCCTGGGCCACGGCCGCCAGGAACATCCAGGACGCGGTGGATGCCGCGATCGTGCCGGGGGCGTTGGTGCTGGTGACCAACGGGATATATGCCGCCGGCGGGCGGGCCATGTATGGCACGATGACCAACCGTGTGGCGGTGTATAAGCTGCTCACGTTGCGCAGCGTTAACGGGCCGCAGTTCACGATGATTCAGGGCCGGCGTGATCCCACCAATGTTTTCGGCGACGGCGCTATTCGCTGCGTGTATCTCACGAACGGCGCCAGCCTGGACGGGTTCACCCTGACCAACGGGGCCACCCGCGCTGTGTACTACGATTACCCGCCCTACCGCGAAACGAGCGGCGGCGGATTGTGGTGTGAAACGACGAACACGGTGGTTGTTTCCAATTGTGTGGTGGCGGGCAACTCGGCCTACTACTACAGCGGCGGGGCGTATCAGGGCACTCTAATCAACTGCGTGCTCATTGGTAACTCGGGCAATGGCGCGACTTTCAGCACGTTGAACAACTGCACCCTGACTGGCAATACCGGCGCCGGAGCAGGCAGTTGCACGGTGAACAACTGCACAATCACCAACAACTGGGGCGCCGGCTCGTACTCCAGCACGCTGAACAACTGCGCGCTGGCCGGCAACTATCCCGGTGCTTCTGGCAGCACGTTGAACAACTGCACCTTGACCGGCAATGTCGGCAGTGGAGCGAGCGGCTGCGCGCTCAACAACTGCATTGTCTATTTCAACGGCGGGCCGCTGGGGGTGAACTATGATTCCTACAGCACCCTGAACTATTGTTGCACGACCCCGCAGCCAACCAACGGCCTGGGAAACATTTCCCTGGACCCGCAACTGGCCAGTGCCTGGCGCTTGAGTTCGGGCTCCCCCTGTCGCGGGGCGGGTAGTGCCGCCTACGCCAGGGGCACCGACATTGACGGCGAAGCTTGGCTCAGCCCACCGTCCATTGGCTGCGATGAATACCACGCTGGCGCGCTCACGGGTCCGTTGAGCGAGGGCATCACCGCATCCTTCACGAACGTGGCAGTGGGTTTCACGGTGCAACTCACCGGGTCCATCGAAGGGCGGGCGGCGGCCAACTCCTGGGATTTTGGCGACGGCGTCACGGCCACCAACCAGCTCTACACCGCTCATGCCTGGGCTGCGCCAGGAGATTATGCGGTAGTCTTGCGCGCTTACAACGAAAGCCAGCCGGGCGGGATCAGCGCGACCGTCATGGTCCATGTGGTGAGTGAGGTTCATTATGTCGCGGCGGATGGCGGAAACCCAGTGGCGCCCTACTTGTCATGGGCCACGGCGGCCACGAACATCCAGGACGCAGTGGATGCCGCTACTACATTGCCGGGGGTGTTGGTGCTGGTGACCAACGGCATCTACTCCACCGGCGGTCGTGTCGCTGGTTACGGCCCGACCAACCGCGCTGCCGTGGACAAACTGGTGGCGCTGCGGAGCGTCAACGGACCGCAGTTCACGGCGATTGACGGAGGCCGGTCGGTTCGGTGCGTGTACCTGGTCGGCGGCGCCAGCTTGTCCGGGTTCACCCTGACAAACGGGGCTGGCGGTTACGCCGCCGGCGGGATTTTTTGTGAATCGGCGCTTGCGGTGGTTTCCAACTGCGTGGTGGCGGCAAACTCCGGCGGCGGGGTTTCTGGCGGGACGTTGAACAACTGCGCGCTCACCGGCAACTCCGCTCCATACAACGGTGGCGGCGCCTATAGTAGCACGCTCAACAACTGCACACTCACAGACAACTCGGCGTCCGCAGGCGGAGGGGCGTTTTACTGCACGCTGAATAACTGCGCGCTCAGCGGCAACTCAGCATCGGGTCAGTACGGCGGCGGCGCGTATAGTAGCACGCTGAACAACTGCACACTCAGCGGCAACTCCGCCTGGCAGGGTGGGGGGGTGTATTACAGCACATTGAATAACTGCGCCCTCACCCGCAATTCCGGCAGCGGCGCGGATTCCTGCACCCTGAACAACTGCGCGCTGACCGGCAACTCCGGCGGCGGGGCAAAAGTTTGCACTCTGAACAACTGCACCGTCGCCGGCAACTCCGGCGGCGTGAGTAACAGCACGCTGCACAACTGCATTGTCTATTTCAACAGCGGGACGAATTATGATTCCTCCAGCACGCTGAACTACTGTTGCGCCACGCCGCAACCGACCAATGGTCTCGGCAATATTTCTTTAGATCCGCAACTGGCCAGTTTCTCGCACTTAAGCGCCGGCTCGCCCTGTCGCGGGGCAGGCAGCGCGGCCTACGCGCGCGGCACCGACATTGACGGCGAGGCCTGGCTCACCCCGCCATCCATCGGCTGCGACGAATATCACGCGGACGCGCTGACCGGGCCGTTGAGTGTGGGCATCGCCGCATCGTTCACCAGCGTTACCACGGGTTATCTATTGCAACTCACAGCTTTGATTGACGGGCGGGCCGCGGCCAGCACTTGGGACTTTGGTGACGGTATCACGGCCACCAACCAGGCGTACACTTCTCATGCCTGGACGGCGCTGGGGGACTATGCGGTGGTCTTGCGCGCCTACAATGAAAGCCAGTCTGGCGGGATCAGCGCGACGGTCACCGTGCATGTCGTGGTGCAACCCATTCATTTCGTTGCCGCGGATAGCAGCCATCCGGTCGCGCCCTTTCAGTCCTGGGCCACGGCGGCGACAAACATCCAGGATGCCGTAGATGCTGCGCTGGCGGGGTCGCTGGTGCTGGTGACCAATGGAAGCTATGCGACCGGCGGGCGCAATGGCAATCGCGTGGCGGTGGACAAACGCTTGAGCGTACGGAGCGTCAATGGCACGGGATCCACCACTATTGACGGAGGCCACTCGGTTCGTTGCGTGTCCTTGACCAACGGGGCCGGCCTCTCCGGTTTCACTTTGACCAACGGGTACGCCGCGTACGGCGGAGGACTATACTGTGAAGCCACATATTCGGTGGTTTCCAATTGTGTGCTGGCGGGCAACTCAGGCTCCGATTACGGCGGCGGAGCGTACGGCGGCACGCTGGACAACTGCGTCCTCACGGGCAACTCCGCAAATTATGGCGGCGGGACGTATTACTGCACGCTGAACAACTGCGCGTTGAGCGGCAACTCCTCTGGCTCCTATGGCGGCGGGGCGTACTACAGCACGCTGAACAACTGCACGTTGAGCGGCAACTCGGCCACAGGAACATACGGCTCCGGTGGCGGGGCCGCTAATTGCGCGCTGACCAACTGCATTGTCTATTTCAACACCGCGCTGCAGGGGGCGAATTATGATTCCTTCAGCATGCTGACTTACTGTTGCACGACGCCGCAACCTACCAACGGTATGGGCAACATTTCTTTGGATCCGCAACTGGCCAGCTCCTCGCATCTGAGCCCAGGTTCCCCATGTCGCGGGGCCGGCAACGCGGCATACTCGAGCGGCACCGACATTGACGGTGAAGCCTGGGCCAGTCCGCCCTCGATCGGCTGCGACGAGTATCACGCCGGCGCGGTGACGGGACTGTTGAGCGTGGGCATCACCCCATCGTTCACGAACGTGGCAATCGGTTTCCCAGTGGAATTTAGAGCGGTGATCGAAGGGCGGCCGACCGCCAGCGTCTGGGATTTTGGAGACGGCACCACGGTCACCAACCAGCCATACACCTCTCATGGCTGGACAGGGCTGGGGGATCATGCGGTGGTGGTGTGGGCTTACAATGAAAGCCAGCCTGGCGGGATCAGCGCGACCGTGACAGTTCACGTGGTCAATGTCGTCCATTACGTGGCGACGACCAGCGGCAATCCCGTGGCGCCCTACACATCCTGGGCCACGGCGGCCAGCAACATCCAGGATGCGGTGGATGCGGCGACGGTGCCTGGGGCGCTGGTGCTGGTGACCAATGGGACCTACGCCACCGGCGGGCGTACGGCAGACGGCTACTCGACGAATCGGGTGATAATCCACAGATTCCTGACCGTGCGGAGCGTCAACGGACCGCAGTTCAGCGCCATAGACGGAGGTAGCTCGGTCCGCTGCGTGGACCTAACCAACGGCGCCAGCCTGTCCGGATTCACCTTGACCAACGGGGCGGCTTATTACTCCGGCGGCGGCGTGTTCTGTGAATCTACAAACGCGTGGATTTCCAACTGCGTGGTGTCGGGCAACTCCGCAACTTACAGCGGCGGCGGGGTGTTTTACGGCACACTGAACAACTGCACGCTGATCGGCAATTCTGCTTCCTACGGCGGCGGGGCATACAACAGCACGCTGAACAATTGCACGCTGGCGGACAACTCGGCCTATTCCTACGGAGGCGGGGCTTACTCTGCCACGCTGAACAACTGCGCGTTGACCGGTAACTCGGCTTCATCTTATGGCGGCGGGGCATACAACAGCACGCTGAACAACTGCGCCATGTCTGGTAATTCTGCTTCCTACGGCGGCGGGGCGGATTACTCGACGCTCAACAACTGCACGCTCACCGGCAACTCGGCCACGGGAACGTACAGCTCCGGCGGCGGGGCCGCCGGTTGCACGCTGAACAACTGCATTGTCTATTTCAACACCGCGCAGCAGGGACAAAACTATGATTCCTCAAGCACATTGAACTACTGCTGCACGACCCCGCAGCCAGCCAGCGGCATGGACAACGTCTCTTTGGATCCGGAACTGGCCAGCCCCTCGCATTTGAGCGCCGGTTCGCCCTGCCGGGGGGCTGGCAATGCCGCCTACGCCACCGGCGCCGACATTGATGGAGAATCCTGGCTCAACCCGCCCTCCATCGGCTGCGACGAGTATCACGCGGGCGCGGTGGGGGGACCGTTGACCGTGGCTATCTCGGCCTCCTTCACCAACGTGGCGCTCGGTTACGAGGTGGGATTGACGGCGCTGATTCAGGGGCGGACTACGGACAGCGTCTGGGAGTTTGGGGACGGCTTTGTCGAGATCAACCACCCCTTTACTTCCCGTGCCTGGGCGACGCCGGGCGACTATCTCGTGGCTTTATGGTCGTTCAACGAGAGCCACCCGGGAGGAATAAGCGCGACCATCACCATCCACGTGGTCAACGCCGTCCATTACGTCGCGGCTGATAGCGGCAACCCTGTGACGCCCTATGCCTCTTGGGCCACGGCGGCTACCAACATCCAGAATGCGGTGGACGCGGCGACGGTGCCGGGGGCGCTGGTGCTGGTGACAAATGGCATTTACGCAAGCGGCGGGCGCCTGGCAGTTGGCGACAGCGCCGTCAACCGGGTGGCGCTGGACAAACCGTTGCGGCTCCGGAGCGTCAACGGCCCACAGTCCACGACGATTGACGGGGGTCACTCCAATCGGTGCGTGTACTTGGTCTCCAGCGCCAGCCTGTCCGGGTTCACCTTGACCGGCGGGGCGGGCGGCGGCGCGTATGGGGGCACGATAAACAACTGCGTGCTGAGGGGCAACTCGGGCGCCGGCGCGATATCCAGCACGCTCAACAACTGCGCGCTGAGCGCCAACTCGGGCGGTGGCGTTAGTTATAGCACAGTGAACAACTGCACGCTGACCGGCAACTCCGGCAGCGGGGCAGTCAGCAGTACCCTGAATAACTGCATCGCCTATTTCAACACGGGGGCGAATTATGACTTCTCCAGTGCCCTAAACTACTGCTGCGCGACGCCGCTGCCAGCGAATGGTTTTGGCAACATTTCCCTTGATCCTCAATTGGCCAGTGCCTCGCATCTGAGCGCCGGCTCCCCCTGTCGCGGGGCGGGCAGCGCCGCATACGTCAGCGGCGCCGACATAGAAGGCGAGGCCTGGGCCAGCCCGCCGTCCATCGGCTGCGATGAATACCACGCTGGCGCGCTGACGGGAGCGTTGAGCGCAGACATCACCGCATCATACGCGAACGTGGCGGTGGGTTTTACGGTGCAACTCACCGGGTTCATTGAGGGACGGGCGGCGGCCAGCTCCTGGGATTTTGGCGACGGCGCCACGGCCACCAACCAGCCATACACCGCTCACGCCTGGACGGTGCCGGGAGACTATGCGGTGGTCTTGCGCGCTTACAATGAAAGCCAGCCTGGCGGTATTTGCGCCACCGTGACTGTCCATATCGTGACTGGCCTGCATTACGTCGCGGCCGGCAACACCAACGCAGTCGCGCCCTACACGTCCTGGACCACCGCAGCGGGAAACATCCAGGATGCCATCAACGCTATCGAGCCGGGTGCTCAGGTGCTGGTGACCAATGGGGCCTACGGCCCGATCTCTGTCCCTGGACTCCTGACGGTGCGCAGTGTCAACGGCCCGCAGTCTGCGATCATTTATGGAGGGGGGCGTAGGTGCGCGTACCTGGCCAGCGGGGCCAGCCTCTCCGGTTTCACCCTGACCGATGGGTATGCCGAGCAGGGTGCCGGGGTGTACTGTGAATCCCAAACTTCGGTGGTTTCCAACTGCGTGGTGTCGGGCAACTTTGCCTCGCTGGATTACTATTCCTACCGCGGTGGCTACTACTACTACGCGGATGCGTATGGCGGCGGGGCATACGGCGGCACCTTGAACAACTGCACTCTGACCGGCAACAGGATCGCGGCAAGCTACGGCGGTTATGGTTATGGATATGGTCAGGATTACGTTGATGGTTATGGCGGCGGGGCATGCAACTGCACACTGAACAACTGCACACTGACCGGCAACTCAGTCACGGGCTACAACGCGCGCGGTTATGGTTACGGTTACTCTTCCGGCTCTGGTTATGGCGGCGGGGCGTACAACTGCACGCTAAATAATTGCACGCTCAACGAAAACTCGGCTATCGGCTACAACCACAGCTATAGCTATTACGGGCCGTGCGGTCACGGCGAAGGCGGCCTCGACCCCGGCGACATCTACTGCTACTACTACTACTACGACATCGTCTATGCATACGGCGGCGGGGCATACAACTGCATCCTCAACAACTCCATTGTGAGTGGGAACTGGGTCTCGGGACCTGGCTATGGCGCGGATTACTACGGGGGCGCACTGAACTACTGTTGGACGACCGACCCGCTGTTCGTGGATCCGTACTCCGGGAATCTGCGGTTGCAATCCAACTCGCCTTGCATCAACGCCGGCAACAACGCCTACGCACCCGGAAGCACCGACCTGGATGGCCGCCCGCGCATCGTCGGTGGCACCGTGGATATCGGGGCCTATGAATTTCAGCCGGGCCTCAGCGGCGCGTTCGTCGGTTGGCTCAGGCAGCACGGACTGCCCACCGAGGGCTCGGCGGACACCGCCGACCCGGACGGCGACGGCATGAACAACTGGCAGGAGTGGATTGCCGGAACCGACCCGACCGACGCCGCCTCCGCGCTACGGTTGCTCACGCCGGCCTTCACACCTCCAGGCCTGCTTCTGCGTTGGAGCAGCGACACCAATCATGCCTACCTCGTCGAACGCACCACCAGCTTAGCGCCCCCAATCACATTTGGCCTCCTCCGGGCCAATGTCCCCGGCCTGTCCGGTACGACTACCTATATTGACACCACTGCCCCATCGGCTGGCGCGGCTTTCTACCGCGTCGGGACGGACTCGACGAACGGTTCCGCGCCCCTTTGGCTGGAAACGCCGCTCTTTGTTCCCGCCGGCTTGGCGGTCACTTGGACCAGCGTCACCAACCGCAGCTACTTCGTCGAACGTGCTACCAACCTGTGGCCGCAGCCGGCCTTCGCGGTCGTGCAAACCAACATCCCAGGCCAGCCCGGCACGACCACCTTCACCGACACCAATGTCATCGGATCGGGACCGTGGTTCTACCGCGTGGGCGTGGGACACTGACCAGGCCATGGCCTTTGAACAGAAGCTATACATGACGACAAAAATCCCGCCGCGTGAGGGCACGCGGCCTACAGCCGGTTGTAAGCCGCGTGCCCTCACGCGGCGCAAAGACTTATGACGCCCTGTATAATCAAGCAGAGGAAAACAAACGAAAATGAAAACCCGAATTAAGCATCTGCCTTATTTGGTGTTCTCCACAAGGTGTCAACCGGCCATCATTATAGCCCTTATCACCTCGCTGTATTCTGCCTACGCGTTCCGGGGTGCGAATCTGCCATGGACCACTTACGAAGCCGAGGAGATGACCAACACCGGCACAGTTTTGGGGCCGGGCTATGCCCTGCTCGAAGGGGAATCCTCGGGGAGGAAATGCGTCGAGCTCAGTGCTACAGGGCAATATGTGGAGTTCATCGCCCAGCAAGCCGCCAATGCGATCGTCGTGCGCTATAGCCTGCCAGACTCGGCAGATGGGAAAGGGATCGATTCGACCATCAGTCTCTACCAGAACGGGACGTTTATTCAAAAACTGCCAGTCACATCCAGGTACTCGTGGCTGTATGGCGATTATCCATTTCAGAATTCGCCGGACGCTGGTTCACCGAGGAATTTCTATGATGAGGTACGGCTGAAGGATTTGTCGATCAACCCGGGCGATTTCGTCCGCCTCCAAAAGGACAGTGACGACATCGCTTCCTACTACATCATCGATCTCGTCGATCTTGAAAACATCGGTCCGCCTCTTAGCACACCCACGAATTCGTTGTCCGTTAGCGCCTATGGCGCTGACGGTACGGGTGTGACTAATGATATTGTTGCCTTCTCTCAATGCATCGCAGCCGCGAAAGCCCAAGGCAAAATCGTTTGGATGCCGCCAGGAACATACCTGGTTTCCGGCATCATAAACATTCCTTCTAGCGTGACTATTCAGGGAGCGGGCATGTGGCACACAACCCTCGTTGGAGATGCCGCCCGATACACAAATTCTTCCCAGAGGGTGAATTTGAACGGAACCGGCGGCAACATTCATCTCTCCGATTTCGCGATCACGGGAAAACTGAAGTACCGAAATGATAGCGAACCCAATGATGGTCTTGGCGGGGCCTATGGCACCGGGTCAACCATCAGGCGCATCTGGGTGGAGCACACCAAGACCGGCGCCTGGATCGTCAATTCGCAGGGTCTAATTGTTGACGGATGCCGCTTCCGGAACACGATTGCGGACGGTATTAACGTCTGTGTGGGCATGCGAAGCACGACGGTTACGAACTGCGCCGCTCGTGGGACTGGTGACGACTGTTTTGCGATATGGCCGGCAACGTATATTTCCCAGAATTATACGCCCGGTCTCAACGTGATTACTCACTGCACGGGCCAACTGCCCTTCCTGGCGAATGGCGCGGCGATCTATGGAGGCGCGAGCAACCGGGTTGAAGACTGCCTGTTCCAAGACCTGACCTACGGTTGTGGCGTGCTTATCAGCACAACATTTCCTGTAGGCAACAATGTATTCAGCGGGACAACTGTTGTGCAGAGGTGCGATCTAATTCGTTGCGGCGGCTATGATCCAGGTTGGGGATGGCGCGCTGCCATTCAACTCTGCCTGGATGGCCACAGCCTTTCGGGCATCAATATCAGCCATTTGAACATAGAGCACAGCACATCCGACGGATTGAGCCTCATCGCCCCCGGCAGCGATGCCCAGACGGGCCTGGGCACGCTCGCGAATGCAGCCATTGATAGCGTGAACATTCCCAATTACGGAATCGGCGTTGGGGGACGGCACGGTTTATGGGTGGACAGCGATGCGCTGGGGAGCGTGGCCGTCAGCGATCCAGTAGTGGTGGAGTATCAAAACGACTCAACGAATTTTACCCTCAACTTCGCACCGCCGACATTGGCGATTGCAACCGCTGGTGCCAATGCCCTTGTCGTGTCCTGGCCCTCACTCTATACCGGCTTCACGCTCAGGACAAATTCAGATTTAGCCAGCACAAATTGGCTCCCCAGTGTCTATTCTATCTCCACCACCGGCGGCCTAAACAGCATCACGGTCCCGGTGCTCAGGAGGAGTGTGTTTTTCCGGCTGCAAACCCCTTGAACAGCGGGACTGCGGGACTACGGGACTATGGGACTGCGGGACTGCGGGGCTGCGGGACCACGGGACTACGTGATTCCCGCCGTGAAGCGAACATTGCCGGCCAGCAGGAAAAATGCGAGCGAGCTCAAATTGCTGGCGAAGTTCATCACCTTGGTGTAACCAGTCGCTTTGGTGAGGTTGAACCCCAGGCAAAGCATGAACGCCATCGTCCAAAATGTGCCGGTGCCGGGGCCGAAGAAGCCGTCGTAGAAGCCGAGGCCTAATCCGAAAGTAAGATCGAACCACTGACGGGCCAGGCGCGGGCGCAGATCTTTGTCGCCGAGGCCCGGCTTTAGCAGCGTGTAGAGGGCGACCGCGAGCAGCAGGATGGGGATGAATCGCTTGAGAAAGGAAGGGTCCACGCGCTCCACCGCCAGCGTGCCTAATGCCGCGCCAAGCAGGGAGAGCACAAAGCCCCGCGCGCAATCCTCAAGCGGGACAGCTTTGGCCCGCGCATAATGCCAGGCGGCGCTGCCGGAGCCGACTGCGGCTTGGAGTTTGTTGGTGCCCAGGGCAACTGGCGCATCCAGGCCGAAGCTCAGCAGCACCGGCACAGAGATCAACCCGCCGCCGCCGGCGATCGAATCAACAAATCCTGCCACCAGGCCCGTGCCGAAAAGCAGCGGCAGATGCCACGGTTCGAACATCGCGGCGAAGCTAAGGCGCAAAGCGCAAGGCGGGAAGCGCAAAGCGCAAGGCGGGAAGCGGGAAGCGCCTTGCGCCTGCAGTCCCGTAGTCCCGTGGTCCTGTAGTCCTGTGGTCTGGCCTTGTGATTGGTTACCCTATCCGCGTCATCCATGAGAAATCCGTGGCCAAGAAATCTTCGCTCGGAAATCAGCGCCGACTGACGTCGGCGGCTACATCAGTTTGCGGATTCGCTGGCCAGACCTGTTAGAGGACCACTTCGGTGCCCAGGCCCTGGTCGGTGAAAATCTCCAGCAACAGCGCATGTTGCACCCGGCCATCCACGAACGACACCTTCTCCACGCCGGCTTTGATGGCGGCGACGGCGCTATCAACTTTTGGGATCATCCCTTTGGCAATGACACCCGTCTGCTTCATTCGGTCCACGTCACTGACTTTGAGGTGAGAGATCACGCTCGCCGGATCGTTTGGGTCCTCCAACAGGCCCGGCACGTCGCTCATAAAGACCAGGCGCCGGGCCCTAAGGGCGATGCCGGCTTGCGCGGCTGCCACGTCCGCGTTGCAATTGTAGAGCCTGCCGTCTTCGCCGCGGGCGGTGGGGCTGATGACCGGGGTGATGCCGCTCTTGATGCACTCCACCAGAGGGGTTGTGTTCACGCCGGTGACTTCCCCTACGTAGCCGAGGTCCGGCGCCTGGCCGTTCGCTAACTTCATTCGAATCTTGCGGCATCGGAAAATATCGGACCCGGCGAAACCTTTGGCGACACCCCCAAACGCGTTAATCCCCGCAACCACCTCCGGATTGATCTTACGAGAAAGAATTTCGTCGGCGATTCTCACGGTGGCTTCGTCCGTCACCCGGTGGCCCTGGATGAAATTGGGGGTTAGACCGGCGTTCTCCATTGCCTGGCTAATGGCCTTGCCACCGCCATGGACGACTACCGGAGTAATCCCGACGGCTTCCAGGAAAACGATGTCGCGCGCCACGCCGTTGCGGACGTTCGGATCCGGCGAATCCATAAAACTGCCGCCGTATTTGATGATGAAAGTCGCGCCGCTGAATTTCTGAATATAGGGCAACGCTTCAAGCAGCGTGGCGGCTTTGGCGATGAGTTCTTGCATGAGCGAGCGTGAGAGCAGGTCAGGTTCGCTTCTGCCGGCGTCGGTTCGGTAATTTTTCACCCACGATCAACAGCAACGGGCTTCCGAGTTTATAGGCCTGGCCATCGGGTGAGCCGTAAAGCTGGAGCACCGCCAGACCCGCGCCGGCCAACAACCGGCGAATTTCGCCGACCGTATAGATCCAGTGCCACCATTTACGGACCTCGGCCTTGCCGTCCCGCACAAAGGTTGCCTCAGTCTCCAGGCAACTGATGTCCGCCAGATACCGGTTCTCGATCGCGAAGAGAATATCCTGCATCTGGTACCACTCGCGGTTTTTGAGTTGGGGCAAGAGCGACTCGGCCACACAACCGGTCTCAATGACAAACGGGCTTCCCGGCTTGAGCGCGCGCGCCAAACCTTCTACGAACTTGATCATGGACGGGTGTTCCATGTAGCCGAAGCTGTTGCCCATGCAGAAAGCGCCATCGAACTCTGAACGCCAGCGGAGCCGGCGCATATCGCCAACCACAAATTCAGCCTGAAGTTCCTCTGCCTTGGCCGCAGCCCTGGCCTCGGCAATGAACTCCGGCGACAGGTCCACGCCGGTCGTACGACAGCCGCGGCGGGCCAGTTCCAATGAATGCCGCCCATTGCCGCAAGGCACATCGAGCAGTCGCCGTTTTTTGCCGAGCGTTCGTTCCAGGAAGTCGGCTTCGGCCCGGGTTTGCTCGGCGGTGACGGCCTTACGCCAAAGGTCGTTGGCGACGCCATGGAAAAAATCTTCGAACCAATTGCTGCGGTCAGCCATCAGTCAGGTTCTGTTACCATCGCGATGGCAGCGACGCAACCTTCAACCTCCCAGCGAACTCGGATCGTTGACATCGCCTTTGTTGAACTCGACGTATTGCTCCGTCAGGTCGGCGGCATAAATAAGCGCGCCGGCCTGGCCCAGGTTCAAGTTGATGTGCAGATCGAATTCAGCGGGTGCGACGGCGGCGCAGAGTTCTTTGAAGCCGGCTTTGGTTGGCTGACCGTCTTTGAGGCTCCAAAGGATATTGCGGCTTGCCGGAGCGCTGTAGCCGATGTCAACCTTCTCTTCGACAATCCTCGCGGGGCTGTAGCCGAGGGCGGCAATGATTCGGCCCCAGTTAGGGTCGCCGCCGTGCCAACTGGTTTTGACCAGCGCGCTGTTAGCGACGGCCCGCGCGGCGGCATCGGCATCGGCGAAAGACTTCGCCCCTTTGACTTGCACGGTCACAAAGCGCGATACGCCCTCGCCATCTCGCACGATCATTTTCGCCAATTCGAGGCAAACGTGGCTCAAAGCCGCTTGGAAGGCTTTGAGCTCAACTGACTTCCGACCAGTGATTGGGGAAGGGTGCTGGGCGCTCGGCAGCTTCTGACTCCTGGCTGTGGACTGGGGACTGTCGGCTGCGGACCGCGGACTTCCCGCCAACCCATTGGCCAGCACCAGGACCGTGTCATTGGTGCTCATGTCGCCGTCCACGGAGATACGGTTGAAACTGTTGGCGACGGCTTCGTTCAACGCGCTTTGGAGCGCATCCGCCTGGATGGCGGCGTCGGTGGTGATAAAGCAAAGCATCGTGGCATGGCGTGGCGTGGCCGCAGGGCGATGGCCCGACGCGCTCATGCCGGGCTGAATCATTCCAGCGCCCTTGCAGATGCCTCCGATGCGAACGGTCCTTCCGCTCAGGTTGAATTGAACCGCGATCTGCTTGCGCCGCGTGTCACTGGTCATGATGGCCTCAGCGGCGTCGGCGGCGTGGCGCGCAGTGGCACCCAGTGCCGCCGCTGCTTCCAAAATACCCGCGCGGACATTGTCCATCGGCAACGCGACCCCGATTCGGCCAGTGGAGCCAGCGAGCACCGAGCCGCCTGGGAGGCCAAGCGCGTGTTCGGTGAAACGGACCATCTCCAGCGCATCTTTCATGCCTGGTTTGCCAGTGCAGGCGTTGGCGTTGCCCGAGTTGATGACGATGGCCTGGGCGCTGCCTTTTCTTACGCGCGTCGCACACAGCTTCACTGGCGCCGCGCAAACCTGATTGGTGGTGAAGGTGCCTGCGACCGCGGCAGGCACCTCCGACACGATAAGCGCCAGGTCGGTGCCGACGCGCTTGATGTCGCAAAACACCCCGCAGGCCCGGAACCCTTGCGGAGCGACGATTGAGCCGCGAATCTCAGTCAATTTGGTTTGCCCTTTGGTGATCACGCGCAACGGCGATTGCGAATACTGGAATCCGCCAGCCGAGACAAACGGAAAATGCGATTGGCGCTTGGCGACCGGCAAGGCAGTTGTATTTCCGGCGCAAAGCGCAAGGCGGTAAGCGCAAAGCGAGAAGCGCCAAGCGGGATGTGGGAAACGCAAAGCGCCTGGCGCTCTGCGCATTAGTCCCGTAGCCCCGTGGTGCTGTAGTCCCGTGGTCTCACCTCCGGGTCAGGGCTTTCCCCAGCGGTGATCGGCGAAGTTCAGAAAAATTTTCCAGTCATCGGCGGTCATGGAGTGTTTGCCATCGCGGATGTAGTAGCCCAGCCGGCTATCCACAAGCTGGCGGAGCGGCGGCGGTTCGTTCGCAGCCAACCCTTCAACGCCGAGCAAACGATAGACCGGGTCGGCGGCCTTGAGCACTTCAAACTGTCCAGCCGGATTCGACCACTGATCTTCCTGGGCACAAGAGAAGAGCACCTGTCGGGGCGCGCAGAGGGCCACGAGGCAATGCTGGTCGAACGGCAGCCGCTCGGGCGCGTCGTTGAACTGCTTGAACTGCGCGTTGAACCAGTGCGGAAAGTGTTCGTTGATGGCCTTGACCGACTCTCCGATCTTGCCGCGGCTCGGCGCGGTGCCGCCGCAGCCGGCCTGGAGCGGGAAGACCATTGCAATTCGCTCGTCGAACGCCGCTGCCAGCAATGCCGTCTTGCCGTTTCGTGAGTGGCCCACGGCTGCAATCCGACCAGCGTCCACGTCCGGGTCGCTCACAAGATAATCCGTGCAACGCTGGAAGCCCCACGCCCAGGCGGCCAGGGTGCCGCGGTTGGTCGGGTTGTTGCGCGACGGGTCGCCCCTGGCCAGCCAGGCGTAGAGGCCGGTGCTGAAGTTGCCGCGGTCCGAGTCAATGTCGCCGCTGTAAAATGCCGCCAGGCCGTAGCCGCGCCGGACGATTTCGGCCAGAGGCCAGT
>WNGL01005043.1_pt1 | contig 24342 bp, 24 predicted proteins | sample 5400591 | NCBI WGS metagenome assembly WNGL01 (sample SAMN13153377, study PRJNA577476) | soil metagenome | isolation source: 80 cm soil or saprolite under Garry oak tree replicate 1 | place: USA:California | collected 2016-06-15 | reverse complement strand
GGCCCTTACGCGCTGCAGGCCGCCATCGCCGCCTGCCACGCGCGGGCGCGGACGCCGGGGGAGACCGACTGGCACCGGATCGCGGCGCTCTACGCGGCGCTCGCCCAGGTCGCGCCCTCTCCCATCGTGGAGCTGAATCGCGCCGTCGCGCTGGGGATGGCGTCGGGCCCCGCAGCGGGCCTCGCGGTCGTCGATGCGCTGACGTCCGAGCCGTCGCTCGCGGGCTACCACCACCTGTCGAGCGTGCGCGGCGACCTCCTCGCGAAGCTCGGCCGCTTCGACGAGGCCCGGGCCGAGCTCGAGCGCGCGGCGGCGCTCACGCGCAACGCCCGGGAACGCGAGCTCTTGCAGGGGCGCGCGGCGGCGTGCGCCCGCGCGTCGCTGGTCGGAGTCCCGGCTAGGAGCCCCTGAGGTCGAGCAACACGCCGATGGTCTCGTCGGCCGTCTTCAGCGTCGCCAGGTTCGCCTGGAACATGGAGGCCGCCAGCAGCTGGTTCACGGACTCCTGGATGAGATCCGTCCCGGAGGCGCCGAGGATGGCGCGGTCCAGCTGCGCCTCGAATTGCGGGTCGTTCTGCTTGACGACCGCCCCCTCGACGCCGCCGGAGGGGAGCTCCTGCGCTTCGACGCGGCCCGGAGCGAACCCGTCGGTGAGCGCGTTCGCGACGTTGTTTGCCGAGACCGCGAGCCGCAGGGATGCGACCTGTAAGCCAGACTGCGCGATGCTGGGAATCGAGCTCACAGACACCTCCGCATACACGACGTCTGATCGCTCATCGGCACGCGCAGCGCGGGCGATAAGGGGGAGGAACGCTCACCCTCTCCCCGACCTCGTCCCGCTTCGACTGTCCGCTTGACCGGACATATATCCGTTTTCTAGGATGCGGGCCATGACCCGATTCGCGCAATGGCTCCGGACCGTCGCCTCGCTGGCGGCGCTCTCCACCGCAATCCATGCCGCGCCGGCGCGCGCCGCAGCCGACGCGGTGACGCTCCTCAACGTGTCCTACGATCCCACCCGCGAGCTCTACGACGGGGTGAACACCGGCAGTGGAAGGCGAAGACCGGCCAGACGTTGACCGTGAAGCAGTCGCACGGCGGCTCGGGCAAGCAGGCCCGCAGCGTCGTCGACGGGCTCGAGGCCGACGTCGTCACGCTGGCGCTCGCCTACGACGTCGACGCGGTGGCAAGGGGGGGGCTGATCGCGCCCGGCTGGCAGCAGCGGCTCCCGCAGAACGCGTCGCCCTACACCTCGACCATCGTCTTCCTGGTCCGCAAGGGAAACCCCAAGCAGCTCCGGGACTGGGACGATCTCGTGAAGCCCGGCCTCCAGGTCATCACCCCGAACCCCAAGACCTCCGGCGGCGCGCGCTGGAACTACCTCGCGGCATGGGCGCACGCGGCGCGGAAGCCCGGCGGCGACGAGGTGAAGGCGAAGGCCTTCGTGAAGGCCCTCTACAAGAACGTGCCGGTCCTCGACTCCGGCGCGCGCGGGGCCACCACGACCTTCGTCGAGCGCGGCATCGGGGACGTCCTGCTCGCCTGGGAGAACGAGGCGTTCCTCGCCGTCGAGCAGCTCGGCAAGGGGCGCTTCGAGATCGTGGCCCCGTCCTCGAGCATCCTGGCCGAGCCGCCGGTGGCGGTGGTCGACAAGAACGTCGACCGGCACGGGACGCGGGCGGTGGCGCAGGCCTACCTCGAGTTCCTGTACACGCCCGAGGGGCAGGAGCTCGCGGCGAAGAGCTTCTACCGGCCGCGCGATCCGGCCGTCGCGGCGCGGCACGCGGCTCGGTTCCCGAAGATCGATCTCGTCACGGTGGATGGCGCCTTCGGCGGCTGGACGGCGGCGCAGGCCAAGCACTTCGCGGACGGCGGCATGTTCGACCAGATCTACGCACCGGGGACGTAGCCGACCGCCGCGCACCGCTACAGCCTGCTCGCCGTCAGGCTGTCCGGCTCGCCTTCCGCGATCGGGAAGACCCGCACGCGCCGCGGTGAGAGGTGAACCACCTCGCCGGGCACGAGCGCCAGCGCCTCGGTCTTGCGCGCGTCGAGCTCGAGCTCCAGGGCCCCGGCGTACCCGGGCGCGCTGAGCTCGATGCGGGCGGAGGCGCCGAGCACCACCACCCGCACCACGCGCGCCTCGAAGCTGCCCGGCAGAGCGGCGCGATGGAGGTCGATCTCGTGCGGGCGGACGTACACGTGCGCCGCGGTCCGGCCGGGCGCGCTGGGCGCGGCGAACTCGAGCTCGTTGACGAAGGCGCGCCCACCGTCGACGTGGCCGAGGAAGACGTTGACCGCGCCCAGGAACCGCATGACGAACGGGCTGGCGGGGTTCTCGAAGACCTCCGCCGGCGAGCCGACCTGCTCAACCCGCCCGGCGTTCATGAGCACCACCCGGTCGGCGACCTCGAAGGCCTCCTCCTGGTCGTGCGTGACGAAGATGCTCGTGACGTGCAGCTCGTCGTGCAGGCTGCGCAACCACCGGCGCAGCTCCTGGCGCACCCGCGCGTCGAGCGCCCCGAACGGCTCGTCGAGGAGCAGGATGCGCGGCGAGGTCGCCAGCGCCCGGGCGAGCGCCACCCGCTGGCGCTGCCCGCCGGAGAGCTGGTGCGGGTAGCGGCCGCGCAGGCCGTCCAGCTGCACGAGGTGGAGCAGCTCGTCGACGCGCGCCGTGACCTCGGCCCGCGGCGCCTTGCGCGCCTCGAGCGCGAAGCCGACGTTGTCGGCCACCGTCATGTGCCGGAAGAGCGCGTAGTGCTGGAAGACGAGGCCGACGTTCCGCTCGCGCGCGCTGCGCGACGAGACCTCCTCGCCGCCGTGCCGCACCTCGCCCGCGTCGGCGGTCTCGAGCCCCGCCAGGATGCGCAGGAGCGTCGTCTTCCCGCAGCCCGACGGGCCGAGCAGCGCCACCAGCTCGCCCTCGGGGATGTCGAGGGAGACGTCGCGCAGGACGGGGTGGTCGTCGAAGGCCTTGGAGAGGCCGCGGATCTCGATGCTCATCTTGCGCTCCGGCGCGCCGCCTCGCGGCGCGCGGTCCGCTGCCTCCACTCGAGCGTCTTCTTCGCGAAGAGCGTCACCAGGGCGAGCAGGAAGAGGAGGGACGCCACCGCGAAGGCGGCGCGGAAGGAATACTCGTTGTAGAGGATCTCGACATGCAGCGGCAGCGTGTTGGTCATGCCGCGGATGTGGCCCGAGACGACCGACACGGCGCCGAACTCGCCCATCGCCCGCGCGTTGCAGAGGATCACCCCGTAGAGCAGGCTCCACTTCACGTTGGGCAGCGTCACCCGCGTGAAGATCTGCCAGCCGCTGGCGCCCAGCACGTGCGCCGCCTCCTCCTCGTCGGTCCCCTGCGCCTCCATGAACGGGATGAGCTCGCGGGCGACGAACGGGAACGTCACGAACACCGTGGCGAGCACGATGCCGGGCACCGCGAAGACGACCTTCACGCCGTGGCTGTCGAGCCAGGGGCCGAACCAGCCGTGCGCGCCGAAGAGGAGCACGGTCACCATCCCCGAGATGACCGGGGAGACGCCGAACGGCAGGTCGATGAGCGCCAGGAGCACGCTGCGCCCCGGATAGCGGAACCGCGTCAGCGACCACGCCGCCGCGACGCCGAAGGCGGCGTTCAGCGGGACCGCGATCGCCGCCACGAGCAGCGTGAGCCGGATGGCCGCCCACGCGTCCGCGTCGGAGACCGCCTTCCACCACAGGGCGACCCCGTCGCGCAGCGCCTCGACCACCACCGCGGCCGCCGGGACCAGCACGAAGGCGGCCAGGAAGAGCAGCGCCGCGGCGATGAGGCCCCACTTCACGGCGGGCGGGTCCTCGGTCGGGCGCCGCGGTCGACGCGGGCGAGGCGCCCCGCGCGGCGGCGCCGGCACGGCGATCGCCCCGGCCGCCCCGTCGCGGCGCTCGAACGAGATCGTCGCGCCGCTCACGCGAACCCCGCGCGCGCGCGGGTCCAGCTCTGCAGCCGCTGGATGGCGAGCAGGAGCAGGAACGAGGTCACGAGCAGCACGTTGGCGATGGCGGCCGCACCGGCATAGTCGAAGGCCTCGAGCCGCGTCATGATGAGGAGCGGCGCGATCTCGGTGCGCAGCGGCATGTTGCCGGAGATGAAGACCACCGAGCCGTACTCGCCCAGCGCTCGCGCGAAGGCGAGCGCGAACCCGGTCAGCGCGGCGGGCAGGATCGCGGGGAGGATCACGCGCCGGAAGGTGTGCCAGCGCCCGGCGCCGAGGGTCGCCGCCGCCTCCTCCAGCTCGGCGTCGACGTCCTCCAGGACCGGTTGCACCGTGCGGATGACGAACGGCAGCCCGATGAAGGTGAGGGCGATCGTGACGCCCAGCGGCGTGTAGGCGGCGTTCACCCCCAGCGGTTCGAGCCAGCGCCCGAGCCAGCCGTTGCGGGAGTAAACCGCGGTGAGGGCGATGCCGCTCACCGCGGTCGGCAGCGCGAACGGCAAGTCGACCACCGCGTCGACGAGCGACCTGCCGGGAAACGGATAGCGGGCGAGCACCCAGGCGACGAGGACGCCGAACACGACGTTCACCGCCGCCGCGATGAACGAGGCGCCGAACGAGAGGCGGTACGACGCGAGCGCCCGCGGCGAGGCCACGATGGGCCACAGCTCGCCCCAGGAGAGCGCGCTCTGCCGGACCGCCAGCGTCGAGAGCGGCAAGAGCACCACCACGGACAGGTAGAGCACCGTCACGCCGGTGGAGAGGCCGAAGCCTGGCAACACGCCGCGGACGAGCGGCCGCCGCTGGCGACTTCCCATCGTCACGCGCCGGACCGTCCCGTGATGCGGTCGACGTGGAGGCCGCACTCCGTCTTCTCGCGCCCGCGCCAGCGCCCAGCGCGCGGGTCCTCGCCTGGCTTGACTGGCGTGGTGCACGGGGCGCAGCCGATGCTGAGATAGCCCCGCTCGAAGAGCGGGTTCGTGGGCACGGCCAGGCGCCGGAGGCGGTCCCCGACCTCGGCGGACGTCCAGGCGGCGAGCGGGTTGACCTTCACCAGGCCGAAGCGTCCGTCCCACTCGACGACGCGGGCGTTCGCGCGATCGGGCGTCGCGGCGGGGTCGACCGGGGGGAGGTTGGTCCGCTTGGCCTCGATGACGAGGTGATACCGCTGCTCGAGCTGCTTCCAGAGCGCGTAGGTCTCGGGGAAGAGGTAGCCCGTGTCGAGCGTGAAGACGCGGATGGGCAGCTCCGCGCGCGCGATGACGTCCACGAGCAGGCAGTCCTCGGCGCCGAAGCTGTTCGCGAGCGCGATCCCGCCCGGGAAGTGCGGGGCGACCGCGGCCAGGATCGCCTCCGGCGGCTGGCCCTCCAGCGCGCCGGCCAGGGCCTCGATCTCCTCCCGGGTCAGCGAGCTCACAGGATCATCCCCGCGCCGACGGTGTCGTTGGTCGCCTCGTCCACCACGATGAAGGCCCCGGTGGCGCGGTTCTCGGCGTAGGGATCCGCGGCGATGGGCTGGGCGAGCTTCAGCCGGACGCGTCCGATGTCGTTCACTGCCAGCGCCTTGGCGGGGTCCTGCCGCAGCGCCGCCAGATCGACGCGCCAGGCGATCTCCGCGAAATGGCCGGTCGTCTCGCGGGTGGTGTGCCGGACGACGTAACGCCGCACCGTCGAGAGCGGCCGCTCCGAGAGCCAGCAGACGACCGCGTCGACGCTGCGGGTCACCGGCGGCCCGTCGCCGGCCCGGGCCAGGAGGTCTCCCCGCGAGACGTCGACCTCGTCCTCCAGGACGAGCGTCACCGACTGCCCGCTGACGGCCTGGCGCAGCCGCACCTCGCCCAGCCAGATCTCCTTCACGCGCGAGGTCCGTCCGGACGGCAGCACCTCGATCTCGTCCCCGACGCCGATCTCGCCCGACTCGACGCGGCCGGCGAAGCCGCGGAAGTCGTGGTGCGCCGCCGTGTGGGGCCGGCAGACCCACTGCACCGGGAAGCGGAAGCGCTCCGGCGCCTCCGTGTTCGCGGCGGGCGCGGCCTCGAGGATCTCGAGCAGGGTCGGGCCGCGGTACCAGGCGAGGTTGGCTCCTCGCTCGACCACCCCGTCCCCCTCGAGGGCGGAGATCGGGATGAAGCGGACGTCCGCGATTCCGAGCTTGTCGGCGAAGACGCGGTACTCGGCCACGATGCGGTCGAACCGCTCCTGTGACCAGCCGACCAGGTCCATCTTGTTCACCGCGACGACGAGGTGCGCGATGCCGACGCGATGGGCGATGTACGAGTGCCGCAGCGTCTGGGTGAGCACGCCCTTGCGGGCGTCGACGAGGATGATGGCCAGGTCCGCGGTCGAGGCCGCGGTCACCATGTTGCGCGTGTACTGCTCGTGCCCGGGCGCGTCGGCGATGATGTACTTGCGCGCCGCGGTGGAGAAGTAGCGATAGGCCACGTCGATGGTGATCCCCTGCTCCCGCTCGGCCTGCAGCCCGTCGGTGAGCAGGGACAGATCGACGGCCGCGAGCCCGCGGCGGCGGGACGTGCGCTCGATGGCCTGGAGGGCGTCGGCGAGGACCGACCTCGTGTCGACGAGGAGCCGCCCGATGAGCGTGCTCTTCCCGTCGTCCACGCTCCCGCAGGTGAGGAACCGCAAGAGGCCGTCGTCTGCCGGGGCGTCGGAGCGCTGCTGGTAGACCGCGGTCATCAGAAGTATCCCTCCTTCTTGCGCTGTTCCATCGAGACGTCAGAGGTCTGGTCGTCGAGGCGGGTCGCGCCGCGCTCGGTGACGGTGGTGGTCGCGGTCTCGACGACGATCTGCTGGACCGTCGTGGCGAGCGACTCGACCGGGGCGGTGCAGGTGATGTCGCCGACCGTCCGGAAGCGGACGGAGAGCTCCTCGACGCGCTCGCCCGGCCGCGCCGGGGTCACCGGGGTGACCGGCACGAGCGCGCCGCCGCGGCGGACCACCGGGCGGCGGTGCGCGAAGTAGATCGACGGCAGCTCCAGCCCTTCGCGGGCGATGTACTGCCACACGTCGAGCTCGGTCCAGTTCGAGATGGGGAAGGCGCGGATGTTCTCGCCCTGGCGGATCCGCGCGTTGTAGACGCTCCACAGCTCGGGGCGCTGGTTCTTGGGATCCCACTGGCCGAGCTCGTCCCGGAACGAGAAGACCCGCTCCTTGGCGCGCGCCTTCTCCTCGTCCCGCCGCGCGCCGCCGATGCAAGCGTCGAAGCCGAGCTCGGCGATGGCGTCGAGCAGCGTCACCGACTGGTGCTTGTTGCGCGACGCGAGCGGGTGCGCGAGCACCACCCTCCCGCTGGCGATCGAGTCATCGACGGATCGGACGATGAGCCGCTCCTTCAGCTCCGCGGCGCGGCGGTCGCGAAACGCGAGCACCTCAGGGTAGTTGTGGCCGGTGTCGATGTGGAGGAGCGGGAACGGGAACCGCGCCGGCCGAAAGGCCTTCTCTGCGAGCCGCAGCAGGCACACCGAGTCCTTGCCTCCCGAGAACAGCAGGACCGGGTGCGAGCACTGCCCGGCGACCTCGCGGAGGATGTGGATCGCCTCCGCCTCCAGCCAGTCGAGATGAGAGAGCGGATCGGGGGACACGGGCGTGGGACCTCGAAGAGCGGACCGGATGGGTGTCCGTCATAACGGACATGAATGCATCCTATGTAACGGACACCCGTCTCGTCAAGCGGACGCACGTCTCATTCAGCGGAGGACACGCGACCGTCCGGGCGCAGGCTCAGCGCTCCAGCCGGTGCTCCACGCACGCCTCGACGAACCGCGCGACGAGCCGCACCCGCTCCACGTTCCGCATGGCGCGCGGGTAGACGAGGAAGACGTCGCGATGGAGCACGGGGCCGGCCCCGAGCTGCCGCAGCTCCGGGTGCTCGCCGAGGTAATCGGGCAGGAGCCCGACGCCCGCGCCGGCCAGGAGCGCGTACCGCAGCGCCAGCGTCGACTGCACTCGCACGCCGACCCGGTGGAGCGGCGCGTTCGCCCGCAGCCACGCTGCCTCGGGCGACCCCGCCAGCGACTCGTGCAGCGCGACGAGCTCGTCGCCGGGGACGAGGCCTTCGCCCGCCTCGCGGGGGTGCCCGCGCAGGTACCGCAGCGAGGCGTGGGGCGCGAACGGCACGCTGGCGAGGCGGCGCATCACGAGCTCACGCTGCCGCGGGCGGACGAAGCGCAGCGCCAGGTCCGCCTCCCGGCGCGACAGGTTCACGACGGCCGACTCGGCGACCAGCACGAGGTCGATCCCCGGGTGCTCCCGCCTGAACGCCTCCAGCCGCGGCGCGAGGACGGCGATGCCGATCCCCTCCGGCGCGGTGAGCCGGACCGCCCCGGTCGGACGCGCGTCGAGGCGATCGAGCGCGCGCAGCGCCGCCAGCACCTCCCGCTCGACCCGCTCCGCGTCCGCGCGCAGCCGCCTCCCCTCCTCCGTGAGCTCGAAACCGCGCGCGCCCTTGCGGAGCAGCTCGAGGCCCAGGCCGCGCGCCAGCGCCGCCATCCGCCGCGAGACGGTCGGCTGGGACAGCCCGAGCGTCTGGGCCGCCGCGCTGGCGGACCCGGCGCGGGCGACGGCGAGGAAGACGCGGAGCTCGTCCCAGCTCGTCATGCCATGGTGCATAACAGGTATGCAGCGATGTCGCGTGCACGAACGCCCGGCGCCGAGGCAGAAGAGGTGCGGAGCACGGAGCTCCCCAGCGCGTACGAGGTGAACGGCATGGCGCGACGCATCCACTACGCCTGGTTCGTGGTCGGCACCACCTTCGCCGTCCTGCTCGTCTCGGCGGCGATCCGCGCCACGCCGGGCGTGCTCATCGTGCCGCTCGAGCACGAGTTCGGCTGGCCGCGGGCCACGATCTCGCTCGCCATCTCGGTGAACCTCCTCCTCTACGGCCTCATGGGCCCCTTCTGCGCCGCCATCGCGCAGCGCATCGGCGTCCGGCGAACGCTCGGGTTCGCGATGGCGGTGCTCGCCGCCGCGCTCCTCCTCGCCACCCACATGCGCCAGCCGTGGCACCTCGTGGTGCTGTGGGGGGTGCTCATCGGCACCGCGACCGGCATGGCGGCCATGGTCATCGGCGCGGCGGTGGTGACGCAGTGGTTCTCCCGCCATCGCGGGCTCGTGCTCGGCGCGCTCACGGCCAGCACCGCGACCGGCCAGCTGCTCTTCCTGCCGCTCCTGGCGCGGGTGGCGGAGGACGACGGCTGGCGCGCGGCGCTGCGCATCGTGGCGGTGGCGGCGGCGCTCGCGGCGGCGGTCGCGCTCGCCTTCGTGCGCGAGTCGCCGGCGTCCATGGGGCTCCGCCCCTATGGCGCCGCCGACGGCGATCCGGTCCCGGCGCGGCGGCTCGGGAACCCGGCGGTGCTGGCGGTGCGAACGCTCGCGCGCGCCTCCCGCTCGCGAGACTTCTGGCTCCTCGCCGGCACGTTCTTCGTCTGCGGCGCGAGCACGAACGGCCTCATCGGCACCCACCTCATCCCGGCCTGCATGGACCACGGCATCCCCGAGGTCCGCGCGGCCGGGATCCTGGCCACCATGGGCATCTTCGACCTCTTCGGCACGACCATCTCGGGCTGGCTCACCGATCGCTGGGACAGCCGCCGCTTGCTCTTCGCGTACTACGGCCTGCGCGGCCTCTCGCTGATCTTCCTGCCGGACGCGCTCGTGTCCGAGGGCACCGGCCTGAACGTCTTCACCGTCTTCTACGGGCTCGACTGGATCGCCACCGTGCCGCCGACCGTGCGCCTCGCCAGCGACGCGTTCGGCGCCGAGGATGCGCCGGTGGTGTTCGGCTGGATCTTCGCGTCGCACCAGGTGGGCGCAGGGCTCGCCGCGCTCGGCGCGGGCATCATCCGGACCGAGCTCGGCGACTACCATCACGCCTTCGTGGCGTCGGGCGCGATCTGCCTCGTGGCCGCGACGATGGCGCTCCTCGTCGGCCGACGCGGCGCCCGGGCTCCTGCCGCCGCGCTGCGGGCGCCGTCCGGCGCCTGAGGCCGGACCGCTCGCTAGCCGAGGAAGATCTCCTCTGGCAGCGGCTCTCCGCCCGGCCAGGTGCGCGCGTGCACCTCGATGAGCCGCCGCACCGCGCTCCGGCCGGCCTCCCCCATGCCGACGGAGAAGTCGTTCACGTACAGCTCGACGTGCCGCCGCATGACCGCCGGGTCCAGCTCCTGCGCGTGCCGCTCGACGTAGTCGGTGATGCGCGGATACGCGCCGAGCGCCTGCTCGACGCTCTCGCGGATGAGCCGGTCCACCTCGCGCGCGACCTGCGCGCCGAGGCTTCGCCGCGCGACGATCCCGCCGAGCGGGATGGGCGAGCCCGTCACCGCTTCCCAGTGCTCGCCCAGGTCGACGAGCTTCACGAGGCCCTTCGCCTGGTAGGTGAACCGGCCCTCGTGGATGAGGACCCCAGCGTCGACGGCGCCGCCGCGGACCGCCTCCTCGATCTCCGAGAACGGGATGAACCGCTTGCGCACGACCTCGGGGTACGCGAGCGAGAAGAGCAGGTGCGCCGTCGTGTGCTCGCCCGGGATGGCCACCGTCGCCGTCTCTGGCGGGAGCGCGGCGCGGTCCGGCCGTGCGACGAGCAGCGGGCCGACGCCGCGCCCCATCGCACCGCCCGAGTCGAGCAGGAGGTAGTCCTTCGCGACGAGCGGCAGCGCGCCGTAGCTGATCTTCGTGACGTCGAGCCGGCCCTGGAGCGCCCACCGGTTCAGCGTCTCCACGTCCTCCAGCACCGGCTCGAACCGGAGGGCGCCGGTGTCGACGCGTCCGTTCACCAGCGCGTCGAAGATGAACGTGTCGTTCGGGCAGGGAGAGAACCCCAGCGCGAGGGTCCGGCCGGTCATTTCGCGCTGGTCGCGGCGCCGGTGAGCCCGCTCCCGCCGATGCTGAAGATCGCCTTCAGATCCTCGTCGGTGAAGACGATGCCGCCGCCGAAGAAGATGTCCTGCCCGATCGAGAACTTCGGGCCACCCGGGAAACGCCCGGCGCGCCAGGTGTTGAGGAAGTCGTCCGTGCCCGCCGTGGCGTAGAGGTACTTGAAGAACGTGTAGTCGACCGACAGCTTCGCGCGCGGGAACTGGGGCCGGTCGGCGCGGGCGAACTGATAGATGCTGACGGAGAGCTTGAGCCGATCGTCGAGCAGGTGCAGGTCGGCGCCGCCGCCACCGGAGCTCTCGATGAGCCCGATGCGGAACGTCGCCGGGCCGTAGCGCTTCGCGAACTGAACCGAGAAGCTGACCTTCTGCTCGGTGAGCGTGCGGGTGGTGGTGGTGCTGGCCGTCCCGGCGGGCGTCTGGCTGTCGATCTTCTCGACCGTCTGCGTGTTCACGCCGCGCGGATCGCTCACGATCTCGATCAGGTAGTACTTGTCCGGGCGCGGGATGAGCGCGAAGCCGGCGTAGGTCTTGGCGCCGCTCTGGGTGAGGAGCCACTCGGATCGCAGGTTCACCTGGATCTGCAGCTTGTTGAGGCGGTCGACGTAATCGGAGACGGTCTCGATGGTACCGGAGAGCTTCTCGCCCAGCCGCTCGTCGTTGAGGAGCTTGCCGGCCACGCCCTTCCCCTCCCCGATGTTCTTGGCGACCTTCTCCACCTGCTCGAGCGAATTATTGAGGCGCCTCAGCGAGGTCCGCGCATCGGACACCGCCTGCTTCGTCCCCTCGTCCGCGTTGCTTCCCACGAGCTCCTGCACGCTCTTCAGCACCTGGTCGAGGCGCGAGCTCGCCTGCTCGATGTTCTTCGCGATGTTGTGGTAGCGCTGCTGGTCCGCCCCGGCCACGTCCGCCAGCGTGCCGGTGAAGCTCTGGGTGTTGTCGAGGATGGCGGCGATCTTGTCCTGGCCCTCGCTCACGCTGTCATTGATGCGCGCGCTCACCTCCTCCAGGTTCTTCACGATCTGCCGGATGGAGCCCTGCGAGCCGGCCACCATTTCGTTCAGCTCGCGGGTGACGTTCTGCACGTCGACCGAGATCTTCGCCATCGAGTCGAGCAGCTTCGCGACGCTGGTCGACTCGAGCGCGCACTTCACCTCGCGCTCCTGCTCGGGCAGGTCGCGCAGGGACCGGGCCCGCTGCGAGCCGGGCACGAGATCGAGCAGGGCGTCGGGGAGGAGCGTGGAGGGAAAGCGCTTGGTGAAGCAGGCATCGGCGCGGATGTCGATGTCGCGTTTCACCCGCACGTCCAGGCGGGCGCGCGCCTGGTCGAGCGTGATGCGCTCCACCTCACCCACCTGGATACCGGCGATCTGGACCCGGCTCTTCCAGGTGAGCCCGGTCGCGTCCTCGTAGTACGTGTAGACGAGGTAGGTGTCCTTCTCCGAGTAGCCGCCCTTCCGGAAGAAGGTGAACGCGACCAGGAAGGCGACCCCGCACACGGCGACGAGGAGCCCGACGGCTAAGGCCTTGTTGAGGAGAGGTCGATTCATCGAGGCCGTGGGCTACTGTTTTTCGAACCACATGGAGAGGTAGCGCTGCACGAACGGGTGCTCGCTCCGCCGCACCTCCTCGGGGGTGCCCTGGGCGGCAATGTGGCCATCGTAGAGCACCGCCATCTTGTCGGCCACCTTGAAGGCGCTGGCGATGTCGTGGGAGATGACCATGCTCGTCACAGCCAGGCGCTGCTTGGCGGTCAAGATCATCTCGTCGACGTAGGCGGTCGTGATGGGGTCGAGGCCCGTCGTGGGCTCGTCATAGAGCACGACCTTGGGGTCGTGCACCACCGCCCGCGCCAGGGCCACCCGCTTCCGCATGCCGCCCGAGAGCTCGGCCGGGAACTTACCGAGGACGTCCTCGTCGAGATCGACCACCTTCAGCTTCGCCACCACCCGCGCCCGGAGCTCGTCGGAAGCGATCCCGCGCTGCCGCTCGCGCAGCGGGAAGGCCACGTTGTCGTACACGGTCATCGAGTCGAAGAGGGCCGCTCCCTGGAACACCATCCCGAACATGCGTCGCGCCTCGGTGAGCGCGCGCCCCTCCAGCTTCGGGATCTCGATGCCGTCGACGAACACCGTCCCGCTGTCCGGCTTGAGCAGCCCGATGACGTGCTTCATGAGCACGGTCTTGCCGGAGCCGGAGCCGCCCAGGACGACGAAGGTCGTGCCGCGCTCGACCGAGATGTCGATCCCGTTCAGGACCTTGTTGTCGCCGAACGACTTGTGGAGATCCCGGACCTCGATCACGGGGTCACTTCCCCACCGCGCCGAGGGTCAGCGCGTAGTCGACGATGAGGATGGCGATCGAGCTCATCACCACCGCGCGCGTCGTGCCCTCGCCGACGCCGCGCGAGCCGCCGGCCGGCTTGGTGCTGTAGCCGCGGTAGCAGGTGATGAGCGCCACCACCCCACCCATGATCACCGACTTGTAGAGGCCGTGGACCACGTCGTACGTCTCCACCATGGTGCGCGTGTGCTCGATGAAGGGGCCGGGCGGGATGTTCGAGACGAAGATGCCCATCAGGTAACCACCCATGTACCCGACGGCGTTGAACAGCATGGTGAGGACCGGGAACATCACCAGCGCGGCGACGAAGCGGGGCACGGCCAGGTACTGCACCGGGTTCACCGCCATCGTCTCCATGGCGTCGATCTGCTCGGTGACGCGCATGGTGCCGAGCTCCGTGGCGATGGCGCTCCCGGAGCGGCCGATGACCATGAGCGAGGTGAGCACCGGCGCGAGCTCGCGCGCGAGGGCCAGCGCCACCGAGCCGCCCACGTAGCCTTCGGCGCCGAACTGGGCCATGGCGTACGTGACCTGCAGCGCGAAGACCATCCCGACGAAGAAGCCGGTGGTGGCCACGATGAAGGTCGACCCGACGCCGATGGCCGCCATCTGCGCCAGCACGAGCTCGGGGCGAAAGGGCGGGCGGACGAGCCACGCCAGGGTCTCCCCGGCGAAGAGGATCATTTGCCCGAAGTCCTCGAGCCACTCCTGCACCCTGCGCACCGCCGCATTCTAGGCGATGTGGGCCCGGGCGCCCCTTTTCAGCGTCGCTCCGGGGTCAGACGTACCGGCGAGGCACCCGCCGGCCGACGGCGCACAGGATCTCGTAGGAGATCGTCCCCGCCTTCGAGGCCAGCTCGTCGGCGCTGATGCGCTCCTCGCCCTGCGCGCCGAGCAGGACGGCCTCGTCGCCGACCTTCGCGCCCGGGACGTCCGTCACGTCGGCCATGAGCATGTCCATGCAGACCGTGCCCGCGACGGGGCAGCGGCGTCCTCCCACCAGCACCTCCGCGCGGCCGAAGCCGGGCCGCCCGGAGAGGCGCCGGTCATAGCCGTCGGCGTAGCCGATCGGCAAGGTGGCGATGAGGGAGGGTCGCTCCGTCACCCAGCGGCCGCCGTAGGAGATGGCGGTGCCGGCGGGGACCGCCTTCAGGTGGATGATGGCGGTTCGCCAGGTGAGCGCCGGCCGGAGGCGGGCCGCGGCCTCCCGCGCCGCCTCCGAGAGGTGCCCCTGACCGTCGAACGGCAGGTAGCCGTACAACATGATGCCGGGGCGGGTCAGGTCCTGCCGCGCAGCCGGGAAATCGAGCGTGCCGGCCGAGTTGGCGAGGTGGTGAAAGCGGGGGGCCCGGCCGGCGCGGGCGAGCGCCTTGGACACCTCTCCGAACGTCGCCACCTGCCGCTCGGTGGTCGAGCGCGGCTCCAGGTCGGCGCTCGCGAAGTGCGTGCAGACCCCCTCGAGCTCGACCTCCGGCGCGGCCTGGAGCGCCTCCAGGAACGCCGGCAGGTCGCCCGGAGCGAGGCCGATGCGGCCCATGCCGGTGTCGACCTTGAGGTGCGCCCGCGCCGTGACGCCGGCCGCCCGTGCCGCGGCCGCCAGCCCGCTCACGTGCTCGGCGGTGAAGACGATCGGCGTGAGCCGGTGCGTGACGAGGAGGTCGTAGCGGTCACCGTAGGCGGCGCCCATCACCAGCAGCGGCGCCTCGATGCCGCCCTGGCGCAGCTCGATCCCCTCCTCCACGAGCGCGACCGCCAGGAGCGGCGCGCCGGCGGCGACGAGCGCCTGGGCCACGGGCAGCGCGCCGTGGCCGTAGGCGTCGGCCTTGACGATACCCATGGCAGGCCGGCCGCCGAGCGCCACGGCGAGCCGGTAGTTGTGGGCGATGGCGGAGAGATCGACCACCGCCTCGGTCGGTCGGATGGGCATGGCACAGAAACGTCGCAGGGATCGTTCCGTGTTTCAAGGCTCACCGCTATACTGCGCGACCCATGCTCAAGGTCGGCGGCGAGGTGGACGGCTTTTGTACGAAGTGCGAGATGACGCTCGCGCACACGATCATCGCGATGGTGGATGGCCGGCCGGTCAAGGTCGAGTGCAACACCTGCCACGGCGTCCACCGCTTCCGCGGCGACGTGCCCGGCGCGCCCGTCCGGCGCGCGAACGGCGGCAGCAGCGCGGCGGCTCGCGCAGCCAGGCCGGGGCGCGAGCAGCCGGTCACCCTCTCCTTCGAGCAGGCGCTGCGCGAGAAGAACCTCGCCATGTCGCAGCGGTACTCGCCGCGGGGCACCTACCAGGTCGATCAGGTGCTCGAGCATCCGACCTTCGGCCTCGGCTGGGTCTCGGCGGTGCGAGATGCGACGAAGGTCGAGGTCACCTTCCGGACGGACGTGAAGCTGCTGGTGCAGGGGAAGAGCTAGCTCGCCCACGACTGCATGACGAAGCGCCGGCGGCTCGCCGCCCTCCTCGCCGACGACCGGACCATCCTCGCAGCCTACCTGCTCCTCGCGGTAGGAGCCTGCCTGCAGGCGCTGCTCGCCCAGCGCGGCGGGGCGGTCTACGCGACCTACAACAATTTTCAGATCTTCCGCCGCTCGTTCTGGCACCTCGTGCACGGGCAGGACCTGTACGTCCTCTACCCCCGCGAGCACGCCGACCTCTTCAAGTACAGCCCCACGTTCGCCCTGCTCTTCGCGCCGTTCGCGCTCTTGCCCGTGCCGGCGGCGATGATCGCCTGGAACGCGCTCAACGCGACCGTCCTCTTCCTCGGCCTGGCGCGCTTCCCGCACCTCGGGGGTCGGGCGCGGACCGTCGGGCTGTGGATGGTCGCGCTCGAGCAGTGGGGCGCCTTGCAGCATTTCCAGACGAACGCGCTCATCGCCGGGCTCATCCTGCTCGCCTACGGAGCGCTCGTGCGCGGCCGGGAGGTGCGCGGCAGCGCGGCCATCCTGCTGTGCGGCTTCATCAAGGTGTTCGGGGTCGTCGCCTTTCCGCTCTACGCCTTCGCGCCGCGCAAGGTCCGGCTCGCCGCGGTGACCGTTGGCGTGCTGGCCGCGCTCTCGGCGCTGCCGCTCGTGGTCGTCTCGCCGGCGCACCTCGGCGAGCTGTACCGGAGCTGGTTCGCCCTGCTGCGCGCCGACCACGGCATCTCGCTCGGCTACTCGATGATGGGCTGGCTCCGGACCTGGTTCGGGCTCGCGCCCGACAAGCTCCTCGTCGTCGCGCTCGGCGCCGCGTCGATGGCCCTGCCGTTCCTGCGGCGAGACAGGCTCGCCGACCCGACGCACCGCGCGCTCACGGTGGCGGGGCTCATGATCTGGATGGTCATCTTCAACCACCGCGCCGAGGGGCCCACCTTCGTCATCGCCATGGCGGGAGTGGTGGTCTGGTACGGCGCCGCCCCCCGCGCCGTCGGCGACTCCGTCCTCCTCGCGCTCGCCTTCGTCTTCGTCTCGCTCTCGCCGACGGAGGTCTTTCCGCGCGGGTTCCGGGTAGGCGTCGTGCAGCACTACGCCGTGAAGGCGGTGCCCTGCATCCTCATCTGGGCGCGGTGCATGGGGGAGCTCTTGCTGCGGCGAGCAGCCGCTGCAGATCGTCCGGCAGCGGTGCCCGGATGCGGAGCGGCGCTCCGCTGACCGGGTGCGCGAGCGCGAGCGCCTCCGCGTGCAGCGGCGTGCGATCGAGGAGCAGCCCACCCGCCGCGTCGTACAGCCGGGCCTCCTCTCCGTAGTCGGGATCGACGGCGAGCGGCGTGCCGGCCCACGCCAGGTGGACGCGGATCTGATGCGTGCGGCCGGTCTCGGGCACCGCCTCGACGAGCGCCAGCGCCGGGAGCGGCGGCCGGGCCGGGAACGCCTCGACGAGCCGCACCACCGTGGCGGCCGGCTTGCCGCGCGGATCCCCTGGCGCGACCGCCTTCATGCGCCCCTTGCGCGCCGGCGCGATGGGCGCTTCGTGCCGCGCCTCGGAGGGCGGCGCGCCGCGCACGACCGCCAGGTAGCGCTTCGCGACCGCGCGGCCCTCGAAGGCGAGGTTCGCCGCCCGGTGAGCCGCGGCGCTCCGCGCGAAGAGGAGCACGCCGCTCGTGCCGCGGTCGAGCCGGTGCACGATCCAGAGCCGGCCGAACGCCTCCTGCCCCTCTTCCTGCAAGGTGCGCTCGGGCGCGCCGCGCCCCGGGATGACGATCCGGCCGGGCGGCTTCGCGATGGCGAGGAGGTGCTCGTCCTCGAAGAGGATGCTGAGCGGCACGGGAGCGCTCACCAGGCTCTCAGAGCCTGTGAGGGGATTTCTTCACAGGCTCTCAAAGCACCCGCCGCGCCGGGATGACCTTCACCGGCCCGAAGCGCTCGAGGGCGGCGGCCACCTTTCGCGCCGGACCGACCGCCACCACCACGCCGTTCCCGAGCGGGAAGTAGCGGCGCGCCACCTGCCGGCACTCCTCCGCGGTGACGGCGCGCACGCGTTCCCGGTAGCCGGTCACCTCCGACTCGGGGATGCCGTAGAGCCGCATGTCGGCGATGCGCTCGGCGACCTGGTCGTGCGTCTCGAGCGAGAGCGGATACAGTCCGGCGAGATACGCCTGGGCCCGCTCGAGCTCCTCGCTCGAGGGTCCGTCGGCGCAGAAGCGCTCCGCCTCGTCGAAGGCGACCTGGAGCAGCTCGGCGGTCGTCTCGACCTTGGTGAAGGACGACATGAAGAAGATGCCGGCCTCGCGGCTCATGGCGAAGCGGCTCCGCACGCCGTAGGACAGACCGCGGTTGACGCGGATGGCCTCCATGAGGCGCGAGGTGAACCCGCCGCCGAAGACGGAGTTCGCCACGAGCGCCGGGAAGTACTCGGGCGATGCGCGCGCCATCCCCGGCGACGCCACTCGCACCTGGGACTGGGTGAGGTCCCCCTTGTCCACGACCAGCACCGCCCGCTCCACCGGGGAGGCCGGCGGCACCGGCGGCGGCCCGTCGCCCTCGGAGCGCCACCGGCCGAGCCTCTTCCGCGCCAGCCGGAGCCCCTCCTCAGGCTCGACGGCGCCCACGATGACGAGCGTGGTGGCGGCGGGCGCGAACCATCGGCGATGGAAGCCCACCGCGTCGCGGCGCTTCAGCGCTGCGAGATGGGCGGCGCGACCGTCGGTCGGGTGGCCGTAGGGGTGACCGCGGTAGACGGCGTCGATCATGGCGCGATCGGCCACGGCGCCCGGCTCGTCGAGCACGTGCGCCAGCCCGGCCACCTCGCGGCGCCGGATGCGCTCCCACTCGGCGTTCGGGAAGGTCGGGCCGGTGACGAGGTCCACCACCACGTCGAGCAGCGCGGGCAGGAACTCGGACGGCGCCGACAGGCCGAAGTAGGTGGCGTCTTCGTCCGACCCGGCACCGAGCTCGCACCCGAGCGACTCCACCCGGTCGTCGATCTCGGGGCCGCTGCGGCGCGCCGTCCCGCGCCGCGCCACCTGCGCCACCAGGTTCGCGAGCCCATGCCCGCGGGCGGGGTCGAGCGCGGCGCCGGCGCGCACCAGCAGCCGCACCGCCACCAGCGGCACACCCGGCCGGCGCGCCACGATGACCGTCGCGCCGTTGTCGAGCCTCTCTTCGTGCAGGGGCGGCAGCGCGATCGCGCCGGGGGCCCGCTTCACGGCCGGGCCTCGGGCTCGAGCGTCACCACCGAGCGGTGGGAGGGATCGAGCCAGCCGGCCACCACTCGCTTCACGTCCTTGACCGTGACCGCGGCGTACTGCTCGAGGGAGCGGCCCGCCTCGCGCCAATCGCCCAGGAGCGCCTCGGCCTGCCCGAGCGCGTGCGCGACGCCGTTGTGCGTGGCGAGCTCGTGCAGGACGGAGCTGCGCAGGAGGCGCTTGGCGCGCTCCAGCTCGCGGGCGCCGATCCCGTTCGAGGAGAGCTTCGCGAGCTCCTCCCAGAGCACCGCCTCGGCCCGCTCGGCCTTCACCCCCGGCGCCAGCTCGGCGAAGGTGAGGAAGACGCCAGGATCGATGCGCCAGCCCCATGAGACGTTCACCGAGACGGCGACCTCCTCGACCTCGACGAGGCGGCGCCGCAGCCGCGAGGCCTCGCCGACCGCCAGCACCGTCTGCAGCACGTCGAGCGCGGCCGAGTCGGCGCTCTTGGCGGCCGGGCCGCGCCAGCCGGCCAGCACCGCCGGCGCCTGGGCCGGGTAGCGCACCACCGCCCGTCGCTCGCCGCGCTGCGGCGGCTCCCCCTGGGGCACCGGCCGCGGCCGAGGGCCGGGCGGGATGTCGCCGTAGTGCCGCTCGATGAGCGCCAGCGTCTCGTCCGGATCGAGGTCGCCCACCGCATAGATGACGGCGTTGCCGGGGGCGTAGTAGGTGCGGAAGTACTCGACGCAGTCTTCCCGCGTGATCCGCTCGATGTCGTCCATCCAGCCGATGACCGGCCAGCGGTAGGGGTGCGCCTGGAAGACGAGCGACTCGAGCTGCTCCTCCATGAGCCCGAAGACGGAGTTCTCGGTGCGGAGCCGCCGCTCCTCCTTCACCACCTGCCGCTCCTGCTCGAGCGTCTCGGGGGTGAGGGTGAGCGATCGCATCCGGTCGGACTCCAGGTCGATCACGGCGGGGAGCGCGTCGGTGGCGAAGTCCTCGAAGTAGGCGGTGACGTCGTTCGACGTGTAGGCGTTGGAGCTGCCGCCTTGCGACTCGAGCACGCGGTCGAACTCCTTCGGCCCGTACTTCGCCGCCCCGTTGAACATCATGTGCTCGAAGAGGTGGCTGATGCCGGTGATGCCGAGCCGCTCGTTGCGCGAACCCACCTGAAAGAACGTGTAGTAGCTCACGGTGGGGGCGTTACGATCTTCGAGCAGCCTCACGCGCAAGCCGTTCGAGAGCTCGCGGCAGACGACGCGTTCGAGGTCGAGGATGTGGCCTGCGGGCGGTTGCACGAGTCTCCCTTTCGCGGGCGTGAAGATAGCGGCGGGACGTCGCCCGTCCAACGCCTGCTTGCTTGCTGCGTGCTGGTAAACGAACGATTATAGACTCTCGTCCGCCCCCACAGGAGGGGCCCCGGAAACGGGCACACGGGCATGCGGACACATGGCACCCAAAATGAGGACTTCCAGACGAATGGCCACCAGCGCGAAGCAGCAGCGGGACCCCCGGCGCGACGTGCTGCGCAAGCTGGGCGAGAAGGTGCGCGCCTATCGACACGAGCGGGGGATGACGCAGGAGACCCTGGCCGATACCCTCGACCTGTCGGTCGCCTACGTGAGCCTCATCGAGCGCGGCGGGCGCAACCCTCCGTACACCACCGTCGTCGCCATCGCCCAGGCGCTCGGCGTCCCGACCAGCGACATCTGCGAGTAGGGCTTCGCCCGCTCCATCTGCGCCGGACCCCTCCCCCGCGCTATACGAGCGGCCGGCCGCACTCGGCGCAGCGGCCGCGCCGCTTCCTGAGCGGCAGCCCGCAGCCTTCGCAGCGCGGCCCTGCCCGCGCCGGGGCGCTCGCGGCGCGCCCGTCCCCGGGCGGCGCGCGCGCTTCACCTCCAGACGCGCGACCCGCTCCTCCAGGATCCGGAGCCGCTCCACGACCTCGCGCAAGGACAGGGCTCGAGGCGCCATGTGACGAGCCTGCCCGAGCGGCCAGGAAGGGTCCACTTTAAGCCCGAAGAAATGGTGAGGCCGGCACTGCGAGGTTAAGGTCGCACCGGATGCAGCGCCCCGATCGTACTCCCCGTCCCGACCCCGAGCCGCCCGGCCAAAGCTACGCCGAGCCCGAGCTGACAGCGCTCCTCGAGCGGCATCGCGCGCCGCATCGCGAGGTACCGTTCGCGCGGCAGATCTTCGTCAACCGCAACCTGCGGCTCGACAAGATCGACCTCGTCGGCTTCGACATGGACTACACGCTGGCGATGTACCACCTGCGACAGCTGGAGGACCTCGCGTTCCGCATGACCGCCGGCCGGATGGTGGAGCACCTCGGCTACCCGGAGGTCATCCGGGAGCTGCACTACGACCCCGAGTTCGTCATCCGCGGGCTCGTGGTGGACAAGCAGTCCGGCAACATCTTCAAGATGGACCGGCACAACCACTGCGGCCGCGCCTACCACGGCCATCGCCCCCTCAGCTACGAGGAGGTGAAGCGCCTCTACCGCGAGGAGAAGATCCACCTCTCCCTCCCGCGCTTCGCCTGGATCGACACCCTCTTCGCGCTGCCGGAGGCCTGCCTCTTCGCCGAGATCATCGGCACCCTGGAGCAGCGCGGCGAGGCGGTCGACTACGCCAAGCTGTACGGCGACATCCGCGAGTCGATCGACACGGTCCACCGCGACAACTCGCTCAAGGAGATCGTGAAGAAGGACCTGCCGCGCTTCCTCGTCAAAGACCTCGAGCTCGGTCCGGCGCTGCACAAGCTGCGCTCGGGCGGCAAGAAGCTCTTCCTCCTCACCAACTCCTTCTGGGACTACACCGAGGCGGTGATGAGCTTCATCCTCGATGGCGTCCTGCCCGAGTACCCGAGCTGGAAGAACTATTTCGACGTCATCCTGACCGGCGCGCAGAAGCCGGGCTGGTTCTCCGAGCAGCGCCCCATCCTGCGCCTCTCGCCTGCGGGCGAGCTGCTCGGCGAGGCGGGCGAGCTCGAGCGCGGGGTGCTCTACCAGGGCGGCAGCCTGGCCGCCTTCGAGCGGCTGGTCGGCATCGGGGGAGACCGCGTCCTCTACGTCGGCGACCACATCTACGGCGACATCCTGCGCTCGCGGAAGAGCTCGCTCTGGCGCACCTGCATGATCGTGCCGGAGCTGGAGGCGGAGCTCGCCTGGCTGGAGAAGAACACGGACGCGCTGGAGGAGATGGCGCGCCTCGAGGAGCTGCGCGCCCGACTCGACGACGAGCTGTCGACGAGGAAGACCGGGCTCAACGTCCTCGACCGCCGACTCGAGCGCGACGCCCGTGCGCCCGAGCAGCGAGCGGAGCTCGAGGACGAGCGGCGGGAGATGAAGCACGAGCTGGAGCAGCTCCGGCGCGCGCTGCGGGTCGGGGAGCAGATCGAGGACTACGCCTGCATCTACACGAGCCGGGTCTCGAACTTCGTCTTCTACTCGCCCATGCAGTACCTGCGGGCGCTCCGGGCGGCCATGCCGCACGAGCGCCTCATGCTGCGCATGGCGCCCTACGGCGACGACCACGCTCCCCCCGCGGCGGGGGCGCGCCCGTCCAAGGCGCGCACGAACAGCGGCGGCGGCCCGCCGTGATAGCGACGTGGGTGCGGCCCACTACCTCCCTCGTCCCGCGCCAGCCGGGAGCGGGCCAGGGAGAGGGGCCTGCGCCGCGAGCAGCCACCCGACAGACCCCACCACGAACGCGACCGCGATCGCGACCCCGGCCGTCCCAGGCCGCGCCACCACGAGGGCGGTCCCGACCGCGAACGTTCGGGCCAGCTCGAGCGGCAACCCCCAGCGGCGCCCGTCGAGGACCGCGCCCAGCGCGACGAGCGTCCAGAGCACGAGGAGCCCCGCCACCGCGAGCGCCCCCCGCGGCGCGGTCGTCTGCCAGAGCAGCATGAGGAAGGTGGCCGCTATGAGTGGCCCGAACTGCGCCACCGCGTAGACCTGGAGGCCGACGGAGATGGGCACGCCGTGCTTCGGCCGCGCCCGCAGCTCGGCCTCGCCCGGCGGCGGCCGGCCGAGCGGATCCACCGATGGCGAGGCGAGCCACAGCCGCGCCCGATCTCGCCAGCGCGGGAGCGCTCGCGCCTTCTCCGCGATCTCGAACCAGGTCTGCACCTGCGCCCAGGCGGGGTCGAAGCTGGCGAGCGGCTTCGTCGTGCCGTACACGCCCGGCTCGCGCTCCTCGCGGAACGTGCCGAAGAGTCGGTCCCACACGATGAGCACCGCGCCGTAGTTCTTGTCGAGGTACTGCGGGTTCACCGCGTGATGGACGCGGTGGTGGGACGGGGTGTTGAGCACGAGCTCCAGCGGGCCGAGCTTCGGGAGGAGCTCGGTGTGGATCCAGAACTGGTAGAGCGTGGAGAGCGCGACGGTGGTGGCGTAGACGACGGTCGGGACGCCCAGGAAGGCGAGCGGCAAGTAGAACGGCAAGGAGGTGAAGCTCGTCAGGACGGACTGCCGTAGCGCGACGGCGAGATTGTAGTCCTCTGACTGATGGTGGACGGCGTGCGCGGCCCAGAGCAGGTTCACCTCGTGCGACAGCCGGTGCCACGCGTAGTAGCCGAGGTCGACCCCCACGAAGGCGATGAGCCAGGGCCAGCCGCTCCCGGGTGTGAAGGAGATGAGCCGCGCGTGCTCGTGGAGCCAGGCGTAGACGGCCAGCAACGCCGCCCCCGCGAAGACCAGCACTAACTGCTGCCCTATCCCGCAGCCCAGGTCGGAGAGCGCATCCTGCACCCGGTACACGCTCCGGCCGCGGACCCTCGCCGCGAGGAGCTCCACCCCGATGAGCAGCAGGAAGAACGGGATGGCGAGCGCGATGTAGTTCGTGGACGGCACGGAGCCCCCCTCTTCATCTAACCGCTCGATGCCAACGACGAAAGGGAGGACACCGGCTGGGGGCGTTCGGCATGGGCAGCGAATCGCTCGCTTCACGCGGCACGCAGCGCTCCACTTCCGCCAGGGGAAGTACTTTCACCCGTCCGGGGCGCCTCCCCGGACCGGGCCGGGGACCCTCACCTCCCTCACCCCGCGCCGCTGGGGAGAGGGCGGGGGGAGAGGGGCAGTCGCCATTGTTGCGTCCTTGACCGCCCCTCGAGGGCCACGTAAACCCGAGCGCGGTAGAGCGTCCTGGGCTGGTGCCGGGCCTGGTCTTCAAAACCAGTGGATGGTGCTGAAAGGCGCTGTCGGGGGGTTCGATTCCCCTGCTCTACCGCCACGCTTCGAGTCGACAGGGGATTGTGCGCCACGTGCATCCCGGCGGTCTCTACGGGCAGGACCCCCACGATCCGCTTTGCTGCCGCGACTCTACCACCTCGCCCCGCACCGATGAGCCGGCAGTGGGCGCGTGCGGGCCGCATGCTCACGGGGCGACCTGATCTCGCTGTAGTCGACGCGGTACGCTTCGATCTCCCCGTGGACCTCGCGCGCTGCGGCCACTGTCGCCCGGCGGCGCGCCAGCCGCACCAGGGCGACTAGGGCGAGCGACGCGAGCCCACCGCTCGCTCCGGAGCCGTAC
>WNGL01002315.1_pt1 | contig 24348 bp, 25 predicted proteins | sample 5400591 | NCBI WGS metagenome assembly WNGL01 (sample SAMN13153377, study PRJNA577476) | soil metagenome | isolation source: 80 cm soil or saprolite under Garry oak tree replicate 1 | place: USA:California | collected 2016-06-15 | reverse complement strand
GAAGGCCCGGACCGCGTGCTCTTCGAAGGCGGTCACAAAGACGATCGCGGGCGGCCGCTCCTGATTCGCGGCCGCGGCCACCGCAAAGCCGTCGAGATCGGGCATCTGGATGTCCAGGAACACGAGATCGGGAGGGGGCGCGCCGCGGCGCAGCAGCTCGACGGCCTCGCGCCCATTGGCGCACTCGTCGATCCGCGTGACGGTGCTGATCTGCTGCAGGACCCCGCGCAGGCGGCGTCGCGCCGGCGCTTCGTCGTCAACGATGATCGCGCGCATGATCGGAGTACGGGATCTCGATCGTGGCCAAGGCGCCGCCGGGTCCGGGGGGTGGCGCATTGATCAACTCGAATCGGTGACTGGGACCGTATAGCTCCGCGAGTCGCGCCCGCGTATTCGCGATTCCTAAGCCCCCGCCCCCGCCCCCGCCCCCGCCGTTGCCAGTGCGGTCCGCCGTCAGGCCGGGGCCGTTGTCGCGCACCGCAAGATGCAGGAGATCGCCGTCGCGGTTGGCGGCGATTTCGATTTCGGCGACGCGGCCGTTGGGCACGACCCCATGGCGGATGGCGTTCTCCACGAGCGGCTGCAGCAGCAGCGTCGGGACCATGGCCGCCGCGGCGCGCGGATCGACCCGGAACGTCACACGCAAGCGATCGCCGAAGCGCGCTTCCTGAATCGCGACGTAATGATCCAACAGCTCGAGCTCCTCCTCGAGCGTGACGAGGGGACCTCGTTCCCGGTTAAACGATTGGCGCAGCAGCTCCGACAGCCGGGTGATCATCCGGTTCGCCTGCTTGGGATCCTCCAACACGAACGCCGAGATCGTGTGGAGGGTGTTGAAGAGGAAATGCGGCTGGAGCTGCCCCACGAGGGCATCGAGTCGCGCCTGGACGAGTTGCATCTCCAGGCGCTGGGCACGCCAGGCGTGATAGAGTCCCGCGATCATGGCGTAGACCAGCAGATTGAAGGTCCACCATATCGCGATGCCGTCCGACACGCCGCTAAGGAACGTATGCGGCGTGAGCCACTCGCCGAGCGCCCATTTCAGACCGCCTTCGAACCCCGCACAGGCGACCGCGATCACGACCGCCATGGGAACGTGCGCGGTGATGAGCAGCGCCGGGCGCCGAATGCGCACCACCGCCCACGCGGCGAAGGCGCAAACCGGGGCGGTAAACAGCGCCCAAGTCCACCAGCCGCTGAGCTGCCACGCGAAGATCCAGCCCCACGGACGCGGCTCGGCGCCCGGCGAGCTTTGGAAATGCATCTGGATGGCGAACAGCACCGCCACGGCGGACCAGGCGCCGAATACAATCAACGCGCGTTTCATGAGCCTCATTGTAGCATGGTACGGCGCGGCCAGGTGCGGCGTGCGAGCGCGGTGGTCAGAATCATGTGAATTTCACATGGCGGTAACGCGCCGCCCCTACGCCGCGTCCCTCGCTGCCCGCAGATTGTCCGCCGGGAGGTTACGCATGCGACACCTGCTGCTTGGTCTCATCCTTGTCGTGGCTGCCGGCGATCGAACAACCGATCGCGACGCCCTGCTCGCGGTCGATCGCGCGCTGTCGGACAAGACCGCGTCGCTCGGCATGGTGCATGGCTTCATGCCGGGACTGAACGAAGGCGCCGCGTACCTGTATCCTGGCGCGCCGTTGCTGCGCGGCACCGATCAGATTCGATCGTTCCTCGAGAGCACGGACTCGATCGTCCAGCAGACCTGGGCGCCGGTCTTCGCGGACGTGTCCGCGGACGGCCGTCTGGGCTACACCTACGGGTGGACGCGCTCCGGGGGCACGCGAGGGAAATACCTCGCGTGCTGGCAGAAGACGGGCGACGGGTGGCGGCTCGCGGCATACGCGAGCACCCGGCCCGTGCCCGTCCCCGATTCGATTTCGCCTCAGGCGATGACAGGTGTGCTCGGCGCGCAAGTGCGTGGCCGCGCCGACCCGAACGAGCTGCTCCACGCCGACTCGGCTTTCGCGGCGTTATCGGTGGCGAGCGGCGCCAAGACCGCCTTCCTCAAGTTTGCCGCGGAGGAGGCGATCTCGTTCGGCGGCGGCGCGCAGATCACGGAGGGACGGGAGGCCATCGGCGCAGGGTTTGACGGTTTCCCGGCGGGCGCGGTGCTCGAGTGGTGGCCGGTCGCGGCGCAGATCGCGCCGTCCGGGGATCTCGGCTGTACGGTGGGCGAGGCGAGGATCGCGAGCCTCCACCACTACAGCAAGTATCTCACGATTTGGCGGCGCCAACAGGGCGGCGCGTGGAAATTCGTGGCCGACGGGGGAAACGTCCGGCCGGCGCCCTAGCGCATGAGCGTCACCACGATCCCCGGTCCGGCGCTCGGCCCGAACCGCGCACCAGCTTCATTCGTGCTCATGTAGTGCAGCGTGTAGATCTGATCCGCGGGGATGGTTCTGAGGAAATCCACGTCGCCCATGTCACGGTCATCCATGTAGACCCGAATCTGCGACATGCGCATATCGGTGCCTTCGCTCGGGAGGTGCAGAACTTCACGCGCTTTCAGCCAGCGGGGCCGCAGCAGCTGAACCGCCTCGAACGCGTTCCCGACTCCGGACCGCTCGATCTCCTGGGCCGTGATCAGGGTGCTGCTGCTCTTGACCGCTCCTTGAGCCACGAGCGACGATGCAATCAGCATCGCGGCGCAAAGTGGAACCAGCACTCGTCGCATCGTCGACATGATTCCTCCCAGGCCCACGTTACCGGTATCCCGCCGCTTGGAGAGAAAATAGCTCCGCGTACAGTCCGCCGCGCGCCACCAGCGCCTCGTGCGTGCCGTCGTCCACCAGCTCGCCGCCCTTGAGCACGAGGATGCGATCCGCCATGCGAACCGTCGAGAACCGGTGCGAAATCAGCACCGCCATTCGTCCCTTGGTGAGCTCGGCGAACCGCGAAAAGACTTCGTACTCAGCCCGCGCGTCGAGTGCAGCGGTCGGCTCGTCGAGGACCAGGACCTGGGCGTCACGCATGTACGCGCGAGCGAGCGCCACCTTCTGCCACTCGCCGCCTGATAGCTCGACGCCGTTATCGAACCGTTTCCCCAGCATCTGATCGAATCCCTGCGGCACGCGGTTCGCGACTGAGTCGGCCAGGCTGCGCTTGGCGGCCTCCCGAATCCGCGCTTCGTCATTCATGGCCTCGACCTGACTGACGCCAATGTTCTCGCGCAGGATGAAATCGTAACGCACGAAGTCTTGAAAGATGATGCCGATGTTTTTTCGCAGACTGTCGAGATCATAGTCGCGCAGGTCCACACCATCGAGCAGAACTTTGCCTTCGTCAGGGTCGTACAACCGCGCCAGCAGCTTGACGAGCGTTGTCTTCCCCGCACCGTTTTCGCCTACCAACGCGATCCGCTCGTGCGGCTCGAAGGAAAAGGTCAGCTGGCGGACCGCCCAGCGCTGCGAGCCCGGATACCGGAAGCCGACGTTCTCAAATCGGAAGCCGGTCTGCATGGGTCGCGGTACCGCCTGCGCCCCGGGTTTCGACACAACCCTTGGTTGGACATCGAAGAACGTGAACAAATCGCTGAGATAGAGGCTCTGTTCGTAAATCGATGAGAGCGCCAGCAGTACGCTCTGAATCAAGCTGCGGCTCTGCCGAAACGAGCCCGCCAGGAACGTCAGCGTGCCGATCGTGAACACGCCCATCACCGTACGATAGATGATGACGGCGTACGCGCCGTAGTAGCCCAGCGTGCCGAGAGTCACCAGCAGCGTCGAGACGACGTTGCGCTTGACTGCGAGCCGCTTGTTCTCCTGATAGAACTTGTCCGAGAGATCGGCGTAACGCCCGACCAGGAGGTTCGAAAGACCGAACAGTTTGACTTCCTTGGCCGATTCGTTCGAGGCGCCCATGTAGCGCAAATAGTCGAGCAGACGGCGCTCGGGCGTCCACCGGAACAGCAGGGAATAGCCCAACGATGCGAAGTGGGCTTCGCCGAGGAACGCGGGCAGCACCGCCACGGTCAGGAGCAGCAGCAACCACGGCAGCTGCACGAGCAGCACACTCGCCAGTGAAATCAGCGTGATGATGTCCTGCGCCGTTCCCAGAATCAGCGTCAACAGACCGATGCGGCCGACCGTTTGCCGCCGCGCCCGCTCGAGATGATCGTAGATCTCGGCGTCCTCGAACTGGGCGAGATCGAGCGTGGCGGCGTGCTGCATGAGGCGCACACTCAGCCGGTTGGCGAACAAATCGCCGAGCAGGCTCTCGAGCAACGATGACAACCGCGCGAGTCCCTCGCCGACCACCGCAATCCCCAACTCGAGCCCGACGAGCACCGCGAGATGCGGCCAGTCGGGCGAGCGGCCGGCATGCACGGCCGCAACTCCCGCAATCACACCGTCGATGATGAGCTTGCCAACCCAGAGAACCGCGACGGGAACGAGGGACCGGATCGCCCGCAGCACCAGAATGGCAGTGGTGTAGCCGCGGTGCGTCTGAAACACCAGGCGTACCAGCGGCGGCACGTGTCGCAGCGCGGCGAGCCGTTCACCCCAGGTGGGCGGCGCGTCGGGACTGGCGCCGTGGGCGGCGCGCGCAGCGCGATACAGACGCCGTTTGCCCATGGCGTTAACTTCGCTCAGACCGAGACGTCAGACCAGACACGTGACAATCTTCCTGTTGGCAACCGCCTGTCTGCTCACCGCGCAAGCTCCCGGCCCGAACCTGACGCCGCGCGATTCGGCGTTCCATGCGCTGAATCGCCTGGCGTATGGCGCGCGCCCGGCTGAAGCCGACAGCGTCGCCCGCATCGGCGTGATGCGGTGGATCGAGCGGCAGCTCGACCCTGATCATGTGCCCGATCCGCGCCTCCGCGACCGCGAGCGGGCATTCAAGATCCTCGACTACGATCGCGCCGATCTCGCGGGCCGCTATCGGAAGGCGATCCGGGAACGCCAGCGCATGCAGCGGGAAGCCGCGGCGGCCGGGGACACGATGCGCCCACCCGGCGCGGGTCCCATGCGCGAGTTTCGGGAGCTCGGCGGGGAGCTGCAGCAGCTCGCGATCATGCGGGCCGCGGTCTCCGAGCGGCAGCTGCGTGAGGTGATGGTCGACTTCTGGACCAATCATTTCAACGTCTTCGTCGGCAAGGGCGCCGACCGCTTCCTGCTGCCTTCGTATATAGAGGAAACGATTCGGCGGCGGGCTCTGGGAAACTTCGCAGACCTGCTGATCGCCACCGCGCAAAGTCCGGCGATGCTGTTCTATCTCGACAATGCGCAGAGCGTGGCACCGGGCTCCGCGCCGCCCTTTGCGCGGCGCCGGTTTGGAATGAACGAGATGCCTCAAGAGCGGCGCCAGCGGCCCACCGGAATCAATGAAAACTACGCGCGCGAGCTCCTCGAGCTCCACACCCTCGGAGTCGACGGCGGGTATACGCAGCAGGACATCATCGAAGTCGCGCGCATCTTCACCGGTTGGAGCATCGAGCCCCCGGAACGCGGCGCGGGGTTCGTCTTCCGCGACTGGGCCCACGATCGTGGCACGAAGCACGTCTTTGGGCTCACCTTCCAGGATGATGGCAAGGACGAGGGCATCCGGCTGCTCAAGTTCCTCGCCGAACAGCACGCAACGATGCATCACGTCAGCGCCAAACTCTGTGCGCGCTTCGTCGCCGATGAGCCGCCGGATGGGTGCATCGATGCCGCGGTCGCCGCGTGGCAGAAGACCCACGGCGACATTCGCGCCGTGTTGCGCGCCATCTTCACCTCCCCCGACTTCTGGTCGGCGCAGGCGATCGGCACCAAGGTCAAAACGCCCTTGGAGTTCGTCGTGAGTGCGGTGCGCGCCACGGGCGTCGAGCCGGACGACACGCCGCGCCTCGCACAGCTCGTCGCCCGCCTCGGCGAGCCGCTGTACCAGCAGCCGGCCCCGACCGGCTACGCGGAAACCGAGGCGCACTGGGTGAATAGCGGCGCGCTGCTCGCGCGCATGAACGCAGCGGTCGCGATTGCAAAGGACTGCTCGAGCGTTCCGGCAATCGCTGATCACGCGCAGCTGGTTGACACGATCGCTCAAAAGCTGCTCGGGGGTACGATGTCAGCGCACACACGGAGCGTCATTCTCGAGCAAATCGCCGATCTCACCGATCCGGAGCAGGCGCGGGTCATGGCCGTCGGCTTAGCTCTAGGCGGACCGGAGTTTCAAAAGCAATGACAATCTCGAGACGCGTCTTCGTGAAAGCCGGCGGCCTGGCCCTTGTAAGCGTAGGTCTCGAGCCGCTGTTCTTGGAGCGGGCCGCGTACGCCCTTCGCCGCCCCTTCGCCGACCCTCGCCGCCCGATTTTAGTCTGCCTCTTCCAGCGCGGCGCCGTGGACGGATTGAACATGATCGTCCCACACGGCGAGCCGGCGTACTACCAGGAGCGTCCGCGGATCGCGGTGCCCGCCAACGCCGTCGTCGACCTCGATGGTCATTTCGGCCTGCACCCCAGCCTGGCGCCGCTGAAGGAGCTCTGGGACAACAAGAGCCTCGCCGCGATTCACGCGATTGGCTCGCCGGACGCCACCCGCAGCCACTTCGATGCCCAGGACTACATGGAGAGCGGCACGCCAGGCGTGAAGAGTACCGGGGATGGCTGGGTGAACCGCTACTGCCAGCACGACCGCGAACACGCCGACACACCGTTTCGGGCGGTCGCATTCGGTCCGCAGCTGCCGCGGATTCTGGCCGGCAGCGCCCCGTCGCTCGCCATCGACGACTTGCAGGCGTTCGGCCTGCGCGTGCCGCAAGAAGCGGCACGCGACCGCCTGACGCGCGCATTTGAGGAGCTCTACGACGGTGCGGGAACCGGCCTCCTGGCGTCGTCGTCGCGCGAGGGCTTTGAAGCGGTGCAGATGCTGAAGCGCGCCGATCCGACGCAGTACCGTCCGGCCGACGGTGCCGACTATCCGCCGGGGCGGCTGGGAAAAACCCTGCTGCAAATCGCGCAGCTAATCAAAGCCGACGTCGGGCTGGAGATTGCGTTCGCGGATTGCAGTGGGTGGGACACGCACGTGAACCAGGGCTCCAGCGACGGCCAGCTCGCCGCTCGACTCCGGGAGTTGGGCCTGGCGCTCGCCGCGTTCAACCGTGACCTGGGCGACCGCATGCGCAACGTCGTCGTGCTCACGATGTCGGAGTTCGGCCGCACCATCCGCGAGAACGGCAACAGCGGCACCGACCACGGCCATGCGACCGCGATGCTCGCCCTCGGCGGGCCCGTGAACGGCGGCCGCGTGCTGGGCCGGTGGCCCGGACTCGGAATAGAGCAGCGCTTCGAAGGGCGCGACGTCGCGGTTACGACCGACTTCCGCGATCTGTTCGGTGAGATTCTGGCGCGCCACCTGGGATCGGCTGATCTCGCGATGGTCTTCCCAGGCTACACGCCCAGCCCTACGAGATTCCTGGGAGCGATTCGCGGCTAGCCGTTCGCCGCCGCATCGAGCCGGATGACGCCGTCCCCCGCGCCGTCCCGGATCGTCAGCCAATCGGTGCGCACGCGGTCCCATTCCTGAATCACCAGGCCCTGGTCCTCGAAGAGCGCCCGAATCTGGCTCGGGCTGAAGCCCGCGATCTCCTCGAGGATCGGCACGAGCACCGACAGCGCGTCGTCACTGATGACCGTACGCTTGGCGATGTGGGCGATCTCCCGCGCTTCGGAGGCGGCGATCGTGAAGCCCTCACCGCGGTTCACATGCAGCATCACGGGGATGTCCGACTGCCCGTCGCCGACATACACGACCTGATCCCGCGGCACGACGTGCCGCGCGCGGATCTCCTCGACAGCCGCAACCTTACCGTAGCCCGCCGCGACGCGCAGGAGTGTCCCGATCTTCCCGCCATCGGGCTGGAACTCGAACTGCGTGCCCACGACATGATCAGCGGGGACGATACCCTCGAGCGCCGACAGCACAACTTCCTGAGGCGCCGCCGAGATCACGTAGAAGTCGAACCGGTTGCCATCGATCCCCTGCGCGAGCATCCGCGTGAGGAGCTCGACGTTGCGCTTGAGCCGGACCTGGCGCCCGACCTTGAGGAGATCATTCCGAGTGACTCGCGCGTACTCCGGATCGTTCGCGAGCAGGTACGCCAGCTCCGCGCCCTGTTGCACTAGATTGAGATTGGAGAGCGCCGCGACTTTCTCACGAAAGCTCGTGATCCCCAGCATCTCGCTCAGCACGATGCCGGAGTCGTTGAAGCTCAACGTCTGATCGAAGTCACTCGCCAGCAGGTAATGCTTCTTCATCCACCTCTCCCTTCGTTGAATCCCTCGCACAAAAAAGCCCGCTCTATCGAGGAGCGGGCCGTTCCATTGCGTTGCAACTGCGTGCATCGCTTCAGGTAGCGCCCGCCCCCCCGGTTAGGTTCCCGGCGGTGTGGAGCATGTTCGACTTGCAGGCGCAGAAAGTCATGGCATGAATGCTACTTACACTCGCCCACGCCGGTCAACACCTGGTTGTCACGAGCGCGTAACGGCTACGCTTTTGCCGTTTCGGCAGCCGTAATCGGCAGCTCCAAGCGTTCCGCTTTGCGCACGGCGGCGACCGTGGTGACGGCACCAATCCGGTCGCCCGTCAGCAGGCGATGTAGGTCGTCGATGCCGTGAACGGGATGACCGTCGAACGCGACGATGATGTCGCCGGGCTCGAGGCCCGCGCGCGCCGCGGGACTTCCCGGCTCGATCGTCGTGATGAGCACACCACTCGGCTGGATCAACCGGTGCGCGCGAACGGCAAGACGCGGCAACGAAACGTTCTGGCCGCCGACACCGATGCGCGCGCGGCGCACGTGCCCAAACGCGATGAGTTGTCCGACGACGAGCTTGACCGTGTTGACCGCGACGGCAAAGCAAATCCCCTGCGCGGGAAGAATCACGGCTGTGTTGACGCCGACGACGTTCCCCCGTGAGTCCAGCAGCGGTCCACCCGAGTTACCGGGATTCAGCGCCGCGTCGGTCTGAATGACGTTATCGATCAGCCGACCCGAGACGGATCGAAAGGAGCGGCCCAGCGCGCTGACGACCCCCGCCGTCACGGTGCTCTGAAACCCCAGCGGATTCCCGATCGCGATGACGACCTGCCCCACCCGCAGCGCCGCCGAGTCCCCGAGCGATGCGGCGATTTGGGACTGGGCCGCGACGCGCAGCACCGCGAGGTCGGTGTCGGGGTCATCACCCACCAGCTCGGCGCGCAGCCGCCGGCCGTCGGCAAACGTGACGTCGGTTCTGCTCGCGCCGTGCGCGACGTGGCTATTGGTGAGGATGAAACCGTCGGGCGTGAAGACGAATCCTGATCCAGCCCCCTGTGTCTCGCGCGGCTTTGCGCTGCGCCGCCGGTGGCTCACCTCCACGCTGACGACGGCGGGAGCCACTTGTTCGACGACTCCGGTGACCGCGCGGGAATAGGCGTCCAGCAATTCGGTATCAGAAGCCGCAGGTGGTGGGGAGGGTGGCGATTGATCGCTCGGCAAGCCCCCGGCCGCCACAGTGAGGAATGTGCTCATGCCCTGGAAAACGCCGCGCGGTTCCCGAACCGATATATTCGTGCTCCCATGCGAGACGCCTTGCAGGCGCTGCTCCGCGAAGCGAGCGACGCGAAACGCTCTGCGGACTTCTGGCGCGCAGCCGCGACCATCCTGAGTCATTGGGCTGGCGGCGCCCGGCTGTCGATTACCTACAAGGGGATCAACGAAGCCGGATCGGTGACCGCAGGGAACGACGACCGGTCCGGGCGCAGCCTGTCGGCGGAATGGCGCGATCCGGACGGACGGCACGTGGAAGCGAGTCTCGCCGGCGCGCCGCCTGCGCTCCCCGCATCGGAGCTCGAGGCCGCGGTCGAGTTCGCGTCCCGCCTCGCCGTGATGGTCGGGCGCCGCGCGGCGCTGGAGCGCGAGCGGCGCCTCGGGAGCTTTGTGGTCGAGCTGGCGCGGTGGCTGCTCGCGGCGCCGGAGACGCAGCTGTTGCTGCGCTACACGCTGCAGAGCTTGATGGAGCTCGTGGAAGCGCAAGGCGCGTTCGTGGCGCTGAAGCAGCCCGACGGCGAAAACTTTCGCATTTCGCCCGCGCTCGGCGAGGCAGCATCAATCGACGGTCTGATCCTGGGCCTGAGCAATAGTGCCACCGGCAAAGTCGTACGCACCGGCGAGGCACTGATCACCGCCGACCTGCGCATGGAAGCCGAGGCGAGCCCCATCGCGACGGCGCTGGCCGAGGGCGTCCGTGCCGCGTTGATCGCACCGCTCCGCGTTTCACAGGGGACAGTTGGCGCCGTGGGGCTGCTCCGTTATCAGAAGACCGGTGCGCCGGCACCGGCGCCTTTCAGCCTGCACGATCTCCACTACGTCTCTGCCGTCGCGGCCCACATCGCCGGCGGCATCGAGCTGTCCGAAGCGGTCGCCGCTACGCGCGCGGCAGCCGATCGCGCGCGCGCCATGGTCGACGCGAGCCCGCTGCCGATGGCGCTCGTCGACACCGCCGGCACCGTCCGGCAGCTGAACGAAGCGGCGATGCACGTCTTCGGGCTGGAGTCAAAGGAAGCGGGGGTCGGGCGACATCTCGAGAAGCTCGGCTTGTCGCCGAGCGGGCTCACGGTGCGGCTGATGCTGGCCGGCCGCCAGGAGGGGCAGCCCTGGCACGGCCGCGTACTCGTCACGCAAGGTGGCGGCGAGCGTCGCATCTGCGACTGCACGGTGACGGACCTGCGCGGCCTGGGATCGCAGGATCTGCTCGTCGCGCTGTACGACCGCACCGACGAGCTGCGCGCCCAGCGCGAGCTCATCGCGCGCGAGAAGCTGGCCACGGTGGGCGAGATTGCGAGCGGGGTGGCGCACGAGGTGAACAATCCGCTCGCGGCGATTCGCATGGAGGCGGAGCTGCTGGGCCGCTCCACCCAGGACACCGAGGCCAGCGCCGCCGCCGCGACGATCGTGCGCGAAGTGGACCGCGCGGCGCGCATCGTCCGGAGCCTGCTGCGCCTCGCGCGCCGCGCCGACATCACGCCGGTGCGGGTTCAGCTCAACGAGCTGGTGCGCGACGTCGCGGAAATCCGCCAGCGTGTCCTCCGCGCCGACAACATCGAGGTGCGCACCCGCATGGATCAGGCCGCCGAGGCGGTGCTGGGCCTCGGCCAGGAGCTCCAGCAAGTCGTCATCAATCTCGTGACCAATGCCGAGCACGCCGTGCGCGGGCGTCCCAATGCGGTCATCGAGCTGGCCACGGAGGCGCGGCAAGACTGGGTGCGCTTGACGGTCGAGGACTCGGGACCAGGCGTGCCGCCCCAGGTGCGGAGCCGCATATTCGATCCCTTTTTTACGACCAAGAGTCCCGATGAAGGCTCGGGACTCGGCCTCTCGATCTGTCAGCGCGTGGTTGCGGAGGTCGGCGGCCGGATCTGGCTGGAGGAGTCGAGCACGCTGGGCGGCGCCAGGTTTGTCGTCGAGCTGCCCGCCGCCCCGGTGAAGGACGACGCCATCGGCTAGGCTTCGAGGATCTGCCGCCGGTACAGTGCGAGCGCGGCCAGGCCGTACACGCCGATCGCGAGTAGCAGCGCGCCGAGGGCCCAGTGCGGGCCGAGCTGCCAGATGCCGGCGACGATGTATCCGATGCTGGCGACGACTCCCAGGCCCAGCACTTCCTTCCGCGCCATCAGAATGCCGAACACATATCCCCAGCTGAACCCGGCGAGGCCAAGGAATATCACGGCATTGGGGATGATCTTCGTCGGATCGATGAGATTGAGGCCGCCCGCGAAGGCGCAGAACAAACCGATCACCGTGTATGTCGCCAGGTGGAGCGCCAGCGGCAGAGGCAGGGTGCCCATTTTATTGAAGGTCATGACTCAAAACTACGGTGTCAGGTGTCGGGTGCCAGGTGCCAGGGGTGCAAGCTGACACCTGACACCCGACACCTAGATTTCGGGCATGCAAGCAACTCGAACGTACTTGGAACTCAAGAATCGCACGCAGTTCAAGGCGGCGTTCGGGGAGTTTCCCGAAATCACGATCGCGCGTGTCCGGAACCCCTCGCCCGAGCTGTACCGGACATGCTATCGCACGGTCGGTGAGGCCTTCCATTGGTTCGACCGGTGGGACTGGTCGGACGACGAGATCGCGAAGCACCTCGCCGACCCCGCCATTCAGCTCTTCGTGGCCACGCGCCGGACCGGCACGCAGGCCGACCTCGCGGGGTGGTACGAGCTGCGGCGCGTCGCGGAGGACGACTCGGTGGAAATCGCCTATTTCGGGATCGTCGCCGCCGAATTCGGCCGCGGCTTCGGCAAGCATCTGCTCTCCAGCGCGGTGCGCGACGCCTGGGCGCTCGGCCCACGGCGCGTGTGGTTACATACCTGTACGCTCGATCATCCCAACGCCTTGCCGAATTACGTCGCGCGCGGCTTTGCGCCTTATCGCACGGAGACGTACGAAGTAGATTCCGCCCCGTGAATTTCAATTGGAACTTCCAGCTGACCCGCAAGCGCAAGCTCATCATCGCCGGGATCCTGGTGACGCCGGTCCTGCTCTTTGCGCTCTACACATGGATAGCGCTCAACTGGAACTACTCGGAGGGCGAGCGCGCCGGTTTCGTGCAGAAGTTCTCCAAGAAGGGGTGGCTGTGCAAGACGTGGGAGGGCGAGTTAGCGATGGTGTCGATGCCCGGCACCAACCCTGAGAAGTTTTATTTCACGGTGCGAGACGACAACATCGCGCAGCACATCAATGGTTCGTTGGGCAAACGGGTGGCGCTGACCTATCAACAGCATATGGGGATTCCCACAACGTGCTTTGGCGAGACACAGTACTTCGTCGTCGCCGTGAAGGTGTTGCCACAATGAGCGCAAACAGTTTCGGTGGACGCGCCACGCTGAAAGCCAGCGGGCGGTCGTACGAGATCTACCGTCTGGACGGACTGGAGCGCCGCGGACTGTCCATCGCCAGACTGCCCTACTCACTCAAGATCCTGCTCGAAAATCTGTTACGCCGCGAAGATGGACGCGTCGTCCGGCCCGAAGACATCGAAGCGCTGGCCCGCTGGGAGCCGAGCAAACTGCCGGACGCGGAGATCGCGTTCATGCCGGCGCGCGTGCTGCTGCAGGATTTCACGGGCGTGCCCGCGGTCGTGGATCTCGCCGCGATGCGCGATGCGATCGCCCAGATGGGCGGCGATCCCACACGCGTCAACCCGCTGCTGCCGGCGGAGCTCGTGATCGATCACTCGGTGATCGTGGATGAGTTCGGCACGCCGCGCGCCTTCCAGGTCAATGCGGATCTCGAATTCCAGCGCAACCGCGAACGCTACGCCTTGCTGCGCTGGGCTCAAAAGACATTCACCGGTTTCAAGGTGGTGCCTCCTGACACCGGCATCGTGCATCAAGTCAACCTGGAGTACCTCGCCCGCGTGGTATTCACGAGCGAGTCGCAGGCGTATCCCGATACGCTCGTTGGAACCGATTCGCATACGACCATGATCAATGGTCTTGGTGTGGTCGGCTGGGGCGTTGGTGGGATCGAGGCCGAGGCCGCCATGCTAGGCCAGCCCGTCTCGATGCTCATCCCGCAAGTCGTGGGATTCCGGCTGAGTGGGCGTCTCAGCGAAGGCGCGACCGCCACCGACCTGGTGCTCACGGTCACGCAGATGCTGCGCGTGAAGGGCGTCGTCGGGAAGTTCGTCGAGTTCTTCGGGCCAGGCGTGTCGACGCTGCCGCTCGCCGACCGCGCCACGATCGGCAATATGGCCCCCGAGTACGGCGCGACCATCGGCATCTTCCCAGTAGATCAGGAAACGTTGCGCTACCTAGAGTTCACCGGGCGGCCGGCGGAGCATGTGCAGCTGGTCGAGGCCTACATGAAGGAACAGGGTCTCTTCCACACGCCCGACGCACCGGAGCCGCTTTACACCGACACGCTCGAGCTGAACCTCGCAACCGTCGAACCCAGCATGGCTGGTCCACGGCGCCCGCAGGATCGCGTGGGGTTACGGGAGGTCCCGCGCAAGTTTGCTGAGGCATTGCCGACGCTCATGAAGCCGGTGACGGTTCCCGCGGCGATTCCTGTTCCAGTGGGACGCTGGGAGGGCGAAGGCGGTCAGGCGGGACCCAAACCGCCGCCGCCCCGGCCGTCGCACGCCACGCTGCGAATCGACGATGTCGACTGCGTGCTGCACCACGGCTCGGTCGTCATCGCCGCCATTACGAGCTGCACCAACACGTCGAATCCGTCGGTCATGGTCGCGGCCGGCTTGATGGCGCAAAAGGCGGTGGAGCGCGGCCTGCGCAGCAAGCCGTGGGTGAAAACCAGCTTGGCGCCGGGATCCAAAGTGGTCACCGACTACCTCGAGCAGGCGGGACTCATGAAGCCGCTCGAGGCGCTGCGATTCCACCTCGTGGGGTACGGCTGCACGACGTGCATCGGCAACTCGGGGCCCCTGCCCGAGGCCGTCTCCACCGCGATCAGCGAATGCGAGCTGGTGGTCTGCTCGGTGCTGTCGGGCAACCGCAATTTCGAGGGCCGGATCCAGCAAGAGGTCCGCGCGAACTATCTCGCCTCGCCCCCGCTGGTCGTGGCGTACGCGCTCGCCGGCCGCATCGACATCGACTTCCACAACGAGCCGCTCGGGATCGGGACCGACGGACCCGTGTTCCTGCGCGACATCTGGCCGTCCACCAAGGAAGTCGCCGAGGTCATCGGCCGGTCGATTCAATCGGCGATGTTCCGCAAGAGCTACGCGCAGGTGTTCGACGGCGACGAGCGGTGGCGTAGCCTGCCGGTGCCGGAAGGCGATCGCTTCGCCTGGGAGCCGACGTCCACGTACATCCGTCGAGCGCCGTACTTCGACGGCATGCCGGCGGAACCGGTGCCCGTCCGCGACATCCGCGGCGCCCGCGTGTTGTGTTTGCTGGGCGACAGCATCACAACCGATCACATTTCGCCGGCGGGATCGATTCGGAAGACCCTCCCCGCGGGCCAGTATCTCATCGGTCACGGTGTCCAGCCGCTCGACTTCAACTCCTACGGCGCCCGCCGCGGCAACCACGAAGTGATGGTGCGCGGCACATTCGCCAACGTCCGGCTCAAGAACCTGCTGGCCCCGGGCACCGAGGGACCGTTCACGGTGCATTTGCCCGACGGCGAGGGGATGACGATCTACGATGCGTCGCTCAAGTACGCGGCGGAGGGCACACCGTTGATCGTGCTGGCCGGCAAAGAGTATGGCTCGGGATCGTCGCGCGACTGGGCGGCCAAGGGCCCACGGCTGCTGGGCGTCCGGGCCGTGATCGCCGAGAGCTTCGAGCGGATCCATCGCTCGAACCTGGTGGGAATGGGAATCCTGCCGCTGCAGTTTGCGACGGGACAGAATCCCGCGGCGCTGGGCCTGACCGGCAAGGAGCGTTACGACATCCTAGGGTTAGGCGACATGCCGAAAGAGCTGGCAGTCTCCGCGACCGCGGACGACGGCAAGGTGACGAAGTTCAAGGCGGTCGTACGTATCGACACGCCCCAGGAGCTGCAGTACTACAAGCACGGCGGGATTCTGGAGTACGTGTTACGACAGCTCGTTTAGAAAAGCCTCCAGCTCGGCCGGCGGCACGGCGCCCACGCGGCGCGCGACTTCTTTCCCACTACGAAACGCGATCAGTGTCGGGATTCCGCGAATCCCGAACCTCTGGCCGGTGACCGGGTTTCGGTCCGTGTCGAGCTTCACGATCAGCAGCTCTCCCGCGCGCCGGCGCGCGGCGTCATCGAGCAGCGGCGCCATGATCTTGCAGGGCCCACACCAATCCGCATAGAAGTCGACCACGACCGGCACCGTCGTATCGGCCGTGACCTGGGCGAAATTGGCGTCGGAGACCGCGAGCGGCCGGTCGAGCAGAATCGGCTTGCCGCACGTGCCGCACTTGGGATGCTGGCCGATCCGCGAAAGGTCCACGCGGTTGAGCGTGTCGCAGAAGGGGCAGGCGACCGTCGCCGTGGGACTGTCAGGCATCAACCGCGCCCCACCCCGAGGGCATCGGCGACTCGATTGATATAGTTGAACCACGACGCGATCAAGGTGATCTGCAGAATCGCGCGATCATCGAACCCGACGCGGCGCAGCCCTTCGTGGTGCTGAGGCCCGATGCGGGTGGCATCGCGCGTCACCTGAACCACGTAATCCAGCATGACGCGCTCCTGCTCCGAGATCGGCGCCTTCGTGTAGTCGTTCTCGAGCGCGGCGATCAGGCCGTCATCTAACGTGATCCGACGCAGAAACTCTGCGTGGGATTCGATTCAGTATCGACACCGGTTCGTCACCGACACCATCGTCGTGATCATCTCATGCTGCCGGCGCGTGAGCGGCAACGTATCCGCCATGAGCGATCCGAACGTGGCGAAGGCGTGATACAGCGCATCAGGAATCAGCGAGTGCGACGCCACGATCCCCGACGTCCCATCGGCAGTCGGGTGGACGGGTGTCGCGTACTCCTTGGGGTACATGGCGCGCTGGGCCTCGATGGCCCGGCGCAGCTTCTCATCCGCTTCCGGCAGCGGAATCGTGCGAATCCACGTCATCGGATCCTACCGGTTCGAGAGTGAGTGGCCGACGAAAGAGAAATACGTACACAGGGGCGCCGAGGGCAACGATGCCGACGCCCAGGGCCGCTTGCAGCGGATTGTGGCCCGCCAGCAGCACCAGTAACAGCAGCACGAGAGCCAGGAAGAGCACGGGCGTGAGGGGATAGCCCCAGGTCCGATACGCCGACGTGGGAGAACGGCGACGGATCCGGAACAGTCCGGCGACCGTGAGGCCGACGAACAGCACGGTCACGAAGACGAAGTACGCGATGATCTGATTGAAAGTCCCAAGCGCAACATAGATCGACGCGATCGCCGCCTGGATCGCGATTGCGCGCGCAGGCGTGCCGAACCGCGGATGCACGACGCCCACCGACCTGAAGAACACCCCGTCCCGGGCCATCGCGTAGTAGACGCGGGGCAAGGCCATGAGCAGCCCGAGCAGGCTGCCGAGGACCGCCACGATCACGATGAGCGCGAAGACTTGGCCGCCGGCGCCACCGAACAACGCTTCGCCCGCCTGCGCGGCGAACGTCTCGCCCGATGTCACACGGTCGAGTGGCACCAGGTAGAGAAACACGGCGCTGGTCAGGATATAGATGGCCGTGATGATCGCGACCCCAAGCGCGAGGGCGCGCGGCACCGTGCGCGCCGGATCACGCGCTTCGCCGGCCAGCTTACTGATCTCCCACCACCCACCGAACGCGAAGAACGCTCCCACCAAGGCTGGCGCCAGCGCGCCGGGCAGAGGATCCGAGCCGGCACGCTGCGCGACGAACGGCACGAAATTCGACCAATGGCCGGCCCGCATGACCAGGGCGAGGACGGCAATGAGGCCCAGTGCACCGAGCTTGAGCGCCGTCAGGCATTGCATCAGCCCTGACCCGAGCTTCAACCCCGCGACGTTCACGGCCGCGAGGATGAGAATCGTGCCGATCGCGATGAGCTTGAGCGTCGCGCCGGCCAGACCGAGCGCATACCCCACGTAGCTCGCGAGCCCCACGGCGAGAGCCGCTGTGATGCCCGGATCCATGACCAGCATGCATTTCCAACCGTACAGAAACGCGACGGCCGGTCCGTACGCCTCGCGCAAGTAGACATACCCACCGCCCGCTTCAGGCGCGCGCGCCGCCAGCTCGCCATAACAGAGCGCGCCGCTCAACGCCATGAAGCCCATCAGCAGCCAGACAATAAGGAGCCAGAAGGGAGAGCCCAGCGACCGCGCCATGCCGGCGGGTGTGAGAAAAATCCCGATGGCGATGACTTCGCCGACGACGAGCGCGGTGACGGCGAGGAGGCCGAGCTGGCGGGTTAGCGACACGGAGCCCTAAGCTCCGCACGCCCGCCGTACCCGGCAAGGGGAGATGCACCGAGGCTACGGGACCTGGGGCCTCAATGAACCTCGGCCATTCGCCGCTGTCGCCGTTGAGGTAGCGCAGCGGCAGCAACGCCCACCGGTGCGACGAGCAAGGACGTCGGGAGATGATTGATGAGGCTCTCCGTCACGCTGCCGAGCAGCACGCGCTGGGCCCAACCCTTGCCGTGTGACCCGACCACGAGAACGTCGGCCTGCCAATCGGTGGCTTCGCGCAGGAGTGTGTCGACCACTGTGCCGTGTCTCACGAGTCGTTCGACTCCGATCTCCGTCACCAGCGGCCAGATGTCCTGCTCCAACGACTCCTGGGCGAGCGCATAGTACTCCGTCGGGTCCAGCGGTGGCACGCCGGGCACATCAGGAAGCGGCTCGAAGACGGTCAGCACGCGCAACTGCGCGCCAACCAATCGCGCGAACCGCTCCGCCAAACGGACCGTAGGACCGGCGGCCTTGGACAAGTCGGCCGCGACGAGAACCCGTCGCGGCGTGGCCGGCTCCCGGGCGGTGATGAGTACGGGCACTTCGGACGTCCGCACCACGTGCAGACTCGTGCTGCCGCCGAGCCACCGCTCCAGCGCCGTGTGATGCTTGCCGCCGAGGACCAGCAAACCTGGCCGGCTTTCCTCGACGACTTGCCGCAAGACGACCGCCGCCGGTCCAAACCGAACCTTCAACGACTCGAGGACTCGATCCGAAACAGTCCCCTTCAAGACTTGCTTGACCTGTTCACGCGCAACGGCCTGCTGAAGGAGCTGCATCTCGGCGACCTGCGGATCGGGATTCACTGCCACGAGCGGCGGCCACGCATCGCGGACGGCATGGACCAGCTCACAGCGACCACCCGCCAGGTTTGCAATGCGCTCCCCGAGCGTGGCTGCTCCCACCGCCGCCGGAGAAGCGTCAACCGCGACAACAATCGGTCCCCAGGCCATCACGTGCTCCGTTGAGAGTACACGTTCAAGGTCGGGCATCGAGTGTGAAGAAATCCTGAGGATCGGCGGAAAAAACCCCGCAGAGTCAAGACACTAGAGGGATATCGACTTCGAAGCGGGTGCTTTGACCCGGTACACTCGACACACGTGCCACTCCCCCGTGCAGATGCGCAATGGAGGCGACAAGCGCGAGGCCAAGCCCGGTCCCGCCATCCGCTGTCCGCGTGCGCGCCGGATCGGAGCGATAGAACGGCTCGAAGAGGTGTGGGAGGTCGGCAGCGGCGATGCCGGGCCCCGAGTTTTCCACGGCGAACTGAACGCCGCCCGCGGGCATGGGCTCGAGCTGGACCCGAATCGTTCCGCCCAGTGGCGTGAACTGCAACGCGTTCTCGAGCAGGTGATCGACCAGGCGACCGATGAGCTCGGGATCGATCAGCGCACCCGGTTGTGCCGCCCGGAACGAGCGATTGACGGCCAGATCACGCTCCTCGAACCGGCGCCGCAAACGGTCGAGCCTGTCCCCCACGAGGCGTTCGATGTCGGTGGAGACACGCCGGGCCGATACCAGCCCGGCTTCGGTCCGGGTCACCAGCAGCAGATCTTCGCTCAGCTCCGTGAGCCGGTCGATCTCCTCGAGGCCGCTGCGCAGCACGTGCTCGTATTCGCGCTGCGAGCGGGGCGCGCGCAACGCCACTTCGATCTCGCCGCGCAACGCGGTCAACGGCGTGCGCAGCTCGTGACTGACGTCGGCGGTCAGGCGCCGCTGCGCCGCGAAGCCGCGCTCCAGCCGCTCCAGCATGCGGTTCAGAACCGCGACCAGGCCTTCGTACTCTTCGGTATCCGCGTGCGCGAGGATCCGCTGATCCAGCGTTCCCGCTTCGATGCGGGTCGCCTGCGCGGTGATCTCCGCGACCGGACGAACGGCAGACGATGTGAAGTGCCAGGCGCCCATGAGGGTCGCGGCAGTTCCCGCCACGACAATGGCCACGAGAACCAGCAGCAAGTCACTTCGCAGAACGGCGGGAGAGACAGATTCCTGGAGCGCACGGGACGCGGACCAATAGAACGCGCCCGTCGCGAGGAGCAACCCGGCGGCCATCGTCGCTGCGAACCGCAACGCGAGCGTGCGGCGCAGCGACCCCTTCACGCCTCCGCTCGGTCAGGCGTTTGCAGGCGGAACCCCACCCCGCGCACCGTCTCGATCAGCTCGTGGCCGGCCGCCTGCTTGAGCTTGCGGCGCAGATTGCCGACGTGCACGTCCACGACATTGCTCTCGGGATCGAAGTGCATGTCCCACACCTTTTCCAGTAGCTCGGTGCGGCGCACGACTTCCTCAGGATGCAATAGGAAATGCTGCAGGAGATGGAATTCTTTGGGCGTGAGGTCCAGACTCTTGCCGTCTACGCGCGCCTTGTGCTTCAACCGGTCCAGCTCGACGCGACCATAGCGCAACAGCTCCGTGCGTCCTGCGCCGCCCCGCCGCACGAGCGCGCGTACCCGGGCGAGGAGCTCATCGAACTTGAACGGCTTGGTGAGATAGTCGTCGGCGCCGGCATCCAACCCACGCACCACGTCCTCGGTGGTGTCGCGCGCCGTCAACATCAGAATGGGCGTCGCGCGTCCCTCACGCCGCAGCTCCCCAGCCATCTGCAGCCCGGTCTTCTTGGGGAGCATGACGTCCAGCACGAGCAGGTCGTAGTCGTAGACGTGCGCCAGCATGGTGCCCTGATCACCATCGGGGGCGACGTCGACGACGTAGCCTTCCTCACGCAGACCCTGCTCGATGAAACCGGCGACCTTCCGATCGTCTTCCACCACGAGAATCTTCATGAAGGCATCCTAGCCGCGGCGCGTTGAATCATTCCTAAAGGGTTGATGAAGGAACCTTCAGAATAAAGGTTGCCCCGCCGCCGGCCGTCTCCTCTACCGTAAGCGTCCCGCCCAGCGCTTCAGCCAACCGGCGGGACACGGGAAGGCCCAAGCCGGTGCCGAGACCGGAGTGGGGATCGAAGCGCTCGAACGGCTCGAAGATCCGCTCGCGCAGCTCGGCAGCAACACCGGGACCATGATCGATCACGGCAAACACCGTGTGAGTCGCGTCGCCGTTCACGGTGATCTCGACGGCCGCGTCGTCGGGACTGTGCCGGATCGCGTTCGACAAGAGGTTCAGCAGGATCTGCTCGAGCCGCATCGGGTCGGTGCGGATCGTCGCGGGGCGGCCATCGGCCCGCAGCACCAGCCGCAGGCGCTTGGCGGTCGCCGCGGGTTCGCTGGTGGTGATCGCGCGCTGCAGCGCGCCCCGGACCTCGACGTCGCGCAAGACGGGTCGCACCTTCCCGGCGTCGAGTCGCATCAAATCCAGGAAATTGTTGAGCAGCACGATCGTGTGATCGGCCGCTTCATAGACCTCGCGCGCGGCCTGCTCGGAGAGCTCGGGCGACTTCCGCCGCACCAGTCGCTCGGCCCAACCGTACACGCCGGTGAGCGCGTTGCGCAGCTCGTGATTCATCATCGCGAAGAACAGATCGCGCTGGCGCTGCATCGCCCGGATCTGGCCGAGGAGCTGCTCGCTCTCGCCATGGAGCCGCGCATTTTCAACCGCCACAGCCGCCTGCGACGCCAGCAGAACGGCGATCGCCTCGTCCTCGGCGTCGAATTCGGCGGCATCGATCTTCTCGGTGAGATAGAGATTTCCGAACACGCCGCCGGGGCCCGTCACGGGAACGCCGAGGAACGACTTCATCGGCGGGTGATGCGGGGGAAAACCGAAGCGCTCGAGGTGGCGGTTGATGTCGGCCGTACGGATCGGCTTGCCTTGCCGGATCACTTGACCGAGGAGCCCGCGGCCGCGGGGGAGATCGCCGATCTTCTTGCGCGCCGCCTCGTCGAGACCGGAGGTGACGAACTGCACCAGCGTCTCCCGGTCGTCCCCCAGGACGCCGAGGGCGGCGTAGCGGGCGCCCACGACGTCACGCGCGGCATCCACCACCTGCTGCAACACATGCTCGACGTCGTGCCGCGAGAAGATCGCGATGCCCGCAGCGAGCAATCGCTCGAATCGTTCCCGAATGCGGGTCGCTTCGAGATGTGAGGTCACGCGTCAAAATGCTTCAAGCCGGTCACAGTGACAATTCATCGTTTGGGCTCCATTCTTACAGACAGCAGCGCGCGCCGCCGTCACGCGCAACCACGCATTCCTCATCTCCGAGGTGCCCATGTTGCGCTCCAAGACATTGCCGATCGTGCTCCTGCCTCTGGCGCTCAGCGCCTGCGGCGCATCCCGCAGTCCGGTTCCGCTCGTCGGCGGCTCCGCGGACATCTCAGCCCTCACGGGCGAGTGGGCCGGCGACTACAGCAGCGCCGAGTCGGGTCGCAGCGGCAGCATCAGCTTCACGCTACGCGCGGCCGGTGATTCCGCGTTCGGCGATGTGGTCATGATCCCGAAGGCCTGGGGCCGGGCACTGGTGCCGTGGGCCCAGCCCAACGCCGGCGGCGGCAACCAGGCGCCGACATCCACGGTGCTGACGATTCGGTTCGTGCGAGTGGAGCGCGGGCATGTGAATGGCACCCTCGATCCCTACGCGGATCCGCAGACGGGTGAGCGGCTGTTCACGACGTTCAGTGGGGACCTGAACGGCAATACGATCGCGGGCACGTATACGACGAGACTTCCGTCCGGCGATACGCAGACGGGCCGTTGGACGGTGCAGCGGCGCTAGCGGGCCTTGAACATCCCTACCGCGCCCTTGGTCGCATCCGCGAACGCGTGACTGACGAAGGGATACGTTCCTGCTTCGACCAATCGCACCTCGAAAATGGCACCTCCACCAACCGGCACGGTGACAGTCTGCACACCCTCGAGCGGATGCGCGAGCGACCCGTCGAGATACGCACGATCGAAAATCGCCCCAACCACGTGAAAGGCCGAAAAGCGGTTGGGACCCGCGTTTACGACGTAGAGCCGCAGGCGCTCGCCGACCCGCACGTTGATGGGATGGTGTGCGTACTCCGCTTCCCGACCGTTAAAAACCACATAATCGGGGGCCAGACCTAGGAGTTTTTCCCAGTCAATAGTGCGCGTCGAATCGGACGATGATCGCCCCGTACATGCCGTTGGCGATGTGGAGCGCCACCGGCGCGGTGCCGCAGTGATACATGAACGCCCCGGGTACCCGTGCAACGAAGCGGTAACTCATCGAATCGTGCGGCATGAGGTTCACGTACGCACGACTCGGCGCTATTTCCGCGGCGTGAAAGTCCAGGCTGTGTGGCATCGGCGCCTGGTTCACGAGCGTGAAGTCCACGGTATCACCTTCGGTGACGCGCAGGACGGGACCGGGAACGCGGCCGTCGAATGTCCAGGCGTCGTATGTCACGCCGTCGGCGATCGTGATTTTCGCATGTTTGATCGCGATCCGCAGGCGGTGCACGTGTCCCGTGGCGCGCGGCGGAGCAGCCGCGTCGATCGGTGCCGGCTCGGCGGCAGAGCCGATCGTCGCTTCACCGTGAGACACATCGGCAGGCGCGTTGGTCGGCGGTGTTGCGGCCGGCTGGGTTCGCTGCTGAGACGGCTCGCCGCATGCGAGTGCGACGGTGGCGGTGAAGAGACCTGCAACGATGAGACGACGACGCATCAGCCGCTCCGTTTAATGGATGCGCGGAGCTTAGCCGTCGACTTTGCACCTCTTCATGAAAGCTTTGTGACGGTGTCTTTAGACTCCGCTGGATCGATCGCCCCCAGCAGCCGGAGCAAACCGTCGAGCGTCGTGAGCGGGTGCGGTGGGCACCCCGGGACCCACAGGTCAACGGGGAGGATGCCGCCGACGCCGGTGCCGACCTCGGGACTGCCCGCAAAGGGACCCCCGCTGATCGCGCAGGCGCCGACGGCGATCACGAGCTTCGGGGGCGGGACCGCCTCGTACGTCAGCTCCAGCGCGCGCCGCATATTGCGGTTCACCGCCCCAGTAACGACGATGCCGTCGGCGTGACGCGGCGAGGCGACGAACTGAACGCCGAACCGGGACAGATCGAAGACGACGTTGCCGAGCGCGACGAGCTCGGCTTCGCACCCGTTGCAGCTGCCGGCCACCACCGAGCGAAGGCGCAGAGAGCGCCGGAACAGCTTGCGCACGCGCTCGTCCAGCGCGTGGGCGAGCTCGACCTCGCCGGTGGCGGTGACCAGCGCGTCCCGTGTGGACGTCGCCATACGGTAATCGCGGCTGTACCGGCCCTCCTCCGGGCTGAAGAGACACGCGCCGAGATCCAAGGACCCCTCAGGCCGGCCTCGGAAGCGCTCCGGGAAATCAGCGCCATCTCGAGGGAAGCGAATCGTCCGGATCCCCTGCTGCAATCTCGTTCTGAGCCAGGTCAACACGCCACGCGCCCTCGCATCAGAGGTCGTGCCCCGCGTACGACAGGTTGAAACTCTTGTTGCAGAGCGGGAAATCGGAAATCTGCTGGTTGCGCAGGGCATGACAAGTTTCGTAGTTA
>WNGL01002097.1_pt1 | contig 24364 bp, 21 predicted proteins | sample 5400591 | NCBI WGS metagenome assembly WNGL01 (sample SAMN13153377, study PRJNA577476) | soil metagenome | isolation source: 80 cm soil or saprolite under Garry oak tree replicate 1 | place: USA:California | collected 2016-06-15 | reverse complement strand
GGTCAGCGAGCCGTGTCCGCGCCGGGGCTTGGCTTTGGTCGGGCTGGGGGCGTCGCTCGCAGTGTGCTGTGAGGCGCGTCAGGCGAGGTTGGCTGCGCGCCGGTATCGCGGCTCCCATATGCGGCGGTACAGGAGGCGCGCCGGTGCCGGAAGCATGCCCAGAACCGTTCGCTTGGCCTGGTCAGGCGCCGCGTCGAGGACCCACGGCAGGTATTGGGCGCCGCCGCGGATGCCACCCTGTGACTTGCGGATGTCGCGTCCGAATGCGGCCCACCCGGCGCGCCCGAGCCGGCGGCCGACCAGTGGCAGCGCGGCGTCTTCCTCGTGCCGCATGTGCGCGGCGAGCCCGGACGCGAGGTCGCGCAGCCGGGTCACGAGGCTGGCATCGTCACGTCCGTGCAGAGCTGCCTCGACACGCTCGAGCTGCGGGTCGAGCGCGGCGTGCTCGGCCTGCATAGCGTCGAGAACGGCGATCTCGTCGGCGTCCGTGACGGCCACTCGCAGCCGCGGCCACAACGAGGTGTCCTCTGCAGTGTGGTGGACATGTAGTTGGCGGCTGAACATCGCCCAGATCGCCTGCGCCTGCGACGTGTGTGCGCGCCCGGAACTGCTGATCTGGATCAGGCGGGAAAGATCGCGGCTGAACGCGTCATGTGCGACGTACATCATGGTGAAGTCGACCTCGCCCCGCAGCCCGTCGCGACGGAGCCACGCGGCGCTGGTGGTCTCGGTGTGATTCATGGCGTCTCCTTGAAACGACGTGTTGGCATTGGCGCCCGCCGCGAGTCATCGAACGTGGCGGCTACTCAGTGGACGGATCCGGCGCCGCGGATGTGACCACGGCTGCTCTACGCCGCGCGCCACAGGCCGAGCGCAACGGGCGTGCTACCTCGCGGGACGATGTCCCTCTTGCGCCACTGGCCGGGCCTCGACTACCACGAGAGATGGAGCGACAATCGGGCTGAACCCACAGGTGAGGAGGGCGATGATCCGCATGCGTACGCCCACGGCAGGCTCGACGAGCCAGCAGCGCCTGGCGCGGTGGAGTCTGAGCGCGATTGCACTGTTGGCGCTCATCGGTGCCGAGAGCGGCATTGCGCGCGCGGCGAGCCCGGACCGGACGCCGCCGACCTTCGCCGGCCTGAAATCGGCGACCACCTGCATCCCAGGCCCGATCGACGGGCAGAGCGCCAGCTATGCCCTGAGCTGGGACCCGGCGACCGATGACGTCACGCCGGCGAAGCAAATCACCTACGACGTCTACCAGGCAAGCAAGTCCGGCAGCGAGGACTTCACCTCTCCGACATACACTGTGCGCCACGGCACCGCCAGCTTCGCCACACCGCCGCTCCCTGCGAACCAGCAGTTCTACTTCGTCGTCCGAGCACGAGACCGCGCCGGCAACGAAGACGCCAACCAGGTCGAGCGCGCTGGCGTAAACCTCTGCGTCTGAGGCTCCGGCGCGGTGGGAGCTGCGGCAGCCACCGGCAGGCAACGGTCCCGGAGCCAACTGAGGACGGCGGCCCGCGCGGCGCCGCCCGGTACAGGTGTCCTCCTGCCGTAACTGATCTCGCCCGCGCTCGGCGCGGGCATCCGCGCCGCGAATCGGCAATCGCGCGCTGCACGCCGATGATGCCCGACCCTGGACCACCGCCAGCTGGGTCGCTGATTCGGCGCGGCAGCCCCTGCGGCGTCAGGTCCGGCCCGGGTTAACCACCCGGCAATAACTACGGTGGTTCGGTCGGCCATGCAGCGGCGCCAGCCCGTACCTCTATGCAGCGGTGCGGACCTTCGGAAGCAGTACGGCGATGTGCACGGTATCCGTCGATCCCGAGTGGTCGACCTGCTGCGCGTTCTCGCGCGAGATCAGCCGTTCACGCGCATCGTCGCGCCGTGGCCGCTTCAAATAGTCGTCGCGGGCGTCACAGCACGCAAGCGGTCGCATGATACTCAGGAGGACGCACGGAAGTTCCGTGAAGGTTTGCCCTTCTCTTCGCCTTTCCAGGCTCGCGGTCGTTGCCCGACTGCCAGAGGCGAAAGTCAGTGCGTGGGCATCGCTGGCGACGGTTGCTCGGCGGTCGTGAAGCGGGCCGCGCGCCGGGTGAGATGCCGGGTCCGGCTGTAGGGGCGCCGTTCGGCGGTCATGGTGACGCGCGCTACCCGGTAGAAGTGGCGCTTGCCGACCTCGATGAGCAGCAGGTAGACGATGACCATGCCGGTCAGCGCGGCGAAGAATGCGCCGGGCAGGGGGCTGAAGCCGAGGGTGTGCGCGATCGGGGTGGCCGGCAGCAGCGCGCCGACGGTCACCGCGCTCAGCGCTGCGAGGGTCAGCGGCAGGCTGGGGTGACTACGGACGAAGGGCACCCGCCGGGTCCGGATGGCGAAGATCACCAGGGTCTGGGTGGCCAGGGACTCGACGAACCAGCCGGAGCGGAACTCGGCGGCGTGGGCGTGGAAGACCCACAGCATGACGGCGAAGGTGAGGAAGTCGAACACCGAGCTGAGCGGACCGAAGACGATCATGAAGCGGCGGATGAAGCCGATGTCCCAGTGCGAGGGTCGGTGCAACTGGTCCTCGTCGACGTTGTCGGTGGGTATGGCGAGTTGGCTGGAGTCGTAGAGCAGGTTGTTGAGCAGGATCTGGCTGGGCAGCATCGGCAGGAACGACAGGAACAGCGAGGCGCCGGCGGCGGAGAACATGTTGCCGAAGTTGCTCGAGGTGCCCATCAGCAGGTACTTGATCGTGTTCGCGAAGATCCGCCGGCCTTCGGTGACGCCGTCGGCGAGCACGTCGAGGTTCTTCTCCAGCAGGATCACGTCGGCGGCGTCCTTGGCGACGTCGGTACCCGAGTCGACCGAGATACCGACATCGGCGGTGTGCAGCGCCAGCGCGTCGTTGACGCCGTCACCCAGGAACGCGACACCGCCGCCGCTGCGCCGCTGGACGCGCACGATGCGGGCCTTGTCCTCCGGGCTGACCCGCGCGAACACGGTCGTGGTGGTGATTGCGGCGGCGAGCGCATCGTCGTCGAGCGCGCCGAGATCGGCGCCGGTGAGGACAGCCCCGTCGCGCAGCCCGAGGTCGTGGCACACCTTCGTCGCGACCGCGGGGTTGTCACCGGTGACCACCTTCACCACGATCCCGAGCCCGGCCAGGCGCTGCAGCGATTCCGCGGCGTCGTGCTTGGGCGGGTCCAGGAACACCAGGAAGCCCACGAGGTGCAGACCACGCTCGTCCTGCGCGGTGAGCGCGTGCCCATCAGCGGCGGGTCGAGTGGCGACGGCGACGACGCGGTTGCCGGCCACGAACTCGGCCTCGAGCGCGCGGCGTGCCGCATCAGGCACGTTGACGCATCGTTGCAGGACGGTCTCCGGGGCGCCTTTGGTGACGAGGGTCAGCTGCCCCGTGCGGTCGCTCACAAGCACTGACACCATCAGCCGCTCGTGGTCGAAGGGCAGCATCGACAGGCGCGTGTAGGCGGCGATCGCGGCCCGCTCGCCCCGCGACGCGGGCGAGTCCCACAGCGCCTGGTCCAGCGGGTTGCCGCCAACTGCCTGCCCGTCGGCGGTCGGGTTCTCGGTGCACAACAACCCCCACCTCAGCACGGTGCCCGGATCGACGTCGTCGCCGGCCGAGACCGCGCGCATGAAGTCGATCCGGCCGAGGGTGAGCGTTCCGGTCTTGTCAGTGAACAACACATCGACGTTGCCGAGGTCTTCGATGCACACCAGCCGTTTGACCAGGACTTTGCGGCGACTCATCCGTCGCGATCCGGCGGCGAGGCTGGTGGACACCACAGCAGGCAGCAGTTGAGGCGTGATCCCGACCGCGATGGCCAGCGAGAACAGCAGCGCGTCCATGATCGGTTTGTGCAGCAGCACATTCATGATGAAGATCGACGTCGTCAACGATCCCGCGACGTAGACCAGCAGCATCGAGAACTTCCGCAGCCCGACCTGGAACTCGGTGTCGAGCTGGTGGGTGCTCAACCCGGCCGCGATCTTGCCGAACTCGGTGCGAGCGCCGGTTGCCACTACGACTCCGGTAGCGCTGCCGGCGTGCACGATCGTGCCCATCAGCGCGCACCCGGTCAGATCGGCCGGTGCGGTCCCGGGCTGGGTCGGGTCGGTGTGCTTGTCGACGGGCAGCGATTCGCCGGTCAGCACCGACTCGTCGCACTGCAGGCCAGTCACGTCCAGCAGCCGGAGGTCGGCGGGAACGATGTCGCCCAGACGCAGCTGCAGGAGGTCTCCCGGGACGAGGTCGGTCACGTCCACACTCGCCGGCTGCCCGCCGCGGATGACGATGCTCTCGTGATGGATCTGGTCATGCAGCGCCTCGGCGGCCTTCTCGGCCCGATACTCGTTCCCGAACCCGAGCCCAACCGACAGCGCGACGATGACGGCGATGATGACCGCGTCGCCGCGCTCGCCGACGAAGTAGGACGCGATCGACGCAACCAGCAGCAGCGCGAGCAGCGGCGAGCGCAGTTGATGCCACAGCACCGGCAGGAACCGTGCCCGATGAGAGGACACCGCGTTCGGGCCCCACTGCGCTCGTCGCCGAACAACGTCAGCAGCGCTCAGCCCCGCCTCTGCGGTGACCCCGAGCGTGCCAAGAACCTCCGCCGACGGCAGCGAAGCCGCAGTCGCAATTCCGAGCCTCGGCGAGCCGGCCACCGCCGGGGCGATCAGTGTCATCCCGTCGGCCCGGCCACGGCCGGACTGCGGGCCCAGTCACCGCGGCGCGGGCCGACCGTTGTCACAGCTGTCTTCTCCCATGCTCAGTCCTCGACCAAGCCTGGACGCCCACGCCGACCTTCGCGAGAGCAGCAAGCCCGGACCTGGAGGGACCTTCGCCCTCCCCATCGCGTGCCAGGCAACCGTCGGTGTCCTCCGGAGCACCGCGCGCAGATCTCCCTACACGACAGGGATCGCAATCGAACGCCCAAAACAGCGCAGCACACGACCGCGCAGGCCGTCAGCTCCTTGCGCTCTATTCGGCGATCACCCCAGTCTGCGCGGTCACCGAGCGTGATCGCGTCTGTCGCGTCGTTCCACGCCGGCTCTATGCTCGCGACCCGTCGGTAGCTGCGCGGACGATAGATGGCTGCAGTGTGTAGATCGATCGATCGCGTCCGTCCTTGCGCGAGCGGCTACGTCTTAGCCAGTCCGACCGAGGCAGGCCGTGACACAGGGCCCTGACCCCTAAGCTGTAGCCGTGTCTGACCGGTTGATCTTTCAACTTGGCACCAACAATTGGCAGCGCGACGGCGAGTTCGCGCCCGGCTCCGGCATTCTGCACGAGTCGCACCATCATGCGTACAACGCGTTGCCGGGCGTGCGGTGTTACTCGATGTATCCGTCCCGGCGCCAGCGATTCGAGGACGAGGACGTTCACGTCTTCCCGCTCGAACACGACATCCCGATCTGCGAGTCGGTGTCTCCGGTCAGCAGCTACCGCTGGCACTCGATGAGCGAGGCCGCTCGCGCACAGGGCGGCGATGCTGGTGAGCACCGCCGCCCATGGGCGCCGAGCCGGACGAGGATGTCACGGTAGCTATCGTTTCCTGAGCCCGGATGCCGCGCTTCCATCGACGTGGAGTGGAGGAAGGAGTCGCCCCGTGCCCAGTTCGGGTGTGGTGGTTGTCGGAGTCGACCGGTCCGAGGTCGCCAAGGCCGCGCTGGTGTTCGCGGCCGGTGAGGCCGGCCGGCGCGGCAGCCGGTTGGTCGTCGCGCACGCCGGTGACCTGACCAAGCCGGAGCGTTCCGAGCGGGAGGTGGAAGTGTTCGGCGAGCTCCTGAGCCGGGAGGCGATCAGCACCGTCGCTGCGGTCGCACCGCACGTGGACTGCCGGGTCGAGATGCGACAGGCCGATGCGTCCGATCTGCTGGTTGAGCTGAGCATCGGTGCCGACATGCTCGTGGTGGGGACGCACCGGACGGGTCGGCTGCGCGGCTGGGTGCTCGGGTCTGTGAGCCAGCGGGTGGCTGCCCATGCCAGGTGCCCAGTGGTGACGATCAGCGGCACGCCGACCCACGAGGTAGGGCCGGTCCTACTCGGCGCGTCGGCGAGTCCCGGCGGGCTGGCGGCGGCGCGCTTCGCCTGCGAGGAGGCGCGGGTCCGCGGCGCGGAGGTCCGCGCCGTGCGCGCGATCCGCACCGAGGACTGGGCGGTTGCCGGGCCTGGCTACGCGACGGTGATGAGTTACGACGCGCTGCAGCACGCGGCCCAGACTGACCTGAACAAGGTGCTCGGCATGGCGGAGGAGTCCTACCCGGAGGTCTCGATCGTCGGCGAGGTGGCCGAAGCCGACCCGTTCTCCGCGCTGCTCAACGCGGCGCACGGCGCGGCGATGCTGGTGATCGGCTCGCGCCGCGGCGAGACATCACCGCTGCCGCATCTTGGCCCGGTCGCGGCATGGCTGCTGCACCAGGCCCAGTGCCCGCTCGCGGTCGTCGGGCACCCATCCCAGGACGCCCCCCCTTGAGTTCCGCGGTCGCTCGCCTCGTGGCCACTGGTCCGTAACGATCGGAGTCGACCCCGCCGCCCGACCGGACCCTGGGTGCGCACCGGAAGCGTGAAGAGCAGCCACAGCGGGGGTTGGGAGCACGTGATCTTGGTGTCGCAGACCCCATCCCTTCTGGGCAGCCGCGACAGTGGTCGGTGACGGGCCTTCGTCGATTTGGCGGACTGATGACCTACGGCCTGACGCGGCCAGATTCGCCCGGCTGCCACGGCGCTCCGTTGGGGATGTCGCGAAGATGGCGGCATCGGCTGTGTGTGCGCACGACCGGACGGTCAGGTCGACTCCTCGGTTGCTGTTCGCCGGTTTCGGTCGCGGCGTGCGTTGGCGATCCGTGCGAGTCGCGCGGCGGCGAGCCGGGCGGCCATCTCGGGGAGCGCGTCGGCGCTGATGGACCTGCGCAGGTCGGCGACTGCATCTTGCAGGCAGGCCCTGATCATTGTCTCCAGGAGCGTGGCGGCGACGGTGTCGGACAGCTCGCCGGATAACCAGCCCGCGAGCTGTCGTGGCCGGGGGCGTGGTCACAGTGGCGACCGCCGCGGTGACCAGTCGACGTGCGGCCGTGGGTCGTGGCGGGACCGGAGCCGAAGCAGCGGATGCCGCGATACCTCGGTCGCGTCCAGGACGGCACGGCTGCCGGGAGGACACCGGAGCCGGCGCACATCGACGTAGAGGGGGCAGCGCGCAATGTGGCCGATGATGACGTCGAATTCGCCCGGGGTGTAGAGCGCGCGGGGCAGACACACGGCCCCACCGGGCCAGGACAGCAGCAGCACCTGCCGGCCATACTCGGAACACAGCTGCCCGATCGCGTCCCGCGCGGCGTCGGTGACCACCAGGCGATCGCCGCGCGTGCCGACGCGCTCCGCTGGGCTGTTCGAGCGCTGCATCGTGATTGCCTGCCTGCACGTTCAATCGTGCACCGCATCCGCGCCCGACGAAACCCCCGCCGCGGCATCAGCTTCGCACCGCCCGCGAGTCGGAGATGGCGACACCATCGCTGCGGTGACCCGTTCAGGACGCGGCGGGGTTGTCCGTGGCCGGCCGAGCGGCGCCGTCGCGGTGGAGGCGGGAAGCGTCGCGGGGGCCACGAAGCGGCTGCCGCGTGGCCCGGTCTCGACCGCCCGGTGCAGGGCACTGTGGGCGAGCAGTCGCGGCCAGGAGTAGAACCAGTCCGTCCAGCCGTTGCCACGATCCTCACGCGTGACACGAGCCGCGCGGGAGGCTCCGGCGGGCCGCGGTCGGCGCTGCCATTACATCCATGCCAGCCCAAGCTTCACATGCGGCGAGCGATCTGGGTGCGACGTATGCCCGTACCCCGGAAGCCGCTGCCAAGCGCCTTGACCAGGTCGAAATGTCAGCGATTGATCACCGGCTCGGCCCGCCGCGCAACCACTGCGGGCGCCCGAACCCCGCCGATTCTATCGAGCCCTCCCCTACGGCCTTGCGTACAAGAACCGTCTGATATGCGTGGCCGTCGGGCAGTTGATCACGAGCCTCGAGCCGCGCATATCAAGGCTTCTGGCGCCGACGGCTCAGCTCCGTCTGTTTACGCAATACCGGTCGGTGAGCTGGCGTGGCGGCGGGTCAGGGGACCTTGTCCCATCAATGAGACCGATCCTCGGACAGTCCGCATGCGACGGGATCGGCATCTGCCTGCATATCGCCCCGACGCTCGTCCGCTGGGACTCGTGGGGTTATCCGCTGCTGGCCGAGGGCCCGTTGCACGGTGCCGAGCGCCGCGGCGCCGGCGAACGCATCTGTGTCGAAATCCGGTTTGCCTGTGCACCCGAACCCGAACAAGGCCGTCCCGCGGTTCAGCCCAGTAGGTGGATGTTGTTCGCGGCGCACATGTCAATCAGGACTTTCGGCCACACCCGACACGCTCACCTCACCGAGATGCGCCTTGCGCAGCAGGAGCATCAGCGTGCGCGACTGCCCGATGCCGCCGCCGATCGACAGCGGGAGCTCGCCGCTGAGGATGCCCTGATGGTAGGGAAGCTCGAGGAAGTCGAGTTGCCCGCTCATCTGAAGCTGCTGGTGAAGCGTCTGCGCGGTGACCCGGATGCCCATGGACGTCAGCTCATGGCGACGCCTGGTCACGTGATTCCAGACGAGAATGTCACCGTTGAGGCCATGGGTCGGCCGTCCCGTCGCGGCGCTGGTGTCGGTAGTCCAGTCGTCGTAGTCGGCGGCTCGCATCTCGTGCGGGTAGCCATCCCGCAGCGGCCAGCCGATCCCGATGATGAAGATCGCCGGATACTCCTGCAGCACCCTCGTTTCGCGCTCCTTGCGCGGCAGGTCGGGGAACATCTCGAGGATGTCCTCGGCGTGCAGGAACGTGAGTTCCTCGGGCAGGTTGGGATAGCGCGGGTCCGTCAGTGCAGGGAACATTTCCTGCGCCAGGCGCTCGGCGCTGACCAGCACCCGCCAGATCCTGCCGACGATCTCTTTGAGGAAGTCCAGCGAGCGTTGGTCAGCTGTCATCACTCGTTCCCAGTCCCACTGGTCCCGCCACCCTCTTCCATTTGGTGGCCGCCTGTATCACCTGCGCATCGATCGGGTGCTGGTCGTGATCGTTACTGATGTGGAACTGGATCGGCATGCGTGCACCGTCGCGGTCAAGCATGTCGTTGACGCCACTCGCAACGTCGACGATGAGCGGCACCGTGACCATCAAGAGGTTCAGCTCACGACAGAGGTTCTCCTCGATGTGCTGCTTCACGGCGAAGATAGCCCGCTGCGTATCCCGCCGGGACAGCAGCGAGCGGTAGTCACGGGGCAACACCTGTTCGAGCTCGCGGTAACTGCCGATGCCGGGTCCAGCCAGATCGGCGCGCTTGTCGGCCATGTGTCCTCCTGCGTCCGTGTCTGGACCCAGGATGCTCATGACCGGCGCAGGCCGGCACGGCCGAAGGTCACTCGTTCCTCCGGCCTGGCACCGAGCGCTGGGTCAGGGCATCGATCACACGTGCTTGGGGACCTTGCCAGTCATGGTGAACATGACGCGCATCGCCTTGTGGCCGAAATCAGCCGTGGAATCGAACATGCACGGGCACCCGCCGTCGATCACCGTTATCCCGTGTCGGCGGCCGAACTCGGTGGCCGCCGCCGAGACGCTGCCGGCGCCGGGGGCCGCGATGCATCCAGACGTGCTCGACGCCGAGCTCAGCGCACTCGCGCACGGTGTCTTCGGCTCTCGCCGGCCGGGTGCCGATCACCACCGCCTCGACACCGCCCGGCACCGACTTGAGGTCCGGGTAACACCGATCGCCCTCGACCTGCTCGGCGTTCGGGTTGATCGCGAACACCTCGTAGCCGCGATCCCGCAGCCGCTGGTAGACGACATTGCTGCCATGCCCCGACGGCGTGCGCGAGACACCGGTTACCGCGATTCGCTTCTTCGCCAGAAAGTCCGATGCGGCCTGCTTCATAGTGAGCACGTCTACCTCCTCGTGCCGGTACCGTGCGCCAACGGCGCCAACTCACGCTTCGCCCGCGCGGTGCTCTTCGACCAGAGTCGAACGTCCCTGCCGAAGCAACTGCCCGTGCGGGGATCCCTGCCCTGCCGGCAGGCGACGGCGTGCACCGGCGGCAGAAACCGCGCGTCCGTGGCGAGCGCCCGCACCCGCACCGACGGCGCGTGCCGCGACATCGATGGGTAACCAGGCGACTCGTCAGCCGCGTCAGTCTCGCGCGTCTCACGATGCCGACCGATCTCGCTGATCCTGGTCACCGAACCGGCCACCGCACGGGCGGCGGCCGCGCAGTAGCGCCGGCGGCCACTAGATCCTCGCCGTCGTCCAGCACCGCCGTAACCTGACCAGCGTGAATCTCGTCGTCGGACTGCAGGGCCGCTTGGAGCGGGTCGTCACTTCGTCCGACACCGCCACGACGCTCGGCAGCGGCGATGTCCCCGTGCTGGCCACTCCGCGGCTGCTTGCCTGGGCCGAGGCCGCCACCGTGGCGGCGGTCGCCGGGCGGCTCGATGCCGGCGCGACGTCGGTGGGCTCGCACGTCGAACTCGAGCACCGTGCAGCCAGCGGTGTCGGTACGACGGTCACGGTCACCGCTGATCTCGTCGCCATCGACGGGCGGCTGTTGCAGTTCTCGGTGGCAGCGCACGACGCCGACGATCGGACCCTGGCGACCGGCGAGGTGACTCGGGTGGTCGTCGACCGGGAGCGCTTCCTGGCGCGGCTGTGAGCAGGCTCGGCCCGGTCAGCCTCGCGCGTCGAGACGTGTTGCCCCCGCGACTTGTTCCAACCCGCGTAGCAGCCGGGTCGAAGGCTGGCGGGCGCACAGGTGCGCGGCGGCCCGCTCGGCGGCTCGAGTAGGGCTCGGGCGCTGTCGCCTTCGAGGTCGACGGAGAGTCTCGGCCGATGCCGCCGGCGTCAGAGCGCCGACTACAGCGAACTCAGCATCCCCGCAGGTCCGCGATCGGCATCGGTCAGATCCCCGTCGTCGTGCGCGGGTAAGCGATCGCCGGGTCGGTAATCACGTTGACCAGGTAGGGCACACCCGAGGCGAACGCGCGGTCGAGCGCGGGACGAGTTGATCTGGCCTGGTGACCGTCTCACCGGCTCCGCCGAGCGCCCGGACGACGTCGTCGTAGCGGGTGGCCGGCTTCAGATCGGCGGCAACGTCGTAGCCGTAGAGGAACTGCATGGGATGCTTCTCCAGCCCCCAGACGCCGTTGTTCCCCACGATCATCACGACCGGCAGCCGGTGCCGAACCAGCGTGTCGACGTCCATAAGCGAGAATCCGGCGGCGCCGTCACCCAGGAGCAGCACGACCTGAGCGGACGCCCTCGCCAGCCGGGCCGCGATGGCGTAACCCAGCCCGGTGCCCAGGCAGCCGAACGGCCCGGTGTCGAGCCAGCCGCCCGGCCGGGCGGGCTCGACGAACCGGCCGGCGAACGACACGAAGTCGCCCCCGTCGCCGATCACGACCGCGTCCTCAGCCAGCCGTGGCAGCAGCTCCCCGTAGACGCGGCCCGGGTGCAACGGAACGGCGTCCGCGCCGAGCATCGCGGTGTCCGCGCCCACCGCCGCGACCGCCTCGGCCCGCAGGGCAGACGTCCAGTCGGCGTAAGACGGACGCGGTGCCAGTCGCGCCCACGCGTCGCGGATGCCGTCCAGCACCAGGCTGAGGTCGCCAGCGGCCGAGCCGGCCAGATCGACGTGTGACGCCAGCTGGTCGCGGGAGTCGGCGAGGTGGACGACACCGGCCGGAGCGGCGCCGCCCTTGCCGCCGAAGACGCCGTAGCCGAGCCGGAAGTCCAGTGGCGTGCCTGCGACGACGATCAGGTCGGCCTGGCCGAAGGCCCGCTTGCGCGCGCGGGTGACCAGCATCGGGTGCCCGGCCGCGACGATGCCGCGGCCCATCCCGTTGGCGATCAGCGGCAGCCCGGCGGTCTCCACGAGCCGCAGAGCGGCCTTCTCCGCACCGTCGGCCCACACGTCCGAGCCGATGAGCAGCACCGGCCGCTCGGCGGCGGCAAGCAGGTCCGCGATCGCGGCGAGGTCGTCGGAGTCCGGCTCGACGGGGGTGGTCGCCGGCCCGGCGATGCTCGACACGGAACATTCCGCGTGGGAGAAGAGCGGGTCCATCGGGACGTCGAGGAACACCGGGCCACGGTGCGGCAGCTGGGCCAGCCGGAGCGCGTCGTCGACGCTTTCCGCGAGCCGGCCGACGTCGTGCACCGTGCCGGCGTACTTCGTGACTGAGGCCAGCAGTGGCGGGTGATCCAGCTCCTGCAGCGCGCCGCTTCCCCAGCGCTGACTGGGCGCGCGGCCGCCGAGGACGACTACCGGCGACCCGTTGAAGTGCGCGGTGGTCACCGCGGACACCCCGTTGGTCACACCGGGACCGGCGGTGAGCACCGCCAGCCCGGGGCGGCGGGTGAGCTTCGCCGTCGCCTCCGCGGCGAACACGACGGTCTGCTCGTGCCGGACGTCGATGATCGGCATCGGCGGGTCCGCCTTCACCGCGCCGTCGTACATCGGGAAGACGTGCGCGCCGCTGAGGGTGAACATGCGCTCCACGCCGTGCGCCTGCGCGACTGCCACAGCAAGGTCGCCGCCGTGTCCCTCGAGCCGGGCCTCGGTCTCGTCCGCAGACTGCGTCACGGGGGCGAACCTACCGGCGCGAACGTCAGCTGTAGAGGGTGTCGACCGCATCGGCGTGCTGCTGGAGGACGACGTCGCGGCGGACCTTGAGGGTCGGCGTCAACTGGCCACCGGCCTCGGTGAAGTCGTCCGTGAGGATGTGGAACCTGCGGATCGACTCCGGCCGGGACACCGCCTTGTTGGCCTCGTCGACGGCTGCCTGGATCTCGCTGACCAGATCGGGGTCGTCGCGCAGATCGGTGACCGTGGCGTCCTTCGGCTTGCCGTGGTCGGACTTCTATTGCTCGAACGACTCCGGGTCGACGGTGACGAGCGCCGCGATGTAGGGCTGGTTGTCGCCGACGACCAGGCACTGGCTGATCAGCCAGTGCGCGCGCAGCCGATCCTCGAGCACCGACGGCGCGACGTTCTTGCCCGCGGACATGATGATGAGATCCTTCTTGCGCCCGGTGATCGTCAGGAATCCGTCGTCGTCGAGCTCGCCGAGGTCGCCGGTGTACAGCCAGCCGTCCTCGTCGACCATTTCCTTGGTCGCGGTCTCGTTGTTCCAGTAGCCCTGGAACACCATGTGTCCCTTGACGAGCACTTCGCCGTCAGCCGCGATCCGGATCGTGCATCCCGGGATGGGCCGGCCCACCGTGCCGACCTTCTGCGCGTCCGGCGTGCTGGAGTTGGTGGCCGGACTGGTCTCGGTGAGGCCGTAGCCCTCGAGGACGTTGATGCCCGCGCCGCGGAAGAAGTGTCCCAGCCGCGGCCCGAGCGGCGCGGCCGCGCTCCACGCGTACTGCACGCGGCCGCCGAGCGCGGCACGCAGCTTGCGGTAGACGAGCCGATCGAATAAGGCGTGCTCGACGCGCAGGCCGATGCCCGCGCCACCCGCGTCGAGCGCCTGACTGTAGGCGATCGCAGTCTCCTCAGCGAAGGCGAAGATCTTGGCGTGGCCCTCCGCGGCGGCTTTGTGCTTCGCGGCGTTGTAGGCCTTCTCCCACAGCCGCGGCACCGACAGCACGGCCGTCGGCTGGAAGGCGGGCAACTCGACGACCGCGTCGGCCATGTCGACGAGCCCGAGCACCGTACGGGAGTGGAGCGCACCGTACTGGATGACCTGGGCATAGCTGTGCGCCAGCGGGAGGAAGAGCAGGGTCGAGTGGTTCTCGGTGAAGACCCTCTTGAAGCCGTCGTTCTGCATGCAGTTGTAGGCGTTGGCGACGATGTTGCCGTGGCTGAGCATGCAGCCCTTCGGTCGCCCGGTCGTGCCGGACGTGTAGACGATCTCGCCGAGGTCGTCGGCGCCACGCGTCGCGCGCCGCTCCTCGACGTGATCGGCGCTGACGTCCACACCGTGGCTCGTCGCCTCGGCGAGCCCGTCGAACTTGCGGCCCGCGATCACCCACAAGTACTTGAGCGCGGGCAGTTTGGCACGCGCCTGCGTCACCATCTCGGCGTGCTCGTCGGTCTCTGCGACGATGGCGACCGCGCCGGAGTCGCCGAGGATCCACTCGACCTGTTCGAGTGACGACGTCGGATAGATCGGCACCGTGACGCCACCGGCGGTCAGGATGGCGAAGTCGACGAGCGTCCACTCGTAGCGGGTCCGCGACATGAGCGCCACCCGGTCACCCGGCTCGATCCCAGCGCCGATGAAGCCGGCCGCCAGCGCGCGCACCTGGTCGGTGAACTCACGCCAGGTAACCGGCGTCCACACGCCGAGGACCCGCCGCTTCAAGGCGACGCCGTCCGGCCAGGTCCGTGCGTGGCTGAAGACGTCCTGCGTGATGTTGTCGTCCGGCCTCACGGCATACGCGATCGGAACGGAGTATTTCAAGCGTCGAAATCACCTCCGTACGGTCCACGCTAGGCCGGACGGCTGAGCGACCCAAGAGCCCAAGGTCCCGGCCGAAGCCGGCACCCCGACGACGGGTCTTAAGACCCGGCTGCCGCTCGGCAGATTCAGCGCGGCGCGAGCCGATGCCGCCGCGCCGATCCGGCGTGCGCCACGGGAGTTCCCCGGACCTGGTCGGCCCCCACCGGTCACGCCGAGTCTCATGTGGACTACTTCAGCACGGCCGCCGGTTCGCGGCGCGGGGTACGGGGCAGGCCGGCGGACGAGGCTCCCGGGTAGCCGATGCGAAGCATCATCTGCGGGTACCCGATCCATCCCATCAATCCCTGCACGCGGGTACGGAAGGCAGCGAAGTCGACGGCTTGGCTGAGCGGGCAGGTCGCCAGGCCGAGAAGTTCGGCTCGGATCATCAAGCGCATCATGGCCACGCCGGAGCGCAGGTGGTCGGTCGGCGTGTCGGAGTCGGTGAAGATCACCGCGATAAGGGGACGCTCGTCGACGTCACGTTCGATCAGCTGCCGCCCGGTGACTCCGACCTCGAAGTCGCGCAGCGGGACGTCGGTGTGCCGTGGCTGGTTCGCAGGGACGTGCGGGATCGCCTCAAGGGGCACGCCGTCTGACATGGCGTGCACGTCCGGGTCGTTCACCCACCGGTTCATCTCGGCGACGTAGGCCTGGTCGTCGCGTTCGACCCGGTCGGCCCAGCTCACCGCGACGGCGAGGTCGATGCGCTGCTCCTCCCGATCGGCGAAGTCGACTCGCGCCACGGCGTCGCTTCCGGCCTCGCGCAGCATCTCGATCAGGTCCGGCGACAGCTGCTCGGCCGCGAACGGGCGGCGGTCGCTGCGACGGCGCAGCGCCGCCTCTGCCTGAGCCACCACCTCGCTGTCCGGCTCGTGACGCCCGACCGGGCGGAACCGGGCAAGCGCATCAGGGTTGGCCGGATCGGGCCACATCGTGGTCTCGATCTGCCAGCCGGCCGCCTGCAGGGCAACCTCAGTCAAATGCAGCGCAGCCCCGCAGCTGATCAGCAGCGAGTGTGCGTCCGGATCAGCTATCGCCAGCTGGCGGGACCGATCAGCCAGCAGGAGCAGCCCGTCGCCGTCGAGTGCCCACTGCCAGGGCTGCGTGTTGTGGATCGACGGCGCACGGACGGCAACCGCGAGAGCGGCCAGTGCTGCTTCCCGGTCAAGACGGCCCTCGTCCGGGCCTGCGGCGGCGCTGGTCATCGGACTCCCCTGTTGCTGAGATCGGCGCGTTATGGCCCTGTATTCGCACCATACTGAGCGGCGCGCTACGCGATCTGTGCGGCCTGGATGGCAGTGAGCGCGATCGCGCAGACCGGCGGGACGGGCGGCCGCGGCCACACCACCGGGGCGTTCTGGTCGGCCACCGCGATCTGGTCGATATCGAGCAGTCGAGCGGCGACAGAGTGCAGCGCAGATCGACGAGTACGTCCCACTGGATACGCACTCACATGCCGAATTCAGTGCGTTGTCGGCGCGCATGCTTATGCGCTGATAAGCATGTTCACTCGTAGGCTCGATGGCCGTTGGCGCCCCCACGAGGGGACCGCATAGCGGTGCCGTGCATCCCCTGCGGGGCCGCGAGATCGCCGATTCGGCGCGCCGCCGCGAGCATGTCCGCCGGACCGGAAGCGCGTCGATATGCGCGCGTGTTGACTCGGTCCCCGTGTCCCGCAAGCCGATCCTCTGTGCGACAGTCCGGACTCGAATAAGGCGACCAAGGCTCTTGCAGCATTGCGACTCTGTCGCGATCACCTTGGTGGCTGGCGGCGTTGGGGGTAGATGGTTTCTTCCTGTTCGAGCATGGAGACGAACTGCTCGATCCGCCGGCGACGGGTCTCGGCCCGCTTGGCGGTCTCGATGCGATACAAAACGGCGTAGCGGTTCTGGCCGCTGAGGGTCTTGAACATCTCCCGCGCGACAGGATTCGCGGCGAGGGCTGCGTCGAGATCGGGAGGTACCGCGATGCTCGCCGGGCCGGCGTACGCGGCCTCCCAACGGCCGTCGACCTTGGCCCGCTCGATCGCGGCGAGGCCCGACGCATGCATGCGCTCCTCAGTGATCAACCGCTCGGCGATCGCGGCGTTGCGCTTCGACCACCCGCTGCGCGGGCGGCGTGGCGTGAAGCGCTGCCGGTAGCTGCGCTCGTCGCCGCCGCGGACCTGCCCGTCGATCCAGCCGTGGCACAGCGCCTCCTCCAGCGCCTGGTCATAGGTGAGGCTCGTGGGCTCGGTCGCGCCCTTCTTCGCGAGAGTCAGCCACACACCGCTGTGATCACCGTGATGTTCCCGGAGCCACGCTCGCCAAGCGGCGGCGTCGTCGACCCTCAAGGGTGATAAGTCGCTTCCCACGCTGCAACCTTGCATGTGCACGGCGGCGTTCCACAAGCGGAACGTCCATGGGCACGCAGCATGCACGTGCGCGCATCCGGGTGCCTCGCACGGCCACCTGTCTCGCAAGACCCGCCCGAAGAATTGCCCGGTGATCGTGTGCTAACCGCAACACCCCCACGTGCGCGCGAACGTCCGATCGGCCCTGATAGCCCGCGTCGCCGCGCCGGATAGCACGTACTCGCGAACGACGGCTCGAACGTGATCTTGCGGTCGTCACATGAGGTGATCACGGGCGCGTCAACTGCGCTGGACCATTCGATCTGCACGTCGGCCACTTCAAGTTGTACGACGCCGGGGGGCAAGCGCGCTGTAGGTCCTACGCTGCGGGGATGACCGTCGCCCTGACCGAGGCGGAGCGCACCTATCTGAAGAGCCAACCCCTGGCGCGCCTTGCCACCGTGGATGCGAACGGCGCACCCCAGAACAACCCGGTCGGGGTGTTCCTCGATGATGAGACCGGCGACATCATCATCGGCGGTGCCGCGATGGGCACCACCCGCAAGTTCCGCAATGTCCAGGCCAACGGCCAGGTCGCCCTCGTCGTCGATGATCTCGTCTCGCGGGACCCGTGGACAGTGCGTGGCCTCGAGGTGCGCGGCACCGCGGTTGCGTTGCAAGACGTCGACCCTCCGGTGCCGTTCATGAGTCGCGAGGTCATCCGCATCACGCCCACCTGGGTCGCGAGCTGGGGCCTCGACGCCCAGGCGCCAGGCCGGCATAGCCGCCGTTCCTGACCACCATCAGCGGCACTTGTGGATGTTAGATCGCGTTTCGCGCGACCGTTGCCCTCGATTCGTTGGACGACCGCTGGGGTGTGACGCGTCCTCTGCGCGGCGGTCCATTTCGTTCGAGCATTGCGGTCGTCGGTGGGCTGTGGCTGATCTGGCGGCACGGCGAGGAGCGCGCTGAGCGAGACCTGGCCATCAAGACCGCGGCGCTGCTGCCGCTGATCGCCTGGACGCCGTTCTTCCCGGCGCTGGCCGCACCCGGCACCGGAGTGGAGGACGAACCCGGTCACCTGCCTCGAATCGCCGGCGTTCCGGCGAACCTGGTACCTGCCGCGCTAGTACCTGCCATCGCCTGGCTGGGATACCTTCTCCACCGCCGCGGACTGTAGGCGACGAGCGCGTACCGGCCGGGCACCTCGTCCGGCGTACCCGCCACGACGCCAACACCAGCGCGGTCACCGCGACCCGCGTCCTCGCGCACTCCATCCGCACCCGCGTCAGCGGCGGCCCCTGCGTGGTCGGGACGGATACGACGCGCGATCTGTCAGCCGATAACGGTCCGTCAGCAGCGGCGCGCAACGGCTCACACTGACGAGGGAGGTGGTCGCCAAATCGGAATCAGTCGCCGTCGCGCTCGTGGAGTGATCATTCATGTCGTGTGTGTGTGCGCGTGACGCGCGCCCAGACCTCGGGTGAATCGGGAGCGCGGATGGGTGGGTGGTCCAGGGAGTCTCGCGTTTGGGCGGGCGATGCGGCTATTGGTGGTCGGTCATCCAGGTGAGCGGCCGGGTCGGGTCCGGGTCATAGCGGCAGGCCGAGCCGGTTTGGACGCAGTCGCGCAGCACACGGCCGAGCGTTGCATCGACTTCGGTGACGCGGTCGATTGCCGGTGACGAATGTGAACGGTGCCTCGGGGTCGGGCCAGTCGGTCGCCGGTCGGCGGGTCACCACGAGCACTGGCGCGAGGTCATGGGCGAGATTGGGGATCGCGCCGGTGGTGGCAACACCCCTGGAGTTGGCAGGCGTGCACCCTGTCGGCTGCCGACGTGGCGCCGCCATGCTTGCCGTATCGGTTCACGCTCCAACACCCGTCGGAGGAGACAGATGAGACGATTCCTTTTCCTGCTTGTCGTAACGGGCGCGCTCGTGGCACCCCCGGTGGCTTCAGCCGGCGCAGACCCTGGGAGCAACAACCCGCAGGTTCAGTACCGGACGTTCACGTGCGACAACGGCAACACCTACAGCGGCGGATTCGTCGGATTCGCGAGCGCTGACTTCTTCATCGTCGATTCGACGACCACCTTCGCGATCAAGGTCTTCACGGAATACTTGCCGTCGGGGCCGGTGACGTTCTACACGGGAATCCAGGGCTACCCCGGTCCGCTCGTCACCTGCTCGTACACAGACCCCCAGGGCATCTTGAACGTCTTCTCCGGCTTCTTGACGCCTATCTCGTAGCCGCGCGGGCCGAACGGGCGATCACCGGTGCGCAGGTGGTCGCCAGCGGTTCGGGTGTCGCTCGCATGATCTCTCGAAACCAATCGGAGGCAGGCCATGTTTACCACTCCCCGCCGGTACCGCATCGCAGGTCGCATCGCTGCTATCGCTGTCGCTGCTTGGGCCGCGAGCATGCTGACCCCGGCCGCCGCATCAGCAACCGCGCCGACCACCATCCAGTTCACCGACCAGGGCTCGGGAACGATCGACTGCGGCACGTTCTCGGACAACTTCGTCGATTACTTCACGATCACCGAGACAACGTTCTATGACGAGCAGGGCAACGTGACCAGGGTGGTCGACCAGGTCGTCCATACCTCCGATGACGTCAACTTCGTCACCGGGTTCACGCTGCACGAACACGGCCACGCGACCCTCACTTTTTACCCCGCCACCGGAGAATTCATCGTTGACGGCTTGGCACTCGTGATGACCCGCCCGGGCTACGGCATCGTGGTGATCGAAGTCGGTCGAATTGTCATCGACGCCGACGGCAACGTCGTGCAGATCGCTGGCCCGAACCGCCTTGACGACCAGGACTACTGCAACGGTCTGGCCTGACCCCTTTGGTGATCCCAGTGTGATACCGACTGCCCGGGAGCCTGGGTTCAGCATGGGCCCTCTCGACGGACAGGACCACAGGCTCCTTCCCGACCACGTCCGCCGCTGGTGCTATCACACTTCGATCAGAGAGCGGGGCCGGCGGCTGTTGTCATGCCGTGGGCGGTCGCTGGTCTGCTCGATGTGACATTTGGCTGGTGTCCGGCCCCCCCGATTTTCGATCCATCTCGAATGAGTGTCGTCGTGGGCATGGTTCGCAGCAGAACTGGCCGTTCTGCGCTACGCGCGCTCCATCGAACACTCGCGATCGACGGCTCCAGCGCGATCTCCGCCTGTCTACGCATTATGAACATGAACGCAGGGCGCTTCACCGCAGCATGAACAAGCAGCTCGACCCGATCGCCGAATCGGGGACATGATCGGTGTTCGGTGCGCGGGCAGGCCAGCCCGCGAATATGCGCGTACCCGGAGGCGTCCGCACGAGGATCCTTTTGCGCATAGGGATGCAGAGACGGGCCGTCGAGCGACGAACGTACGATCCCGCAGGCGGGCGCTGCATCTCGGCCGCATCGGGGCTTCCAGGATGAGCGCCCCTGCTCATCCTGGAACGGAGCCTTCGGGCCTGGGTCAGCCTCGGCCGGTAATCGGCCTACGTCTGGACGAGGCCGGCGTGGCCCGGATCCGGCTCGCCCGGTAGCCCCTGGCCAGCGACGGTGAATCTTCTGCCGGTCGGGGGCGATCAGCACGGCGATGCTGGACCCCTCCTCCTGTCAGCAGCGCCAGTATGGCCTTGCCGCGCCCGGTCGCCAGGAATGACCCTCCGGCGGCGCCGTCGATGTGATCGTGGCGTCGCTCACGACCCGGCGGCTTCCATCACGGGGCCGACCTCGACCCCGCCGCCGACCCGCAGCGCCGGGCAGTCCTTGGCCAGCGCCAGCGCGGAGTCCATGTCCTCGGCGGACACCACCGAGTAGCCGACCATCCGGGAGCCGCTGCCGCCGACCTCGCCGAGCGAGGCGTAATCGACCACCGCGTGGCCGACGTCCACCAGGGCCGAACCCAGCCCGCCGAACCAGGCCTGCCACTCGGCCGCCGTCTCGGCGCCGGGCACGTAGTCGGAGGGCACACGGTAGGAGAAAACGTACTTGGCCATGATCTGTGATCCTGTCCGTATCCGGGGCGCGCCCCGGACTGGGACCGCCTCCATTCGGGTAGACGCCAGCAGGTCCGCGAATTGGGCGCGCAGACACCGCCCAATTCCCGGGCCAGCCGGCGTCCTTAGATGGCCGACTCGACTGTTTAGGCCTCGCGGGCGCGCTCGTAGGTGAGGTGGGCGAGGCCGTTGCCCACGGCCTTCGTGTGGATCAGGCGCAGGGGTCGCTTGTCGCTGGTCTCGCCGAACAGGCGCTCGCCCGCGCCGACCGCAACTGGGAAGACGGTCAGGCGCAGCTCGTCGACCAGGTCGTGCTCCATCAGCGTGCCCACGAGCGGGCGGCTGCCGTACACGACGATCTCGCCCTGGATCTGTTCCTTGAGCTTCGAGACCTCGCTGACTACCTCGCCCGCCAGGACGGTCGCGTTCGTCCATCTGGGCTCTTGGAGCGTCGCGGACACGACGTACTTGGGCAGGCTGTTCAAGCTGTCCAACCACTCGCCGCTCATCGTTGAGGACCGTGCGCCGAAGTACTCGTCGGTCCGCCGACCCATCAGCAGCGCATCGGCGCCTTGTGCCTCGGCCAGTTCGAGCTCCGCCCACGCCTCCCAGTCCTGGCCCATGAACTCAACAAACCAGCCGCCGTGCCTGAACCCTCCCTCGCCGCTAGGGTCCTCGACGACGCCGTCAAGCGTGACGTTCTCGCTGACCACGATCTTTGCCATCTTGATTCTCCCTGGATCCGGGGCGCGCCCCGGACTGGGACCGCCTCCATTCGGGTAGACGCCAGCAGGTCCGCGAATTGGGCGTGCAGACACCGCCCAATTCGCGGGGCCGGCGGCGTCGGTACTTTCAGACGAGCCGAAAGCGCCCGGCGGGAAGAAGAAAAACGAGGATGCATGCAGACATCGGACCTGATCGCCAGGGCCAGCGCCGGCGACCACAACGCGTTCCGCGAACTCGTCGAAGTGCACTCCCACGAACTGCAGGTGCACTGCTACCGCATCCTCGGATCACTGCAGGACGCCGAGGACGCGCTCCAGGAGACCCTCGTGTCCGCCTGGCGTAACCTGGGCGACTTCGGCCAACGGTCCTCGCTGCGGACCTGGCTGTATCAGATCGCGACCAACCGATGCCTGAGCATGCTGCGCGCGGACCGTCGACGGCCCCGCACCACGACCCCGCTCCCCAACCTCATCCTGCCCGAGCCGACCGGCGTCAGCGACGCTCCGCCGTGGCTGGAACCCTACCCCGACGTGCTGCTGGACAACCTCGTCGACCAGGCGCCCGGTCCGGAGACCCGCTACGAGACCACCGAGGCGATCTCGCTCGCGTTCATCACCGCCCTGCAACTACTGCCGCCGCGCCAACGTGCCGTACTCGTGCTGCGCGACGTGCTCGGCTACCACGCGGGCGAGGTAGCCAACATGCTCGACGCCACCCAAGAATCGGTTCAAAGCGCCCTCAAACGAGCCCGAGCCACGGTCGACAGCCACCTGGCGGACTCAGGCAGCAGCAGGCCCGCGCGCCAACCCGACACCACGGCCGAACGCCACCTCGTAGCCCAGCTGACCGACGCCCTCGAACGAGCCGACCTCCAGGCCCTGGTAGGGCTACTCGCCGAGGACGTCCGACTCGCCATGCCGCCCGCGATGCTGGAGTACCGGGGCATCGACGTGGCCCGTCAATTCTTCGCAGCCGTCACCCTCCGAGCCGGCCGGTCCTACCGGGTGGTGCCGACCCGCGCCAACGGCCAGCCGGCGCTCGGTACGTATGTGGCCGATCCCCACACAGGTGTCTTCCGGGCCCACGGACTGCTTGTCGTCACGATCGCCGACGACCGCATCACCGCGGTCACCGGCTTCCACGCGAGCGTGCTGCCAGGGTTCGGGCTGCCTCGGACGCTTCCCGGAACGGACTGAAAGACCAATGTCGTCAGGAACGTGAAAGCCGCTGGACCCCGCACCCGGCTCGGCCAGGATGCGGGGACCACCCGCTCGGCCGCGATCAGATCGGCGGCTCGAGCTCGATGTCCACCAGCTGTTTACGCACGTGCTCGGCTGCCCAGCGAGCTCGCACACTTCGCGGAGCCTCGCGCTGAACAAGCACGGGTGAGTGTCTCCCATATCTTCCGCGACTCGGCTAATCGCTCACTGCCAGCCGGCGTGATTGTCTTGCGAAGCAAAGAGCGTCCGAGCGGCTTCGGATCAGCGAGCAACATGCGACGCACGTCGTCCATGTGGTCCTCAGACGCCGGCGCAGTTCGGCGACCACGCGAATGAACTCGGAAGCGACTTTGCTCTCGTCCGCCCCCGATTTCCGGTCCAGTCCTTGTGACGATGCACCGGCAGAGCGAGGACGCCGAACGCCGCGCACGGGATCAATCAATACGGACCGATGACGCGCGACTCGGCCAGCCGCGATAAGTCGCGCCGAACGACGGGTAGGCGCGCACGTGAGTGGTAGCCGAGCTCCACCAAGAATCTCCAAGTCAGATCGGTCCGTCCTATGTCCGCCGGCGGCGCAATGGATAACTATGCGACGCCAAACGCGTAGCGAACGCCCGGATTTGCCGCGGACAGCGCGCATAGAGATGCAGCAGCGTGAACCTCGCTGCACGCGTCGTCGGTGACTCGCGCCGCATTCATGCAGAGTCGGCCCAGCCCTTTCGAGAGTCGGGACTGTTGTCCGGAGCACCGCCAGCCGCGTCGTTCGTTGCGCTCGGCAGTGCCTGGCTACGGTGCTCCGGAGTGGGTTAACCACCCGGCAATAACTGTCGGGTTCGCTCGTCGTCCAGCCCGGCCGGCTCGTGGACGTAGTCTCGCCGGTTGGGCGAGCCGCACCCCTACCCGTTTGCCCACCCGCCCGCCGTGATCGAAGTCAGCCGAGGGAAGCGCAGATGAAGAATTTCTCTCGTCGGGTGACTGTCGTACAGAGCCGTCGGCTCTGCTGCGACTTTCCGCTGCATCGAGTCGACTTCTTCGGCACGGCCCACCGTGCCGGCCCCCTCGCGCCGGGCGAATACGGCGTTCGGCCGACACACGGACATGCCGCGATCCGCGCTGATGCGTTTCTACGTCCTTCGCTTGCCGGATACGCGATTGGCAAGCTTCGCTGTTGAGTGGCGGGACGCATGTCGCCACTCAGCAGCATGGGAAGTCGCCAGTCGACGGTGAGGATCAGTGATCCTGAGTCTGCGTCCCGCTCGACTGCGTGGTCGGCTCTGTCTCCTCGCCGCGGTGCCGGCGCATGAAGGGAAGTGCCGGTGATGCGGCCGGTTGGCGTCGACGTCGCCGCGCGCGGCAGTCGCCGCAGGACCTTCCGTTGCCGCGGGCGCGGTTGCCGCGGGCGCGGCCGGTGCCGCTGGCGCGGCCGGTGCCGCTGACTCTGCCGTGGTAGTCGCCGGGGCGGGGGCGACCGGTGCAACAGGCTGCGCGGCAGCACGTTCGGCTGCCAGACTCTCGGCGGCAGCTGCCTCGCGGCGCCGTGCGGCTCGCACGTCAC
>WNGL01003043.1_pt1 | contig 24377 bp, 20 predicted proteins | sample 5400591 | NCBI WGS metagenome assembly WNGL01 (sample SAMN13153377, study PRJNA577476) | soil metagenome | isolation source: 80 cm soil or saprolite under Garry oak tree replicate 1 | place: USA:California | collected 2016-06-15 | reverse complement strand
TCGTCGCCGGTGCGGACGAAATTGCCTATCTTGACATTGGCTGCGCCGATCCGCCCGGAGATCGGCGCGCGAATGCTGCAATAGCTGAGCTGCACCTTGAGGTTCTCGAGCGCCCCTTCGTCGGCGGCAATGGCGGCGCGAAAAGTGTCCGCCTGGGTCTTGGCATTATCGAGGTTGACGACCGGCGTCGCGCTCTTGGCCACCAGCTCGGTGTAGCGGCGCATATCGCGTTCGGCGCCCGCAAGCTGCGCTTTGTCGCGCGCGACAGTGCCCTCGGCCTGCTTGATCTGAGCTTCCAGTGCCCGGCTGTCGAGCGTGAACAGCGGGTCGCCCTGCCTCACACTTGCCCCGTCCTCGAAATGCACACCGACGATTTCGCTGTCGAGGCGGGTGCGCACCGCAACACTCTGGATCGGCGTCACAGTGCCCAGAGCCTCGATGATGACGGGGGCCGGCTTCTTGACGGCCTTGGCGACTTCGACCGGAACCACCCGCGCGGCCGGCGGCGCCTGGGCGACCGCACCGGGCGGGCTCCAATACGTACGCGTTACCGCGCCGAGGGCCACCAGTCCGAACACCGCTGCGGCCGCAATGACCCGAGTTCCCTGCTTCATATTCTAATCCCGGCGAGGCCTAAACGGCTCTGCCCCTGGTTCCTTTCCCATATGGGTACCGCGGCGGCGAGGGTCACTCGGAATGCTACACCATCGCACCGGGACTTATTCCTAGCATAAGGGTTCCCGCGTCTGTATCCCGGCTCCGAGGTCCGGGCGGGACCTTGCAAGCCGAGCTTCCGGCCCGGGCGGAAATCGGCCATTCTCCCGTAACCTTCGCTTTGAACACGGGAAAGCGCCTTCCCATGCGCATCGCCAGCTGGAACGTCAATTCGATCAAGCAGCGGATCGACAACATGGTGAAGTGGCTGTCGGATCGGCGGCCGGACGTCGTTTGCCTGCAGGAAACCAAATGCATCGATGCGGGGTTTCCCCGCGAGCCGTTCGAGGCGCTCGGCTACAATCTTGCCACCCACGGCCAAAAGACCTTCAACGGGGTCGCGATCTTCTCCAAATTGCCGATCGACGAGGTGACGCCGCGGCTTCCCGGCGACGAGCTCGACGAGCAGGCGCGGTTCCTGGAAGCCGTGGTTTCCACCAAAGCCGGCGCGGTGCGGATTGCCTGCCTCTATCTGCCCAATGGCAACCCGCCGCGCACGGAGAAATATGCCTACAAGCTCAAATGGATGGAAAGGATCATTGAGTACACGCGTGAACGGCTCCTGCTGGAGGAGCCGTTGGTGCTCGCCGGCGATTTCAACGTGATTCCCGCCGAGATCGACGTGCACGACCCGGCGCTATGGCTCGGCGACGCGCTGTTCCTGCCGCAGACCCGAGCCAAATTCCGCGCGCTGATGCATCTGGGCCTCACCGACGCGGTTCGGGCGGCGAGCGATGATCCGGGCCTCTATACCTTCTGGGACTACCAGGCCGGCGCCTGGCAGAAGAACAACGGCATCCGGATCGACCACCTCGTGCTCTCGCCGCAAGCCGCCGACCGGTTGACCGCGGTCGGCATCGACAAGTACGTGCGCAGCTGGGAAAGGCCGTCCGATCACGTCCCGGTCTGGGCGGATTTTTCGATCGACGCCTAGGCGGCTACGCGCGTGAATTGCGCTAACCCCGCAAAATCCTGATTTTCATCGGGAAGCTGGCGGATGGCGTCAATTCCTTGTTCAAGCAGTTTGCTCATCGCGGCGCTCAATCGCGGCGGGTCTTGAGCCAGCGCTCGAGATACACCAGCGCCGTCGCGCGCTCGTCGTTGCTGGCCTGCTTGAACGCGGCGTCGTAGAGCTCGTTGATCCACTTGTCGTCGGTCTTGGCGCTGTCGCGCGCAAGCGTCAGCCACATCAGGCCGCGCGCGGCCTCGCGCGGGACCGCGTCGCCCTTGAACAGCATGTAGCCGAGCATCGCCTGAGCCTGATATTGGCCCTTGTTGGCGGAAAGCGTGAGCCAGCGCGCCGCCTGCCGCGGATCGCGCGCGATGCCGTGCCCATCGAGATAGATGCGCGCCAGGTGGTATTGCGCGTCGGCATTGCCGAAATAGGACGCCGCATAGGAGAACATCTCGCGGGCGCGATTGGGGTCGGCCTTGACCTGCGAGTTGGGGATGCCGTCGAGATAATATTGCCCGAGCGCGACGAAGGCGTTGGCCACGAAGGGCGCCTGCGGCGCGTCGGGATATTCGTCGGCATGGCCGTTGGCGATCCGGCTGAAATATTCGAACGCGCGCAGATCGCAGCGCGGGACGCCCTCGCCGGTCGCATACATGCGCCCGAGCTTCCATTGGGCCACCGCATTGCCCTGCTCGGCGGCGTATTGCAGGGTGCCCATGCTCTTGGGCGCATCGCCAGCCTTGACCGTCTGCGGCCCGCAATCGATTGCGGCGGGCTCGACCCGATTGCCCTCGAAGCCGATCGCCGAGCCGAGCCCGATGGCCAGGCCCAGCGTCGCGACCGCGATGGCGCCCTCAATAATCCGCATAACACGCTGTCTCGGACGCTCCGCCCGGGTGCGTGACGGCTCCGTTGCGAGCCGGCCCGACCTGCTGGGCGTATTTCCACAAATATCCCGAAGTGAACTCCGGATCGCGCGGTTTCCAGTCGCGCTTGCGGCGCGCGAATTCCTCGTCCGAAAGCCTGACGTTGAGCGTACCGGCTTCGGCATCGAGTTCCACGATGTCGCCGTCGCGCAACAGCGCGATCGGACCGCCCACCGCCGCTTCCGGCCCGATATGACCGACGCAGAACCCGCGGGTCGCCCCGGAAAAGCGCCCGTCGGTGATCAGCGCCACCTTGCTGCCCATGCCTTGCCCGTAGAGGGCCGCCGTGGTCGCCAGCATCTCCCGCATGCCGGGGCCCCCACGCGGTCCCTCGTAGCGGATCACCAGCACGTCGCCTTCGCGGTAGTTGCGGTTTTTCACCGCCTGGAAGCAGGCCTCCTCGCCGTCGAACACCCGGGCCGGGCCGGAGAACCGCAGGCCCGTCATGCCGGCCACCTTCACGATCGCGCCCTCCGGGGCGAGATTACCTTTCAGCCCGACCACCCCGCCGGTCGGCGACAGTGGCTTGTCCGCCGCACGGACCACGTCCTGATCCGCGTTCCAGCTCACGCTTTTGAGGTTTTCGGCCATCGTCCGCCCCGTCACGGTCATGCAATGGCCGTGCAGGTGGCCGTGTTCCAGCAAGGTCTTCATCAGCAGCGGCACCCCGCCAGCTTCGAACAGATCCTTGGCGACATAACGGCCGCTCGGCTTCAAATCTGCGACATAAGGGGTGCGCTTGAACACTTCTGCGACATCGAAAAGATCGAACTTGACGCCGCACTCATGCGCGATCGCCGGAAGATGCAAAGCTGCATTGGTGGAGCCGCCGGAGGCGGCGACCACGGCCGCCGCATTTTCCAGCGCCTCGCGGGTCACGATATCGCGCGGACGAATCCGCTGCGTCACCAAGGCGATGATCTGCTCGCCCGCCACCATGCAGAACCGGTCCCGGATCTCGTAAGGCGCCGGCGCCCCGGCGGAATACGGCAAAGCGAGGCCGATCGCCTCCGAGACGGTCGCCATGGTGTTGGCGGTGAATTGCGCGCCGCAAGCGCCCGCCGACGGGCAGGCCACCTTTTCGAGCTCGTCGAGGTCGGCATCCGACATGTCGCCGACCGAATGGCGGCCCACCGCCTCGAACAGATCCTGCACGGTCACCGGCTTGCCGCGGAAGCTGCCGGGCAGGATCGAGCCGCCGTAAATGAAGATCGAGGGCACGTTGAGGCGGCACATCACCATCATCATGCCGGGCAGCGACTTGTCGCAGCCGGCAAGGCCGACCAGCGCGTCATAGGCATGGCCGCGGATGGTGAGCTCGACGGAATCCGCGATCACCTCGCGCGAGGGCAGCGAGGACTTCATGCCCTGGTGGCCCATGGCGATGCCGTCGGTCACCGTGATGGTGCAGAATTCGCGCGGGGTGCCGCCCGCGGCGGCGACGCCTTTCTTCACCACCTGGGCCTGGCGCATCAGGGCGATATTGCAGGGGGCCGCTTCATTCCAGCAGGTCGCCACGCCCACGAACGGCTGGTGGATCTGCGCCGTCGTCAGCCCCATGGCGTAGTAATAGGAGCGATGCGGCGCGCGCTCGGGCCCACTCGGCCGGCGGGTGAAATCCATTTCCAATCCGGCAATATATCCGATGTCGTTTTGTTGTATGGCGGAATCGCGGCGGTCCGCAGGCGCGGACAGAGTGTTGCGTGAATGTTGTTAACGTGTTGCTGGTGAGACACAACGCCGCGTGCCGCCTTTGTGCGCTGCACTATCAAACGATCCAGCCACGCTTGGACCGGCTCTACACCCCATGGCCAAAACGCCCCTCCTCCGCCGCGCTTTCTTCGCGCGCAGCGTCCACGACGTTGCCCCGGAGCTGATCGGGGCCGAGTTGCTCGTCGACGGCGTCGGCGGCAGGATCGTCGAGGTCGAGGCCTACGACCACGAGGATCCGGCCGCGCACGGTTTTCGCGGGCGCACCGCCCGCAACGCCTCGATGTTCGGCCCGCCCGGCCATGCCTATGTCTACCGGTCCTACGGCATGCATTGGTGCATCAATTTCGTCTGCGAGGGCGAGGGTGTCGCCAGCGCGGTTCTGATCCGGGCGCTCGAACCGAGGACCGGCGTCGCCACCATGCGCTCCCGCCGCGGGACGGATGCGGATCGCCTGCTCTGCTGCGGACCGGGGCGGCTCACCGAGGCGCTCGGCATCACCCGCGAGCATGACGGACTTCCGCTCGACCGGCCGCCGTTCGCGCTGCGCGCGCGGGAAGGTCCGGTCGAGATCTTGGTCGGGCCGCGGATCGGCATCACCAAGGCGGCGGAGACGCCCTGGCGATACGGACTGGCGGGCTCGAAATTCCTGAGCCGTCCGTTCCGGTGAAGGTGGTCCGTGTAGTCCACGTGGGATGGGTTGAGCGCAGCGAAACCCGTCACTTCATCTACCGGCCACGATGGGTTTCGCTGCGCTCAACCCATCCTACCGCCGCTATGCCGCGCCCTCCAGCCGTTCCAGCGCCTCGAGGATCTTCGCGCGGCGGCTTTCGGCCTCCTCGCGCTTCTCGCGCTCGCCTTCGACCACTTCCTCCGGCGCGCGTTTAAGAAAATCGGAATTGCCGAGCTTGGCCTCGATGCGGGCGATGTCGCCGGCGACCTTGGCCATCTCCTTCTCGAGCCTGCCGCGCTCCGCCGCAAGATCGATCACGCCTTGGAGCGGCAAGGCCGCAAGCTCGCCGCGCACCACGAGCTGCACCGCACCCGCCGGGACCGCTTCGGCAAAGCCGACGCCCGAGACCCGGGCGAGCCGCTGGATGAAGGTCTCCCAGCGCCGCGCCCTCTCCCGGGTCTCGGCCGAGCTTGCGGCGAGCACCAAGGGCAATTGCGAAGCGGGCGGCACATTCATTTCGGCGCGCACCGAGCGGATCGCCGTAATGAGGTCCACCACCCAGCCGATCTCGGCTTCCGCCGCCGCATCTTCCAATCCCTCGTGCTTCGGCCATGGCGCGAGGATCAGCAAATCCTCGCGCGCCGGTCCGACCTCGCCGGTCACCCGCCACAGCTCTTCGGTGATGAACGGCATGAACGGGTGCAGCAGTTTCACGATCTCGTCGAGCGCCCAGGCCGCCATCGCCCGCGTCTCGGCCTTCTCGGGCCCGTCGGGACCGGTGAGCACCGGCTTCGCGAGCTCCAGATACCAATCGCAAAAGATGTTCCAGACGAAGCGGTAGACCGCGGCCGCCGCCTCGTTGAACTTGAAGGCTTCGAGTGCCGCGGTGACTTCGCGCGTCGTGGCCGCGGTCTCGTGCGCGATCCAGCGGTTGAGCGTTTCCGTGGCGCCCTGCGGCTCGAATCCCGCCACGCGCACGCAGCCGTTCATCTCGGCGAACCGCGCGGCGTTCCACAGCTTGGTCGCGAAATTGCGGTAGCCCTCGACGCGGCCGGTCGCGAGCTTGATGTCGCGCCCCTGAGCGGCCATGGCGGCCAGCGTGAAGCGCAGCGCGTCGGCGCCGTAAGCCTCGATCAGCCCCAGCGGATCGATGATGTTGCCCTTGGATTTCGACATCTTCTGCCCGCGCTCGTCGCGCACGAGCGCGTGGATGTAGACGGTGCGGAACGGCACTTCTTTCAGGAAATGCAGCCCCATCATCATCATCCTGGCGACCCAGAAGAAGATGATGTCGAACGCGGTCACCAGCACGCTGGTCGGGTAATAGCGCGCGAGCTGCGGCGTTGGCTCGGGCCATCCCAAGGTCGAGAACGGCCACAGCGCCGAGGAGAACCAGGTGTCGAGTACGTCCTCGTCGCGCGTCAAGACGATCGCCCGATCCCGATCTTCCTTCAATGAGGACCTTTGGTCTATTTGATCGACGATCCGTTGCTCAACGGACATGTCAGTCGAGTAGCCAATCGCCACTGATCTTCCATAATGGCTCGAAGCTTCCTGAATCGCTTTCTTTTCGGTCTCCGCGACAAAAATTGTGCCATCCGGTCCGTACCAGGCCGGGATCTGATGTCCCCACCACAGCTGACGCGAGATGCACCAGGGTTGGATATTCTCCATCCAATTGAAATAGGTCGCCTCCCATTGTTTTGGCACGAATACGGTCCGGCCGTCACGCACGGCGCGGATTGCTTCCTGCGCCAGCGTTTTGGCGTCGACATACCACTGATCCGTCAGGAAGGGCTCGGTCACTGCGCCAGAGCGATCACCGTGAGGAACCACGTGCGTGGTTGACTCGATCTTCTCGACAAGGCCGCGTTCGTGCATCAATTCGACGATGGCCTTGCGGACAATGAAGCGATCCTGTCCGTTGAGCGCCTTCAAAGCGGGCTCTGGTTTGGACGCAAAAGTGGTCTGAATACGCTCGGGATGAGTGTGTTTGTAGAACTGTTCATGTTCGTATTCTGCAAACAAAATATCGGTTGTTATACGGGCTTCCTTGTCCATCACGTTGACCAGGGGCAAATCGTGACGCTTGCCCACTTCGAAGTCGTTGAAATCGTGCGCGGGCGTGACCTTGACGGCGCCGGTGCCCTTCTCGGGATCGGAATATTCGTCGGCGATGATCGGAATGCGCCGGCCGACCAGCGGCAGGATCGCGTGCCGGCCGATCAGGTGCCGGTAGCGCTCGTCGTCCGGATGCACGGCGACCGCGGTGTCGCCCAGCATGGTCTCGGGCCGTGTGGTCGCGACGGTGATGAAGGCGTTGTCGAGCCCCTCCAGCGGATATTTGAAATACCACAGCTGGCCCTTGACCTCGACCTGCTGCACCTCGATGTCGGCGAGCGCGGTCAAGAGCTTGGGGTCCCAATGGACCAGCCGCTTGTCCTTGTAGATCAGGCCGGCCTTGTAGAGCTCCACGAACACTTTGAGCACGGCCCGCGACAGCCCTTCGTCCATGGTGAAGCGCTCGCGCGACCAATCGCACGACGCGCCCAATCGCCTGAGCTGCCGGATGATGGTGCCGCCCGATTCCTCCTTCCATTCCCACACGCGCTTCACGAAGGCCTCGCGACCCATAGCGCGCCGGCCCGGCTCCTGGCGCTCCATCAGCTGGCGCTCGACCACCATCTGGGTCGCGATCCCGGCATGGTCGGTGCCCGGCTGCCACAGCACGTCGCGTCCGCGCATGCGCTCGAACCGCACCAGCACGTCCTGGAGCGTGTTGTTGAGCGCATGCCCCATGTGGAGCGAGCCGGTGACGTTTGGCGGCGGAATGACGATCGAATACGGCGCCGCATTGCGGCGCTCCGGCCGGCCCGCACGGAAGGCGCCGGCCGCCTCCCAGGACGCGTAGATGCGTCCTTCCAGCTCGGAAGCGTTGTAGGTCTTCTCGATCATGCTGCGCTCGCGAAGGCCGGTAACAAGCCCAGCGCCTTGCGGCTGTCAATGTCCGGCGAGGAGGGCAGCAATTCCGAAAGCCCCAGCCGGTTCGGCCGGTTGCGGCGCTTCGGCCGTTTTCAGCCCGGATGACCGCGCGACACGCGCTCGATCTCCGCGCGGACCAGCCGCTCGACCAGATTTGGCAGATTGTCGTCGAGCCAGGTTTTCAGCATCGGACGCAGCATTTCTCTCACGAGATCCTCGAGCGTGCGCGCATTCTGCACCAGGACCGTATGCGCGAGCGTGCCGAAAGCGGAATTGACCGCATCGGTCGCCTCCGCCGACAGCAAAGGCTTCGGGGCTTCCAGCGCGCGCAAGGGTCCGCCGGCCTGCCGGGCGGCATGCGCGGGCGGCACCGGCGGATCCTCGAAATTCTCGTTCGCGTAGGCATCGATGTCGGAGAAACCAGCCTCGGCATCGGGATCCGGCATGCTTTCCGCAAGACCGAGGCTGTCGGGCTCGGGCTTCGAATCCGGGTGCGCCTGCCCGACCGGCGCGGCCGGCGCCGTCTCGATCTCGTCCTGCTCGACGGGCTCAACGGGTAGTACGCCGAGTGAGGCGGGCTCCGACCGCTCGAGATCCGGCTCGGGCGCCGCTCGCGTCTGCGGTTTCGTCGCTTCCTCATCCGCGATGATCCGCCGGATGGAGGCCAGTATCTCCTCCATCGACGGCTCTTGGGACTTTGCCGGCTGCGTCATGCGCGCATCCTCACCACCGCGCGAATCGCGCGATCGCCGCTCCGGGTGCAGCGAATCACTCGCGCAAGATCATGGCACGGGGCAGATCGAAGGCAAGCAACGGCCTGTGGACACGACCGCGGGCACCGATCGCGCTCAGAGTCCAATTCAGCGCCCGTCGGGGTTGCGAATGCCGGTCCAGGCATCGCGCACCTGCTGATAATGGACCATCGGGTCGTAGACGCTGGTCGGCAACCCGAGCACCTGCGGCGAGAGCCTGCCCACGGCGGCGAGCAAGTTGTAGGAGGCGACCACGCGATCGTGCTGCGCGGTGACGAGCTGAACGCGGGCGTTCACCAGAGCCTGCTGGGCATTGAGCACGTCGAGCGTGGTGCGCTGGCCGACGCGGGCTTCCTCGCGGACGCCGTTGAGCGCCACTTCCGAGGAAGCGACCTGGGATTGCGCGGCCGCGATCTGAGCCTTGGCGGCCTGGACCTGGCCCCATGCCTGCACCACGGCCTGCCGCGTCTGATTGCGGACCTGATCGAGGTTGAGCCGCTGCTGCGACAGGCTCTCCTTGGATTGACGGATCAGCGAGAATTCGCCGCCGCCCTGGTAGAGCGGAACCGTCAGCTGACCTATGACCGAGGTGCTGAACTGGTGGACGATCGAGAGCTGGGGAAAGCTGGCGTACTGCACATTGCCCTGCAGGCTCAAATTCGGAAACAGCGCGCCCTCGTTGATCTTGACCTGCAGATGCGCGACATCGACGCCGTACATGGCCGAAGTCACGTTGGGGTTCTCGGAAAGCCCGTTATCGATCGCGGCGGAGAGCACCCGCGGCGAAAAGCGGTCGACCGGTGAGCCCGGGGCGAGATTGACCGCCTCGGTGCCCACCACCTGCCGGTAGTTCGCCCGCGAAGTGTTCAGGATCGATTCGGAGGCAGCCACTGCGGATTGGCCCGCGGCAAGCTGGGCCTCCGCCTGGGCCACATCGGTCCTGGTGACCTCAGCGACGTTGAATCGGTCGCGAGTCTGCTTGAGCGTCTCCTCCAACACCCGCACGTTGGTGCGCTGGACCTCCAGATTTGCAGTATCGCGCAGCACGTCCATATAGGCGGTTGCGGCGGCGAGGAGCACCGTCTGCTCCATGATCCGCAGCCCCTCGCGCGCGGCCGAGACCTGGCTTTCCGCCACGCGGGTCCGGTTCGCCGTCTGAAAGCCGTTGAACAGCGTTTGGCTCACCGTCCCGGTGCCGCTGTATGGCGTGGTGGTCGCGTGGCTGCGCGCGTAGGTGTTGATGCCCTGGCTGTTGGCTCGGGTCGTGACATCGGAATATTGCTCGCCCAGCGTCGCCGTCACGCTGGCGCGCGGACGATACCCGGACAGGGCCTGCGGAACCGCCTCGTCGGTCACGCGCGCGCTGGCGCGCTGGGCATTGAGCTGCGGGTTGTTCTGGTAGGCTTGGACGAGGGCAGACTCCATCGTCTCGGCACCGCAGACCTGCGGCCAAGCTCCCACCACGCCGACGACAGCGATTGCAGCCGCCCCGATCGCTCGGCGGACGTTCCTGCTCCGCACCTTACCCACCCGTCGACGGTCCCCAACAAGTTCCGCCCCCCGGACTTGCTGTCCGGAGGTGACGGAGTACGTGCCAAGCTTAGGCGGGCGGGTAGAGTCTTGAAACCCCCGGACCCCGAGTTTCCGGAAAAAAGATGCCCGGTAGCGCTTTCGCGCCACAGTCCCGGCCCGGCAACGGGTGCAAATTCAGGGATTTCGACGCGATTTGCGGCGCGGCTAAAACACGAACTCCGGCGGCTTGGCGAAGCCAGGCAGCAGGGGCGCGCCCGCATCGAACACCGGCTGCCCCGTCACGTGTCCGGAAACCGACTGGTAAACCGTCGCCCTTCCGGGTGCTCGGCCGAACACGCATGCCAGCCGCCCGCCGTCCTTGAGCTGTCGGCACAGGCTTTGGGGAAGGATCTCTGTCGCGCCATTGAGCAGAATGACGTCGAACGGGGCTTGTGCCGGCGCGCCCGCCGTGAGCGGACCGATCACGATCGTGACGTTCGTCGCCCCAACGCGGGCGAGTTTTTCCCTGGCGAGCGAGGCCAGGTGCGAATCTTCCTCGAGCGCGACAATGCTGCCCGCAAGCTTGCTCAAAACGGCGGACGAATAGCCGGTCGCGCAGCCGACATCGAGAACGCGATCCGTTGCCGCGACCTCCGCCTCCTGGATCAGTCTCGCCAGAACCGCGGGTTTGAGAAGATAACGCGGCGCCCGCCCGTCCTTCACGTTGACCAAGTTCAGATCCCCGTCGGCATAGGCCAGGGCCTGCTTCTCGTCCGGGACGAAATGTTCCCGCGGCACTTCGAGCATCGCGGCCAAGACCCGCAAGTCGGTCACGTCATAGGTGCGGACCTGGCCCTCGACCATTGTCCGCCGCGCCTCGGCAAAGTCGATCATGAGCTCGTCCCGTCGAGGGCCCACACTATTCGCAGGCTTTGTGCGGCAGGACCCTGCAAAACGCAAGGTTCCCGGTACGGCACGCGAGGAGGAAAACCTGATCGGAGCGTCCGGTTGATCCCAGCGCAGATGGAGCATGCGACGAACAGCATGGATGCGGAAAATGAAGGCAGACTTCCGGGTTGACTGCAGCGGCGGCCGGGGCTGTACTGGGGTGGGGATGAGGCATCGCAGGAGGCCGGAATGACTCTGGTCCTCATCCAGTGTCCTCGAACTGGCCGTTGCATCTCCACCGGCATCGAGGCCGATCCCGACAATTTCGATCTTGCTTTCGACGGGCCGAGGACCGTTGAGTGCCCGTTCTGTCGCAAGGAACACGTCTGGACCAAGCAAAATGCCCTGCTTGTCGACCCCGGCAAGTGGTCGGACGTGCCGGAGATCGAGGATTGTTTCATCAAGGCGGTGGAAAATTCCGAGCGGGCCGCGTCGGCGAAACGCGCCGCGGATCGTGATTTCTATCTGCGAATGGAACGAAAATGGTTGGGGCTTGCCGACGGGTTCCGGTGGATCGCCGATCTCGAACGGCGCCACGGCTGATCTGTTCGCGTGGCCGGCCGTCTTAGATTTGCGCGGCGCGGAGCGCGGATTGAGCCCTCGTACCCGGCTCCGGTCCCGCATGCACCTCCGCGAAGTCGCCGCGCAACGCCTTCAACGCCTGCCGTTCGCGCTCGATTTCACGGGCGGTGCGGAAGCCCAACTGGCGCAGCACGGGAACCGGCGGGCACCAGCCCCGGAGCGCGTGCTGCAACAGAAACGCCGTCGCCAGCGCGCTGAGCAAGAGCCAGCTTCTGTTGCCCCTGGCGCCGAGCACGATGCCGGCGAAAGCCAGGGTCGAAGCATTGGCGTAGATCGCGCGCTCGACGTCCCATTCGGCATCGAGCTCGCAAAGCCGCTTGGCGATGTGCTGCGGATTGGACGCATGCCACCGCACGGTGCGTTCGATCTCGGCCTGGATGCGGCGGTCGATCTCCTCCTCGATGGTGCGGGGGACGCGCTCCGCGCTAGTGGCGATGGTCATGGCGAGCTCCGCTTCGTGCGCCCGGCGCTGCCGAATTCAGGTCCCGGTCTTTGCCTGGGGCATCTTCGACCAGCCAACGCGCCCGTCAGCCGCCCGGTTCCGACCGCCGCGTGATGAGGCTTGATTTCCGCGCCCGCTTCATCAAGCTCCCCTCGAACCGTGTAGGAAACGCACAGGAAACGCGATGCCAGGCAAAAAACTCTCCCGGCGGGACGTGCTGATCGGTTCGGCCGCGCTCGCACTCGGGGTCGCCGAGACGCGGGTGATGGCGGCGGCGCCGCCGGCCGCCGCGATCACGCCCGAACTGATCGCCGCCGCACAAAAGGAAGGCAAGCTCGCCTGGTACACGTCGGTCGATCTTCCCGTCGCGGAGAAGATCGCCCGCGCGTTCGAGGCGAAATATCCAGGCGTCGCGTGCCGGGTCGAACGCGCCGGGGCCGAGCGGGTGTTCCAGCGCATCGGCCAGGAGTACGGCAGCCGCATCTACGCCGTCGACGTCGTCAATTCCTCCGACGCCGCGCATTTCATCGTATGGAAGCGCGAAGGGGTGCTCGCGCCCTACGTTCCGGAGGACGTGGCGCGTTTCTATCCGGCCGAGCACAAGGATCCCGACGGCCTGTTTGCGACCTGGCGCGCCTGGCTCAGCGTGATCGCCTATAACACCACGCTGGTGAAACCGGAGGAAGCGCCCAAGAGCTTCGCCGATCTGCTCGACCCCAAATGGAAGAGCAAGATCGTCAAGGCGCACCCCGGCTACAGCGGCACCATTCTCACCGCCACTTTTCAGATGTCGCGCGATCTCGGCTGGTCGTATTTCGAGCAGCTTGCCAAGCAGAACGTCATGCAGGTGCAGTCCTCGGCCGACCCGCCCAAGAAGCTCGCGCTCGGCGAGCGCGCGATCATGGCCGACGGCAACGAGTACAACATCTTCCTGCTCAAGGAATCCGGACAGCCGGTCGAACTCGTCTATCCGACCGAAGGCTCACCGCTCATCGTCGGCCCGAACGGCGTGTTCAAGAACGCGCCGAACCCCAATGCGGCGCGCCTGTTCCAGAGCTACATGTTCTCCGCGGAGGCGCAACAGCTCATGTCGGACCTCGGCGGCCTGCGCTCGGCGCATCCCGCGGTCAAGGAGAAGGCCGGCCGCAAGCCGCTGCGCGACATCAAGCTGATGAAAGACGATCCGGTCGCGGTCGAGGCCCAGAGCGATCAGATCAAGGCGCGCTATTCCCAGATCTTCCATGTGTGACGTGCTTCCCAAAAAATCCCCGTAAAATGCGAGCTTTCTCGCGCTCCGCTTCCCGGATCCCGCCATGGGAAGCCCGCGGGAAGCAGTACGATGCCCCGCCACGCCCGAAGGAAGCCCACTGGCGGCGATCGTGGCGGCGGCTAAGGGAATGACTTGGATTTGCGATCTGACGAGATGCCACGAGCTTTGCCCGTACAAGCAAAACTGGTTAAAGGTCTAAGCGGATTTCCCGAAGATTTTGATTACTTGCCCGTACACCGGGCCTTCAAGGCCCCTCAGCGTGTGCTCGATGTTTATGTTACGACCCATTTTGCTGTGCCAAAGTCGATCATCAATCTGCTTTGCCGCATGCTTTGGCACGCCATTCAGAGCATACAAAGCAATACGTTGAATTCCAACGTCGTAACCGGGCCCACATTCCAGAAACCCCATCAGCGCGAACGCCTGCACAAAGGCTTCCACGGTTTCCGCGCGGACAGCACCTTGCGGCCAGTAATACTGCAGTCCGATATCAGGCCACCACCATTTGCGGTTTTCCCCTACAGCCCAAGCGATGCAATTGTACTTAGCGCTGGGGGGACTCCGGACGACCCAACCTTCGGCCTGAAGGTTGGGGTACTCGACCGGGTGAAACATTTCTAGCGATACCCGCGCTGCTCGGCCCACGCTAGCCAAGCATCGACCATCATATCAACGTCTCCGGCGTACGCCGGAGAGACAGGGTTTTCGCCCGTGACAGCCTTCAATGCCGCAAACCAGTGATTCGGCTCCCGCTTGAGTTCGTCCAGGAGTAGCGGGATGATGGCTGGACCCATACCAATGATTGCCTGATAGGCGGGATGCAAGAGCATGTCCGAAACCGAAGATATGTTGATGGTTTCAGCAATCCATTGATCCGCGAGCTGTCGGAAGCGGGCGACCGTGGGCGTGACGCCGCGCTGGTAGTTAACGCCGACCGCCTGCTGAAGCGCCATTGCAAGTCCAACGGCCACAAAGCCGGCTGTCGGCACAGGTGAATCCCATCTTCGATAATCCGACGCGCTGCCTGCCGTGGCGAGATTAACCATGACGTTCATTGCTCACCCTATGTTCTTCTCTGAGCTTTCTCAGTTCTTCCAAGCGCTGTCCAATCCAGGCGTGTAGATTTTCGAGAACCGAGTATGTCATGATTACATCGACATCGAGTTCTCTAACAATAGCATCACGAACCACACTCTTTTCGACAACCGTCTCACCCAAGGTGCCATCGGGCTTCGCCCGTTGGACAATCCTCCGGGCAAAGGGTGGCCTTTCGGAGAAGAAGCCGATATGGACAAGGCCCTGGGGGGTAATGCCGCCTATCGCGCCATCCGCATGGATTACGCGAAAGAACTGTCCTTTGATGTAGTCAAAAGCGACTTCCTGGGCAACTCCCCCGCCGTCTCCCCTGGATTCTTCAGCCAAATCGACCTCCTGGGCTGGGCGACCCTTGCACAGTGGAAGAAACGGGTAAATGGCCCGTTACGACCTTGGCCGGCCGGGCTCGCAAACTGCATCGGCTCGGAACATCCAGGTCGGCTATTTTCGGTCTCTCGCGAGCGCCCCGTCCCCCCAATCGGCGGTAACAGATCGATAGCAGATTCGCCCTCAGATCGACACAGCAAGGGATCACGGCCCGAAAACGCTGTCCCGAGAGATCACCCCGGCCGGATCACCTCGCACAATGCTTGACGCAATGCGCGGGTCGCCAAGATCGATCGAGCCGTCGGCGACGATCTCATCGACCGCCCGGCGCGCCAACGAGCGGATCAGCGCGTATTGCCTGATGCGCCGGCTCCAAAATGAAACGGCGCCGCCACCATCGCAAGCGGCGCCGCCTTCCCCTGGGGCCAGCGTGGGTAGCATATCGGCGCCATATTTCGGCCATAACTGCCGTGGTCAACCATAGCCGGTCGAGACGGGACGGCTGACCTGGACAAGCGAACCCTCAGCGAACGCGACATCTGCACCAAGTTCATCACGCCCGCTTTGCGGCGGGCGGGATGGGATGTGATGTCGCAAATCCGCGAGGAGGTGAGCTTCACCAAGGGCCGCATCATCGTTCGCGGCAAGCTGGTCACTCGCGGTAAGGCCAAGCGGGCCGACTACGTCCTCTATTACAAGCCCAACATCCCACTCGCGCTGATCGAGGCCAAAGATAACACCTGCGCGATCGGTGACGGGATGCAGCAGGGGCTCGACTACGCCACAACCCTGCACATTCCTTTCGTGTTCTCCTCGAATGGCGACGGTTTCGTGTTCCACGACCGTACCGGCCAGGGCGGCGCAACCGAGACGAACCTGTCCCTCGATGACTTTCCGCCACCGGCCGACCTCTGGGGACGCTACCGCGAATGGAAGGGCCTGACGAAGGAAGCCGAGCAGATTGTCCTGCAGGACTATTACGACGACGCCAGGGGGAAGGGCCCACGGTATTACCAAGTCAACGCAGTCAACGCCGCCATTGAGGCAATCGCGAAGGGCCAGGACCGTATCCTGCTCGTGATGGCAACGGGGACGGGTAAAACCTATACGGCGTTTCAGATTCTGTGGCGGCTGTGGAAGGCGGGGCAAAAGAAGCGCATCCTCTATCTGGCCGACCGCAACGTGCTCATCGACCAGACGATGGTGAACGACTTCAGGCCGTTCGGGGCCGCGATGGCGAAGCTCTCGACCGAAGCCAAGACGATCGAACATGAAGGAGACACGGCCACAATCGATACGGCCTACGAGATTTATCTCGCGCTGTACCAGGCGATCACCGGTCCCGAGGAGCGGCAGAAGATATTCCGCAAGTTCTCGCCGGGTTTCTTCGACCTCATCGTCATCGACGAGTGCCATCGAGGCAGCGCCGCCGAGGATTCCGCATGGCGCGAGATTCTGGAATACTTTTCGGCCGCCACGCAGATTGGCCTTACGGCAACACCGAAGGAAACGAAATATGTCTCCAACATCGATTACTTCGGACCACCGGTCTACTCCTACTCCCTGAAGCAGGGCATCCGCGACGGCTTCCTCGCGCCCTACAAGGTGGTCAAGGTTCATATCGACCGGGACGTAGAAGGCTACAGGCCGGTGAAGGGTCAACTCGACCGCGAGGGCGAGTTGGTCGAGGACCGCATCTACAACACCAAGGACTTCGACCGAACCCTGGTTCTGGACGACCGCCCAGGCTTCAAGGCGGAAGTCTCCGACTCGCGTCGGGCGTATTACCGGAAGGTTAGGCCATGCCGACCATCGCGCTCGTTGATGACGACCGTAACATTCTCACTTCGGTGTCGATCGCACTCGAAGCGGAGGGCTATCGCATCATGACCTATACCGACGGTGCCTCGGCACTCGATGGGATCGGGCTTCAGCTCGCCAAGGGTGGTTCCCAGCGCAGCCGTGCCGGCCGCGACTACTGCCGCCGCGGTTGCTTTCTTTGCCACCCGTTTGAGCTTCGACCCAGCCCTCGGAATAGACGGTGTTCTTGATTTTGATGATCGGGCCGTGGATCTGGCGCTCGCGGATTTTGTCTTGGCTTTCGGCGCTTTCTTGACCTTCGACCTTAGCGGTGCCCGCTTCGTGGATTTGCCGCGCTTCGCTGCTTTTTTCATGCGTTCCTCCGGTGATGTTTGTCTCGGTGGACGCCAACTATTATTGCCAGCTTAATAAATAGATGGATTCGCGGCTCGGGGGTGCAAGCTTCTTGCTTCGGGTGAGCCGAAGCGGGCCGGCCGACTGCTCGGAACAGCCGACCGCCTTCTGGCGAACGGAGCTACGCCATGAGGGCTGGTCACGCGGCTGTCGCGTGCTCGTGGATAAGCGGCGGCAGTCGCGTTTTGCGATTGGCTATCGGACCCGGGCTCTCGGGCTCGGGCGGGTTCGGGGGTCCTGCTGGCGGCCTTTCTTAGGCTTGTTGGGGCCGGGGCTCAGCCGAACCGATTGTCAGTGCGGGGTCTGATGGAAAGCCGAACACCAGTAAGCCACCCCGTGCACGCCAAGGCTTCCCCGAATACTGCAAGGGCAACGGCGCCGAGCAGCCGAACACCAGCCACCCCGTGCACGCCAAGCCTTCAAGGCTCCCCCGAAATACCGCAAGGGCAACGGCGCCAAGCTGTCCGATTACGTCGGAGCTGCCGGTGCTCTACGCCTCCGGCCGAGATTTGACGGATACGATGCGAGCCCGGTTCATCGCCAACTCATCGTTTTTACCAAACCCTACATGCCGCCTGCTCGAAGCGCTGCAGTCCGAGGAAGGGCTGAGGCTACCGGACAGTGACACGCTCCATGCTGACCTGACGTGCTTCACGAGCCGCCACGACAGCACGGGGCGCATGGTGTTGGAATCGAAAGATGCGATTCGGCGCAAGCTCGGTCGCAGCCCCGATGAGGCGGACGCCGTTGCATTGACCTTCGCCGATGGACTTCATGCGACCGGCAGCCATGGCAACATGCCGTACCACGGGAAGCCGCTGCCCTACCCCGATTTAGGAATCTACTGATGTCCGAATGGTCTTACATCTCCAGACTGCCCGGCTACGATGCCACGACGTGCATTCATTGCTGGTACCGCGTGATCGATGGCCGGCTCGAGGTCCACGAGTACAAGGGCAATCTCGGGCTCAATGAGACCAGCCACGTCGGCGCGCCCATTGGCGATCCGATCGAGCTTCAGCCCGGCGAGGACGCGCGTGAGCTAGCCTGGAGCCTGCTCAAGGCACACCACAAGCCAAAGCCGCACGAAGACCCGTACCGCAAATAAGCCTTTGCAGCGGAACCCGGCCGTCGTGCCCTGGTGATTACCGCAAATGAATTTGCCGACGCTTGTCGGCGATACTGGCCCGGGGCGGCCGTCAGCTCCATTAGAGGAAATATTGATATGGCATTTGAGACCAAGCCCTCAACGGCGCATTGTTCAGGAACGATCGCAAAGAGGAAGAGCGGCACCCGGACTACAATGGCAAGATTGCCTTGCCAGACGGGACCGAGCATTTCCTCAACGCATGGATCAAGACCGCGAAGTCAGGAAAGAAGTTCATGCGATCGGCAAGCCGGTCCAGTGGAAGGGGGGTGAGCTAGGTCACATGATCTGAGGAAGGCGCCGCATATCCTATGCTCCTAAAACCACAGGAACCGCAAAATGCCAAAGACGTCCTTTTTCGTGTGGCAGCTCACGATCGTCCTTTTGACGATGCTGCTTGCTACCACTGTCGAGTCGATGGCGAAGCCTCGTAAGAGAGTACAGCATTATGGCAGTCCCGTCGCTGCCGTGCCGGAAGACCCGCAAGCGTATGCAATGAGGATAGCGCGGCAAACGTGGCCGGGGCGACCCCTATGTGACGATGGCGGGTACCGCATTCGTCCCTGTGATTCTTACCCCTCAGGACCATCAGGATCACGCTAGACCGTAAGCTCCGGCGGCGCCGCCTGCCGGTCGTCGGCCGCACCTGATTTGGGCCGTAAGCCCAAAGAGAGGCCGCTCGACGACCCAGTAAGCGCTTGGACCCCAAGCCTGCGGGCGGCGCGCGCCCGTCGTATCGGGACGATCTCGACGACCAGATCCCGTTCGCGCCGGAGTGGCGCTGATGAGCTGGGCTCGCCTTGAAACAAAGCAAACCCCGGCGAGGCGTCCAAGACTAGCCGGGGTCGCGCCGTTCGGGGTGCAATCCCCGGAGAGGGAATAACCGAACGGCACTGGTAGCGTACCAGTCGGCGCCAAGCTGGCAATCCGCCTCGGAATACCTAAAAGCCGCCTCGGGATACCTAAAAGAAAATCTGCGCGAGCCGGTGTGCAGGAGATGGCCCGCGGCCCGGTCCGGCGGCGTGCTACGCTCTCATCGGGATGCCCGCGGTGATTCAACGGAAGCAGTCGGCGGGCGTTCGTACAGCGTGTGCTGGGATGGCGACGCACAAATTCCGAGTCGGCGAGAAAGTTCAGTTCCTGGCCGGACTGGGCGTTCGACTTGCGACTTCCGAGATCTATGAGATCGTTCAGCAGCTTCCGGAAAGCGATGGGGAGTACCATTATAAGATCAAGTCGGTAGATGAGCCGCACCTGAGAATGGCGAAGGAAAGTCAGTTGCGCAGGGCGTAGGTCCAATCGCGCAAACGCCATGTCAAAAGCGGCCGCCCGAGTAGTCCGTAGAGCGGGAGTTTTACCCGGCGCCCAGTGGGGCATCGTGCGACGATTCGCCGACAGTGTCGCGCATCCCGGAACAGCCGCAGTGGAAGAGGGCCGCCCCGGCGGCAACGCCGGTGAGAAAGCGTGACCGGCCACTACCGCTCGTTACCGAGTAATTAACCGAGCCTGCCGCGGCGCCTCCCGCCACTTCCGGGCCCCACGGGAAGCCTCCCCGTTGGCGCAGGCGTCGATGTCGGCCCGAGCGATCACAATTTGGCCCAGATCCAGCCCGCTCTTGAGACCCGAGCACCAGGGGACCCTTTCCCTTTTCAACTGCACGCTTTCCGGAGAAGAAAACTGCCAGGGCGGTCGAGCCTGGCCCGAGTGCGCAATGCCCCAAGCACATCAGGCGCATCCCCTAGGATCGTTAGCTCGAAATGGCGAGCTCGCGACAAAGCTGATGGCACTGCGCCCCGGCGCGGCTTTGACTCTCATTGGCCTCGGCGCAGCTCAGCTTCGTGAGGTCCTGCCCCAGACGCCATCGGCGCCTCGTATGCTGCGACTGGACTTCGCTGACGTCACCACTACGGCCCTTGCGATTGACCGGATTCTTGACGACCTAGCGGACCTCGCTACAGCCCTGTGGCCAGATTGGGATGATACCGAGCCGCCACAGCTATCGGGGCGATTGTTACCAGCGTGGCGTCGCGCCGCGATACGCTTTGCGTCGGTAGGCCGACGTCCACGGTTTCGGCGGCTCGCACGCGAAACGGAACTTTCCCATCTGCTGTCCGTGCTCCCAGGGCTTGTGCTTCTTGGTGAGGTAGACTCGCTGCGATGCGAGAGCGCGGCACCCATTATCGCTGCGCTTGATTGGTGTCGTCGCTATGGCGCCGCTGTCGTCGCTCTGCTGGCCGAGGAGCCGCCGTGCAAGACGCCGTGGGATCTCCTGCTGCACAGTGCGATCATAGTAGAGCAGTCGCCCGCCGAGCCGGCGGCGCGCCGCCTGATCTTGCCATCCTCCGCCATAACGTCACGCGGGAGCGCCATAGAGCGGCGAATGCGCGAAGCGCTGCGCGCCGCGCCCGACCTTGCAGGCCTATTCGAGGATGAGGTCACCTTGCAGCTTGACGCGCTCGGGTTTACGCCTCGCGTCGACCTACTGTGGCGTGAGGGCAAGGTCGTGGTGGAGCTCGACGGTGCCGAGCACGAGCGCGACCCGAACTACGGTGCCGACCGTCACAGGGACTACGAACTTCTCGTAGCAGGATACCTCGTGTTGCGGCTTACCAATGCCGAAGTGGAGCTGGACCTTGGTCGCTCGTTAGAGAAGGTGCGCCGCGTTGTCAATATGAGGAGAGGAAGGCCTTGAGTTACAATCCGACGCCCTCCCAGGCTCTGCTGCTCTTTGGCCTCCTCGCCCGCCACGGCGCGTGTGCGCAGGCCGAGTTGATGCCTAAGGTAAAGAAGGCCGACCGCGAAGCACTGGTTAAGGAGAAGCTGATCACCTCCACGCCGAAGCGCCCGCTGTGCCTAACTTTAGAGGATCTCGGTTGGTCATGGGCCGCCGAAAACCTTGGGACGGCTAACTTGCCACCGGCTCAACGCACATTGGGCGATCTCTGCGCAAGGCTGAGGGAGCACTTGGCGACGAGCGGCGAGACGCTGGCAGATTTCATCGGCAGCAAGCCGGACGAGATTCCGCCTCCGGAATCACCTGCACTGAAGCGCAGCAGAGGCGGAGCCAAGCCGGCGAAACCCAAACCGCCGTCGCCGCTTACGCTGCGCAAGCGGATCGAGGAAGCCTATCTGGCGGCCACCGACGGTCGCAAGAACCAACCCGTGCGCCTGGCGCGCCTACGCGCCGAACTCTCCGACCTCGATCGCGCTACCGTGGATGCGGCACTCAGCCGTATTCTCAAGGGTGACAAGAAGGCGGCGCTTATGCGCCACGACGATCCCCGCCAGCTCGATCAAGCAGACCACGAGGCCGCGTTCAGCCCGGCGGGCGAGCCCTTCCACGTGATCTGGATATCGTCATGAGCCCCGAACTACAGGCGCTGCAAGACGCGGATTTCGGCTGGGCACGGTCGCTCGACAGCGTCTGGAGCGACGAGGCGGAGGACTCCGGTCCCAATCAGGACTTGGCTGACGGCCTTATCACTGAGCTTGCCAAGCTAACGAAATCACCAAACCCGCCGGGGCGGGTCTTTCTTGGTCAGGCCGGAATCGGCAAGACCCATCTAATGGCCGTGCTACGCCGCGGGGCATGGGCCGAGGGATGCTGGTTCGTGATGCTCGACGTAGTCGGCATTACGGACTTCTGGAAGAGCGCCGCGCTGAGCTTTGTCACTTCGTTGCTTCAGGAAATGCCAGACGGGCAGCGCCAGTATGAGGCGGTAATAGGTGGCGTTGCGCGTCGTTTCAACATTGAAAAGCCGGTCAACGCGGCGTTCGCCAATCCTGAGGTCGATTCGACAAAGATTGTGACTCTGTTGGTCGGGGTGCTTTGTCAGAAGGAGCCGGCGAATGCGTTGAAGCATCAGGACGTGTTCCGCGCCCTGGCCCTGTTGCGCTCGCACGATCTCACGACGGTCGGCATCGCTCACGCCTGGCTACAGGGCTACGACGCTAATGAGGCGATGCGAAGAAGTCTTGGTTTCCTGACGCCGCCCCCAACGCCTGTGGAAATAGTTCGTGGGCTGATGTGGGTCATAAGTCTCGCCGGTCCCACGTTGATCGCCGTCGACCAGATCGATGGTGTGCTAAGTGTGGGCGGAAGGTCGGATTTCGGTGATGCGCCAGATTTCACCAAGCTACTGACCGCCGGACTGCTCGATCTTGCAGCCGTGATCAACCGTGGCATGATCGTGCTCACATGTTTGCTAAGTTCTTGGGAGATCATAAGGACCCACGGCCCGACCCCGCTTGAGCAACGGTTTACGGCGCCTACTCCTTTGCGGCTCGCGCAGAGCGACTCGTTCGTGCGGAAGCTGATTGCCGACAGGCTCGGCCCGGCTTATGCCAAGTCCGGCATCGCGCCGAAGACCCCGACACACCCGTTCACGGATACAGCAATCCGTAGCGCTTCAGCTGGCATGACACCGCGAAGCATCTTGATGCGCTGTGATGAACACCGAAAGAGATGCCTCACCGCGGGCAACATCGTGCTATGCGAAACGCTCGTCGAAGAGCCGCCTTGCCCTCCCGTCCCGCTGTCGGATCCTGAGGGTCTCGACGTCAAATTTGCAGCCGCGGCCGCGGCCGCCGATCTCGATGGCCTTCTCGACAACAAGGACGATGGCAAGCTCGGCATGCTGCTGCGCGATGTCTTCGATCTCTATGCCAAGCAAATCCCGCCGCACGACGATTACGACGTCGTGGCTAGGGCTGATCCTAAGCAGAAGACTCCGCCGCTTCATGGTCGGCTTACCTTCACCGACCACCGCGCCGGGGATCGCGAGTTACACTTCTGTTTTAGGGCGCTCCAACACAGCAATGCAGTGGCGTTGTGCTCTCGCTTTCGCGCAGCACTGACCGCCTCTGGTGTTTCAGCCAAAATCCCTGACCGGAAGCTGATCATCGTACGACGTGGCCCGCCGTCGAGCGGCCCGAAGACACAGGAGCTTTTCGACGCGTTTCGTGCTGCGGGCGGGATCGAGATCGATCCCAGCGACGCTGACCTACGGAAATTCGTCGGTCTGTGCCAGATGCGCGACACAGCGCTAGCCGGCAGCGACTTTGACGCGTTCGAGCGCTGGTTGGTCGCGCACAAGCCGCTTTGCAAGATCGCTTTCTTCAAGACGGCGGGTTTGTGCCCCCCGCCTCTGCCACCGTGGAACGGGGGAGCGCGCGAGAGTCGCCGCTCCGGAATCGTGAATGACGTCTCGCAGCGTGAGGATAGCACAGATGCAAGCGCAGGCCCTAGAGCGCTTGCTCCTGAAGACGGTCGCCGACCAACTGAGCTCGAAAAGAGGGCGGAGGCGACACCAAACCCCGTTGCGACCCCATCAGTCGCAGGTAACCCACCTTCCCCGGGCGTCCCCGTCGGCCGCCGTTCGGTAGGTGGCGATGCGGTGGAGCTGTCAACCAGTTTGTTGCCGCGCCACACCGCGATCATCGCCGGCGCCGGATCGGGCAAAACCGTCCTGCTCCGACGCATCGTCGAGGAGGCAGCACTGGCGGGCATTCCGGCGATTGTGATCGACCCCAACAACGATTTGTCGCGGCTGGGTGACGCCTGGCCCGAACGGCCGGCCAGCTTCACGGACGAGGATGAAGCCAAAGCCAAACGCTACGCCAACACTGTCGAGGTGGTAGTTTGGACGCCTGGCGTCCACGCCGGCAATCCGTTGTTCCTCTCGGTGCTACCTGACTTCGCCGCGGTTGGCGACGACGCTGACGAGCGTGCACAGGCAGTTATCATGGCTGCTGACACGCTTGGGCCGCTGGCGGGTGCGAAGTCCAACCTGCAGAAAGGCGTGCTGGCTGACGCACTGCGCGCGTTCGCGAACAAGGGCGGAGGAGACCTCAAGGCGATGACGACTCTACTCGCCGATCTGCCCGAGGACGTCAGCGAGATCGGGAACGCTGGAAAGCTTGCCGCCAAGATGGCCGATGAGCTCAAGGCTGCCGTCGCCACCAACCCGCTGCTCAAGGCTACTGGTCCAGTGCTTGACCCGAAACTGCTGTTCTTCGGCAGGGATTCATCGAAGACACGCATCTCGGTCATCAATCTTTCCGGCTTGGCGTCGGACGATGCCAAGGAGGACTTCGTTAACCGGCTGCAGATGACGCTGTTCGGCTGG
>WNGL01002885.1_pt1 | contig 24384 bp, 22 predicted proteins | sample 5400591 | NCBI WGS metagenome assembly WNGL01 (sample SAMN13153377, study PRJNA577476) | soil metagenome | isolation source: 80 cm soil or saprolite under Garry oak tree replicate 1 | place: USA:California | collected 2016-06-15 | reverse complement strand
GCATGCCTGGCGCCACCGCTCCGCCCTCGGGCAGCCGGGAAAGCGCCACCGCGAAAGGGGCGCCGAGGCGTCCCGGCCCCTGGAGCGTGAGCAAGCGGCCGTCCGACCAGAGCAGATTGATCGCGCGCTCGAAGACGGAATGGACCTCTGCGCTCCGCCCAGGCGCCCGCTGCATCCGCTCGCGCGTGAGGCTCCCGACTCGAGTCACACGCCCGGGTGTTAATTGGGACTGGGGGGGAGCGGCGCCGCTCCTCCCCCAGACCCCCCCACCGCATTCGATTGCGGTGGGCGCGAGATCCAACGCGCGCATGGCGAATGGCATCATACACGGCGCCCGAGATAGGCGTCGATCACCGCGGGGTTCTCCCGCACGGTCTGGGCGGATCCCTCGAGGATGACGCGGCCGCGCTCGAGGACATAGGCGCGGTCGGCCAAGGCCAGGGCCTGCACGGCCATCTGCTCGACGAGCAGGATCGTCACGCCGTCCGCCCGCAGCCGCTGGATCGCCGCGAAGACCTCGCGCGCGAGCATGGGTGCCAGGCCCAGCGAGGGCTCGTCGAGGAGGAGCACGCGGGGCCGCGCCATGAGCCCTCGCGCCACCGCCAGCATCTGTTGCTGGCCGCCCGACAGGCTGGCCGCGGGGCTGCCGAGCTTCGCCGCAAGTGCGGGGAAGAGGGCGAGGGCGCGCTCGATGTCGGCGGCGCTGACCGTTCCTCGACGCGCCGATGCTCCGAGCACGAGGTTGTCGTGAACGCTCTGATCGCCGAAGATCCCGCGCCCCTCGGGCACGAGCGAGATGCCGTGCCGCGCCACCCACCAGGAGGGCCGTCCGGCGATGTCGCGGCCGTCGGCCGCGATGCGGCCCGCGGCGGGGCGAAGGACGCCTGCGATGGTCTTGAGCAGCGTGGTCTTGCCCGCGCCATTGCCCCCGATGACCGAGACGATCTCACCCTGCCGCACCTCGAGCGAGACGTCGTGGAGGGCGGCGACGACGCCGTACGAGACGGCGAGGCCCGACACGGTGAGCGCGCTCATGGGGCGGCGCCGAGATAGGCCTCGATGACGGCGGGGTCGCGGCGAACATCGGCAGGCACGCCGTCGGCGATGACGCGGCCATAGTCGAGCACGGTGATGCGATCGGAGACCGTCATCACCAGATCCATGTGATGCTCGACGAGAATGACCGTGAGCCCGCCTTCCCGGCACAGCGCGGTCAGCTGGCGATCCAGGAGGCCGATTTCCACGGGGGAGAGGCCGGCCGCGGGCTCGTCGAGCATGAGCAGGACGGGCTGGGTGGCGAGCGCTCGCGCGATCTCGAGCCTCCGCCTGAGCCCGGCGGAAAGCGAGGCCGCTGCCGTGTCCGCCAGGTCGCCGAGCTCGTGCGCGTGGAGCAGCGCGCCGGCTTGTGCCCGGATCTCGAGCTCGCGGCGCCGCGCGGCCGGCGTCCCCACGAGCGCGCCCAGGACGGAGCCGAGTCGCGGACCCGCGATCCCGACCGCGACATTGTCACGGAGGCTCATCTCGCCGAAGACCTGCGCGGTCTGGAAGGTGCGCGCGACTCCGCGCCGCGCGATGACATAGGGCGAAAGGCCGTTCAGTTGGTGGCCGTCGAGGGCAAAGGTGCCCCCGCCGGGCGTGTAGTAGCCAGACAGGACATTGAGGAGGGTGGTCTTGCCGGCACCATTGGGGCCGATGAGAGCGTGAATGCTACCCGGCGCCACCACGAGCGTCACCTCGGCGAGGGCGGCCACACCGCCGAAGGACAGGCTGATGTCGCTCGCGGTCAGCAATGCGCTCGCCCCCTCAGCTCTACTCAGCCCTCGCATCGCGGCTGCGCCGCTCAGCTCGAACTGCGGCCCTCTCCCCCGATGGGGGAGAGGGATGCCGAGGTCCGTGCGGGGCGCTGCCTCTGAATCTATCCCTCTCCCCTCTGGGGAGAGGGCCGCAGTTCGAGCCGAGACGCTCGCCTCGAGCGACGAGGCGAGGGCTGACGCGGTTCGAGCCGAGACGCTCGCCTCGAGCGACGAGGCGAGGGCTGAATGGGCAGGGGCGAGTCGCCGCCGCGCCCTCGTCACCGCGCCGACCACCCCTTCGGGAAGCCAGTAGATCGAGACGAGGAGCAGCGTGCCGTAGAGGATGAGGCGATAGTCGATGAGCCGAGTCAGCAGCTCGGGCAGCAGGGTGAGGGCGAGGCTCCCGACTACCGGACCCGCGATGCGGCCGAGCCCACCGAACAGGAGCGCGAGAAGAAAGAGGATGGAGGTCTGGAGGGTGAAGCTGTCCGGGGAAATATAGCCGTTGGCGAAGGTGAAGAGCGCGCCCGCCGCTCCCGCGAAGGCGGCCGAGACGGTGAAGGCCACGATGCGAACGTAGTAGGCCGAGAGCCCCAGGGACTCGGCGGCGACCTCGCTCTCCTTGACGGCGACAAAAGCGCGGCCCCAGCCCGAGCCTCGAAGATTGGCGGTCAGCCAGAGGGCGAGCGCGGCCGCGAGGGTCACGGTCCAGTAGTGAGCTCGAAGGGAGGGCTTCGGGATGTTGAAGATCCCGCCCGGGCCTCCCGTCACCGAGCCCCACTCGATCAGCACGCCTTCGACGATGATGCCGAAGGCGATCGTGACCATGGCGAGGTAGGGGCCTGACACGCGGAGCGCGGCCGCGGCCACTGCGGCGCCCACCACGGAGGTCACGACGACGGCCGCCGTGATGGCCGCCCATTCATCGAGCCCGGCGCGGGTGGCGCAGAGGGCCGCGGTATACGCGCCGAAGGCGTAGAGCCCCGCGTGACCCAGCGACGTCTGGCCGGTGAAGCCGGCGAGGACATTGAGCCCTGACGTCACGATGGTCAGGAGACCGACGCTGATCGCGACGTAGAGATAATACGTATTGGAGGTGAGGAACGGAATCGCGGCTGCGGCAGAGGCCAACAGGATCCAGCCCATCCGCTCCCTCACACCCGTCTCGAGGGCTTTTCGCCGAGGAGTCCCCAGGGGCGGGCGATGAGGACGGCGATCACGAGGCCGAAGCCGACGATCTCTCGGGCCCGGGTCGAGACATAGCCGGCCACGAACGACTCCACGAGGCCATAGCCCAGTCCGGCCAGGATGATGCCGGGCGCGGAGGTCAAGCCCCCGATGATGGCCACCGCGAACGCCTTGAGCCCGATGATGGTGCCCATCTGCGGCGCCACGTTGAGGAGCGGGGCCAGGAGCACGCCGGCGATTCCCGCGAGGAGCGCGGAGAGCGCATACGCGGCCATGACGGCGCGCGGGATGTTGATGCCCATGAGCCCGGCCGCCTCGGGATTCCAGGCCACCGCCTTGAGCTGCTTGCCGTAGGACGTCCGGTGATAGAAGAGCTGGACCAGCCCCATGAGGGCGAGACCGACCACGGGCACCAGCAGCTCTTGAGGGTAGAAGCCCACCGAGCCGACCATGATCGGCTTCTGCATGAGGGGCGAGGGAAAGGCCCGGGCATCCTTGCCGAAGGTGAGCTGGGCCACGTTTTCCGCGATGATGCCCACGGCGATGGTGGCGAGGAGCCACGCCGGAGAAGCCCGCAGGAAGAAGGGCCGGACGGCCACGCGCTCGACGAGGGCGCCGTATCCGGCGAGGGCGACGAGGGCGACGAGGAGCGCGAGCGGGAAGGGCCAGCCCAGGGCGACGAAGCCCGCGTAGGCGACCACGGCCCCCGCCATGACGGCATGGCCCTGGGAGAAGTTCATGGTGCGGCTCGTCGCCCACGTGATGTGATAGCCGAGGGCGACCAGCCCGTACATGCTGCCGAGGGCCAGCCCCGTGACGAGCAGCTGAACGTACAACTTACTTCATGGTCACGGGAACGATCTTGCCGCCCTTCCACACGACCATGACGTAGTCCTCGTCCGTCAAGGCATCGTGCTGCTCGGGCGAGAAGGGCCGCCTGTACGACTTGATCAGGCCCTTGTACTCGCTCTTCAGGCTCTCGAGGGCATCGCGCACCTTGGACCCATCGGTGGCGCCGGCCTGCTCGATGGCGAGGGCGAGGAGATGCAGGCCGTCATACGCGTTGGCCGTGCCCACGGGCGCGATGACGTCGCCCGGCTCCTTGATGCCGTGCTTCTCGCGCAGCATCTTGAGCACGTACTGCCCGCGCTCGTTCTGCTTGCCGAAGAAGGTGTAGGTCTGCAGGAAGGTGACGCCCTCGGAGAGGTCGCCCGTCAGCTCGGCGAAGCGGCCGCCCGAGATCCCCCAGTGCGAGATCATGGCCGTGTCCCAGCCGAGCTTGGCCTTGGAGCGCAGGACCTGGGCGCCCTCGGGGGCATTGGCCACGAGCACGATGTGGTCCGCGCCGGCGCTCTTGAGCCGGAGGAGCTGCGGGCTCATGTCGGGATCGCCCCAGTTGAATCGCTCCACGCCCACCGCCTTGACGCCCTTCTCGCCGAACCACTTGGTCAGCCCCGTCTCGTTGGACTGCCCCCAGGGGGTGTTCTCGAGAAGGAGGCCGGGCTTGCTCTTCTTCATCGTCTCCATCGCGTACCGGGACAGGAACCGGTCGACGTAGTCGTCGTTGGCGGAGACGCGGAAGACGTAGTTCGGGCTCTGCCCGTTGCGCGTGATGTTGGTGCCCGCCGCCCACGCGCCCATGTACGGCGTTTTCAGCTCGTGCCACACGGGCACCTGGGCGAGGGCGACCGTGGTGTGCAGCCCGCCGAAGACGGCCACCACCTTCTCGCGCTCCACCAGCTCGCGCGCGATGGTGACGCCCTTCTGCGGATTGCCTTCGTCGTCGCGGACGACGAGCTCGAGCTTCCGGCCACCGAGCACGCCGCCCTTGGCGTTGATCTCGTCGATGGCAATCTGCAGCCCCCGCTTGATGGCCTCGCCCGAAGCGGCCGAGCCGCCGGAGACGGCGGCGGAGAGCCCGATCTTGACGGGCTCCTTGGACTGGGCGAGCGCCGGTCCCGCCGCGGCGAGCGCGACGGACAGGAGCGAGGCGATGACGACGGAGACGCGGCGCATGCGATCCTCCTTGCGGGTCGGGGTCTACTGCTTGGGCGGCGTGATGCCGTAGCTCTTGAGCTTGCGGTAGAGGTGGCTCCGCTCGATGCCGAGCCGCTCGGCGGTGCGCGTCATGTTCCACTCGTGCGCGCGCAGCTCGCCCAGGATGTAGGCGCGCTCGAAGGCCTCGCGGGCCTCCTTGAGCGTCTTGTCCTTCTGAGCCTCGTCGACCGTCCCGCCTTCGCGCGTGCGGAGGGGCGGGGGAAGGTCTTCGGGGCCGATGACGTCGCGGGGAGCCATGATGACGAGGCGCTCGACCATGTTCCGGAGCTCGCGCACGTTGCCCGGCCAGTCATAGGCGAGGAAATAGGCGAGGGCCTCCACGGAGATGGTCTTGGGCCGTCGGCCGTTCTCGGCCGAGAAGAGCGAGATGAAGTGCTCGACGAGGGCGGGGAGGTCCTCTTTTCTCTTGCGGAGGGACGGCACCTCGATGGGGATGACGGAGAGCCGGTAGAAGAGATCCTCGCGGAAGCGGCCGGCCGCGATCTGCTCCTGGAGGTTCTGGTTGGAGGCGGCGAGCACGCGCACGTCCACCCGGAGGGTCTCCTTGCCTCCCACGCGCTCGAAGGCCTGTTCCTCGAGCACGCGCAGGACCTTGGCCTGGGTCTTGAGGCTCATGTCGCCGATCTCGTCCAGGAAGAGCGTGCCGCCGTCGGCGAGCTCGAACTTGCCGCGCCGGCGCGCCACCGCGCCCGTGAAGGCCCCGCGCTCGTGCCCGAAGAGCTCGGACTCGATGAGCTCCTCGGGGATGGCGGCGCAGTTGACCTCGACGAAGGGTCCCTCCGCCCGCGCGGAGCGCGCGTGGACGGCGCGGGCCACCAGCTCCTTGCCCGCGCCGTTCTCTCCGTGGATGAGCACCCGGCCATTGGTCGGCGCCGCGATCGCGATCTGCTGGCGAAGCTCCTCCATGACCACGCTCGTGCCGACGATCTCCTGGCCCCGCTCCACGCGCATGAGGAGCTGCTGGTGCTCGCGCTGGAGCCGCGCGTGCTCGAGGGTGCGGACGACCACGAGGAGCATCTTCTCGAGCGAGAGCGGTTTCTCCACGAAGTCGTAGGCGCCGAGCTTGGTCGCCTTGACCGCCGTCTCGATGGTGGCGTGGCCGGAGATCATCACCACCGCCGTCTCCGGGCGCCGCTGCTTGATCTCGGCCAGGGTCTCCAGCCCGTCCATGCCGGGCATCCAGATGTCGAGAAAGACCAGATCGGGCGCCTCGTCGGACAGTCGTGACAGCGCTTCCTGGGCCGAGCCCACCGCCGTCACGCGATAGCCCTCGTCCTCCAGGACTCCGCGCAGGGTGGCCTGGATGGCGCGCTCGTCGTCCACGATGAGGATGTGCTCGCCGGCCATCAGGCGGTCCCCACGGGTGGCGCGCTCTCCACGGGCGCCGTCGCGGCCAGCCGACCCACGGGCAGCTCGACCACGAAGCGCGTGCCCCGGGGCATGGCGTCCTCGACCCAGATGGTGCCGCCGTGATCGGTGACGATCTGGTGCACGATGGGCAGGCCCAGGCCCGTGCCGTTGGCCTTGGTGGAGAAGTAGGGCAAGAAGAGCCGCTCCTTGTCCTCGGCGGGGATGCCGTGGCCGTCGTCGGCGACCACGATGCGGGCCCGGCGGCTCTCCGGCATCCAGATGGTCTCGACGGAGACCTGGCCCGTGCCGGCGACGGCCTCCACGGCATTGTCGACGAGGTTGAGCACGGCCCGCTTGATCTGGTCGGGATCCACGTCCACCGCCGGCATGTCGGGCGAGAACGAGGACTTGATGGCGAGGCCGGGGTGCGACTCGCGATAGAGCACGACCACGCCCTCGAGCAGGCGCCCGAGATCGGTCTCCTTGGGCTGGAGGGCGGGCATCCGCGCGAAGCGGGAGAACTCGTCCACGAGCTGCTTGAGCGCCTCCACTTCCTCGACGATGGTGCCCGTGGCCTCTTCGAGCAGGCGCTTGTCCTCGGGGCTCCGGTTGGTCGAGAGCCGTCGACGCAGGCGCTCTGCGGAGAGCTGGATCGGCGTGAGCGGGTTCTTGATCTCGTGCGCGATTCGCTGGGCGACCTCGCGCCAGGCGGCCAGGCGCTGGGCCTTCAGGAGCTCGGTCAGGTCGTCGAAGACGAGCACCATGCCGAGGTACTGGCCGGCGGAACCCTTGAGGGTGGTCGCCGCGGCGAGCAGGGTGACGGCGTGCCCTTCGCGGCGCAGGTGGACTTCGCGCTCCAGCGTGCCCTCGCGCAGGCGATTCATGCGCTGGATGAGCGCGCCGATCTCCGCGTGGAGGGGGGAGCGCAGCACCGCGGAGCCGGCCTGCCCGAGGGCGGTGGCGCCGGCGACCCCGAGCATGCGCTCGGCCGCGCCGTTGATGGTGGTGATCCGGCCCGCGGAATCGAGCGAGAGCACCCCCGTGGCCACCGCCTCCAGCACGGTCTCGGTGTAGTGACGGCGCTGCTCGACTTCCTGATGCTTGGCCTGGAGGTCGCGGTACGTCTCCTGCAGCCTGGTCTGCGACGAGGCGAGATCGCCCGTCATCCGGTTGAAGGAGTCGACGAGGACGCCCAGCTCGTCGTCGGCCCGCACCTGGACCTTGTAGTCGAGATGGCCTGCGGCCACCGCGCGCGTCCCCTCGGCCAGCATCTGCACGGGCTCCGTGATGCCTCGCGCCAGGTAGAGCCCGAACCAGGTCGCGGAGAAGACGATGACGAGGGTCATGAGCAGGAAGAGCAGGATGTAGATACCCTTCAAGGGCTGCCTCAGGAGCTTGAGCTGCTTGTACTCCTGGAAGGCCTGGGTGATGCCGCGCAGCCTCGTCTCCAGTCGCTGGGGCACGTAGCTGCCCACGACCATGGCCCCGACCACGGCCTTGTCGCCGCGGATCGGCACGATCGCCTGGATCATGTCTCCCTGGTCCAGCTCGTGGACGGTGGTCAGTTCCTGCCCGGCGAGGGCCTGCCGGAGCTGCTCTCGGTTGACCGAGCGCGTGAGCACGGAGGCGAGTCCGGGCTCCTTGGCGTGGACCACGGCCACGCCGCCGCGATTGAAGACGGTGACGGCGGCGAGTCCCAGGCGCTCCTGCTGGCCGTTCAGGTACGTGGTCAGGACGGGGCGCTGGGCGAGGCCCATGAAGCCCTCGCGGGAGACGACGTCGGCCATGTAGCGCGCGTGGCGCAGGACCATGGCCTCCTGCCCCTGGTAGAACGTCTGAGCGACCTCGAGGGCCTGGTCGAGGGGCTTCTCGACCTGCGGCTTGAACCACCCCTCGATCGAGGTGTTGATGAAGTTGGAGGCGATGATGAAGATCAGGATGGCCGGCGTGAGGGCCAGCGACAGGAAAGCCAGGACGAGCTTGGCCTTGAAGCGGGCGCCCAGCACCTTCTGCTTTCGCTCGAAGGCGAGCTTGACGAGATTGCGGAAGAGCAGGACCACGAGGAGAACGAGGACGATCAGGTTCAGGTTGAAGAGGGCGAACACGGCCAGGTTGGAGGCGAGGGGAATCTGGGGCGAGTGGATCCAGACCCTGAACCCCCACCAGGCGGCCAGGAGGAGGCCGAGCGCGCACAAGACGAGCAGCACATTGCGCCGCCGCTTGCCGCGGATCTCGATGGGATTGTCCGTGGTCAGCGGGCTCACTGGCGTCTCGTGGGCGTGAGGAGCGGCGACTGCACCCAGTCGGTCTCGGCCGCCTCGCCGCTGTAGCGGGCGAGCCACGTGTTGACCCCGTTCAGCGAGACGGCGGCGCGGAGGCGCACGAAGTAGAGCTCGTGCGGGTCGAGGGAGGCGTCGGGGGCGAGCTTGCCCACCCGGAGCTCGGACACCACGCGCTGGGCCTCGCGAAGCTGCTTGGTCACGAAGGGCTCGCGCTCCTCTCCGGCCGTGGAGGCGACCTTATACTCCTTGGTGGCCGGGTTATAGGTCACCTGGCGATCGATGGTGCGCGACTGGATCAACCGGTTGCGGAACCGCTGCTGCCACAGCTCGACCATGAAGCGCACGTGCACGGGCACGCCGCTGTGCAGGCTTTCGTGCAAATCGGAAGGGACGGCCCCCAGGAGCACGCCCTGCACGGTGACGTCGAAGTCGTTCAGGAAGACCGAGAGGCCGGTGATCCTGAGGTCACTCTGGGCTCGGGTGGCCACAGGGGGCAGACAGAGCAGAAGCAGCAGCAGGGCGACCAGGGCGATCACCCGCGAGCGCGTCGAGCGGGTCAGGAGGCGAGATCTAGGCATATGCCGGACACGCCATTATATCGTCCGGCCCGGCCCGGGAGCTTGAGAAGTGGGTGTGGCTAAAGAGCGGCGATACCCGGACGCGGGGACAGGCTGCCCCCCGGGATGATGGTGTCGGCGGGGTGGAGACGGGCGCGGCTGGGACGAGGACGGCGCTCGGCGGCGAAGGCCCGTCTCACGGCGGCCGCCAGCTCGTGATTGAGGGCGTGCCCCCCGTTCTTCCCGGTGACGTGCCCGCAGAGCGGGCGGCCCAGGAGCCAGAGATCGCCAACTAGGTCGAGGATCTTGTGGCGGACGAACTCGTCCTCGAAGCGGAGGCTGTCGTTGAGGACGGCGCGCTTCCCGACCACCACCGCGTTGTCGAGCGACCCACCCCGGGCGAGCCCGTTCTTCCTCATCGTCGGCACGTCCTTGAGGAAGCCGTACGTGCGCGCGGCCGCCAGCTCGTCGACGAAGGCCGCCTCGGTCACCTCGAGCGAGACGATCTGCTGGCCGATCACCGGATGCGGATTGTCGAGCGTGTAGGTGACGCGGAAGCAGTCCGACGGCGTGATCTCGAGCCAGCGATGGCCGTCACCCACCCGGATGGGCTCGCGCACGACGAGGGGCCGGCGCGGGACGGGCAGCGGCGCGGCGCCCGCCGAATACAGGAGATCCACGAATGGCTTGGCGCTGCCGTCGAGGGCCGGCACTTCCTCCGCGTCGACGTCCACGACCAGGTTGTCGATGCCGAGAGCGGCCGCGGCCGCCATGAGGTGCTCGATGGTCCGCACGCGGACGCCAAAGGCTCCCACCGTGGTCGCGGCGCGTCCATCCACGACATGCTCGATGTCGGCGGGAACGAGAGTGCCGTCGGCGGCGCGGAAGAGAATGCCGGTATCGGCGGCGGCCGGGGTGAGGGTCAGCTGAACCGGCTCGCCGGAGTGGAGACCTATGCCTTCTACGCTGACCTTCCGTCTGATGGTTCGCTGAAGGTCCATGCCCGGCGGGGGTATTAGCAATGCAGGTGCCACGGGGACGGGTCAGCGGCAAACTGCTGACTTGAAGAGCGTTTCTCTCCTGCGGCTGGATTGCCGACCCGGTGATTCGATGCGTGAAATACACGGCCTTCGGGCGCTTCTGTCTCATTTCCGCAACGAAAAAAAACTTTGAAATCAAAGGGAAGCGTGGTCACGCGGCGCCACCGGCAAGATCGCCATACCTCGACTGGAGGAGCGCCAGGCCCACCGGGCCGGCCGTTTCGGTGCGAAGGATGCGCGGGCCCAGGCGACCGCAGATGGCTCCAGCCTGGCGGAGAGCGTCGGCCTCGTCATCGCCCAGGCCGCCTTCGGGGCCCACCACGAGCGTGGCGTGAGGGCAGGGCGGGGGCGGGAGCAGCGGTCGCAGCGGCTCGGTCGCACCCTCCCACAGACAGACGAGAAGGCCGAACGGCCCGCCCTGCGCGAGCCACGGGACGAGGCTCATGGGCTGAGCGATCTCTGGAATGACGCCGCGGCCGCTCTGCTTGGCCGCCTCCTTGGCGACGCGCTGCCAGCGCGCGACTCGCGCGGCCGCGCGCCTCGGCTCCATGCGCACGACGGCGCGCGCGGTGGCCAGGGGAACGATGCGCGCGACGCCCAGCTCGGTGGCCATGCGGATGATCCCCTCCATCTTCTCGCCCTTCGGAATGCCCTGGGCGAGCACGAGGCGGCAGGGCGACTCGCTCGCCGCCTCCTCGCGAGCGAGGACGGTGCCCTCGGCGCCACGCGGGCCGACCCGCTCGATCCGCACGGTCAGCACGCCACCGGCTCCGTCGAGAGCTTCGACCACCGCGCCCACGCCGAGTCGCAGCACGCGCGTGAGATGGCGGCTCTCCTGGGCGTCGAATGCGACGCGCGTCCCCGAGACGGCCTCCGGGCGGACGTGAAAGCGGCTCATGCCGCAACGGCCCGCAGACGAAGCCCGGACCAACCCTCGATCACGAGCTTCTCTTCGAGGGCAAAGCCGGCGCCCGCGAGCGCCTCGGCGACCTCGGCGTCCTCGTGCTCCAGGATGCCGCCCAGGATGAGATGGCCACCCGGGGCGACGAGGCGGCGATACCGCGGGGCCAGGGCGACGTGGGTGTGGGCGAGCAGGTTGGCCAGGACGAGCGGGAAGGGCGGCTTGTCCTGGAGGAGCTCGGGGCCGGCGAGGAGAAGATCGAGGCGATCGGCGCAGTCGTTCACCGTGGCATTCCGACGCGCGGCGGCGATGGCGTCCGGGTCGATGTCGAGACCCAGCACCCGCATGGCGCCCAGCTTGAGGCAGGCGATGGCGAGGATGCCCGTGCCCGTGCCGATGTCCAGGACCAGGTCGGGCGGCGCCTCGCCGACGGCCGCGTCCAGCAGGGCCAGGCACCCTTCGGTGCTGCCGTGATGCCCGGTGCCGAAGGCGCGCCCCGGCTCGATGACGACGGTGACCCGCCCGGGACTCTCGGCGCGCTCCCAGGACGGACGCACCCAGAGCCGGCGCCCGATCGCGCGGGGGGGAAACGACTGCTGCCAGGCGCTGGCCCACGCTTCTTCGACGAGGGGCGCGATCTCGATCTGGCCCGGCGCCGTCGCGAAGCCGAGGGCCCGGAGCTCGGCCGCATAGGCGGCCACGCCCGCCACCAGTCCCGTCGAGGAGGCGCTGTCGGGAAAGAACGCACGGACGCGCGGCGGCTCCGCCGGTCCCTCTTCCTCGACGACGCCGAGCGCGCCCTGCTCCCAGAGGAAATTCGTGAAGCCTTCGGAGGTGTCGGGCGAGGTGGGGACGGTCAGCTGCCAGAAGCCCATGGAGGCGGGACCGCTACCTCGGACGGGGCTTCAACCGCCGAAGAGCTTCTTCATGCGCTCGAGGAAGGAGGAAAGCAGCGGGCCCGAGGACTCCTTCGAGGCCTCCCGAAGCTCCTCGAGAAGCTGGCGCTCGCGCGCGCTCAGCCTCGCCGGCACCTCGACCACGACCTCGTAGACGGCATTGCCGCGGCCGCGACCGCGCAGGTGGGGCATGCCCTTGCCCTTGATGAAGAGGCGCTGCCCCGGCTGGGTGCCGGCGGGCACGTGGAGGCGCGCCTTGCCGTCGAGGACGGGCACGTCGACCTCGTCGCCCAGGCAGACCTGGGGATACGTCAGGGCCAGCGCGCAGACGAGATCGGCGCCCTGTCGCACGAAGATCTCGTGCGGGCGGATCTGGAGGAGCACGTAGAGATCGCCCGGATGGCCTCCGGCGAGGCCGCCCTCGCCTTCGCCGGTGAGGCGGAGCTGATTGCCGTCCTCGACGCCGGGCGGGATGGTGACCTTGAGGAGCTTCTCGCGCGCCACCCGCCCCGCGCCTGCGCAGCTCCTGCACGGGTGGCGGTTGATGCGTCCCGCCCCCGCGCAGGTGGGACAGGGTCGCGCCACGGTGAGGAACCCTTGCGAGAAGCGGACCTGCCCTTGCCCACGGCAGGTGCCGCAGACCTCGGGCGTGGTGCCGGTCTCCTGACCCGAGCCGTCGCACGTCTCGCAGGTCTCGTGCCGCGGGATCTGGATCTTGGTCTCGGTTCCGGCCGCCGCCTCCTCGAGCGAGATCTCGAGCCGGTACTGGAGGTCGGCGCCCCGTCGCGCCCGGCTGCGTCGGCCCCCGCCACCCCCGCCGCCGAAAAATCCCTCGAAGAGATCTTCGAAGATCGTGCCGAAGCCCGCCTCGAACCCGGAGGGCGATGCCCCCACGCTGCCGAACCGGTCATACTGCGCGCGCTTGTCGGGGTCGGAGAGCACGGCGTAGGCCTCACTGACTTCCTTGAAGCGCGCCTCCGCGGCGGGGTTGCCGGGGTTCTTGTCGGGGTGGAATTGCCGGGCGAGGTTGCGGTAGGCCTTCTTGAGCTCGGCGTCCTCGGCGTCGCGCCCGACGCCGAGGACGGTGTAGTAGTCCTTGGCCGCCACTAGGACGGATCGGGAGCCATGGCCACCGTGACCATGGCGGGGCGGAGCACGCGCCCGTTGAGGACATAGCCGTGGGCCGTCTCGTTCACCACCGTGCCCTCGGGCGCGCCCGGTCCTGCGGGCACGCGCGCGACGGCCTCGTGCCGCTCGGGGTCGAAGGGCTGGCCGACAGAGACGAACGGCGTCACCCCGACCTTTTCCAGGGCGCGCAGCAGCTCGCGCTGGATCAGCTCGACACCGGAGACGACGGCGGCGGCCCCGGGCTCGTTCCGGGCGGCCGCCAGGGCCCGCTCGAAGTTGTCGAGGACGGGCAGGAGCTCGCGCACGAGCGACTCGGTGGCATAGCGCGTGTAGTCCTCGCGCTCCCGGGCCGCGCGCTTCTTGGCGTTGTCGAACTCCGCGGCCGCCCGGAGGTAACGGTCGCGCTGCTCGTCGGCCTCCCGGGTCTTGGCCTCCAGGGCCTCGCGGAGCCTCTGGATCTCGTCTTCGGCGGTCAGGAACAGATCGTCGCCATCGGTCATGATACTGAAAGTATAGCAGACCAAACCGAGTGCTTCGGCGGCTAACCGGGCAGGTAGAGCTCGCGCTGGACCCTTGACAGGGAATCGGAGACGAGGCGGGCGGTCTCGTCCACGAGCGAGATGACGTCTCCGTATTGCATGCGACGGGGGCCGACCACACCCAGCACGCCCAGGACCTGGCCGCGATACGTATAGGTCGAGGTGATGAGGCTGCACTCGCGCATGTCCTCGACGGGATTCTCGCCGCCGATGAGGACCTGGACGCCACGCTCCTCCGCCATGCGCGTGAGGAGATCCACGAGCCGCGCCTTCTCCTCGAAGGCCCGCAAGAGCCCGCGCATGGTGCCCACGTCGCTCAGGTCGGGATGGTCGAGCAGGTTGATGGCGCCGCTGATGTAGAGATTGCGGTCGCGCAGGAGCCCGACGATCTGGTCGAGGAGCCCGCGGCTCCGCGTCCACAGGGGATCGAGGGGATCGGCGGGCCGCTCGATGTCTTCCACGATGGCCTGGAAGGTCTTGCCGCGGTAGCGACGCGTCAGGATTCGCCCGATCTCGCGCAATTCCTCGACGCTGGGACGCGGCATCGGCGTGAGCGCGCGCGCGGTCACCCAGCCCGTGTCCGTGACGACCACGGCGAGCGCGCGGTCCTCACCGAGGCCGACCAGCTCGATGCGATCGAGGGCCGTGCGGCGCAGCGGGGGGGCGAGGAGCATGCCCGTCATGTGGGTGCCGTCGGAGAGGCGGGTCGGCGTCTCGGCCATCAGCCGCTCGGCGCCATCGGTCGACGGAGTGGCGGCCTCCGCGGTCTTCTGGCCACCCGGCGCGGCCTTCCAGGGCACCTCGCCCAGGACGTTGACGTAGAAGCGGTAGGCCTTGTCCGTGGGCACGCGCCCCGCCGAGGTGTGCGGGTGCGTGAGGAAGCCCATGTCCTCGAGATCGGCCATGGCGTTGCGGATGGTGGCGGGCGACAGGCCGCGGACGTGTCGCCGGGCGACGGAGCGCGAGCCCACGGGCTGCGCGGTCTCGACATACTCCGCGATGACGGCCAGCAGCACCTGGCGGAGACGCGGATCCAGCGTGGGCTCAGACATGATGTCGCCCATTCTACATCGTCACAGGAGCTCCATGAAGAGGGCGTCGGAGAGGAGAAAGCCCGGCTCGGTGAGCCGCGCCCGACCGCCCTCGGTGACGAGAAGGCCGCGCTCCGTCCACGCCGCGAGCACTCCGCGGAGGCGGGCGCCATCGACGGCCACGCGCTCCTCCATCCACCGGGCGGGCACGCCCTCGCGCATCCTGAGACCGAGCATGAGCCGCTCCGCCATGCGCTGGCGCGGCGTCAAGGTCTCGTGGGAGTCCACCGGGGCTAGGCCGTCCGCGATCATGGCCGCCCAGCGATCGACGGGCTTGACGTTGGCGTAGCGCACGTCGCCGAGGTAGCCGCAGGCCCCGGGCCCGAAGCCCAGGTACTCCTCGGCGCGCCAGTAGATCTGGTTGTGCGCGGAGCGATGGCCGGGGCGGGCATAGTTCGAGACTTCGTAGTGCTCGAAGCCTGCCTCCGCCGCGAGCTCCGTCATCAGCCGATACTGGGCGGTCGTGATCTCCTCCCGGGGCATGAGGATTGGACTTTCGCTCGCCTCGGCCGGTGGGGGCCCAGCCCCACGACGTCCTGCGGCTCGAATCTCTGGACTTTCGCTCGCCTCGGCCGGTGGGGGCCCAGCCCCACGACGTCCTGCGGCTCGCACTACGGACACGCCGCGCGCGTGCCAGAGACTGCCCTCGTCGAGCGTGAGAGCATAGGCGGAGAGATGATCCGGCTGCCAGCCCAGCACGCCCTTGACCGTGGCCTCCCAGGTCGGCAGATCGAGCCCGGGAAGGCCGTAGATGAGATCTGCGCTGACATCGGAGAAGCCCGCGGCGCGGGCGGCGTCGAAGGCTTCGCGCGCCTGCGCCGCGGTGTGGAGCCGATCGAGCGTGGGCAGGATGCGGTCGTCGAGGCTCTGAACTCCGAGGCTGATCCGCGTGACGCCGGCATGCCGGTAGCCGGCGAGCCGCTCGACGCTGACGGATTCGGGATTGCACTCCACGGTGATCTCGGCGGAAGGCTCGAGGGGAAAGTGCGCGCGCAGACGGTCCAGGATCGCCGCCATGGCCTCGGGGGGCAGCAAGGAGGGTGTGCCGCCGCCCAGGAAGACGCTCTTGAGATGGACCGCGGCCGCCCACGGCGCCGTCGCGGCCAGGCCGATCTCGCCGAGGAGGGCGGGCACGAAGCGCGCGACCGCGCCGGGCGCGTCGGGCGCGGTGTTGAAGGAGCAGTAACCGCACCGCTGAGTACAGAACGGGATATGCAGGTACGCGCCCAGCGCGTTCGCGCTCGGCTTCCACGTGGCAAAGCTCATTGCCACTTACCTGCAGGCGGTCTGGCTAGGGAAGCCAGTGACCTAGCCGGCTCCACCGCGGCCAGTGGCTCTCCGCGTTCCAGGACCAGTAGATGAGGAAGGCCTTGCCTCGGATCTTGTCGCGATGGACGAAGCCCCAGTAGCGGCTGTCCTGGGAATTGTCGCGGTTGTCGCCCATGACGAAGTAAGAGCCCGCGGGGACCACGAGGGGATCGCACGCGTAGAGATACCCGCAGTGCGCGGAGGGCACGGCGGGGATGGAGCCCGGACGCACGTAGGGCTCGTCGATCAGGCGCCCGTTGAGGATGACCCGGTTGTCCTGCACCTGCACGGTGTCGCCCTCCACGGCCACGATGCGCTTGATGAAGTCCCGGCTCTCGTCGTTCGGGTACTTGAAGACGACGATGTCCCCGCGCCGCGGCTTGCGCAGCCCGGGCAGGTGAGCGTCCGTGAGGGGGAGCTCGGCGCCGTAGAGGAACTTGTTGACGAGGATGTAGTCGCCCACGAGGAGGGTGTCCATCATGGAGCCCGACGGGATGGTGAAGGCCTGCACCCCGCATTGCCGGATCACCAGGGCCAGGAGCACGGCGATGAAGATCGCCTCCGCGTACTCGCGGACGAGAGACTTTCGCCTCACGGGGGCGACGGTCTCCGCGGGCGACGGAGTCTCTTCCGGCTTGGTCTGGGTGCCGTTGATCGTCATGCTCAGCTCTTGAGGACCGACAGGAACGCCTCCTGCGGCACCTCGACCTTGCCGACCTGCTTCATGCGCTTCTTGCCCTCCTTCTGCTTCTCGAGCAGCTTCCGCTTGCGCGTGATGTCGCCGCCATAGCACTTGGCGGTGACGTTCTTGCCCATGGCCTTGACCGTCTCCCGCGCGATGACGCGGCTGCCGATGGCCGCCTGGATGGCGACTTCATAGAGCTGCCGCGGAATGACGCCGCGGAGCTTCTCGGTCAGCGTCTTGCCCTTCTCGTAGGCCTTCTCCCGGTGCACGATGACGGACAGGGCGTCCACGGGATCGCCGTTGAGGAGGATGTCGAGCTTGACCATCTCCGACTCGCGGAACTCCAGGAAGTCGTAATCGAACGAGGCGTAGCCCTTGGAGATCGACTTGAGCTTGTCGTAGAAGTCCACCACGATCTCGGAGAGGGGAAAGTCGAACTGGATGTGGCAGCGTTTGCCGAGGTACTCCAGCGACCTGTGCTCGCCCCGCTTGTCCTGGGCGAGCTTGTAGATCTCGCTCATGAACTCGGTGGGCACGAAGACCGACCCGCGCACGTACGGCTCCTCGATGCGCTCGATCTTGTCCACGGGGGGCAGCTTCGAGGGATTCTCCACCTCGATGGTCTCACCCTCGGTGGTGACGACCCGGAAGCGCACGCTGGGAGCGGTCACGATGAGCGAAAGGCTGAACTCGCGCTCGAGGCGCTCCTGGACGATCTCGAGATGGAGCATGCCCAGGAAGCCGCAGCGGAATCCATAGCCGAGGGCGAGCGAGGTCTCGGGCTCGAAGTTGAACGCGCTGTCGTTGAGCTTGAGCTTCTCGAGGGCATCGCGCAATCCCTCGTAGTCGGTGTCCTCGATGGGATAGAGCCCCGCGAAGACCATGGGCTTGGCGTCGCGATAGCCGGGGCAGGCCTCGGCCGTGGGCCGCAGGACGTCCGTGATGGTCTCGCCCATCTTGGCGTCGGCCACGCGCTTGATGGAAGCGGTGAGAAACCCGACCTGGCCGGCGGAGAGCTCCTCCACGGGGCGCATGTCGGGTGCGAAGACGCCGACCTGCTGGACCTCGTAGGTCTTGCCGTTGGACATGAGGAGCACGCGCATGCCCGCCCGCACGCGGCCGTCCATGAGGCGGATGTAGACGACCACGCCCTGATAGGAATCGTAGAAGGAGTCGAACACGAGGGCCTTGAGGGGCGCCTCGGGGTCGCCGGTGGGCGGCGGGATACGCGTGACGATGGCCTCGAGCACCTCGGGCACGCCCGTCCCGTGCTTGGCCGAGATGGTCAGCGCCTCGTCACCGTCGAGCCCGAGGGCCTCGGTGATCTGGGCGCGAGTGCCCTCCACGTCGGCGGCGGGCAGGTCGATCTTGTTGATGACGGGGACGATCTCGAGCCCGCTGTCGTAGGCGAGGTAGAAATTGGCGAGGGTCTGGGCCTCCACGCCCTGGCCCGCGTCCACCACGAGGAGGGCGCCCTCGCAGGCGGCGAGGGAGCGGGACACCTCGTAGGAGAAGTCCACGTGGCCGGGCGTGTCGATCAGGTTGAGCGTGTACTCCTGCCCGTCGCGGGCCGTGTAGAGCAGACGCACGGTGTGCGCCTTGATGGTGATGCCGCGCTCTTTTTCCAGATCCATCGAGTCGAGGACCTGGCCCACGGCCTTCTTGGCGTCCATGGTGCCCGTGAGCGACAGCAGCCGGTCCGCCAGCGTGGACTTGCCGTGGTCGATGTGGGCGACGATGGAGAAGTTGCGGATACGCGAGGTGGGCATCGTTCTCAGGATAACACGCGAGGAAACACCGTGGGTCAGCGGGCGAGGCGCGCGCCCGAGGGCACGACGGCGCCATCCTCGAGCACGACACCGGGGCCGACCTGGGCGTGCGCGCCGATGCGGGCGCCCGCGCCCACGACGCAGTCGCGGAGCACGGCGCCGGCGCCGACGGAGACGCGCTCCCAGAGGACGGCGCCCGTCACGGATGCCGCGGGGCCGATCTGGCAGCCGGGGCCGAGCACGGTAAGGGAGCCGACGCGGCAATCTTCCTCGAGGCGGCTGCCCGCGCCGATGACCACGGGCGCGGTCACGGCCACGCGGGCGCCCAGGTCCACGTCCTCGGCGATCCACCGCCGCGAGGCGCCGGGGCTGTCGGGCATCACGTCGGTGACCACGCGGCCGGCCAGGAGATCGAGCTGGGCCTGGCGGTACTTCTCCGGATTGCCGATGTCGAGCCAGTAAGCGCTCGAGATCCAGCCGAAGAAGGGCACCCCGTCGGTGACGAGAGCGGGGAAGAACTCGCGCTCGATCGAGACGACGCGGGCAGGGGGGATGCGCTCGAGGAGCGCGGCGTCCAGCACGTAGATGCCGGCATTGATGGTGTTGACCGTCTGGTCTTCCGCCGACGGCTTCTCGATGAAGCGGCGGACGCGGCCGTCCTCGGCGACGTCCACGAGTCCGTAGGGGCCGGGGTCCTCGACGGGCGTCAGGTAGATGCTCGCGCGGGCGCCGCGCTCCGCGTGGAAGCGCAGCATGGCCGTGATGTCGGCGTCCGTGAGGATGTCGCCGTTGAGCACGACCACCCGCCCGCGCACGAGGTCCGCCGCGTTCCGCACCCCGCCCGCCGTACCGAGGGGCGTCTCCTCGACGGCGTAGGCGAGCTCGACGCCGAAGCGGCTCCCGTCGCCCATCGCGCCGCGCACCTCGTCGACCATGTAGGAGCAGGAGAGCACGGCGCGGTGGACGCCGTGGCGCTTGAGCAGGGCCAGCTGATACGCCAGGAAGGGAATGTTCAGCAGGGGGACGATGGACTTGGGACGGGCATGCGTCAGCGGCCGCAACCGCGTGCCCTGGCCCCCGGCCAGGATGACGGCCGTTAGGGCGCCGGTGTCCAGGGCTCCGCCTCGCTCAACAGCATGACGGGGATGCCGTCACGGATGGGGAAGGCCTTGCGGCAGCGCTGGCAGATGATGCGCGTCTCCTCGAAGAGGAGGTCGCCCTTGCAGGCCGGGCAGGCCAGGATGGCTCGGAGTTCCTCGTCGATCATCGCGAAAGCTCCTTCTTGAAGAAGTCGTAGGTTCGGGCGAGGCCCTCGTCGAGGGCCACGGTGGGGCGCCAGCCGAGGACCCGCTCGGCCAGCTTGGCATCCAGACAGCTCCGCCGCTGCTCGCCGGGGCGCCCGGGGCCGTGCTGGGCCGCCACGCGCGAGCCGGCTGCCCTCGTGAGCCCGGCGTAGATGTCGTTGACGGAGGTCTCGATGCCCGTCGCGATGTTGATCCCGCCCGTGGCCTCGGGACGTTCGAGGGCGAGGAGATTGGCCCGGGCCACGTCGCCGACGTAGACGAAATCGCGCGTCTGCCCGCCATCTCCGTTGATGATCGACGTCTGGCCCGTGAGCAGCCGGTGGCAGAAGATGGCCACCACGCCCGCCTCGCCCTGGTGGTTCTGGCGCGGGCCGTAGATGTTGGCGTAGCGGAGCGAGATCCCGCTGACGCCGAAGATCTGCGTCCACGCGCCGACGTAGAGCTCCATGGCGACCTTGGTGATGCCGTAGGGCGACATGGGCAGGCTGGCATGCGTCTCCGGCGTGGGAAGGACGTCGGTGTCGCCGTACCCCGCGCCGCCGCTGGAGGAGTAGATCATGCGGCGGACCCCGAAGCGCCGGCAGCAGTCGAGCAGGTTGAGCCCGCCTCCCACCGCGGGCCGCTCGGCGGCGAAGACCTCGGCGAGGCGGCCGCTGCGAAGGTCCACCGCGTGGAGCTTTGCCCGGGGGTTGACCCACGCGCGATTGCCCGTGGAGAGATTGTCCACCACCGCGACTTCGTGGCCCGCGTCGAGAAAGGTGTCCACGACGTGGGAGCCGATGAACCCCGCCCCGCCCGTGACGAGGATCTTCACGCGACGCGTCCCGCCGCGCGATACCACTCGACGGTGCGGGCGAGCCCTTCCTCGACCTCCACGGTGGGCTCCCATCCGAGGACGCGCCGCGCCTTGCCGATGTCGGGCTGGCGCACCTTGGGGTCGTCCGTGGGCAGGGGGCCGAAGACGATGTCGCTCCGGGAGCCGGTGGCGCGGAGCACGTGCTTGGCCAGCTCGAGGAGGGTCATTTCCCGTGGATTGCCGAGATTGACGGGATCGTTGACGGGCGCGTGCATGAGCCGCCAGATCCCCTCCACGAGATCGGAGACGTAGGTGAAGGAGCGGGTCTGCGAGCCGTCGCCGTAGACGGTCAGCGGCTCGCCGGCCAGGGCCTGGCGGATGAAGGTGGGGATGGCGCGGCCATCCGTGAGGCGCATGCGCGAGCCATACGTGTTGAAGATCCGCACGATGCGCGAGTCGAGGCCATGCACGCGGTGATAGGCCATGGTCATGGCCTCCGCGAAGCGCTTGGCCTCGTCGTACACGCCCCGCGGGCCCACGGGATTGACGTTGCCCCAGTAGTCCTCGCGCTGCGGGTGCACGAGGGGGTCGCCGTAGACCTCGGAGGTCGAGGCCAGCAGTAGCTTGGCCCCGCGCGCCTTGGCGAGGCCGAGCGCCTTGTGGGTGCCGAGGGAGCCCACCTTCAGCGTCTGGATGGGCAGCTCGAGGTAGTCGATGGGCGAGGCGGGACTGGCGAAGTGGAGCACGTAGTCGAGATCGCCCTTGACGGAGAGGAAATTGGTGACGTCGTACTCGACGAAGACGAAGCGCGGGTCCTGGATGTGACGGATGTTGTCGAGGGAGCCCGTGAGCAGGTTGTCCATGCAGACCACCTCGCAACCATTGCCGAGCAGGAAGTCGCAGAGGTGGGAGCCGATGAAGCCCGCGCCGCCGGTGACGAGGACGCGCAACGGAGCGTCCTCAGGCCGGCAGGACGGGCTTGCGTCCGACGGAGTGGTACTCGAAGCCGAGCCGGCGCATGCGCTCCGGCTCGTAGAGGTTGCGCCCGTCGAAGATGACGGGGCGGCGCAGGAGGCCGCGGAGGCGCTCGAGGTTGAGGTACTTGAACTCGTTCCACTCCGTGATGAGCACGGCGGCGTCCGCCCCCTGGGCCGCCTCGTACGGCGAGCTCGCGAAGGCGACGCCGGCGGGCAGGAGGGGCCGGGCATTGTCCATGGCCACGGGGTCATAGGCCCGGACGCGCGCGCCCGTCTGGTGGAGGAGATGGATGACCTCGACGCTCTTGGCCTCGCGCATGTCGTCGGTGTTGGGCTTGAAGGCCAGACCCAGCACGGCCACCACCTTGTCGTCGAGCGGGCCGAGGGCCTTGCCGATGCTCTCCACGAGGTGCGTGGCGCGCTCGCGATTGATGTCCGCCACCGACCGCAGGAGCTTGAAATCGTAGCCGAGCTGGCCCGCCGTGTGGGTGAGCGAGTCGACGTCCTTGGGGAAGCACGAGCCGCCGTAGCCGAGGCCGGCCTGCAGGAAGGCGCCCCCGATGCGCGGGTCGAGCCCCATGCCCTTCATGACCTGGGTCACGTCCGCTCCCGCCGCCTCACAGATGTTGGCGATGGCGTTGATGAAGGAGATCTTGGTGGCGAGGAAGGCGTTCGAGGCGTACTTGATGACCTCGGCGGAGGGGAGATCGGTGATGATCATGGGCCGCTCGAGGGGAGCGTACAGCTCCACGAGGGTCATGGCCACCTGCTGGGTGGGCGCGCCGATCACGATGCGATCGGGACGAAGGGTGTCCTCGATGGCGGAGCCCTCGCGGAGGAACTCGGGATTCGACACGACGTCGAACTCCATGGGGCGCGGCTGGTGCCGGCTGATGACTTCCCGCACGAGCTCGCCCGTGCCCACGGGCACCGTCGACTTGTTGACCACGACCTTGTAGCGGTCCATGCCGCGGCCGATCTCGGCAGCCACCGCCTCGACCTGGGAGAGGTCGGTCTCGCCCGTGTCCTTGGGCGGGGTGCCCACCGCGATGAAGATGACGTCGGCGTGGCGTATGCCCGCGCCCATGTCGGTGGTGAAGGAGAGGCGCCGGTCATCCACGTTGCGGGCGACCATCTCCTCGAGACCCGGCTCGTAGATGGGCATGCGGCCGGCGCGCAGGGCCTCGATCTTGTCGCGGTCCTTGTCCACGCAGACGATGTCGTTGCCGAGGTCGGCGAAGACCGCCCCCGTCACGAGTCCGACATATCCGGTGCCGACGACGCAGATGTTCATGTCAGAGTTTCTTCGGGCGCCTTAGGATACCAAAGGCGCGGCCAGGGACCAACCCTCACCCGCACCCGGAGAAAAGGGCGCGGGTGAGGCGGGGCGATCAGGACACGAGGCGCCAGATCAGGCGCTCGGCGACCATGCCCGCGAAGAGCAGGAGGAGATAGAAGTTGGAGAAGAGGAAGAGCGAGAGCCAGCCGCGCTGATCTTCCGGATGCCGCGCAAACTTGATGGCGAGCCACATGAGGCGCCCGCCCAGCACGGCGGCCACACCGAGCGAGATGGGTCCGCCGACGCCGAAAGTGGGCGCGGCCAGCGACCAGGCGGTGAGCCCGGAGGCGTAGAGCAGGATGAGCCGCGCGGTGCCCTCGACGCCCACGACCTCGCTGACCATCGGGAAGCCGCCCGAGGCGTAGTCGCTGCGATAGCGGAGGGCGAGCGCCCAGAAGTGCGGCATCTGCCAGAGGAAGAGAATGCCGAAGAGCACGATGGCGCCCGCGTCGGTGAGACGGCCGCCGCCCGCGACCCAGCCGATGACGGGCGGGATGGCGCCGGGAATGGCGCCGGGGACGGCGGCGAAGGGTGAGCTCGGCTTGAGCCACGGCGTGTAGACGCCGTTGTAGAAGAGGGCGGCCACGAGCCCGAGCACGCCCGCCGTCCGGCCTATGCCGACCCAGAGAATGACGGCGCCCGCGACCATGGCGAGCGCCGCGAAGGCCAGGGCGTGGGCGTGGGCGAGCCGACCCGAGGGCAGCGGGCGATTGGCCGTGCGCGCCATCAAGGCGTCGCGGTCGCGCTCCTGGACTTGATTCAGGGCCGAGGCGCCCGAGGACAGCAGCATCACGCCCAGGAGCACGATCAGCCCGTGCATCCACGGGAAATCGGCTCCCAGCGGCGCGCTCAGCATGAAGCCCGCGCCGGCCGAGACCAGCACGAGCAGGACGATGCCGAACTTCGACAGCTCCGCGAAGGCGCCGATCCTCGCCCGGGCGCGCTCGACGAGAGTAGATCGCGCGAGGCCGCTCACGCCGGCGGCGTCCGCCCTAGGAGGCACGGGCGACTCCGGTCAGGTGTGGCGAAGCGGCGCGCGTCTCATCGGCCACCACGGCGCTCCAGCGGCCGGTGCGCACGCTGATCCAGACCAGGGTGGCCCAGAGCAGATAGGCGACGACGGCGTGCGTGGCGCGAAGGGGAACGGCGAGGCCGCTCAGGACGGCCGCGATGCCGAGGCCGACCTGCACGAAGGCGAGGGCGGCCGCGGCCGCCGCGACGCCCCCGAGCGCCGTTCGCCGTGCGGCCATGGCCAGATGCACCAAGACGCCGAGGAGCAGGACGCCGAGCCACCGGTGAATCCAGTGCATGGCGCTCTCCCAGTGATGGGGCAGGAGACTGCCGCCGCAGAGCGGAAAATCGGGGCAGGCGAGGCCTGCGCCC
>WNGL01002093.1_pt1 | contig 24386 bp, 27 predicted proteins | sample 5400591 | NCBI WGS metagenome assembly WNGL01 (sample SAMN13153377, study PRJNA577476) | soil metagenome | isolation source: 80 cm soil or saprolite under Garry oak tree replicate 1 | place: USA:California | collected 2016-06-15 | reverse complement strand
GAGCGCACTGAGGATGTGGCGATATGGCGGATAGCCGGGGACCGGCACGGCGACACGATCGCCAGGCTCGAAGGCGGCGAGAAACGCCAGCATGAAGCCAGCGGAAGAGCCGGTTGTGACAACGACGCGCCCGGCATCGACCGCGATGTCATGCCATTGCGAATAGGCCTGCGCGATACGCCGCCGCAGCGGCGTCATGCCGAGGGCCTCCGTATAGCCGTGCGGGCCCTTCCCGAGCGCCGCACGTACGGCTGCAATTGAACTGGCCGGCGCGCCCGCTGCCGGCTGGCCGACCTCCATATGCACAATCCGACGGCCTCGCGCCTCAAGGCGCGCCGCCGCGGCCATGACATCCATGACCATGAACGGCGGGACGCCGCTGCGGGCGGAAGGTTGCAGCAAGCTTTTTGCCCGTTCCGGCATGAGGCGTCGTTAATTCCTTGTTTGGATGATCGGTTTTGCAATCCGCCCCGCTGATGCCGTATTCGGCGGGTCTGGTGCATCCTCGTTATGGGCACAACGGCGTTGTGTTGACCCTAAGCCGATCGGTCCATAGTTTGCCGCGGGACCGATTGGATCAACAGCCTCACATGATAGTTGCTGGATCTCCTAGCAAGACGAGGCCCCCGAGGCCAGCTACGCGAGCTATTGCCGCGCTGACCGCCGCGGCGCTCGGACTCGCGAGCTTTCCGGCGCGGCCACAGACCGGCGCCAATGCCGGCATCCCGATGATTCGCGATGCCGAGATAGAGCAGCTCCTGCGCGACTACACGGCGCCGATTTTTCGCGCCGCCGGGCTGACGAATCAGAACGTCCGTGTCGTCATTATCGATGACAAAAGCTTCAACGCGTTCGTCATGGACGCGCACCGCATTTTCGTCAATGTGGGCGCGCTGATGCAGTCGACCACGCCTAATCAGACGATCGGCGTGTTGGCGCACGAGTCCGGTCACATTGTCGGCGGGCATCTTTCAAAGATTCGCCAAGAGCTGGCGAACGTCCAAACCGCCGCGCTTATCGGCATGCTGCTCGGGGTCGGTGCGATAGCCGCCGGCGCGCGTTCTGGCAGTACCGATGTGGGTAATATCGGCATTGCCGCGATAAGCGCACCGCAGGCTCTCGGAATAAACAGGCTGCTTGCCTATCAACGCGCTCAGGAGGAATCGGCCGACCGTGCCGGCGTTCGCTTCCTGACGATGACCGGTCAATCCGCCAAGGGCATGTATGACACGTTCAAACATTTTGCCGACGAATTGATTTTCTCGGCGCAGGGCGTGAATCCTTATTTTCAGAACCATCCCATGCCCCAAGAGCGCATGGCCGCACTCACGGAATTGGTGAAAACCCCTTACTGGGGCAAGAAGGATTCGCCGGAGCTGCAATTCCGTCATGACATGATGAGGGCCAAGCTCTTCGGCTTCACCGAGCGTCCCGCCAGTGTCATGGCGCATTATCCAACGACCGACACGAGCCTACCCGCACGTTACGCCCGCGCCATTTCGGCATACCGCTTCGGTGACCCGCGCAACGCGATCGCTCAGATCGACAGCTTGCTGCAAGCGATGCCGAATAATCCCTATCTTTATGAGCTGAAAGGCCAGGCATTGCTGGAGGGCGGCCACCCCGCGGATGCAATCGCACCATTGCGCCGCGCCGTGCAGCTCGCCCCTAGCCCGGCTTTAATTCAGATCCTGCTCGCGCAGGCGCTGGTCGCAACGAACGATACGAAATCGGCGGATGAGGCGATTTCACTTCTACACACCGCCATCGTGAAGGAGCCTGAAGCTGCCGACGCCTATACGACGCTCGCGATGGCCTATGCCCGCAAGAGCGATCTCGCCGACGCGGATCTTGCTTCCGCGCAGGCCGCCTTCGCACGCGGCGACAACAAAACCGCCCGCGAACTCGCCGAACGCGCCAAGCAGCGTTTTCCAATCGGATCGCCGGGTTGGGTGCGTGCAGACGACATCGTTGCGTTCAACAAGAACCACAAGCAGAATCCGCTTGGCATAGGTCAATAGAGGAACAATCAATGGCTTGGAGTTTCCGCGCAGTTGTGACCTTGGCAGCCATGCTGCTGGCGCCAGTTGCGCTCGCGCAAGATCGGACGGCGCAAACAAATGCGGTGCAGGCTCCTGCGGCAGCGACGCCGGCGCCCCAGGGATTTTCTTCCGCGCAAACGCGTGAGATTGAAAACATCGTCAAAAATTACCTCGTTCAACATCCTGAAGTCTTGCAGGAGGTGATGGAGGCGCTAGACAAGCATCAAAAGGAAGCTGATGCGGAAAAAGCCCGCACGACGATAAAAGATAACAAAGCGACCATCTTCAATTCGAGCCACCAGGTCGTGCTCGGCAACCCGCAAGGGAATGTCACGATGGTGGAATTCTTCGATTATAATTGCGCCTTCTGTAAGCGCGCGTTGCCGGATATGCTCGATCTGATCAAGACCGACCCCGATCTCAAATTCGTCCTCAAGGAATTTCCAGTACTGGGGCCCGGTTCGCTTGAAGCGGCGCACGTCGCAGTTGCCGTACGCATGCAGGATTCTTCCGGAAAGAAATACATGGAATTCCACCAGAAGCTGCTTGGCGCTCGTGGTCCTGCCGACAAAGTACGCGCGCTTGCCATCGCCAAGGATGTCGGCTTCGACATAGCGCGGCTCGAAAAGGACATGAATAGCGATGAAGTAAAGACCACGATCGAGGAGAATATGAAACTGGCCGATGTCCTTGGCGTCAATGGCACGCCGAGCTACGTCGTCGGCGATGTAGTCGTGGTCGGAGCCGTCGGCGTGGACGAGCTGCGAGCCAAGATCAAAAACGAACGAAAACAATAGGCTCTATCTGCCGGCAACGGCGCGGCCGTTAAGGATGACCGGCGACCGCGGCGGCTGATCCTGCTTCCCCTTTCCAGGGGCCTTCCGTATAACGAGCCAACGCGTGACACTCGCCCCGCGACAACAGTCGGCTCAGCGCGCACATGGCCAAAACCGTCTATGTCCTCAACGGACCCAACCTTAATTTACTCGGCACGCGCGAGCCGCACATTTACGGTCGCGCATCGCTCGCCGATGTCGAAAAGCTTTGCCGCAGCACGGCGGAGCGGCACAGCCTCGCGCTGGTCTTCCGGCAATCCAATCATGAGGGTCAGATCATCGATTGGATCAACGAGGCACGCGCTGAGAAAGCGGCTGGGCTCATCATAAATCCGGCGGGCCACACGACTACGTCAGTCGCCATTCTTGACGCTTTGCTTGCGATGGAGGCGCCCGTCATCGAGGTGCACATCAGCAACATCCATGCCCGCGAGGAATTTCGTCGGCATTCTTACGTTTCGCGGGCCGCGCGAGCTGTGATCTGCGGCTTTGGGATTGCCGGCTATGCGCTTGCTATCACAGGTCTCGCCAACTTGATCGGCGCCAAGGAGTAACCGTGGCGCGTAAATCTGATAGTGCGGCGACGCCGCCGATCGATCACGAGGCCATTCGCGAGCTGGCGAAACTGCTCGATGAAACCGGCCTGACCGAGATCGCATTGGAACGTGACGGCGTATCGATACGCGTCGCGCGGCATTCCGGCGCCGCTATCGGGCGCGCGCGGCCTATTGAGCCGGCGCTCGCAGCGCCAGGCACTATCACTACCGTGCCGGTCACAATCGATCCGGCGCAGCACCCTGGCATGGTCGCCTCGCCAATGGTCGGAACTGCCTATCTCGCGCCCGAACCCGGCGCGCGCCCCTTCGTCGAAGTCGGCGCTTCGGTGAAAACAGGCGAGCCGCTGATGATCATCGAGGCGATGAAGACAATGAACCAGATCCCCGCGCCACGGCCAGGCACCGTGATCCAAATTCTCGTGGAAGACGGCCAGCCGGTGGAATATGGCCAACCCCTCATGATCATTGAATGACGCGAAGGCCAACACCGCGCAGAGCATGAGCCGCGAGGATGTTCGATAAGATCCTTATTGCCAATCGCGGGGAAATCGCGCTGCGGGTGCTGCGGGCCTGCAAGGAGCTGGGTATTGCCACGGTCGCCGTCCACTCGACGGCAGACGAAGACGCTATGCATGTGCGTTTGGCGGACGAAAGCGTCTGCATTGGGCCGCCACCCGCAAAGGACAGCTATCTCAACATTCCTGCTTTGCTTGCCGCCTGTGAGATCACCGGCGCGGATGCGGTGCATCCGGGTTATGGTTTTCTTTCCGAGAATGCCCGTTTTGCCGAAATTTTGGCGGAGCATAATGTGCATTTCATCGGGCCTCGCCCCGAGCACATTCGGCTCATGGGCGACAAGATTGCGGCCAAACGCGCCGCCAAGGAACTTGGCATTCCAGTCGTTCCAGGCTCCGACGGCGATCTCGGTTCCGAAGCACAGGCTCGACGTCTGGCACGCGAGGTCGGCTATCCTTTGATGCTCAAAGCCGCGGCGGGGGGTGGCGGCCGCGGCATGCGCTTGGTTACCGAAGAAACCGAGTTGCTCTCGGCGCTGGCGTCGGCGCGCACCGAGGCAAAATCGGCTTTCGGCGACGACACGCTCTATCTCGAAAAATATCTCAAGCGGCCGCGCCACATCGAAATCCAAGTTCTCGGCGACGGTAAGGGCGGCGCTATCCATCTTGGTGAGCGCGACTGCTCGCTACAGCGCCGCCACCAAAAAGTCTGGGAGGAAGGCCCCTCACCCGCCCTCAACGCCGACGCGCGCGACGATATCGGTGAGACGGTCGCCAAAGCCATGCGCGCAATCAAATATTTTGGCGTCGGCACGGTCGAATTTCTGCACGAGGACGGCAAATTTTATTTCATCGAGATGAATACGCGGATTCAGGTAGAGCATCCGGTGACCGAGATGATCACCGACATCGATCTCATCCTGGAGCAGATCCGCGTTGCCGCCGGCGGCGGACTACAACTGACGCAGGACGAGGTTAAATTTCACGGCCACGCGATCGAGTGCAGGATCAATGCCGAAAACCCCGTGTCGTTTCGCCCGTCGCCGGGCAAGATCGTACATTACCATCCACCGGGCGGCTTGGGCGTACGCGTCGATTCCGCCGTCTACCACGGCTATATAATTCCGCCGTACTACGATTCGCTGGTGGGCAAGCTCATCGTTCACGGTAAGACGCGCAGCGAATGCTTGATGCGGCTCAAGCGCGCGCTGGACGAATTCATTGTCGACGGGGTTGAGACGACGCTGCCGCTATTTCGCGCTCTGGCGCGGGAAAAAGACGTCATCGATGGGCAGTATCATATCCACTGGCTCGAGGAGTTCCTCGCTCGCAGCGGATTGCCCGAATAACGTCCTGGATTAGGCCGGCACGGCGGCCATCATGGCGCGGACGGCGGCGGCAAGCAGAGTTCCCAGAACGGCGGGCTCATAGGGCTTGGGCAGCACGAGCGATCCCGGCACGCGAGCCTCCTGCTTGAGCAAAGTTGCGCGGGCCGAGGCGTAAATAACCGGCAGATCGGGTTGCAGTTCTCGCGCGCGTCGAGCAAGAGCGGCACCGTCCATCCCGCCCGGCAAATTGATATCGGTAAGCAATATGTCGACTGCCGCGCAGGCGATATGATGAAGCGCGTCCGCCGCATTGCTTACTTTCTCGACCGCAAAGCCCTGTTCCGAGAGCGATTGCGCAATCCACTCACCGATCAGGAATTCGTCCTCGACGAATAAAACGCGGATCGGCTCAGCACTTCTTGTCCTCGCGTCCATGGCAGCCACCCACCCGTTCCATAGCCGCCTAATGCATTGGGCAAAAAAGCGTTCAAACCTGGCAAAAACTGTAACGACCTATGCTTTGCAAGCGGTTAACAATTGCGGGGACGCTCAGGCGCATACTGCGGATCTTGCTCAGCGCCGCTTGAACACCCCGCCTCTTGAATGCAAATAGGCGAGCCGGTTAAACGAATCCATGGCAAGCCGTGAGTCTGCGCTCATCGACATTACGCCTGAGGTGCTGCTGAAAGCCTATTCCTGCGGCATATTTCCCATGGCGGAAAGCGCCGACGACCCGGCGCTTTATTGGATAGAGCCCGAGCGCCGGGGAATCATTCCGCTGGATCGTTTTCACCTGCCGGGCCGGTTAGCGCGCACGGTCCGTTCCAGCCGATTCACAGTGATGGTCGATCGAGACTTCGATGCCGTAATCGATGGCTGCGCGCAACCGCAACCGGGGCGCACACGCACCTGGATCAATAGCCGGATCCGTAGTCTCTATCGCAAGCTGTATGAACGCGGCGATTGTCACACCGTCGAGGTCTATGACGAGGGCGAATTGATCGGCGGTCTATACGGCGTCAGCCTCGGCCGCGCTTTTTTCGGGGAAAGCATGTTTCACCGCGTGCGCGATGCATCAAAAATTGCGCTCGTGCACCTTGTTGCGCGGCTCAAAGCCGGCCACTACCGGCTTCTTGATACTCAGTTTGTGACCGACCATCTGCGGACGTTCGGCGCAATCGAAGTCGCACGACCGGTTTATCACAGATTGCTAGATGCCGCGCTCGTCGGTGAGGCGGACTTTGCGGCACTGCCGCTCGATCGTCCGATGTCAGGCGAGACCATATTGGCCGCGCTCGGGCAAAGCTGACGCGCTTAGAACGGGATGAGAGTTTCGTCAAATCGTCATCGCACTCTAGCTTTTTTGTTTGAGCATGATCTTTTCCGACCTGCCTTCGCCCGCCGAAGCAGTACACCAAGGTGCGAACAGTTGTTAAGGGCTTCGCGTAGGCGGGAAACCGGTTCCCACTTTTCGGGATCATGCTTTAGTGGGCGGCGGCGGGAGCACGCGCATTCGGCGCCGGTGCGGCAGGGACGCGCGGGGGTCCAGGCTTGCGTCCGGAAGCAGGTGGCGGGCTGGAGGATGGCGGCCCAGGCGCCGAAGGGGTCGATTGCGCGATTGGGCCACCTATCGGCTGCGCGCAATCGCTCAGCCAAATGTCGTAGATCGGATGCTCGACGGCGTGCAGACCCGGGCTCGATGCAAACATCCATCCGGTAAAGATGCGCTTTATCTCGCCCTGCAACGTCACCTCATCAACTTCGACAAAAGCGCCAGTGTTGGTCGGCTCGGTCGGCGGTCGGGTGTAACAAGCGCGGGCGGTGACCTGCAGGGCGCCAAATTGCACTGTTTCTCCGACCGCCGCGTCAAACGAGATCGTGCGCCCGGTGATTTTGTCGAGACCGGCGAACACCGCACGCGCATTTTCAATCTTCTGTGTGGGCGTCTCGGTGACAACCGTGTCGTCGGGGCGCGGCGAGGTATCGACCGGCTGCTGCGGCGGCGGATTCGCGGGTGCAGGTAAGTTGCGATTCTGCGGAGGGGGCGCCAATGACGCGCCGGCCGGAGGCGGCAACGGCTGAGACTGGATTCCGCTGGGGGCGCGCGCCGAGCCTTGCGGAGGCGAAGTTTGCTGAGGGCGAGGGTATTGCTGAGTCGGATATTGCTGAGGCGCCGGATATTGCCCCGGATATTGCACTGCAGGCGGTTGCGGCGGAAACGGCCCGCTCGGCACGTCAGCAGGCGGCCGTGGCGGCGGATCGCCGAAAGTGCTGCCGAATTGAGCCGCACCCGGCCCAGCCGCAAGGGTACCGCCGATCACGACCAAGCGTGCGGCGATTCGAGTCATGTTAGATTGTTTGTGCAGGTTCTTTGCTTCGTGCAGCGGCCGCGTTTTGCGCAGGCTCCGGTTAACATGCTGAATGCGGCGAAAAGGGGGATCGGCAGATTTCGCATAGACCCGCGCCAGGGGAAGGCAGGATTCGTCAGCGTCCATGCCTGATCACTGATCGCCCGGATTCCAGGCCTTGTAGTCTCCTGTCGCTTTCGGTCTGCGGCCCTCCGCCAGCATCGAACCGCTCGGCCTGTGCGCCGCCGGGGTACCGGTAAGATTGGGTTCGTGCGGCTTTTCCCATCGGTATGACTTTACTTGCTCCTGTGTTGGCGGCGTGTCGACGATGTGATGGAGCCAGCCGTGCCAGCTTGGTGGAACCAGTGATGCTTCGGCGATACCCTTATAGATCACCCAACGACGGTCGATACCAAGCGCCGGATCGATCTTGCCGTTCTTAGTCCGATAATAGCGATTACCAAGTTCGTCGTGCCCGACGAACTCGCCGTAGAGCCAAGTCCACAGTTGCGTTCCAAACGTTTGACTGTTCCACCAGGTGAACAGCCGCTGTAGAAAAGTTTTCATCCGATGGAGGCCTAAACCAAGTTCTTCGGAAAATGCATCGTAGCCGCTCGCAACAAAACGCGGTCTTTTGCCTGCGAAGATCCGATACCAAACTAGTAATTGCCAGTTGGCGGCAAAGCTGTCCAGCGCGGAAAAACCAATGAAACCGCCGGCCTGATCGGGCGTTTTCAATTATATTTTGTGTCATGTGGCAAAACATAGCCAAAAGCCTTCAAACGGAACTAAACGACCTCAGCAACGCTTTGTCCTTCGCGCCAGCCTGGGCGATTTGGGCGGCATTGCTGGTTGTCGTTCTTGTTGTTGCATGCCTTGTGCATGCTGGCGTCCTCGCGTTCTTACATCGGTTATTCCGGAGTCGCCGGCCGTATTTGAACCGAGTTATCGATGCGACGAAAAATCCGATACGGTTGGCCCTCTTGCTCTTGGCGCTTGCTATCGCCCTGCCGACCGCGCCGCTCGGTCCTGACGGCAAGTTTATTTTTGTTCACTGCCTGGTGCTGGGCACCATTTGCTTAATTGGCTGGATAAGCCTGAAGGCGCTGCATGTCGGCGCCAATCTCTATCTGCGCAACTTCCGCGTCGATGTTCCCGACAATCTATTGGCGCGCAAGCACGTGACGCAGGTGCGCGTGCTGGTGCGGGTGCTCGACACGATCGTCGTCTTGCTGACGTTGGGCTTTGCCCTCATGACGTTCGATACGGTACGCCAATATGGGATCAGCTTATTTGCATCCGCCGGCGTCGCCGGCGTGATTTTCGGCCTTGCCGCCCAACCGGTCCTGAGCAATCTCATCGCCGGAATTCAACTGGCGATGACGCAGCCAATCAGGCTCGAAGACGCCGTCACGGTTCAGAATGAATATGGGTGGGTCGAGGAAATCACCGCCACCTATGTCGTGATCCGGCTATGGGATCTCAGGCGGCTTATCGTGCCGCTCAATTATTTCATTCAGCACCCGTTCTATAACTGGACGCGGCAGGCGGGGGCTAACATCGGCAGCGTGCTGCTTTACCTTGATTACACCGCGCCGATCGACCGTATTCGCGACAAGGCCGTCGAACTGGTCGGACAAACCGAGCAGCCGGGCGGCAAGCTCGTCAATGTGCAGGTCACCAATACCAGTGCTGAAGCCATCGAGCTGCGCCTCCTCGTCACTGCAGCAAGTGTCGGTGACACATCGAATCTCTGTGCTGAACTCCGCGAAAAGCTTATCGGCTTTCTTCAACGCGAATATCCGGAGGCATTGCCGCGGCGGCGCCACCAAATCATCGAACTCGCGGGCCGCCAACTGGACAAGCCGATGGACCTTCGCAAATGACGTTTACCGCGGCACGATTGCTCTAACAGCCCCATTGCAACTATGCTGTTCAATGTAGTGGGACACGGGCCAATGAGGATGCCCTGGCTCGGTCCACACGGGAATAAAGCTCGGGGGGAAATTTGCATCGCAGACTAAACGTGGTGCTGGCCATTGCCGGTTTGGCGCTCGCGCTAGTGCCGGCGAACGCAGCGGATTATCCCTCGCGCCGGATTACGCTCATCGCGCCATGGCCGCCCGCCGGAGCCATCGATACGCTTTGTCGAGCGCTTGCGCCTGGCGTCGGCGACCTCCTTGGGCAGCCGGTCGTGGTCGAGAACCGACCTGGCGCCGGATCCACGATCGGCACCGCGGACGCCGCCAAAGCCGCGCCTGACGGCTACACGCTTGTAATGGCGGGCAGTGGCTCGCTGGCAATCAGTCCGACGCTCTATAAACAACTATCCTACGATCCACGGAAGGACTTCACCCCGATCGCGTTAGTCGCCAGAGTTCCTTTTGTCCTGGTCGTCAATCCCTCGCTGCCAGTCCAGTCCGTCGCCGATCTGATCAGCTACGCCAAAGCCCATCCGGGATCGCTGACCTATGGCTCGGGCGGCGCCGGCTCGCCGCATCAGCTCTTTGCCGAAATGTTCAAGAGCATAACCGGAATCGAGATGACGCATGTGCCCTACAAAGGCAGCGCACCGGCTCTCACTGATGTGATTGGCGGGCATGTCGCCTTGATGTTTGCTGATCCCGCGCCGGCGCTGCCGTTGATCAAAGCGGGCAAGGTGCGCGCCCTTGGCGTCACCTCGGCAGCGCGCCTGCCTGCGGCGCTCGATATCCCGTCGCTGGCCGAGGCCGGAGTGCCCGGCTTCGATGCCGCGGGTTGGGGAATGGTAGTCGCGCCCGCGCATACGCCGGCCCCCATCGTGACAAAACTCTACGATGCCTTTCGCGCCGTAGAATCTCGACCCGAGATTCGCGATCGTTTGACCTTCCTCGGCTTGGCGCCACAGACCAGCCCGCCGCCTAGCACGCTACAGGCTTTCATCGACGATGAGATGCTGCGCTGGGGCAAGGTCGTGAGGGCCGCGGGTGTTGCCGGGACCGAGTGACGTCCCATTTTGTTACCGTCGCCGGTCCTGCAGCAGCGCGGCAACGATTTCATCACACTCCGACGAGAGTTCACCCGTCGCTGCTTTGCGGCGCGCCTGACGATACCAATAGGCCGCATTGTCCAGATCGCCCTCGACGCGATGAAGATAGGCGTGCACCCACGCGCATTCCTGGTCATGTCCGCCCATCACGATGCGATGTGCTTTGTCCCAGTCGCCGCCGGCCGCCCACCACAACGCTTGCAGCGCAGTAGAGACACCGGCCGGAGGCGTTTTCCTGTTAAGCGATTGCTTGAATGCGGCGGGCGTCATGCGGCGACGGACTTCCGCTACCACCATTTCTCGGGAGCAAACGATCCGGCGGCCTGCTCAATTGCGGCGCCGAGCGCAAACAACGTCTCCTCGGCGAAAGGCCGTCCGATCAGTTGCAGCCCGAGCGGCAAACCCTGGCTGTCCAAGCCAGCCGGCACAGAAATGGCCGGCAAACCCGCCATGTTCACTGTTACCGTGAACACGTCGTTTAGATACATCTCGATCGGATCGGCACGGCCTTTTTCGCCCAGCGCAAATGCCGCCGAGGGCGTGGTCGGCGTCAAGATCGCGTCGACGCCCGCGGCAAAGGCAGTTTCGAAATCGCGCTTGATCAGCGTGCGTACCTTTTGCGCCCGCAGATAATAGGCATCGTAATAACCGGCGGAGAGCACGTAAGTGCCGATCATGATGCGCCGGCGCACCTCCTTGCCGAACCCCGCGGCACGGGTCTGCTCATACATTTCGATGATGTTGCGCCCGGGGGTCCGCAAGCCGTAACGCACGCCGTCATAGCGCGCGAGATTGGACGAAGCTTCGGCGGGCGCGACGATGTAATAGGCGGGGAGCGCATATTTGGTCATCGGCAGCGAAATCTCGATCAGTTCCGCAGCTGCGTCCTTGAGCCAATCGGCGCCGCGCTGCCACAGCGCTTCGATCTCCTCTGCCATGCCCGGTATGCGATATTCCTTGGGAATGCCGATGCGCATGCCTTTGACCGAACGGCCGATCGCGGCTTCGTAATTCGGGACCGGAAGGTCCGCGCAGGTTGTGTCCTTGGGGTCACGACCGGCCATCGAGCGCAGTAGAACCGCGCAATCGCGAACGGTGCGGCCAAATGGCCCCGCTTGATCGAGCGAAGAGGCGAATGCAACTATTCCCCAACGCGAGCAACGCCCGTAAGTCGGCTTTAGGCCGACAATGCCGCAAAAAGCTGCCGGTTGGCGAATGGAGCCGCCGGTATCGGTCCCGATCGCGCCGGCGCTGACACGGGCCGCTACAGCCGCCGCCGAACCGCCGGATGAGCCGCCCGGGACCAGCTTGGTCGTCGAACCGCGCCGCCGCCAAGGCGATACGACCGGCCCGTAATAGGACGTTTCATTCGACGAGCCCATTGCGAATTCGTCGGCATTGGTCTTGCCGAGCAGCACCGCGCCGTCGCGCCATAGATTTGCAGTGACGGTCGATTCATAAGGCGGGACGAAATTATCGAGAATATGGGAGCAGGCGGTGGTACGCACGCCTTCGGTGCAAAACAAATCCTTGATTCCGAGCGGCACTCCTTCGAGCGGACCACCCTCGCCTTTTGCCAACCGGTCGTCCGAGACGCGCGCCATCGCGCGGGCATGCTCCGGCGCTTCCAGGACAAAAGCATTCAGCGCTCGCGCTTTTTCCAAAGCCGCGAGATAAGCTTCGACCAGTTCTGTCGCGGAAAAGTCCTTCTTGCGCAGCGCGTCACGCGCTTGCGCCAGCGTGAGCGAGATAAGATCGATCATCCAGACTTTGGATCGTCGCAGAAGAACGGGTTTGGTTCGGCCGCCGAGGACGTATCGTTCTGTACTTTGACGAACACTTCCGACTGCATCGGCAATGGCTGCACTGGAAATCCAGCAAACAGCGCTTCGACGGCGGCCGGGTCGTCCGGCTTGAGCAGCCCCTGGCTCTCCAGATATTGGAGCCAGATCGCATCTTGTTCACAAGCTAGGCACATCGGTCTATTCCACCACTTTTGGAACAAGAAAGAAGTGATGTTCATGCGCCGGCGCGTTGGCGATGATCGCGTCGGCAATACCGCCGTCGGTGACTTTGTCTTCCCGTGTCTTCAACGCCATCGGCGTTACCGAGGTCATCGGCTCGACGCCCTCTATGTCGACTTCCGCCAGCTGTTCGACAAAGGCCAGAATTGCGTTGAGCTCGCCACGAAGGCTTTCCAGCTCACCCTCGGCGACTGCGATTCGCGCCAAATGCGCAACACGGCGGACGGTTTCGGTATCGACTGACATGAGCCGCGGCCTTTCGATGCGCGTGCGGTGCCATGGACTTGCGATGCTATAGACTTGCGGTGCTATAGCAGAGGCCCCATGGCCCGCCAACAGCGCGATTGTTTTACCGGCGTCGGTCGGACGCCAGCGCCCCGAGCGCGACATTTTCCGCCGGGATGCGGATCGCGAGAACCGCGGCATTGAGAAGGGAAAAGACCAGCGCATAGATCGGCAGGCCGAGCGCCAACGGCACAGCCGCAATCTCGCCGGTGACAACCGCATAGTTCGGATGGCGCAGAAATCGGTAAGGGCCGCGCGCCACCAGGCGTTCGCCAGGCATCACGATGATGCGAATCGTCCAGCGCCGTCCCAGCGTCAGCAAGACCCAAAATCGTGCGATTTGCAGAGCAACAAACAAAGCGAAAAAGAACAGATTGACGGAATGATCATAAGCTAATGCCCACATTCCGACGATCCAGGCGGCGTGAACAAGCACGATGAGCGGAAGGTGCGAGCGGCCGTATTCTATGCCGCCCGCTGCAAACAACCTGCGTTCGTTCTGTCTTGCCCACCACAATTCGGCGATACGCTGGAGCGTGAGAAAAGCAAGCAGAGCTGCGCCCCAGCCAAAATCGATCACAGCTCGACCGCGAGGAAGTAAGCGGAAAAACCCGGACCGAATGCCGCCAGTAGATGCGGGCCGCTTGCTCCCGCTCGCACTGCACGATCGAGCACGAACAGCGCCGTCGCGGAGGACATGTTGCCATAAAGCCGCAGCACCTCCCACGAGTGCCGAAGCTGGTCGCGCGTAAGCCCAAGCACCTCCTCCATCGTCTCAAGCAATTTGCGGCCGCCGGGATGAAAGAGAAAGCCGTTGAAATCGCCAATCGACAGGCCGTTACGATCAAGAAAATCTTGCAGTGCCGGCGCCAGTTCTTTTTTCATCAGCGACGGTAATTCCGGACTGAGCACAATACCGAAACCGTCATCCTTAATGTCCCAACCCATGATGTGCTCGGTATTTTGCCAGCACCATTCGCCGCTCGCCAGGATACGCGGCCCAGCGCGCGAGCCGTTCCTCGTATTGTGCAGAAGGACACCCGCGGCGCCGTCGCCAAACAAAGCGGAGGAGACGAACATGGCGGAACTCGGATCGTTGACCCGCAAACACAGGCTGCAGAGGTCTACTGTGAGGAACAAGACGTGCGCGCCGTCCTTGGCGTGAGCCAGGCGCGCGGCGCGAGCAAGGCCTGCAACTCCGGCGCCGCAGCCGAGCCCGAACATTGGCAGCCGTTCGACGGTCGGCGGCAGTTTGAGCCGGTTGAGCAGCATGGCATCGAGGCTTGGGATCGCAAGCCCGGTGATCGTATTGGTCACGATCATATCGATCGCATTGAGACCGACGCCGGCCGCTTCGGTCGCTTTCACGGTCACCTGTTCCAGGAGATCGAGTGCGTGCCGACGAAACGACTGGGTACGCTCCTCCCAGCTATGCGGTCTTAAGTACCATTCGATCGGTTCGCAATTGTACCTGAATTCGATCCCAGTATTCTCGTAAAGTGGCCAGAGCTTTCTCAGATGCGGAAAAAGCTGTTTGGCGCGAAAGGCGGCTTCAGATTGCGCCAGGCGAAACGGCGGGTTGGCTGTCGCAAGTGACAGGATCTCCACATCAAACGTCGCCGCCACGGCCCGGCGGTGTGCCGCGGACCTGACTACATCCAACATGCGGAAGTTCCCCGCCGCGAAATCGTCCCGGTGGTTAACACCACGGCCTAAGGTGTTCGTCCCGTCACGTTGTCGTAGAGCGACGCGTGGCCTAATTTATTCCCGTCACATTGTCGTGTAGTGGCGAATGGCCCGATGGAAGCGATGAATAGATTGCGGCCAGTTCATGTCATTGGCGGCGGTCTCGCCGGCTGCGAGGCGGCTTGGCAGTTGGCGCAGCGCAATGTTCCCGTGATGCTCCATGAAATGCGGCCGGTCCGGTCGACCGCGGTTCATAAGACGGCGCGGCTCGCGGAACTCGTTTGCTCGAACTCGTTCCGCTCCGACGATGCGGAAGGCAGCGCCATCGGCCTTTTGCATGCCGAGATGCGCCGGCTTGATTCGCTGATTATGCGCGCCGCCGACGCGAACAAGCTCCCTGCCGGGAGCGCGCTCGCCGTCGATCGCGACGGTTTTGCCGAAGCAGTTACGGCGGCTCTTGATGCCGAGTCGCTCGTGGAGATCAGCCGCGAGGAAGTTACCGCCCCTCCGGCAGATTGGGACAGCGTGATTATTGCCACGGGTCCGCTGACCTCGCCGGGGCTGACCAATGTGATCCGAGGACTGACCGGCGAAGACGCCTTGGCGTTCTTCGACGCGATCGCGCCGATCGTCTATCGCGACTCCATCGATATGGATATCGCTTGGTTTCAATCGCGTTATGACAAGGCCGGTCCGGCAGGTTCCGGCGCCGATTACATCAACTGTCCGCTCACCAAAGCCGACTACGAGAATTTCGTCGATGTGCTGCTCGCCGGCGAGAAGACCGCGTTTCACGGTTTTGAAATGGCGACGCCGTACTTTGACGGCTGTTTACCGATCGAGGTGATGGCCGAGCGCGGGCGCGAAACATTGCGTCACGGACCAATGAAGCCATTCGGGCTGACGAACCCACATTGCCCCGAGAGCAGGCCCTATGCCGTGGTGCAGCTTCGTCAGGACAACCGGCTCGGGACGCTGTTTAACATCGTAGGCTTTCAAACCAAGCTGAAACATGCCGAGCAGGCGCGCATCTTCCGAATGATTCCGGGCCTGGCGAAGGCCGAATTCGCCCGTCTCGGCGGCTTGCATCGCAACACCTTTCTCAATTCGCCGAAGCTCTTGGACGGCACCTTGCGGTCACGGGCTGAGCCGCGGTTGCGCTTTGCCGGACAGATCACCGGCTGCGAAGGCTACGTCGAATCCGCGTCGATTGGCCTGCTCGCTGGCCGTTTCGCGGCCGCGGAGCGATTCGGGAACGACATAATTCCGCCGCCGCCGACCACCGCGCACGGTGCGCTGCTCGCCCATATCACCGGCGGACATATCGAAACGATCGATGCTGGTCCGCGATCGTTTCAGCCTATGAATGTCAATTTCGGATTGTTTCCGCCGCTCCCGCGAACATTGGCCAATCATGTAGACAAGAATGCCGACGGCAGCCGCTTGCGCGGCAGCGCGAAGACGGATGCTAGAAAGCGTGCGCTCTGCGCGCGGGCGCTCCACGATCTCGAAAACTGGCGATTCGGCCGCGTTTCCGCTGCGGCGGAATAGCCGCTCGCATGTTACAAATCGGTATGACCGAAAATCCGGAGAAACTCGGAAGCCGCTGGCGATCCACGACTGTACTTAAGCGCGACGTGTTTTCCACGATCGAGCGCGGGCGCTTTCGCACCGAACGCGGCGAAGTCGATGCCGTACTGCGGCATCTTGGCGAGGTGCCGTGGTGGAGCCGCCCACTGGCCAAAGAACTATTCCGACGCGAGCGCCGGGCGTTGGCTGTGGCGGGCGTGCTCGAGGTCGCGCCACCGCTGTTGCTTGCCGGACGGCAATTCCTGGTGCGCGGTTGGATCGATGGCGTGCCGCTGCATATCGCGAAACCTTACGGCGAATCCGCTTATTTCCGTTCGGCGAAAGCCGCCTTACGGCTTCTCCACCGCGCCGGGATTGCGCATAACGATCTCGCCAAGGAACAGAACTGGCTCTATGCGCACGGGCGGGCCTACCTCACCGATTTTCAGCTAGCGGCGTTCTTTCGCCGCCGCAGCCGATTGTTTCGTCTCGCCCGTTACGAAGATTTGCGCCACCTGCTCAAACATAAGCGCCGCTATGCGCCAACCGCGTTGACAGCCGCCGAGCGCCGCGTTCTGGCGCGTAAGACACTCATTACCCAGCTATGGATGACCACCGGGAAAAAGCTTTATTACGCGATCACCCGCGGATTAAATTTCACCGACCGCGAGGGCCGCGGCATCCGATTCACCCAACGAGCGCCACTGATCGCCGCGCGCTTGCGCACGCATCCACTGGTTCGCGAAGTCGCCATTGTGGCGTTTCCGGATCGCCGTACCGGCACCGGTCTCTATGCCTTTGTCGAAGGAGCCGCGACCGAGCATGAGTTGCTCGAAATTCTCGGCGATGGAAAACCTGAGCATTTGCAGGTCGTGGAGTCTCTGCCTCGCAACAAGCAAGGCGAAATTCGCAGCGAAATTCTCGAACTGGTAGCGATGAATCAGCTCGATCTGATCGATTCGCTGATCCGCACCGAGGCTGAACGCGCGATCGTGGCTCGTATTGTGTCCGACAGGCGTAACCTGCGCGACCGTTTCGCCTTTTGACTCTGCTTAGAAGTGAATCAATTTCAAACGTCAACGGCAGGGTAACAGGCCGCAGGTGCAGAATTTCTGGCATTACCGGAACCGATCGGGCCTGCGCGCGTTGCTTGCGGGAACGCGGGGTGAGATTTTTGACGTTGCGTTTTCCATCCGACAGCATCCCCCCGCTTCTCGCCACCCGTTTCAGGTGGCGCGGTGCGCGTTGATTTCCGACTTTGCAATCGCGTTCAGACATTTTCTCGGGAGCGAGTCATGGCCAAAGCGCAATCGCAATCCAACGGTTCTATTGCTGCCGACGTGATCCGTCAGTTCGAACAGGTTCACGACCAGGCGAAATCGGTCTTCGCGACCCAAAAAGAACTGCTCGATACCCTTGAACAGATGAACGAGTACTGGTTCGCGCGCGCCAAATCCGAAGCCGAGCTTGCCACAACGATGGCGAACAAGCTCGTCTCAGCGGGTTCGATGCCGGATATGACCAGTGTCTATCAAGATTGGCTGGGCCAGCGCATGCAACGATATATCGAAGACAGCAATCACATGCTCGGTGACGCCCAGAAATTCATTCGCAGCGGCGCACGTATGGTGCAAAGTAGTAACGTTGGCAGCTCCTAAGCGAGCGGCGCCAGCACCGGACGAATAATGCAAGAGCAACTTCTCGATGTGTCGCTGGAGCAGCGCGCGGCAGCAGACTTGGTAAAGCGATCCACAAATTACGCTGGATCGGAATGGAGGCCGAGGCGCGCAAGATTTTGTCCGCAGCCTTGCGGATTATTTCGCCACAATCGGTCGTCGAGCAGCCAGAGACCGACTAAGCGCAAATCAACGCGCGAGACGGTTTAAGTTTCGCGCAGCGCGCCACATCAGCCATTGACGGCGCCAGGGCGCGAGCATGCTTGGAGCGAAAATATCGGATCGCTCCAAGCGATCGAGCGATGGTCGCACCAGCGCCATGGGAAGAAATGCAGGCAGCGCCTGCTGAGGCAGACTCCTCAGCATCTCCGCTGCGGCGTCAAGGTGCCTGCGCACCAGACTGCGCAGCTCCGCAAACGCCGTGTTAAGCGGTGCCGACGAATGGGCGGCAAATACATCTTCCGGACCTAGCCCATGAGACTCGAGGAGCTGGAGCGGCAAATAGAGTTGACGGCGCGCCGCGTGTTTTGGCAACGCGGCCAAAAGGCCAGTCATGGCATAGGCTATTCCCGCTGGCCGTGCCGCGGCGGCAGCGTCCGCGCCAAGAACTTGCGCGGCCATATCGAACAGCGCCGATGAAGTGTTAATCGCATAGTCTTCAAGCTGCGCGATCGTCACCATTGGCTCATTGTAAAGATCGAACCGCCGGGCTTCGATGAGCATCAAAAGTGCGTTCACCGGCAGGCGATAAGCTTCGATTGTACTGAGGAGAGCTATCGCAATAGGGCTCGCGCTGGCTTCGCCCTCGCGTTGCCTCTGAAGAACTTCGCGCCACCACTGCAGCCGAATCTCCCCTGGCATCGCTTCGCGCGCGAGATCGCGGACTCGCGCCACTTCAAGGCTGAATGCATATAGAGCGTGAAGGCCAGCGCGGCATTGCACCGGCGCGAATAACGTTGCGATAAAACGATCCCGATCCGAGTTGTGAACAAGTTCGGCGCAATAGGAAAACGCGTCTTGCATGATGCGAGGCATCATTCAACCGCGATCAGCCCCGCGCCGACGCGGCGGCCTTCCATCAGCATCACGTTGTAGGTGCGCACGGCCGGTCCAGTCGTCATCGCATCCAGGGCGATATGGGCTTCGTGGAATCTCGTGCGCAGTACGTCCGGTGGGCGCCATGGTGCGGCGCCGCTTCCGATGATGAAGAAATCCAAATCTGCGGCGACCGCAAAGACGCGCGACAGCATTTCGCCTTCGATCTCAACGGGCGTGCCAACCGGCCATGCCCAAATCCCGTCGGGCAGACAAAGCAGCGAACCGCGATGCGCCATTCCAGCGAAGCGAAAACCACCCGCGCCGTGAGCGTCGATGAGCACCTGCCGCGGCAGATGGGGCTCGTCCACTAGCGGCGTACTCTAGCCCGCTGCGGCGGCGAAAGCGGCGCGGATGACACGGATGCCGTGGCCGGCGCGGTCGGCGGCGTCCCCGGCTCTTCTGCGCCGCCGATGCGGCCGTGGCCAACGCCGAGATAGATCAAGATCGGCGAAGCAATAAACACCGAAGTGTAGGTACCGACCAGCACCACGCCAAACATCATCGTGGCGGTGAAGCTGTGGATCGCCTGTCCGCCGAACAGCAGTAGAGCCAGAAGCGACATCGCCACCGTGACATGGGTAACAATGGAACGTGACAATGTGGCATTTACCGACGCATTCAGCAGCGCCGGCATCGACATGCGCTTATAGCGGCGCAGCATTTCACGGATGCGGTCGTAGATCACGACTGTGTCGTTAAGCGAGTATCCCAAGATCGTGAGCAACGCCGCGATGCTGGTGAGATCGAAATCGATACCCGTCAGCGACATGAATCCCACGGTGAGGACAAGGTCGTGCACGTTGGCGATCATGGCGCCGAGTGCAAACTGCCATTCGAAACGAAACCAGAGATAGATCAGGATTGCGAAGATCGCTAACACTAGCCCGATCGTGCCGTAGGCCAGAAGTTCGGTGGAAACACTCGGTCCGACCACCTCGACGCGCCGGTAATTCACCTCGTCGCCGAGCGCATTGCGGACTTTCTGCACCGCCGCCTGTTGCGCTTCGTCGCCGCCGGGCTGCTGGGAAATGCGGATCAGCACATCATCCGGCGCGCCGAATTGCTGAAGTTGGAATTCCCCAAGCTGCAGTGAACCGATCGTCGAGCGCATCTTGGCGAGGTCCGCCGGACCCGCTTTGGTCTGCACCTCGATCAGCGTGCCGCCGATAAAGTCGATGCCAAAATTGAGCCCATGGAAAAAGTACAGCGCGATCGCCGCAATCGACAGCATCGCCGACACGGGGAAACTGATGCGCCGGAAGCGCATGAAATCGAATTTCGTGTCATCGGGAACGATACGAAGGAGGCGCACGGCGATACTTTCAGGTGAGGCTTCTTACTTTGGGCATGAACCGTTCCGAAAAGCCAATCCACAGCTTGCGGCGATGCTCATATCGGTACGACGCGGGGACGCCACATCCGCACCCAGTAGGCAACGATCAGCCGGGTCAACGTGAAGGCGGTGAACAACGTGGTGATGATGCCGATGCCGAGCGTCACCGCAAAGCCGCGCACCGGACCGGTGCCGATATAGAACAAAACTGCGGCCGCAATAAACGTCGTGATGTTGGAATCAAGAATAGTGGCAAGCGCCCGCGAGAAGCCGGCATCGATGGCGTTGATGGCGGTACGGCCGGCGCGCACTTCCTCGCGAATGCGCTCGTAAATGAGCACATTCGAATCAACCGCAATACCGACCGTCAGCACGATACCGGCAATGCCCGGAAGCGTAAGAGTGGCGCTTAACAACGACAGGACGCCGAAAATCATCGCGACGTTTATCGCAACCGCGACATTGGCGAACAAGCCGAATAATCCGTAGGTCACGAACATGAAAATGATGACGAGCGCCGCACCGGCATAGGCAGCGTGCTCGCCGGCGTTGATCGAATCCTGGCCGAGGCCGGGACCGACAGTGCGTTCTTCGATGATCGTCAGTGGCGCCGGCAGTGCGCCGGCGCGCAGCAGGATAGCGAGGTCATTGGCGGATTGAACGGTGAAACTCCCCGAAATCTGCCCCGAACCGCCAAGGATTGGCTCGCGAATAACCGGCGCCGAGATCACCTTGTTGTCGAGGACAATGGCAAACGGCTTTCCGACATTGGCTTGAGTTACTTCGGCGAATTTGCGCGCGCCGGCGGAATTGAAGCGGAAATTGACGATCGGCTCGTTAGTACGCTGATCGAAGCCCGGCTGCGCGTCGACCAGATCGGCGCCCGAGACCAGTACGCGCTTCTCGATGAGATATTTTTGGCCTGGTGTTTCGCCGGGGAGGATTTCGGAATCGGCCGGATGCGCCTGTTCAGCCTGCTCCGGCGTCATCGACACATCGACCATGCGAAAATCGAGCTTCGCGGTCTTGCCCAGAATTTCCTTAAGCCGTGACGGATCCTGCAAACCCGGCACCTGAACGAGGATCCGATCGGTGCCTTCCCGCTGGATAGTCGGTTCCACGAGACCGAGCTCGTTGACGCGGCGCTCGACGATCTGAATCGACTGATCGACCGCCTGACGCACACGCTCGGTAACGGCGGGCTCGGTCGGGCTGAGCGCGATCGTGCTGCCGCTCTCGGTGACGTTAATCGTGCGCTGTCCAGTGCTGCCGGCAAAACCGGATAGCGGCTGCGAGAGCTCACGTAATTTGGTGAGCGCCGTATCGATATCGGCATCGCGCGTGATGTGCACTTCAACGCTGTTGCCGCGGATGGCGCGACCAGTAAATGGAATGCGTGCCTGACGCAGCACGCGCAACACGTCGTCGTTTATCGCTTGCAGCTGCTCCTTGCGTACCGCCGCCGAGTCGACCTCAAGCAGCAGGTGCGAACCGCCCTGCAGGTCGAGACCGAGCACGATGTGGCGCTGCGCCCAGCTCGGCCAGTGTCTGATCACGTTGTCGGAAAAGAAATTCGGTAACGCGCAAAGGCACACTACGAGAGCCGTAAGCAAGATGGCCACTGCCTTCCACCGCGTGAAGAACAACATGGACTGGGCTTTTCCTTATTTACAGTGCGGCCCTGGCTTCGTCCCAGCGGCGGCGAACGTCGAAGTCAAGCCGCGCTGTCTTCCTTCACCGGCTCGCCCTTGGCGCGCACGTCGCTCACCATCGTGCGCATCTGCCGCACGCGCACGCCGTCGGCGATCTCGACCTCGATCTGATCGTCGTCGACGACTTTCGTGACCTTGGCGACGAGGCCGCCATTGGTAACGACAGTGTCGCCGCGGCGCAGAGCTTTGATCATCGCTTGGTGCTGTTTCACCTTTTGCTGCTGCGGACGCAGGATCAGAAAATACATGATCACGATGATCAGGATCAGCGGCATGAACTGCACGAGCATCGTCGACGAATCGCCGCCGAACAGGCCGCCTAGGCCGCTTTGCGCAAATGCGGGCGTAATGAACATTCTTCCTCCGAGGGCCCCATGACGCGGCGCGCCGCCCGGGGACGAAGGGCCGATTTTGCGCGCAAAATCGGCGCGGACTATAGCCGCCGTTGGCCTAATTGCAACGTGGCGGGAAGCCCCCTTTTCACCTTGGCAGGTTTTGGCCGTTTGGCTTGCCGGCGCTTGCCCGCCCCGCTAAGGGAAGGCCGCAACGCGGTGCAAACATGGCCAAATCTCGTGCGCGTTCAAGTCTTGGGCGCCCAAACAAGAAAGCAACTAAAAATCTGGCGCGCGCCGGCGGCGACGAAGCTGACGTCGATGAAGCTCATGGGAGCGGCGGCGACGCCGCGCTTCTTGCCCGCATCGCCGGCGCGCTGGAACGCTTGGCGCCCGCTGCGCCCGCAGCACCTGATTTCACGACCGCTGAGGCCTTCGTATGGCATCCCGAGGGCCGAAGGCTGACCGCGGTTCGCCGCGTCAACCGTGTCGACATGTCGCTGCTAAAGGGCATCGACCGCGTTCGCGATCTATTGGTCGAAAACACCGAGCGGTTTGCCCGCGGCCTGCCAGCTAACAATGCGCTTCTGTGGGGCGCCCGCGGCATGGGAAAGTCCTCGCTGGTCAAAGCCGCCCACGCTGCGACCGGCAAGGCACACCCAGCAGCCGGGCTGAAGCTCATTGAAATTCATCGGGAGGATATCGAGTCGCTGCCGGAGCTGATGAGCATTTTGCGCAATGCGCCGCAGCGCTTCATCGTCTTTTGTGACGACCTCTCCTTCGATGCCGAGGACACCTCCTACAAATCGCTCAAAACGATGCTCGAAGGCGGCATCGAAGGACGGCCCGAGAACGTGACCTTCTATGCCACGTCCAATCGGCGCCATCTGTTGGCACGCGACATGATGGAGAACGAACGCTCGACCGCGATTAATCCCGGCGAGGCGGTCGAGGAGAAAGTATCGCTGTCGGATCGTTTTGGACTTTGGCTCGGATTCCATCGCTGCAGCCAAGACGAATATCTCGCCATGGTAGTGGGATATGTCGCGCATTACCGCGTGCCGTTCGACGGCGCGGGACTGCGCCGCGAAGCGCTTGAATGGGCCACAACGCGCGGCGCGCGCTCTGGCCGCGTGGCCTGGCAATACGTTCAGGATCTGGCGGGACGGCTGGGCGTGCGGATGTCAGATGACAGATGACAAAGGGCAGATGTCGGAGGTCAGATGTGGGAAGTCAGAAGCCAGCGCGCCTATTTCTAAGCTCTGGCCTCTGACCGCCGTCATCTGACATCTCACTCACGCCCCACTCAAATACTGCGACGGATCGACCGGTGTCGCGCCTTTGCGGATCTCGAAGTGCAGTTGCGGCGAGGTCACACTTCCGGTCTGACCGGCATGTGCGATCACCTGGCCGCGTTTCACGGTCTCGCCGCGCTTGACCAGAATATCGCTGGCATGCGCGTAAGCAGTGACAAAGCCGTTGGGGTGGCGGACCAGAACAAGATTGCCGTAGCCCTTGAGCTCGCTGCCGGCATAGGCGACCACGCCGTCCTCCGCTGCTTTGATCGGCGTGCCTTCCGGCACCGCGAGATTGATACCGTCGTTCTGCACGCCATTCGGCTTGGGACCGAACGCGGCAATGACACGACCGCGCACCGGCCAGCGGAAACCCGGCAGGCTGCCGGCAGGCTCCGCAGTCTTCACGGCATTGTCCTGCGCGGTCGAGCCGACCGGTTCGGCGATCCGCACAGTCTGCGGGGATTCCGCCATGGCGAGGGTGCCGGTCGGTGGCGAAACCGCAGCCTCTGCCCGCGTTGGGGCCGGCTGCGAGGCCTCCTTGATTTCCGGAATGGTAATGCGGTCGCCGGCTTTCACTTTGGCATTGACCGAAAGGTTGTTGGCCCTGGCGATCAGCGTGACTGGCTTGTGGTAGATCCGAGCGATGCTGTTAAGCGTCTGACCCGCTGCCACAACGTGCACGACCGATGGCGCGACGAGTCCCCCGCGCGGGACGCTAG
>WNGL01002937.1_pt1 | contig 24390 bp, 24 predicted proteins | sample 5400591 | NCBI WGS metagenome assembly WNGL01 (sample SAMN13153377, study PRJNA577476) | soil metagenome | isolation source: 80 cm soil or saprolite under Garry oak tree replicate 1 | place: USA:California | collected 2016-06-15 | reverse complement strand
TTCCGCTTCGGGCCGAGCTTCGGCGTGGCGTGGCCGGATGAGCAGTTCCCGGTGGACAAGGTCGACGAGCTGTACCGGCAGATGATCCCGGACCTGAATGCGACGCTCACTCCCACGGCCAATCCCACGTGGGCGAACATGGCGGCCCTCGCCCATCAGCTCGGCGGCGCCGTGCTGGTGGGTCACTCCGAGTCGAGCTCCTACCCGACGCGGGCCGCGCTGATCGACCCCACTGGCGTGCGTGGCATCATCCAACTCGAGACGGGTTGTCTCACCACGCTGACGCCGGACCAGATCGCGATCCTCGCGAGGATTCCGATCCTCATTGTGGTCGGCGACCACATGGCCACGCCTCAACCCCCGCCCTCGTGCGTGACGATGATGTCGCTAGTGAACGGGGCGGGCGGCGACATGACGTTCGATCTGCTGCCGGACCTCGGCCTGCACGGCAACAGTCACATGTTCATGCAGGACAAGAACAACCTGCAGGTTGCGGACGTGCTCTTGGCGTGGATCGCGCGGCACGTAGAGGGAAAGAACGGCGGGTGAAGCTGCCGCGCGACACGAGCCCCAGGGAGACATTTTGGGTGCGGATGGGACGTTTTGCGCTTGCGCCTCGGTGCCGGGTGGGGGAACCTCTTTTCCTCGCCACGAACGGAAGTACGGCGAGGGCGGCTACCGCATGATGGTCGCCGAGGCGGGTCACATCTCCCAAAACTTGATCCTCGCGGCGACCGCCCTGGGCCTCGCGGCCCGGCCGTTCGGAGGCGTGTTCGACGACCTCCTGAACCACGACCTGGGATTGGACGGAGCGGAGGAGCAGTTCCTGCTGGCGGTCCTCGTCGGGCACGCCGCAACCCAAACAGGGAGGGAACAATGAGGAAGCGAGTCATCTACGCCGTCGTGGCGCCCACGTGCATGCTGGCGCTCGCCGGCCCGGCGTTCCGGGCCAGTGACGACGAAGCGATCCGGTTGCACGCCCGCTTGAGCGGGTTCCAAGAGGTCACGCCGAAGCTCACGAGCGCAACCGGCGATTTCACCGCGGTGATCGATCCCACGAGGACATCGATCACGTTCACGCTGACCTTTTCCCCGCTCTCGAGCCCGGTGCTGTTTTCGCACATCCATTTCGGCCAGCCCGGGGTGAACGGCGGCGTGATGGTGTTCTTCTGCACCAACACCACCCCTCCTCCCAACGTGCCGCCGCCCGCCCCCTGCCCGTCACCGGGCGGGACCCGTGCGATCGTGAGCGGCCAGACGTACGTGAACGTGCATTCACAGCGGTGGGGCGGCGGTGAAATCCGCGGACGCGTGCGGGTCCGAGCAGACGACGAGCAACACTAGAATCTCATCGGGAAAGACTGAGGAGCGACCCATGCCAGCAACCACCTTATTGAGGCCTGCGGCGCTCGCCGCCAGCCTCGCGTGCCTGATGGCGACGACGAGCGCCGCTCAGGACGGCAAGAAGCTCGGCCCCTATTCGATCGCGACGCAAGGCGTGTTGTACCTCGGCGGCGCATACGACAACCCCGCCAGCCCCGCGACGATGTCGGGTCAGATGCACGTATTCTATCAGCTGCCGAACGCCCCTCTCGCGACCCTGAAGAAGGCGCACCGCTATCCGATCGTGATGATTCACGGCAGCCAGCAAACGGGCGCGAATTTCCTCGGCACACCCGACGGTCGACCCGGCTGGGCGCTGTTCTTCGTCAGCAACGGCTGGCCGGTCTACGTGATCGACCAGCCCGGGCGCGGCAAGTCCGGGTACTTCCCGAGCGCCTACGGCGCGCAGGGGGGGAACCCGAGTCCGACGAGCGTGAAGCGCATGTTCACGGCTCCGGAGCTATCGAGCCCGTTCCAGTGGCCGCAGGCGGCGCTGCACAGCCAGTGGCCCGGCGGGCCCGGCAGCGGTGTGCCCGGGGAGTACGCCTACGACCAGTTCTTTGCGTCGCAGGTCGCGAACATGCCGGACGGCAACATGGCGCTCTCCCTCACCACGAAGGCGGTGGCGCAGCTACTCGATCAGATTGGCCCCGCGATCATCGTCACCCATTCGATGTCGGGACCGACCAGTTGGATGATTCCGCAGGCGGCCGCGGGGAAGGTCAAGGCCGTCATCGCCGTCGAGCCCACCGGTAACTCGAGCCTCAACGGCGACGTCGCGCCGGGCACGGTGTGCGGCCTCAGCAACGTGTGCCTCAATTTCACTCCGTCGATCAGCGGTCCGGCCGACCTGGGGCTCACCCGGGTCGCGCCGCCCGACGCAGACCACAAGAGCTGCTGGCTGCAGACCGAGCCGGCCCACACGCTCCCGTGGCTCAACGGCATTCCCATCCTGATCTCGACCGGCGAGGCGTCGTATCACGCGACCTACGACTATTGCACGTCGAAGTTCCTCACGCAGGCCGGAGTCGCGAACGACTGGGTCTACCTCCCGACCGTCGGGATCCACGGCAACGGACACATGCAAATGCTCGAGCTGAACAACCTGGACATCGCCGCGTTCTACCAGGAGTGGCTGTTGAGCAACCTGCGGTAGGCGGAGGACGGCGGCGCCGGTCGCACATCGCGACCGGCGCCGCTCCACACTTGAACGCTGGAGTAAGTCATGCGACAGACCCCTGGGAACAAGACCGACGGGACGCTCACACGGCGGGACTTCCTCACTGTCACGGGCGGCGTCGCCGCGTCGTTGCCGTTCGTCAACGCGAGTGAGTGCCTCGCGGACCGGCATGCCCGCGCCGTGACCGCCCCGGCGGGGGAGCAACGGCCGTTCATCGTCGCGCAGCAGGGAAGCTTCGCGGTCGGCGGCACCGTCGTCACCAATCCCGGGACGTTCGATCCGATCCTGCTGACGCCCGACGGGCAAACCATCCACGGGGATCACGCGTACGTCCAGTACCAGATCCCGCCCGACGCGCGGAACCTGCCGCTGGTCTTGTGGCACGGCGGCGGCCAGTTCTCCAAGACCTGGGAGACCACGCCCGACGGGCGGGAAGGCTACCAAACGATCTTCCTGCGGCGCGGCTGGGCCGTCTACATCCTCGACCAACCCCGCCGAGGCCGTGCCGGCCGCAGCACCGTCGGCACAACCCTCACCCCTGTCCCCGGACCAGGAGCCACGGGCGAGCAAGGCATCTTCGTCCGCTTCCGCATCGGCATCTGGCCGGACTATTTCCCGGGTGTGCAGTTCTCACGTGATCCGGAAGCGTTGAATCAGTGGTGGCGTCAGCAGACCCCCGATACGGGCGCCGGAAGCAACACGGTCCTCGCCGACGCGGTTGCAGCGCTGTTTGCCAAGATCGGTCCGGCCGTGCTGGTCACACACTCCGCGAGCGGCCTCCCAGGCTGGCTGACGAAGCCCAAGAGCGAGAGCATCCGGGCCATCGTGTCGTACGAGCCGGTGGGCTGGGCGTTCCCGCAAGGTGAGGTCCCGCCGCCGATCTCCACGTCGGGAGGCCCGGTGAGCGGCACGCCGGTCCCGCCCGCCGACTTCGCAACGCTCGCGACGGTGCCGATTCAGCTCGTGTACGGCGACAACATCCCAGCGAGCCCCAGTCCCTATCCCGGGCTCGATCTGTGGCGCGCGCGCCAGGAGATGGCCGGGCTGTTCGTGGACACGCTGAACCGCCATGGCGGCGATGCGCAGCTCCTGCGCCTCCCCGACATCGGGGTCACGGGCAACACCCACTTCGCGATGTCGGACCTGAACAACGTGCGGGTGGCGGATCTGCTGTCACAGTATCTCCGCGCCAAGGGGCTGGATCGCCGCGGGCGCGGCGACGACTAGTGCAGAAGGAGGTATTCATGCGACACGGTGTCTCACTCGCGGCGGTCCTGACCGTCGCGCTCGCCGTCGACCAGATGTATGTGCAGTATCAGATCCCCGAGGACGACCCCCGCCACCTTCCGGTGGTCCTGCTTCACGGGTGTTGCCTCAGCGGGAAGACCTACGAGACCACCCCTGACGGGCGGATGGGCTGGAGCGAGTATTTCGTGCGCAAGGGCCGAGCGGTCTACACCCCGGACCAGGTCTCGCGCGCCCGCTCGGGCTTCGACGCGACGACCATCAACATGGTCCGGTTGGGCACGCTGCCAGCGAGTGCGCTGCCAAACATTTTCACATTCAGTCATGAGGATGCCTGGACTCTGTTCCGCTTCGGACCGAGCTTCGGCACGGCGTTTTCAGACGAGCAGTTCCCGGTGAATGCCGCTGACGAGTTTGGCAAGCAGGTGATCCCGGACCTGAACGCGCTGCTGCCCGCCCTCAATCCCACGTACGCGAACCTGGCCGCATTGGGAAGACGTTTGAAGGGCGCCGTCCTGATGGGGCACTCCGAATCGGGCTTCTTCCCCGAGGAGGCGGCGCTGATCGATCCCAGGGGCATCAAGGGCCTCGTCTCGATCGAGGGTAGCTGCACTCGCAGCTTCACGAACCAACCACCGCCCACCCCCCAAGAAATCGCCAAGCTCGCGACGATTCCGATCCTCGTCATCTTCGGCGACCACATCGCGGATTCTCCCTCTTGGCCGCCGCTCTTTAGCGGTTGCCAGCAATTCGTGCAGGCAGTCAACGCCGCAGGGGGTGACGCGATGATGCTCCACCTGCCGGACGCGGGCCTCTTTGGCAACAGCCACATGCTCATGCAGGACAAGAACAACCTGCAGGTCGCGGACTTGATACTGGCGTGGATCGACGAGCGCGTGGAAGGCAAGCAGTGAACCCAGGACGGGAGGACCGACGATGAGTGTCGCACGAATCAGCAGCGTGGGTGTCGCCCTCTGCGCGATCATCCATCTCTCGAGCCCCGAGGGAGCGCCGGCCCAGGCGGTCGGCCCCTCGGTGCTGGATCCGAACCTCGCCGTGAGAACCGTGGTCACGGGCTTGAACCAACCCACCAGCATGGCGTTCCTCGGCGCGACCGACATGCTGGTGCTGGAAAAGGCGACCGGCCGGGTGCAGCGGGTGGTGGACGGCGTCATCCAGGGCGCGGTGCTCGACCTGGCGGTCAATTCCGCCTCGGAGCGTGGGTTGCTCGGGATCACGCTGCACCCCGACTTCCCGGCCAACCCCGGCGTGTACCTCTACTGGACGGAGAGCAGCACGGGGGCGGACAACAATGTGCTCGCCAACGTGCCGCTGCTCGGCAACCGCGTCGACCGCTACGTGTGGAACGGCACGACACTCGCCTTCGACCGGAACCTCATCCGGCTGCACGCGTTTCAAGCCGATGCCGGCCAAACGCTGCGGGGCAACCACAACGGCGGGGTGGTGAAGTTCGGACCCGACCGCAAGCTCTACATCGTCATCGGGGACAACGGCCGCCGTGGCTGGATGCAGAATCTCGCCGACGGCCCCTTTGGGCCTGGGCAGCCGGATGACCAGTTCGGCGGGCCCGAGCCCGACAACGCCCACCTCACCGGGGTGCTGCTGCGTCTCAACGACGACGGCACGACACCCACCGACAACCCCTTCTTCGTGGTCGGCGCAGCCATGGGCGGTGAGGTCGGCGCCAACATCCAGAAGGTCTTTGCCTACGGGATCCGCAACACCTTCGGCTTCGACTTCGATCCCGTGTCGGGCGACCTCTGGCTCGAGGAGAACGGCGACGACTCGTTCACGCAGCTGAGTCGGGTCACACCCGGCTTGAACAGCGGCTGGGTCCAGATCCGGGGGCCGGTCTCGCGCATCGCGGAATACAAGGCGATCGAGACCAGTCCGGGAACCGACCCGTGCATCGGCGGGGCGTATTTCGGGCTGCAGCAGATCCGCTGGCCGCCCACCAACATCGCCGACACGCCCGAGGAAGCGCTCTCGCGCCTGTTCATGCTGCCCGGCGCCCACCGCAAGGACCCGGAGTTCAGCTGGAAGTTCGAGGTGGCCCCGGCCGCCATCGGGTTCCTGAGAGGCCGGGCGCTCGGGCCGCAGTACGAGAACGATCTCTTCATGGGAGGCGCCCGGACGTTTCTCGTGGGCGGCCACCTGTTTCACTTCACCTTGACCGGCAACCGGAAGAAGATCGGCACCGACGACCCACGGCTGGACGACCGGGTGGCGGACAACACCTGCAAGTTCGACCTCACGGAGAGCGAGAGCCTGCTGTTCGGCCGCGACTTCGGCATCGCCACCGACATCCAGACGGGGCCGAACGGCAACCTGTTCGTGGTCTCGCTCTCAAACGGGGCGGTCTACGAAATCTTCCGGCAGCGTTAGGTGTCGACCAGCGGGCGACGAGGAGGTTCCATGCGACACGCACCCATCCTTCTGCCTGCCGTGCTTCTTGCGGGAACGGTGGCGGCGCAAGGCGGCGGTCAGATCAACGCGCGACCGCCCCTAGTGCTCAAGGACGAAGGCAGCTTCTTCGTGGGCGGCACGAAGACGCTGATCCAGTACTCGGCGGGGCCCGCGGTCAACCGCCCTGGGCATATCATGAAGGACGCCATGTACGTGCAATTCAAGATTCCGGTCGGGGCGCGCAAGCCGAACGTGGTCCTATGGTCGGGCGGGTGTCACGTCGGCACCTCGTTCCAGACGACTCCGGACGGTCGGGAAGGATGGGAGCACATGTTCGTCCGGGCCGGCTACCCCACCTACGTGGTCGACGCGACGTGGCGGGGGCGGTCGCAGTTCAGCCAGAACGACATGCAGGCGGTGCGCAACGGCGCTGCGGATCCAACCACGTTGCCGAGAACCCTGACGTGCGATGAGGAGTTGGCGGCGCCACCGACGCCACTGGGAGCCGGCTTCCGGCTGTACGGCTCCAACTTCCCGATCGCCTTCTTGGATCAGTACCTGTCACAACTCGTGCCCGATTACTTCTTCAGCACGCAGAATGGTCCCGCCCCGAACGAGCACGCCCTGATCGCCCTGTTGGAGAAAATCGGGCCCTCCGTCGTCCTGGCGCACTCGCAAGGCGGATCGAGCGTTTATCCGACCGTGATCGCCCGTCCGGACCTGTTCAAGGCATATGTGGCGGTGGAATGCCTGGGTTCGTGCGGCGCCATCACGGACACCTACCCGAATGTTCCGACGTTGATTGTGTCGGGCGATCAGCTCGACCGCAGCCGGCCCAAGCCGTTCGGTCTCGACGGCTGCAAGGTCAAAGCCCAGACACATCCCAACATGACGGTGTGGTGGCTGCCGGACCTGGGCATCAACGGCAACAGCCACATGATGATGCTGGACACGAACAACGCTCAGGTCTTCGGCGTCATCGAAGAGTGGATCACCAGCCACGCGCTCCCCTAAGGAGGCTCCCCATGCATCGATTCACGACCTACGTGCGGATCGCGCGGGCCACCGTCGCCCTGCTGCTCATCGTACCGGCCGGCTACGCGCAGGCGCAGGGGACGAAGCCGCCGAAACCGCGGAAGCCCTTCACGCTCCTCGAGCAGGGCAGCTTTTTCGTCGGGGGCACCATCCAGTTCCGCGATCCCAACTCCACCACGGTGAACGACGCGCGGTTCGTGCCGGGCGACATCTCGGTCGACCACATGTACGTCGAGTATCAGATTCCGGTAGACCAGAAGTACCGGTATCCCATTGTCCTGATGCACGGCGGGGGTCACAGCGCGAAGGTGTATGAGACGACCCCGGATGGACGCGAGGGCTGGTATACGAGCTTCATGCGACGCGGCTTTTCGCCTTACGCGGTCGACGCGCCTAATCGCGGGCGATCGGGCTACGACCCGACTCAGCGCTACAAGGTCTATCTCGGGCTCGCCGCCCCGGGCACGCTCGAGATCGGAAACATCTACTCGGCGCAGGCCGCCTGGGTGGCGTTCCGGTGGGGGCCGACCTACGGCACGCAGTACGACGGGCAACAGTTTCCGGTCGACCATCTGAAGGACTACCTGCCCGAGAGCGTGCCGTCGTACCGCGACGCGACCCAGAACCCCAAGATCGTCGCCGACCTCGTCGCGTTGATCGACAAGCTCGGACCCTGCATCCTCCTCGGGTGGTCCACGGGCACGAGCAACGTCATGAACGCGGCGGCGCAACGGACGAACCTCGTCAAGGCCGTCATCGGGATCGAGGGTGCGCCGCCGTCTGGGGGAGTCGACGTCAACGCGCTCGCGAAGGTGCCGGTGGTCGTCTTCGTCGGCGACAACACCTCGCCGGCCGCTTCGCGGGCGTTCACGGATCAGCTGACAGCCCTGGGGGACGACGCGGCGACCGTCTGGCTGCCGGACGTGGGCCTGCACGGCAATGGCCATACCATGATGCTGGAGCGTAACAACGAGCAGATCGCAGATCTCATCGAGCAATGGATCGCGGAGCACGTGCCGAACGTCCGCGGGCGGTACACGCGGCCGTGACGCGTCCCGGCGCCGGGGCCGAGCGGGCGTTCACCCTGCTCGAGGTCATGCTCGCCATTGTGCTCACGGGCCTCGTGGTGCTGCTGGCGTACGGCGCGGCGCAGGTGAGCTTCGACGCGCGCGCCCGGCTGAGCGCGGATCTCCGGGCGCTGCAGGAAGGCCGCGCCGTGCGCGAGGTGCTCCAGGACGCGTTGCGCAACGCGCACCTGCCGCTGCGCCCGGGCGACCAGGGGTTCGTGCTGCAAGGCGACCGGCTGTCGTTCGTCGCCACGGGCAGCGGACCGCCGTTCGATCCCGAGTATGACTGGCTGATCACGATCGGGCCGGGCCCCGACGGGCTCGACGTGGTGGGGACGCCCATCGGCCGTGCACCCGCTGCCCAGGTGGCGTTCCACGTGCCGGGCGTGACCCGGTGGGACGTGCGAGTCGTCGCTCTGGGAGGCTCGCAGTGGTTGCAAACGTGGCGCTCCGCGACGGTTATGCCCCGCGCGGTGGCGATCACGTTCTGGCACGGCGCCGCGGCGGTGGGGCTGCCGCTGCATGTGGTGCTGTCGCCGGGCAACCCGCTCTTCTCAGAGGAAGAGGAGCCGTGACGTGATCACGAGAACGGCGCGAGGGCTCACGCTCCTCGAGGTGCTGGTGGCGCTCGTCATCCTGGGCCTCGTCGCCCTCGGTTACCTGCAGCTGTTTCACGGGAGCCACCGACTCGTCGCCAGCTCGCGCGAATGGTCGGACGCGGTCGCGTACGCCCAGGACGCCGTCGAGCGCACCAAGCTCGACAGTCTGAGTCTGCGCCGTGCCGCGGCCGAATCGCTGCCGGGCGGATTCCGCCGGCAGATCACGAGCCGCCCATGGCAGCCCGGACTGACGCTCGTGACCGTGACGGTCTTTCTCCCCGGAGGCGGCCGCTTCGATCTCGATCGCCTGGCGCGCGTCGCGCCGGCCGCGCGGCCGGGTGCGGTGGCGCGGGCGGTGCCGCCGAGCGTGCCATGGTGAAACGCGCGGACGAGCGCGGCGTCGCGCTGATCTTCGTCTTATGGCTGCTGGTGCTGCTCGGCGCCATCATCGCCGATGTCGCCTCGCGGGCGCGGTCGGAAGCGGCGATCCTCTCGACCTTGCGGTCCCGCACGGTCGCCCGCAACGCCGCGGAGAGCGGCGTCCTGGCGGCGACGGTCGGGATCGAGGCGCTCCTCGACTCGGCGCAGGGCGCCACCGAGCGCATCGCCGCGTTCCGGGGACTCGACGAACGGCTCGCGGCGCTGCGGGAGGTCGATCTTGGCAGGGCCCGTTTCGGGATCGCCGTCGTCGACCTCAACTCGCGGATCGATCTCAACCGCGCCGACGAGGCTGCGCTGCGGGGACTGTTCGGCCAGTTCACCAGCGAGAGCCGAGCCGGCGCCATCGCGGCCGCCCTGAAGCGGGGCCCTCCCGTGGAGCGGCTCGGAGAGCTGCTGCAGATCCCCGGCGTGGACGACTCCCTCGCCCTGGCGGTGGCCCCCTATGTCACGGTGTGGGGCGATGGGGTCGTGAACGTCAACTCCGCGCCCGAGCCGGTGCTCGCCGCGCTGCCGGGAATCGGGAGCGCCGCGGCGCGCAGCGTCGTGCGGCGCCGCGCCGGCGGCGAGGTCTTCACGTCGCTCGACGCCGCGCGCCCGCCGCGCGCGGCGGGCGTCGCCATGGTTCAGCCCGGGCCGCCCCTGTCGGCCGTACCCACCCGGCTGATGGTGATCAGTCGCGGCTGGCAGGACGGGCAGCCGCTCACGCACGAGATCCAGGCCGTCTTCGCGATCGTGGGACAGCGGCTGGTGCTGCAGGCGAGCTGGGAGCGGGATCTCTAGAATGCCTTGAGATTGATCCCGTAGATCGCCTGTAGCATGGCGAGGGCGACGAACCCGACCAGGGCACCGAAGATCAGGATCAGCGCCGGTTCGAGCAGCGTGACCGCGGTGCGCAGCGCGCGCCGCACCTCGCCGTCATACGTGTCGGCGACCCGGAGACAGAGCTCTTCCAGCCGGCCGCTCTCCTCGCCCACGGCGATCATCTGGAGCGCGAGCGGGGGCAGCGTCCCCGCGAGCGCCGGTGCGAGCGCGCTTCCTTCCGTGAGGGCCGCCGACGCCCGATCCACGCCCTCCTGTACGACGAGGTTCGTCACCGAGGCACGCGCGATCTTGAGGGCCGGGAGCGCGGGCACCCCGCTCTTGAGCAACAGGCCGAGCGTGCGGGCGAAGCGCGCCGTCGCGTACTTGAGCTCGATGTCGCCGACCCAGGGCCAGCCGAGCCGCACCTGGTGCCAGCGGCGGCGCGTCTCGGGGCGGGCCAGGGCGTTCGGGATGGCGAACGCCAGCGCCGCGGCGACGAGCAACCAGGCCCACCAGCCCTTTGTGAGCACGCCGCTCGCGCCGAGCAGCAGGCGGGTGCTGAGCGGCAGCGTGCCGCCCACGTCCGCGAGGATCGCGGCAAAGCGTGGGATCACGAAGCCGAGCAGCACGACCACCCCGATGGATGCGACGACGGCCATGAGGGCAGGGTAGAGCAGGGCGGACCGGACCTGTGAGCGCAGCTCGGCGCCCTCCTCCAGGTGTTCGGACAGGCGCTCGAACACGATCTCGAGCGCGCCGCTCGATTCTCCTGCCGAGACCATCGCGACGAATAGCGGGTCGAAGTAGCGCGGCTGCTGCGCGAGGGCGTCGGCGAGGCTCGCGCCGCCCTGTACCGCGCGGCGCGCCTGGCGGACCGCCTCGGCCAGCCCGTCGTGACTCGCGTGCTGGGCGGTGAACGCGAGCGCGCGGTCGAGCGGCACGCCGGCGCCGAGCAGGGTCGCGGCGTTGCGCGTCCAGAGCGCCACCGCGGCGCGGCGGCCGAGCCGGCGGCCGGCGCGTGCCGCGCCGCCCCCCTCCGTCTCGTCCACCATGACGGCATAGAGGTGCTGGCGGCGCAGCTCCTCGAGGACCGACTGGCGCGAGGGGGCCTGCACCACGCCCTCGACGACGTGCCCGTCCGGTGTCGCCGCCCGGTAGCGGAACCGCAGGGTCATCCCACCACCTCGTCGCGCGTCACGCGCAGCACTTCCTCCAACGTGGTGACGCCCGCGCACGCCTTCGCCCAGCCGGCGGCGCGCAGCGGCGCCATGCCCTGCGCCTGCGCGAGCGTCCGGATCTCGGCGAGCGGCGCGTTCTTCACGACCTGGGCACGCAGCTCCTCGCTCATGCGCATCAACTCGTACAGGCCGGTGCGCTTGCGGTAGCCGGTGCCGGCGCAGGCGTCGCACCCCCGGCCGCGGCGGAAGCGCGGCTTGGGAATGTCCGGTTGCCCGGCCGCGGCCTGCGCCACGACGTCGTCCGGCGGCCGGAAATCCTCGGCGCACGAGTCGCACACCACGCGCACCAGCCGCTGGCCCAGGATCCCGAGCACCGTCGCGGCCACCAAGTAGGACTCGATCCCCATGTCGACCATGCGGGTGACCCCGCTCGGGGCGTCGTTGGTGTGCAGTGTGGAGAACACGAGATGGCCCGTCAGGGCGGCCTGGATCGCGATCTCCGCCGTCTCCCGGTCGCGCATCTCGCCCACCATGATGATGTCCGGGTCGTGCCGCAGGATCGAACGCAGCGCGGCGGCGAACGTGAGCCCGACCTTGGGGTTGATGGGGATCTGCGTGACGCCCGCCACCTGGTACTCGACCGGGTCTTCGACGGTCAGAATCTTCACGCTGGGCTGGTTCAACCGGTCGAGCGCCCCGTACAGCGTGGTCGTCTTCCCGGAGCCCGTCGGTCCCGTCACGAGGATGATCCCGTGGGGCTGCCGGATCAGGTGCTCGAAGTGATCGAGCAACGGGCCCGGCATCCCGAGCTCCGCGAGGTCGCGGACGCCGACGCCGCGGTCGAGGATCCGCAGGACGACCCCCTCGCCGTGCAGGGTGGGGGTGATCGACACCCGCATGTCGAGCTCGCGGTCGGAGAGGCGCAGACGGATGCGGCCGTCCTGGGCGAGCCGCCGCTCCGCGATGTTCAACCCCGCCATGATCTTCACCCGGCTGATCACCGCCGCCTGGTACTGGCGCGGCGGGTGCGAGACGTCCTGCAACACGCCGTCGATGCGATAGCGGACGCGCAGGCCATCCGCGCCGGCCTCGAGGTGGATGTCGCTGGCCCGCGCCCGCAGCGCTTCGAGGATCAGGACGTTGACGAGCTTGATCACCGGCGCCTGGTTGGCGAGGGCGCGCAGGTCGTCGATCGTCTCCTCCTCGTCGGCGAGCACGACCAGATCGCCGCCGCGCAGATCGGTGGCCTGGACCTCGGGCGTGGCCTCCGACTGCGCCGAAAAAATCGCGGCATGGATCTCGGCCGCCGGCGCCTCGACGAGCGTCACCCGGCGCTCGAACGTCCAGCACAGCTCGTCGATCACGCTCGGGTCGAGTGGCATGCCGGCTGCGACCACGAGCGCGCCGTCTGCGGCCACGGCGAGCGGCAGCAGGCAGTGCTCCTCGAGGTACTTGGGCGAGAGCCGCTGGGCGAGCGGTCCCGCGGCGGCGGCGCGCAGATCGGCGGCGGTGCGGGGGGGGGCGGGGGGGGCGACGGGGGCGGGGGAGCCCGGCTCGAGCGGCGTGGGCCCATGCGGGCCAGGCGGCGGCTCGAGGGGGGACGGGGGAGACGGCGGCAGCGGATCGGCGGGGGAGCCACCCCCCCGGCGCACGCGCGTCACGGTTTGGGGACCGAAGGGTGCGAGGGCGGCGGAGGAGGCAGCATGCTGTCGATTCCCTGCTTCAGGCCCGGCATCCGGTCCCGCTGCTGCTGCAGCAGCGAGTCGGCCTGCTCGTCCGTGGCCACGACGTAGGGCGTCAGGAAGATCGCGAGCTCGGTCCGCTGCCGGCTCGTGCTGCGGCTCTTGAAGAGGAACCCGAGGATCGGCAGGTCCTTGAGAATCGGGACGCCCGACTCGATCAGCTGGGTGGTCTCTCCGATGAGCCCGCCGATGACGATCGTGTGCCCGTTCCTCACGATGGCGCTCGTCTCCGCCTCGCGCGTAGTGATCACCGGAGCGTTCTGCGCCGCCTGGATCGTCTGCTGCGAGAGGGCGCTCACCTCCTGCAGCACGCGGAAGGTCACATAGCCGTCGTTGTTCACGGTGGGGATCACGGTGAGCTGCGTTCCCACATTGCGGAACTGGACCACCTGGTTCAGCACGGAGTTGAAGCTCGACAGCGTGGACTGTACGAACGGCACCTCGCTCCCCACCAGGATGCGCGCTTCCTCGTTGTTCAGGGCGAGGACCCGCGGCGTGGAGAGCACGCGCACGTTGGTGCGCGAGGCGAGCGCCTGCAGGATCGCGCGCACGTCGAGGCTCGCCAGCCGCACGAGCCGCACGCCGAGTCCCTGGGCTCCCTGGAGCAGCGTGTCGCTGAAGGTCTGCGGACCGACGCCGATGCCGAACCCGCGCGTCGAGTCGCCCGCGATGCCGCGCTGCGTGAAGAGCTGCCAGTTGATGCCGTACTGGGTCGCCTTGTCGAGGGTGACCTCGGCGATCAGCACCTCGAGCAGGACCTGCGCGGGCCGGACGTCGAGCTGCTCGATCGTCTCCTGGAGCACCGAGAAGTTGGGCGGCGCGGTGCGGATCACCAGCGAGTTGGTCGCCGCGTCGGGGACGATGGTCGTGCGGCCCACGAGGCCGGCCCCCGCCGCTCCCGCCTGGGCGCTCTCGGGCGTCGCGCCCCCCCCGCCCCCCCCGCCCCCCCCGCCGGCCGCGCCGGCGGTCGGCCCGGACGGCACCGCGAGAACCGGGGTCTGCATCCGCTGCTGCAGGGACTGGGCCTCGCGCTGCCGCAGCGAGCGGAGCTCGCCCGAGAGGCTGCGGTCCTCCAGCGCCTGGACGCGGGCGCGCTCCGCGGGCGCCGCGACTGCGGCTCCGAACACCTGGCCGAGCGTGGTGGCGAGCTCGGCGGCGCTCGCGTGCTTGAGTGGGTAGACGTACGTCCGGAGCCCCGCTTCGCCGCCCGTCTTCACGTCCAGCTGCCGCAGCAGGTCGAGGTAGCGCGCGATATTGACGCCACGGTCGGTGATCAACACGGAGTTGGAGCGCGGGACGACCTCGACCCGGGCGGTCTTGCTCGCCACCTGCTTAAGCAGCGTCACGCCCTCCTCGGCGCGGATGAAATCGAGCGGCACGATCTGCGTGACGAGGCCGAGCGGGGGCGGAGAGGGGAAATCCTTGCCGACCCGTAACGGACCGGTGGAGGGGCGCTTTTCCTCCGGCATGACCTGCGCGACGGGCCCGGTCTGCACGATGACGAGGCCCTGGCTCTCCAGGATCGCCTCCAGCACGGCGCCCACCTGTGGCGCCGGCACGGGCTCCGGGGTCTGGAACGTGATGCGCCGGCTCGGGACGTCGGTCAACACGACGTTCACCATCAGGACCGCGGCGAGCGAGCGGATCACGTCGCCCAGATCCGCGTTGACGTAATTGATGCGGACCGTCTGCGGCTGCTGGGCCGGCGCCTCCCCGACGAGCGCCAGCAGCAAGGCGAGACTCAGGACGAGCCGAGGCGCCCTCACGGCTTCCTCCGCTGGGCGGGCTGCAACCGGAGGATCAGGGGTCCGGACGGCTCCGCGAGCGTCACCGTGGAGTCCGTGATGGCGACGAGCGACGCGCCCGCCACCATGTCGCCGACCCGGTAGATCTCCGCGCCGGGGATCTTCGGGTCGGCGTCGATGAGTGCGACGGCGCCCTGTGGGCCGACGGTGACCCCGTACAGCCGCAGCGTCGGCCCGCGAGGCTTCACCGGTGCGGCCGCGGCCCTGCCCGCGAGGCCGGCCGGCGAGAACCGCACCGATGGCGCCGTGCGCATCTGGGAGAAGATGTTCGTGGCGACGATGACCGCATAGCCCGACGAGGTGACCGCGCCCGCCCCCGCCCCCGCGGCGGCCGGTCGGCTCGCGGCCGGGAGCGACAGCTGCGCGGCCTCCGCCTGGGGGAGGGGCGAGCGCGCGACGCGCAGCCAGAAACCCACGAGCACCAGCGACACCGCGGCGACGTACAGCGAGCGGGAGATCATGAGCCGGTTCCTGCCGCCGCGGCCCCGTACAGCCCGTGCAGGCGGAGCGACCACGAGAGGTACTGGCGCCCGGAGCCGCCCTGGAAGCTGCTGACGAAGCCGGCGTTCAGAGACAGCTCGTCGAGCACGAGGAGTTTCTCGCCGTGCTGCAGGCGATACAGGAAATCGACCAACCCGTAGACGTCGCCTTGACCCTGCAGCTGCACGGGGATCGCGAGCAGGCCGGGCTTGTCGGGGCGTGGCTGTCCTGCGACGTCCACCCGGTCGAGCTGCACGCTGCTCTCGTCGGCGTAGCGCTGCAGCAGCCCCTGAATCACCGACGCGGCGAGTGCGGGTGTCGCCCCGGTCACGAGTCGGGCCTCGTCCGCGGCATGTGCGAGCTTCTGTTCGTCGAGCGCGCGCCGCAGCCGGTCGGTGCTCGCGGCGAGCGTCGCGAGGCGCACCCATTGCTCGCGGCTCGCCCCGTACGCGGCCTCGCGCGCACCCCAGCGATGGGCGAACGGCAGCGCCACGAGCACCACTACGAGGGCGGTCGCGCTCACGATCGCCCCACCCAGCACGACGCGCCGCTCGCGCGGGTTAAGGCGCCGCAGCGTATCGGAAGGCGAGGGCAAAGCTCTCATAGGTCCGATCCCCGACCTGGGCGCGGTTCGTGGCCGAGAGAAAGTGCACTTCCTTGAATCCCGGGGCGGCGGCGAGCCCGGCGAGCAGGCGCGCCGCGTTTGGCGCATAGCCGTCCACCTGCCACTCCGCGCCGGAGGACCGGATGCCCCGCACCCACGCGCCGGCAGGGAGCTGACGGGACAGCTCGAGCAGCACGCGGAGCGGATCGGGGCGCTCGGCCTCGATCTGGCGGATCGCCTGCGTCTGCCGGGCCGCGGTCTCGAGCTGCGTCTGCAGCGCGAGCGCCGGCGCGGCGCGCTCGCGCAGCGCTACCAGCCCGGCGTCAAGCTCGCGCGTCGCCCGGCCCCGCCAGGCGTCGACCGACGTGAGCGCGAACACGAGCGCGACGGCGCACGCCGCAACCGCCAAACCGAGCTCGCGGCGGTGCCGCGCGCGGATGACCCGGCCGAGCTCGGGAGACACGAGCGTACTGGCGAAGTCGGGCTCAGTGCCGATAGCGAGCGCGGCGCCGTAGGCGGGGAGGAACGGCCCGGCCACGTCGGCCACGGCGGGCAGGGGCTGAAACGTGGCGGCCGGCAGCAGCGCCGTGAGGGTGCGCACGCGATCCTCACTCCAGGGGCTCACGTAGATCGTGCTCGAAGCGCCGTCGGTCGCGAGCGCGGCCGCGGCTGCCTCGATGTCGCCGAACAGGCGCCGCGCGCGCGTGACCCGGCCACCCCGGATCTCCACCAGGCCGATGCCGTCGCCCCGCTCGTCGAACAGCGCCACCGCGTCGGCGAGCGGAGCGCGGGCCAGCGCCCGCGACAGGGCGACCGGAGCGGGCTCCACCAGGTCCACCGGCGCGATCGCTTCGAGCGCGGCCACCCAGGCGCCGAGCGGCGCTTCCTTCGCGGCGAACACCAAGTCGTCGTCGGCGCGCACGGCGGGCACCATCTCCTCCGCCCGCACGGCGAAAAAGCGCTCGGGCTCGACGCGCAGGATGTTCCGCCGCTCCGCTGCGGGCAGGGCCGGCAGCTTCAGGCGCTTGGTGCACAGCAACGGCAGGTCCACAGCCACCGCGATGCGGCGCGTGGCGCCGAGATGGTGCCGCAGCGCCTGCACCGCCTCCTCGGGGTTATCCCGGTCCCACTCGACCTCCACCGCGCGCGTCCGGGGGTTGGGCCATCCCTCCACCCGGACGGCGCGGATCGTGCGGGCGCCGAGCTCCACGCCGAGACGGGCCATCACCGCACGCGCTCCCACCGGGCGCCCGCGCAGGCGAGCGCGACCTCGATGAACGTGCCGGTGTTCGGTCTAGACATGAGTCGTGACCATCCCCCTGCCCGCACGGGCGACCCCGCAGCGGGTTGGCTATGCCATTACCGCGCAAGCGCATGCGCGCCGTCACAGCTGCTGCCGTCCCGATAGTGCCCCGAAAAAAAGGGGCTGTCAACCTGCTGTTGCAAGCCCGCGCTGCGCGGAGCGCGTTTGACGCGACCGGACGCGCGGTTCAGCGTTAGGAGGGGGCATACGTCCGCCCCCGACCATCGCTTGCCGGTGTCCTTCAACGCGGGAGGGGTTATGAACCCCACACGGCCGTTCCTCGGAACCCCGGCTCTCCTCCTTGTTCTCGCGACGGCAGGCGCATCCGCTCAAGGCAGAGAAGCGAACTGCTCGGCGCTCCCGACGGCCGAGCAGCTCAAGGTGTTCCTCGCCGCCGCGCCGTCCCATGGCGGTGATGCCGGCGGCTTATTTCACGGCACGAGAATGTGGGCGGCGGTAGTGAACCGCGACGGCGAGCTGTGCGCATTCGCGACGTCGACGGCGGACGCCACCCAGGTGTGGCCGGGGAGTCAAGCGATCGCCAAGGCGAAGGCCTACACCGCGAACGCGTTCAGCCTCGACGGGCTCGCCCTCTCGACCGCGATGCTGTACACGTTCACGCAGCCGGGCCACTCCTTGTGGGGCCTGAACGAGTCGAACCTCTTCAACCCCGCACTCCTGGCACCGCCGAGCGGCGCTGGTGGGGGCAGAGGGGCGATTGCGGGCGGCATCATCACCTTCGGCGGCGGTGTCGCGCTCTACGCGGGCGGCCGCATCGTCGGCGGTCTCGGCATCAGCGGCGATACCGCCTGTACCGACCACGAGATCGCGAAGCGCGTGCGCGACGAGGCCGGGATGAATCCCCCGGGCGGCATGATGGTCGATGACATCAGCTACTCGGTGGTCGACGGGCCGTCCGTGTTCACCCACCCGTTGTGCGTGCATACGTGGCGCAACGGCGGGTTCGTGGGGGAGGAGCCTCCGGCCACGACGTACTGACCCCGGGCCGGTCGTCGGTCATCAGTCGTCAGTATCAGAACCACGCTGACGACTGGTGACCGACCACTCATCGCCGCGGTATATTCCCACGGCAGACCCACAGGCGCGCCACGATGTCCGTGACTGAAGTCGGCAAGAAAGCGACGGTCGCATGCCCGTTCTGCGCCACGCTCAATCGCGTGGACCTCGGCCGGCTGGCGGATCGCCCCAAGTGCGGCAAATGCGGGCGGCCGATCCTCCTGGATCGACCCGTGGCGGTGACCGACGCGACCGTGGACGCCGTGCTCGGAGGCACTGAGGTGCCGGTGGTGATGGACTGCTACGCCGAGTGGTGCGGGCCCTGCAAGATCATGGCTCCGATCCTCGACGAATTCGCCCACGACCGCCAAGGCGAAGTGCTCGTCATCAAGCTCGACACCGATCGCAACCAGGCGACGGCGCGGCGCTTCGACATCCGCGCCATCCCCACGCTCATCGTGTTCCGCCAGGGGCGCGAGGCCGCCCGGCGCACCGGCGTGATCCCGCGCCGCGAGCTCGACGCGCTCGTGGGAACGTCCGGGCCCGCGTGAGATGACGTCGGGCCCCGCGTCGTTCTTCGAGCCGGCGGAGGCGCCCGACGCCGCGGCCGGTGGGGGTGACGCTTCCGAGCGGTCGCGCGGCGTCGCGCTGGGGCTCGCCGTGATCGGCGGCGTGTTCGGGCTGCACCGCTTCTATACCGGTCGCGTGCACAGTGGCGTCTGGATGTGTCTCACGCTCGGCGGTCTGGGGATCTGGTACCTGTACGACGTCGTCGTGATCGCGGCCGGCGACTTCCAAGACGGCGACGGGCGCCGGGTCTCGCGCTGGGAAGTCGGGGGCGGGAGCGGGGCCGGACTCGGCGCGTCGCCGGCATCCGCACGGCGCGTCGCGGACGTGGAAGACCGGCTGCTATCGCTCGAGTCCCAGGTCAGCGAGCTGGCCGAACGCCTCGACTTCGCCGAGCGGCTGTTGGCGCAGGCGCGGGCGAAGGGAAGCCTACCGAAGGGATGAAAATCGGGGTCCCGCGAGAGACCGCCGCCAGCGAGCGCCGTGTCGCGTTGACACCGGACATCGCTGGTCGGCTCGTGAAGGCCGGCTTGGCCGTGCTCGTCGAGCGCGGCGCCGGCGAGGCGGCGTCGTTCGGCAATGAGGCCTACCAGGCGGCCGGGGCCACGGTCGTGGCGACGGCGCCCGAGGTCTTCGGCCAGAGCGATGCCGTTCTCAAAGTGCAGCCGCCCTCGATCGCAGAGATCCGGTTGTGTCGTGAGGGGACCGCGCTCGTCGCGGTGTTCCAGCCGTCGGCGGAGCAGGAGGCCGTGTCCGAGCTCGCGGCTCGTAAGGTGACGAGCTTCAGTCTCGCGTTGCTGCCCCGCATCACCCGCGCGCAGCCCATGGACGTGCTGTCGTCTCAGGCGACCGTCGCGGGGTACAAGGCCGTCCTGCTCGCCGCCGCCGCGACGGGCCGCTTCTTCCCGATGCTCGTGACCGCGGCCGGGACGCTGTCGCCGGCCCGGGTGCTGATACTGGGTGCCGGGGTGGCGGGGCTCCAGGCGATCGCCACCGCCCGCCGCCTTGGCGCCGTCGTGTCGGCCTTCGACGTGCGCCCGGCGGTGAAGGAGCAAGTGGAAAGCCTCGGCGCGAGGTTCCTGGAGCTCGAGGTCGGCGAGCAGGCCGAGGCGGCAGGCGGTTACGCGAAGCAGCTCTCCGAGGAGACCCACCAGCGCGAGCTCGCGTTCCTCGCCCAGCAGGTGCAGGACGCCGACGTGGTGATCACGACGGCGGCGATCCCCGGGAGGCGGGCGCCGCTGCTGGTCAGCGCCGACGCCGTACGGGGGATGAAGCCGGGCTCGGTGATCGTGGACCTGGCGGTCGAGACGGGCGGGAACTGCGAACTGACCGAGGCCGGGGCCGACGTCGTCCGGCACGGCGTCACTATTCTCGGACCGCTCAATCTGCCGAGCACGCTGCCGTACCACGCGAGCCAGATGTACGCGCGCAACATCTCGAGCTTCTTACTGCACGTCGTCAAAGACGGCGTGCTGCGGCTCGATTTCGAGGACGCAATCACGCGCGACACGTGCGTGACCCACGCCGGGGAGGTGCGCAAGCCATGATCGGGACCTTGTTGGCGGCCCAGGCCGCGGCGGCCCCACAGACGCCGGTCGATTACTGGTCCATGCTGTTCGTGTTCGTGCTGGCCACGTTCATCGGACTGGGCGTGATCCGCCGCGTCTCGCGGCTTCTGTACACGCCGCTCATGTCGCTGACGAACGCGATCTCCGCCATCGCCGTGGTGGGGTCGATCGTCGTCGCCGGCGCCGATTACCCGCGAACGATTCGCATCCTCGGCGCGGTGGCGCTGTTCGCATCCATGACGAACATCGTCAGCGGGTTCCTGATCACGGACCGGATGCTGAAGATGTTCAAGAAGCAATGAGCGACGCCGTCGCCCAATTCGCCGCCGTTCTCGCGACGGCGCTGTTCATCTTTTCGCTGCACTGGATGAACGACCCGAAGACGGCCCGCCACGCCGTCGTGGCGGGCGTCACCGGGATGCTGGTCGCCGTCCTCGCGACCTGGATCCAGCCCGAGATCGTGCACCACGGGTGGGTCGTCCTCGCGATCATCGCCGGGTTCATCGTCGGGGTCCCGCTCTCCCTCGTGCCGCTCACCGCCGTGCCGCAGCGGACGGCCCTCTCCCACGCGTTCGGCGGGCTCGCGGCCGGGCTGGTGGGCACGGCGGAGTACTTCCTCGGGTTGGGCGGAGATCCCGCGCAGCTCACGCCCTTCCGAATGACCGCGCTCGTAGCCGAGGTGATCCTGGGATTCCTGACGTTCACGGGCAGCCTCATGGCCGCGGGCAAGCTGCAGGAGGTCAAGTGGATCCCGCAGCGCCCGGTCACCTACGCGGGCCAGAACGTCGTCAATATCGGAGTGCTGGTCGTCGCCGTCGCGCTGGGCGTGCTCGTCGTGACGCACCCGACGGCCGCGTGGTCCGCACGGGCCTTCAGCGTGATCATGGGCCTCGCGCTGCTCTTCGGGGTGCTGCTCATCATCCCGATTGGCGGCGCCGACATGCCCACGGTCATTTCCATCCTGAACTCCTACGCCGGTCTCTCCGCGGTCGCGATGGGCTTCGTGCTCGGCAACAAGCTGCTCGTGACGGCGGGCGCGCTCGACGGCTCGAGCGGCCTGATCCTCTCGATCATCATGTGCCGGGCGATGAACCGCTCCTTCACCAACGTGCTGTTCGGGGCGTTCGGCCAGGTGCGGGCGGCGCAGGCGGTGGGTGAGCAGAAGCCCTGGAAGCAGGAAACGGTCGAGGGCGCGGCGCAGCTGCTCGAGCAGGCGAGCAGTGTGGTCGTCATCCCGGGATACGGCATGGCCGTGGCGCAGGCCCAGCACAAGGTGCGTGAGCTGTACGACCAGCTGACCAAGCGGGGGGTCACGGTCCGGTTCGCCATCCACCCGGTCGCCGGGCGGATGCCGGGGCACATGAACGTGCTGCTCGCGGAGGCCAACATCCCGTATTCGGCGCTGGTCGAGATGGACGACATCAATCCCGAAATGCCGCAGTGCGACGTCGCGCTCGTGATCGGCGCGAATGACGTCGTGAACCCGGCGGCCCGCTACGCCAAGGACACACCCATTTACGGCATGCCGATCATCGATGCGGACAAGGCGAGGACGGTCCTGGCGATCAAGCGCAGCAAGAACCCCGGGTTCGCCGGCATCGACAACGAGCTGTACGTGCAGGACAACACCTGGATGCTGTTCGGTGACGCCAAGACGGTTGTCGGGGACCTGGTCAAGCAGCTCGCGGGCGCCGGGCTGCGCTAGGCCGTCCGCATTTTCTTGCAGGCCCGTGATTGAGTATGCGCGCTTGACGACCGCCGCCAAGCCGCTCAGGTTCACTACTTCTGCCCACCACTAGGAGCTCTCCTATGCGCGTCACCCGCATTGCCGCCGTGTTGACGGCGCTCACCGCGCTGACCTGTACGCCGGCAGACCGCAGCGCTCTCGTTGCGCCGTCCGGCCCGCAGTTCGCCCACGTGCCGGACTTGGAAGGGACCCCCGACCTCATAGTCGATGCCAAGCGGTTGGCCGACTCGTGGGTGGTCTATGAGCAGGAGCTGAAGGAGTCGTTCTGTAGCATCTCTGAAGGGGGGACCTCGCCGGGGTTCCACCGTGTGCTGCGGTTTACCGTGACGACGCCCAATATCGGGGACGCCGACATCGCAATCGGCGACCCGGCGAAGCACATTGACCCGAACGGCGACGGGGACTTCAGCGACAGTGACGGCCTGTATGAGCTCAGCACTTGCCACCGTCACTGGCACTTCCGCAATTACGCGAAATACGAACTGATCCAGGCAGGCACGGGCCGGGTCATCAGGGCGCGGAAACACGGCTTCTGCATGATCGACGTGACCCCTTGGAACAGCGGGGATGGGGGCGTTGCATCCTGGGTCTACCGGGTCTGCGGCCGGCCGGCGCGCGGCGACCTCCCCGCGGTTGTGGGCAATCAGGGGATCAGCGTCGGCTACGCGGACACCTACTTCAAGTGGCTCGGCGGGCAGTACTTCGTCCTCGATGAGGACCCCGCCGGACCGGTGCCACCGGGCGACTATACGCTCCGGATCACCGTGAACCCACCGTTCGTGTGCGGGGTCGGCGACGAACAGCGTCCCCGGGACTCAAACGGCATGTGCCACATGTTCGTCGAGAGCAATTACGACAACAATGTTGGCGAGGCCCAGATCACGATCCCCGACCATCCGGGCAAAAAAGGCTTCGGCCCGGGCGGTGGGCAGGACCCCGTGGACGAGATCGTCGACGACGAGAATCGGCCGGACAAGTGAGGGAAGAGTGGTCAGTCGTCAGTCATCACTGTTCGTGACTGACGACTGACCACTGAGGACTCCGATCATTTCCCCCACCGGTTGTTCGCGCGGTCGATATCCGGATAGATCGCCTTCGGATCCACCACGACCACAGCCACGGGCTTCGCGGTTGCCACCCGCGCGGTGAATTTGCTCCCCAGGTTCCACATCTCGATCGGATAGTCGCGCGTCTCGCTCGAGCCGTCGGCGTAGCGCAGCTCCAGCGTCACGGGCAGCACCATCTGCGCGCGGTTCGAGAGATAGATGAAGGCCGTGTCCCCCGCCTGCGCCACCGAGTCCACCGCCTGGTCGAGCCGCGCGGTGGTGTACACCCACTCGCGCCAGAACCAGTCGAGATCGCGTCCCGACACGTTCTCGATCGTCCGGAAGAAGTCCGCGGGCTGGGGGTGCTTGAACTTCCAGCGCCGCACGTACTCGCGCAGCGCGCGCTCGAACGTCGCCTTCCCGAGCACCGCATCGCGCAGGATCGTCAGCATCAGCGCGGGCTTCTGATACGCGGTCCAGGCGAGGTCGCGCTGCTCCACCGGCTTGTCGATGAGCGGCTGCTCGTTGCCGGGGACCGCCGAAATCGCGTACGCCGCCAGCAGCTCGCGCCGCACCGTGTCGCCGTACACCGTCCCCCGGAAATACCCCTCCGCCGAGCCGTAGTCGATGAACGTGTTGAACCCTTCGTCCATCCACGGATAGCGGCGCTCGTCCGAACCGATGATCATCGGGAACCATTCGTGGCCGAACTCGTGCGTGAGCACCCAAAACTGGTCCTCGCGCTTCTCGATGGACGGCACGAACGTGAGCATCGGGTACTCCATCCCCTCGACCAGGCCCTCGACCGTCGTCGCGTGCGGCCACGGGTACATGCCCCACGTTTCACTGAAATGCTTGATCGTGAACCACGCCATCTTATTCGCTTCTTCCCACGGCGTGGCGCTGGGCCGGTAGAACGTCTGGATCAGAATGCCGTTCCAGCTCGAGACGTCCCAGCGGAACTCGGGCGACGCGGCCCAGGCGAAGTCGCGCACATTTCGGGCGGTGAAACGCCAGGTCTTGGTTCCCGAGATGCGTTTGGCCGCGTTCGCCTCGGCCTCCGCCCTGGTGACGATCTGCACCCGGTCGTCGGACCGCCGCGCCCGCGCCAGGCGCGCGCGCTGGGCCGGCGTCCAGACGGCGAGCGGGTTCTGT
>WNGL01002092.1_pt1 | contig 24397 bp, 20 predicted proteins | sample 5400591 | NCBI WGS metagenome assembly WNGL01 (sample SAMN13153377, study PRJNA577476) | soil metagenome | isolation source: 80 cm soil or saprolite under Garry oak tree replicate 1 | place: USA:California | collected 2016-06-15 | reverse complement strand
CAGCCCGCGCGTCTGCGACTCATCTTTCCAACGAATGATAACTTCGTGCCCGGCCCGTGCGCGCAACGCAGCCAGCGACTCATCGGCAACCAGTTCTCCTTCGCGCACAATCGCCACCCGTTCGCACAACTGCTCGACCTCTGCCAGCGAATGGCTTGAAAAGAACACCGTGTGCCCCGTGGCCGCCAGCTCACGCAGAAGCCGGTGCACCGCTTGCTGCATGAGCGGGTCCAGGGCGCTGGTCGGCTCGTCGAGCACCAGCAATCGGGGTGAGTGCGCCAGCGCCAGGATCAGGCCCAGTTTCTGCCGCATGCCCCGAGACATGTCCCTGACCTTCACCCGCAGATCCAGGTCGAACTTATCGGCCAGCTCACGCCCCGACCGCCTTAGGTCGCGGCCGCGCACCGCTCCGAAGATCGAAAGCGCGTTCTCCCCGTCCATCCACGCCGGCAGGCGCAGGTCGCCCGGCAGGTAGCCGACGTCGCGCTTGATCGCCTTGCTGTCGCGCCAGCAATCCAATCCGAAGGTCCTGGCCGTGCCGGTGGTGGGTCGAAGGAATCCCAGCATGACGCGGATGGTCGTGGTCTTGCCCGCGCCGTTCGGTCCGAGAAATCCAAACAGCGTCCCCTCCCCGACCGACAGCGACACGCGCTCGACTCCACGCCTGCGGCCATAGCGGCGAGTAAGATTGTCGAGTTGTATCAAGGACACAGCAGAACTGTGTTGGTCAGGATAGGGGCTTGGTGGGTCAGAGCAACCGTTGATTCAACTGCCTGCCGTGATAGACCGGTTCACGCTTTGACAGAAGTCCCTGCCTAATCGCGCCAACCACGATCAGGATCAACACGGCAAACGCGATCGGGCAGGATCAATCGTGGACCTTGTCAATTTCATTCAGCGGCACAGGTTTCTTTCTTCTAATTTCCTCAATGGTCTTAAACTGTTTCTCGGTCGACTTGAACTCGCGCGTTAATAAGTCAGTCAGATCCACTTTCTCGGCTGAGGCGTGTCGCTTAAGCGTTTGTTCGTCCCATTTGGAAACCAGCATTGAAACGTCTGCCTGCTTCTGGATTTCTGGAATCCGCTCCTTTATGGCCGCCAGCGCCTCGTCTGCTGGCGCGGTGCTGAATACCTGGCGATGGCTCTTCTTCTGCTCCTCAGCCAGGGCCTGGTTCAGTTTCCTGAACTGATCCATGTCACCTGCTGCTTTGGCGGCCCTTGCGGCCTTGATTTTTTCACTGAGCTTCCGCTGGTGCTCTGCCGTCCAGAACCAGGCATAGGCCACTGCGCGCGAGTCCTAAACGCCGATGCGCTGAGCTGCCAGTTCGGTTTGTCCAGGGGATTCGGTTGCGGTGATTTGACCACTGGCAATCAGTCCCATGCTCAGCAGTCCAGCCCACACAAGATTTGATGTCACAGACGCGTTCCTTTCATGTCACTGGGTTTTGTCCCCTGATACCCTTCGTCCAACTCGTGCTCCAGTGAATCATTCGTTAATGCCCCAATGTCGAAAGTTAGTTTGGCGTGGAATGAATTCAGACGGCGCCCATGTCAATGCCAATGCCTTTCCGTTGTTCCATGTCAACAGCTTCACCTGTGCTTGGTCGTCCAACGAAAGCAGCTTGTGCGGTTCTTGAATCTCTCTGGATGGTTTGCTGGAACTGATTGTCTTCATCAATTGCGTCTCTTCGTGGTGAGGTCTGGTTGATGGCACGGGTCCGGCCCCCACCTGTGCCTTGGGCCGCGCCATAGGGATCGAGCACGGCGAACGCCCGTTCGCTGTCCTCAATCACCTTTATTCTCCTATACTCGCAGGCCAGCCAGCAGTGCTTTTCCGTTTTTGGCAAAAGCTCTCCATTTCTTGGCTTTAGCCTGGATATTTCATTGCCGCCGTAGCCGCCGACGTCAGTCGGCGCTGATTTCGGAGGAAAAGAAGTTAGCGCCGACCGACGTCGGCGGCTACGCCCTGAGGCCGTTTCTGCCGCAGTGTGAAGGATCCGGGTTAGGATCTTAACTTCGACAACGCCGGGTGACGTGGACCTTCCCGATTGACCGGCGCAGCGCCGTCACTGTGAACTCTTCATTTTTTTCTGAATGGTTTGCGTGGAAGAGTGTCTAACTGGTGGGAGCTACGCTTAAGAGGCTGACACACTGCCTTTGGCCGTTGTGCCGGACTTCAAAGGTGGTGAACCAAATAAAACGGCGAAAAGAAAGGACCAATATGCCAACAACGCAAGCCAATCAAAGACTGACGGGCGACCTCAAACCGACTGCGCAAGACGGTCAGGAACCGATGCGCGCCACCGCTGGGCGAGCCGGTGGCCAAACCCACGAACCACGGACCGGATTGACCGGATTGGCCGCCGCTCTGGAATCGGCCAAGGCAGCCGCGGAACGGTTGGAAGAGAAAACCATCGCGGCAGCCAAGACGACGGACCGCTCCATTCGTGAGCATCCTTATCAAACCATTGGGCTCGCCTTCGGCCTGGGATTGCTCATCGGTATTTTAGTGACGCGCAGGTGAGGTCAGACAAATTCATGCTCCCGACCCCGGACGACCAGCACCGGGCAGGGAGCCTGCCGCACGACGTGTTCGGTGACGCTCCCCAGAAACACGTGTTTCAACCCGGTGCGCCCATGCGTGGACATGGTGATCACGTCCGCCGGCAACTCTTTGGCCGCCTCGATAATTTCAAAGGCTGGCTGGCCGTTGCGGACCGATGTCTCGGTTGAGACCTGGCGGTGTATTACATTGGTCACCAGGTCGGCCAATTGTTTGCCGCCGCTGTCACGCAGTTCGGCTTCAATGGCCCCGTAGTCGGGTTGGAAAGCCCCGTAGTTAAAGCCGCCACCGTCCCCCACGGCGTAGTAGCCCGGGGGCGCAACCACATAGAGCAAAGTAAGCGCTGCCTGGTGTTCCTTGGCGAAAGGGATCGCATACTGCAGTGCCTTCTTCGAGCAGTCGGAGAAATTTACGCGCACAAGAATCTTTTTCAGCCGGAATTGCGACTCCACCGGACCAGCGCTGTTGGCCGCAAACAGCGGTTCATCGCGCTGATTGAGTTCCACGATTACTTCTCCGGGACGTTTCGCCGATTTTGCTTTCATAACAGGTCCTTGCTCAGACTACGGTTGCATCGGCCACCACAAACTCGTGTTCGTTCTCTCGCACTACCAGCACCGGGCACGGCGCGTGTCGCACCACCCGCTCAGTGGTGCTGCCCAGCAGCGCGTGTTTCAGCCCGGTGTAACCGTGAGTGTTTCATTTTTTCTCTCACCTATTCAAAGTCCAGTCCCAACTGATTAGCCAGACTGGCAAGGTCCGCGCCTGAAGCTGGAAGGCAGGGCAGGATTCGGGCGCACCGCTCACGCACCCACCGGCTGGTCTCAGTTCTGGGCTTTAGGCCACCGGTCAGTCCAAGCAATCGCCGCCATTGGTGTTGTTGCTGCTGATTGTAAGTGTCCAACAGCGCCAGGGGCGCCTTTTCGCGCAGAATTTTTTGGAGCGTCCCAGCCAGGGCCTCAGCTTCGCAGAAACCGACGTTCATGCTTTGCACACCCACCGGGCCGGTTTGATGGGCGGCATCGCCCGTTAGCCAGCAACGATTCTGGCCGAACTTCTTTGCCAGCCGATGCTCGAACGCAACCTGCGTGCACCAGGCGATCTCCTTGACGTTGCCCGAAAACCATGGCGCGCGACGCCGGCTGACAGACTGCACCCAGCGCCGGATGTCTTCATCGGTGCTATCCCCGGAGAAACGGACGGCCATTCGCTCCTTGTCGGGGAATTCACTGGACAACTCGGAATGGAGCAACTGAAAGGTCCAGCGATATCTATTGCCGGGCAATGGCCAGAGGACGTTGGTGGTCGTCTCGTCCAACACCACTCGCAACTCATCTTGAGGTTCCTCATCGGACATGAACTCGATTGCCGCGAAGACTTCCGGGCCCGCGACCCGCTCGTATTCGAGCCCAAGCCGCTGGCGCACCAAAGAATTGTGCCCGTCGGCGCCGACGAGGAATTGCGCGCGGGTCGGTGAGCGCTTGATGACCACCGTTTCCCAGTGCGGCACGATGTAACCGATGGCGGTCCCGCCCAATCTCTCCACCGTGGCAACTACTGAATCCTGGTCGCTTTCAACGCTATCGAACCGATGGTTCCAGTTGACCGCTAAACCGGTCTTCTGGCGCAGCGTTTGTTCGAACACATTCTCCAGGGCGCTCTGCGGGAGAACCAGCAGGAAGGGAAAATCCCCACCCGGATCGGACAGCTTGAGTTCAGCCCGTCGCGCCGCGCCGTCGTAAAAGGCAACCGTCGGGACGCGCCGCCCGCGCGCGAGGACGGCTTCAGCCAGACCGAGCCGCTCCAGCAGTTTGAGCGTGCGCGGGTACAGGGCACAGGCATAGCTGCGCGTGGCGCGGTGCTCCTCACGATCGATGATCCTCGCCTTAATACCGGCCTCGGCCAGCAGCAGGGCGGTCAACAATCCGACTGGGCCTGCTCCGACGACCAACACTTCAGTTTTTTCTTCTCTCATGTCCGTAGCAATGATGAAGATTCGGGTGTGGTTTCTCTAAATCAAAAGACTTCCGCGCAAAGGCCCGTGACTTCACGCACTCGCTGGGCAATCCGTGACAAGCTTTTCAGTGGCAGGTGGCCGCAGCGAGGCTGGTGCGATGGCCGGTGCGCGGAGTAAACCTGCACCAGTGCGATCCGCGCCCCGCTGTTCTTTAGCTCCAGCAGGTGCTGCGCGTAATCCTCTATCTCTTCCGGCGGAGGCTCCTGGCCATCGAGTAACGGGAACAAACTCTGGATGACGATGGGCCGCTCGCGCCCAATGAGCAGGATGTTCGCGATGACTTTTCGCAGGCTCACGTTCGTTCGGTTGACGCGGTTCATGAAATTCGGCGTGCCGGCGTCGAGCTTGGCCCAGATCTCGTCTCGCGACGTGAGCAATTTTAACCCCTCCCGGACTTCGGGCAGGTCCAAGCCCGAGGTGTTCGTGATCAATACCAATTTGAAGAACGGAAACTTGCTTTGCGAGCGGACGTACACCACTTCACGCACGATTTCGGCAAACTGCGGGCTCAGGGTCGGTTCGCCGTCGCCACTCAATGCCACTTCCTTGAGCGCCAGCAACTCCTGGGGCACTGTGCGAAAGTAAGGCAACTCGCGCAATCGGCCTTGGCAAGCCAAACTGAGCAGTTCCCCCAGCTCGGCGGCCAGGACATCCAAATCCACCTTGGCGTCGGCTCCAGGCGCCTCACGATTGACCTCGCAATAGGCGCAATCGAAGTTGCAGGACTTGTCCGGGTTCATGTTAATCCCGATCGATAGTCCGTGCGCGCGCTGCGAGATCACCGCATAGACAAAGCGCTTGCCCAAAAAACCGCGCGGACGCCCGAAGGCGCTCTGACTTTCTTTCCTTCGGGCGCCCGAAAGTTGTGCGGCCGGCTGATCGGGGTGACTTAGGAGGGAATCCTCCGGTTGAACTGTGGCAAATATCTTTTCCATTTGTAGATCAAAGTAGGAGCGCGGCCAAATCCTCGCTCCACTGGGCTTGCTAAAGCCTTTGCATAATTTGTTGTGCGGGTGTAGAAGTCGTCGGGCAAAAAAGAACCGGTTTTTGGCAAAATCGGCAAAGCGGCCAAACTCGGGCCAAGACAGGCTGGCGCCGAGATTATGAAAATTGCACGGACGCCTTCGAGGATCCTTCTCATCGAGCTCCTGGCATTCGTGGTCCAAAACTGAAAGGAAACATTATGGTCCGTTATCTCACCCTCCTCCGATTCACTGAGCAAGGCGTAAAGAACCTCAACAAGTCCACAGGTCGCGCGGCGGCCTTCCGCGAAGCCTCCGCGAAAGCCGGAGTAAATGTGGAAGCCCAATACTGGACCGCCGGCGCCTACGACGGCGTGTTCGTTTTGAGCGCGGCTGATGAAACCAAGGCGCTGCAGTGCCTCGCAGCACTGGCTGCCGCAGGCAACGTTCGCACAGAGACGCTGCGTGCCCTGGACGCGAAAGAGTTCGAGGCCATTGTCGGGAAGTAAACTGCGCGGCGAGCCCATCGCCGCGCCGCCAATTGAAGCGTGGAACCAGGCTGCTGCCACCCTCATGTGGAGCAATGCCCTCGCTCTGGGCCCGTGCCAACCCGCCGTGCCGCCCGCAGGTCGTCGTCCGCCGGGCAAACGCTGCCCATGTCGGTCCTGAGCCTGGCGACAGAGACGGCAAGAAGTCACACAGGACCGGTTGGCAATTGTACGCCTGATTTGATTGCAAACGAGATTCAATCTCAATTACCATGGTCCAATATTCGATGACATTCGAGCTGCCCAGGAATGGCCGAAGGATAGCAAACCTCCGCCGCAATGCGCAGACGCAGCGGGTTAAAGAGCCGCACATTTGGCAACGCATCGGTGGCGATTGGCGGCGGCTTTACGGGGGTTTGCACGATGTAGGTATCAACCTCGAGTGGCACGATCTTCGACCCCCCGCCCCCTTCGAATGGTCGCGCAGCTTTCAGCCCGAGAGCTTGGAGCTTTGCTTGAACCTGGCTGGCTACGGCAGCGTTGCCTGCGCCGAAAGCGTCGTGAAGTTCGAACCCCTGACGGCGGGGTTATTCGTTCCGGGAAAGAACGCTTTGCGGGCCTGGCGTGATGCCGGCCAGCAACATCGTTTCATCACACTCCAGTTTTCCGCCCGCTACTTGCGCCAGCATCTGGCAGATTGCGATGGGGCGCTGCATCCGCTGGTCGAAGCGTTCATGCGGCATGGCGCAGGTCCAGCCGGCCTTGGAGAAATCCACCGCCTCACCATGGAGCAGGAACGGCTCATTTCTCAGTTGCTGCATCCTCCGGTGTTTCAAGCCGCGCGCGCGCTGTGGTACCAAAGCAAGGTGCTGCAACTGATCGTGGACTTTTTCTTCGAGCGGCGAGGCGCTGACGAACTGTTCTGCGATCGGCAAAAGCGGCTGGCGCGCGAGCGCGTGGACCGGGTCGTCGCCATTCTACGCGCGCGTTTGGCAGAGCCGCCCAGCCTCAAGGAAATCGGGCGCGAAGCTGGCTGCAGCCCGTTTTATCTGAGCCGGACCTTTTCCCGAGAGACGGGCATGACCATTCCACAGTATCTCCGAAAAATTCGCATGGAGCGGGCAGCCCAACTCCTTGAGAGCGGCAACTACAATGTGACTGAGGCCGGGCTGGCAGTAGGTTACTCCAGCCTCAGCCATTTCAGCCTGGCCTTCTGCCAGACCATGGGCTGCTGTCCGGGGCTCTATCCGATGAGGCCACTTGCGCCAGCAAAGACTCCGGATGGGTGATTTCGCCGTTTGGAAGAATATCCGTTTCATCCAAATCGCGCGGTTTCGTACCGGCTCCGGCCCGAGAAGAATCCGCCTGCCATACGCCGACTCTTTCACGAGGTCGGAGAAAGCAACCATGCGGCTGCAGACAATTCACCGCTAAAAAATAGCAACCGACCGGAAGCGTAATCTTTGTGGCTGGATACTTTCCCCTTGCATGAACGACCGAAGCCAAATGCTTCGCCTGCACGTAGGGACGACGAGTCGGTCTGGTACCTTCTCGAACGACTGAATCTGTTAACCACGACGATGAAAAGGTGCAGTAACATCTTGATGGGATTGTTGGCCGGCGGCCTGTGCCTGGCCCACGCGCACGCGGACGAACGCCGGTTCACTTACAGTTATGAGCCGGAGACTATGCCTCAAGGCGGCTTGGAGCTTGAACAATGGGTCACGCTGCGCACCCAACGCACCCAGGGCAGCCAGGTAAAGCAGGGCAACTACAACCTTGTGGAGCTGCGCGAGGAGTTGGAGTACGGCCTGACTGACAACTACAGTGTGTCGCTCTACCTCAATACCGCAGCAGAAAGCTTCCGCGATTTCAACCAGGACCCGCCGTCGGACAGGTCGAAGTTTGACTTCGAGGGTGTGTCCATCGAGAATCGCTACATGGTTCTCAATCCTGCCGACCACGCCGTGGGATTGACTCTCTATCTGGAGCCTCGGTATTCCGGCCAGGAAGCAGAGGTGGAGCAAAGGATAATTCTGGGCCAGCGGCAGGGCGATTGGAAATGGGCGTTGAACCTCACGCACGCCACCGAATGGTCGGACAATCTGCACACCGCCGAGGGGGAGGTCGAAGCCAGCTTCGGCATCGCGCGTGACTTGGGCAAGCACTGGTCTGTGGGCCTGGAATTGCGCGACCACAACGAACTGCCGGATTATCGTACCTGGGAAAACACGGCGCTGTTCCTCGGCCCGGTGGTCAGTTACCGGCAGGAGAAATGGTGGGCAGCATTGACGGTGATGCCCCAAATCTTCGGCGCAAACTTCAACGGCGATCCCGATGGCAACGGAAACCTCGATCTCGAAGGCCACGAGCGGGTGAACGTGCGCCTCCTCTTGGGGATTAGTTTCTAGTGCGCGCCTGTTTCTTCGCGTTTCTCGTTGCGTTCAGCGCTGCCGCCATGCTGGCCGGCTGCCAGAGTGCCTCGCCTGGCCGTCGAGTTGCCAGCGGCTCCGTTCCAATTTTGGGTGCGGCTTTAGTCAGCGCTGCCGGCCTTTCTGCCCAGGAAGCCAGTGATGCCGCCAGGCTCTACACCGCCAAGTGCGCCCGCTGCCACAAGTTCTACGATCCGGCTGGCTACAGCGAGGGCGAGTGGCGTACCTGGATGGCTAGGATGAGTCGCAAGGCCAGGCTTAAGCCAGAGCAACAAGAGCTTCTGTCACGGTACCTCAACGGTTTTCGCGCCAAGAGAAATGCGCAGGAGTGAGGCGCCCACGCCCCTGACCTCACGTTACGCAAGTAGTACAGGTGCATAGTTGCGCGGAAGGTGTCATCAGTGGAAAGGTGACAAGCGCCCAATCACTCGGACAGCAATTCGGCTTCAGCGCCCTTGCCGGCCCCGGGCGCCCCGAGCAAGACCAGCGGACGCGGTTGCGGTTTCCTTATCCGTCGCGCGTTGCGAGAGGCCTGGCCGGCTTTGAGCCATGCAGGTCGGCGCGGCTCTTGTTGCCTTAGGCCGTCGTGAGAGCCTGTTCTCAAATTGCAACAGCCCAGCCAACGCGCCCCAGATCAAACTCCGCAATTCCCAAAGCTCACGCCGCCATGCCTTCAGAAAGCCTCGACCAAAATGCTCTGCGCGAGGTGCGCGCTTAGCGCCAGGCGTGCATTGCAGACCAGGCAGACGATGTTGCTGTGGCCGGTCAGCAATTTCACGATCCGGTCTTCGCAGAAACCAAGTTCGCGCAGGCGGTCGGCGACTTCAGGCGTTGCACAAAGCTGTTTGATGCGAACGGCCATGCCGGCCCTTACGCGGTTGAGGGGCAGAGCGGCCGCGGGCAGGTCGGTTCCGCCTCGGCAAACTTAGGAGTATCTTCATTCTTCATGCTGGGGAAAACCTAAGCTCCCCTCGCGGAGCTCACCACACGCCTTTTGTCATTCACCTGCCATTTCTTGGTGTGTGTGAAGGGCGCGCTTTGCACAAGAGGCGAATGTATTGCCGCATAGTAACAACCGAGGCGAGCCGGAACAGCTCCCCTAGGAAAAGAACTCGCGTCCCCGCCAGATCTGGAACCAGCCAGTGTCCGAATTCATCTCGACGAAGACGAACTCTTTGGCAGTGTTGTCGCCGCCAATATCGGCGTCGCGCCAGTAATCCCAATATTCGACTTTGACGGGGACAGTCTTGCTTGGGGTGGCTTTGCCGTCGGCGGCAGTTTCGGAGACCGCCAGCACGGCTGCTTCATACGGTTGACGGAGATCGTTGACGCGCGAGAAGGCCTGTTTAACGCCGAACTTATCGTCGGTGACTTCAAAAATCCCCGTGGCGTCCTTGAGGAGACCCAGAAAATCCTCAGCAAAGGCGAACTCATCGTAGAGCCGCAGCAGCAGCGAGTCCTGGCCTCCGGCGAGGTTAGGCACCACGCGCAGTCGGGCCGAGAGGGCAGCTTCGGCGTCGAACGATTTGGTATTCACGCCGCGCAAGACATAATCGGTGAAGCGGAACTCCTGGCCGCCGATGCGGCGGCTGTATTCGCGAATCTCCTGCACGGTGAAGTCGTAATCGGCAAATTCCGGCCCGTTGGAGCAGCCGACGGCCAGGGGCGAACCGACGCGCAGGTCAAGCGGATTGCTGAAGGCGATGCCGGCGGCATTGCTGTTGCCGTGAAACCGCTCCTGAAACATTTCCCAGAGCGTTTTGCCGTTTTTTTCAGGCGTCATATCGTGGTCGGCGTCGGCCCGGTTGTCGACATTCGTCCTTCTCGATGACGATGACGAGGACGAGGGAGGCGTCGCTTTCAGCCTCCCACAACGGCCGCCACCACGCGCCCGACGACATAGCACAGGCCAAGGAGGAAGCTGCCGATGACGACGGCCAGAGCCATGTTGCCTTTATTGAGCAGATCATCGAAGTCCAGCTTCGGCGTTAATTTGTCAAAGGCGATGTAGCCCAGGATGATGAGCAGGATCGCCACGATGCCGAAGGCGAATGTCGCTGTGATGTCCGGCAGGATGTAGTCAGGAAGAGTGAATTGCATGAGGTCGGTTTGTCGGTTTGACTTAGGTTGAGGTTTGCCAGCGTTTGAACCAAATCAGCCAGATAAAAAGTCCGCAGACAGCCATTGCGGTTGGAATTCCCAACAGCCAGAAAGCAACGACTCCCAAGGTTGTGGGCCGGTTATGGTAGGTCTGCGCCACATAGCGATCCGAATACATCAAATCGCGGTCCAGGCCAGGTGGCACGTAATTGGGGTCGCGCGGGACCTGCTGCGCTTCCAGTTGGGCGACGCGCGCCTCCAATTGCTGGTCATGCGCCAGGAGGGCGTCGTAGCGGGCCGGGTCCATATCGTAACGATGATGATAGGCCCACCAGGCTTGGTCATCGAGCGAGCGGTCCAGCAGCCACCACCAGAACAAACTGTTGTAGGGGTCGTGATAGAAGGCTACCTGGCGGGACCAGTAGGGATTGAAGACGTTGTAAATTCGCACAGGCCGGCTCGAAATGGTAAACGAGTCCGGCACATAGCGAGTCTGGCGGTAGGCCCCGCCGCCAGAGGCAGGGAGCGGCTGTGGACTGGCACTGTAGGAGGGAGCGCCTGGTGGGCCTGAGCGGGGGGCATCACCGGGCGCGTTGGGTGTCGGGACCTGGACCTGCTTGAAGCGTGTGAAGTCCGACTTGCTGGCCTGTTCTTTGCTGGCGCGGGCAGCGGCTGTGTCGAAGTTGAGAGCGTTGGGGCTGCGGTCGGGCCCGGGTTTGCTGGCCGGCTCTCTGGGCCGGGCGGCATTGGGCTTGCCATTGCCGGACGAGAAGTTGTGGGCGGCGCCGGAGGAGTAACTCTTGACGGAACTGTAACTGCGCCGGTTATTGTCACTCCAATTTGAGCCTGAACTGTAGCTTTTGCCGCCGCTCGAATGGAAGCTTTTGCTGCCTCCCGAGCTTGAACTATGGGACGAGGAAGAGGAATAGCTTCTGCCACCGCCGCTGCTGTAGCTCTTGGCGTGGCTGCGGCAAGGACAGCAGGTGGCCAGCAGCGCGGACAGTAGAAGGCAAATCAGCATTCGGGTTGGGCGTTTCATCACATGGTCCAGTCGAATGATGCCAGCGATTGAAAAAAAGCCCATTATTTTCTCTGACCGGATTTGGAACGCATCCCAGCTTTGTCGAGCAGGCCGCAAGCGCGAATCCGGGCGTTTTGTGAACTGCTGTGTTCGGAACAAGGTTTGGCCGAAAGTATTGTCACCCCACGCGATCACCGTGCCGTTGATCTTATTGACAGACCCCCATTCCGGTTGCGCTCACCGGTTCGTCTGGCTTGCGGGAAGCGATAGTTTCGGCGCCAGATACTCGATTGCCGCTTTGTACTCGCCGCGCTGCCGATGATTTGGGCTCAGCCGCAGCAGTTCCTGCAAGTGGACGTAGGCATTGGTCAGGTCTTTCAACTGTGTGTATTCCAAATACGCCAACTGTTCGAGCAGATCGACTGAGTCGGGAAACTTCTGAAAGCCATCGCGCAAAACTTCCGTTGCCTTGTCGAATTGCTGCAGTTCGCGCAACGAACTGCTAACGAGGACATACCGGTTGATTTGCTGCGGTCGTGGCAAGTCCAGTTTGCGATCGAGCAACTCCAGCGCTTTCTCAGGCTGCCCGACCTGGTGATAAGCGTTACCCAGATGATACAAAGCCAGAGAATCGTCCGGCTCCAGCGCGCACGCTTTTTTCAACGATAGAATGGCCTCGTCCGATTTCCCTTGCGCCAGCAGGATCGTCCCGCGTGCGACATGCGACCGTGAGCGATTCGGCTCTAACTCAAGGAGGCCCGCCGAAAAACGGTCAGCCTCGTCGAGGCGCTTTTCGGCCATTAGCGCCAGGATCAGATTGTAATAGACTTTTGGCTGCTCGCGATTGACGGCCAGACAGCGTTTGTAGGTATCAACGGCTTCCCCATTGCGACCGAGTTGCTGCTGGACGAAGCCGAAGTTGCGAATCGCCTCCAATCCGCACGAGTCGGAATGGACAGCCTGTTCCAGGTGTTGAGCGGCCGCTGCGAAATCGCCGCGAGCCATGTAAAGCACGCCCAGGTTGTTTTGAAGGGGCCAGTTTCCTTTGGTCCACTTGAGCGAGTACTCGTAAAGCGACTCGTTGGTTCGCCAATAATTGGTTTGTCGCCGCGTCAACGCCGTGAGCGCGCAAAGCAAGATAGCGGTGGCCCCGGCGACGAGGCGCGGCTTTAGGACACCGCTGGCCAGCAAATCTCCCAATCCTTTTCCGAGAGCGAGGTAAACGCCCAGAAACGGAATGTAAGTGTAGCGATAGGCAAGACCCTGGCTGCCGACTTGAACCAGGCCAATCACAGGCACCAGCGTCCCGAGATACCAGAACCAGCCGGTCGCCAGATAAGGCCGGCGGCCGAACTGCGCGACGATCACCGCCGTGATGAACGCCAGCACGAGCAGCGCCGCCACCACTTCGGGCGAGTTAAGAGCATACCGATGGTGCGGTTCGAAAACGGGAAAGCCCGCAGGGACCACCAATTTTCGCAAATAAACTGCGTACGAAACCAACGCGTTAGCCACGCGCTCACGAATCGAAAAGTGAGCCAGCGTATCGACGGCGCCGCCACCGCGCTGTGCAAGAAAAGTGACGAAGCTTGCCGCCGCCGCAAGCAACAGCAGGGGGATTTTTTCCAGAAGGAGCGGCGGCCACGATGCTCCCTTGCTCGCGCCGCCGGGAGAGACCAGCTTGAACCGGCGCAGCGGCCACAAGTCCAGCAGCAGCAACACAAAGGGGAGCGTCACGAGCATCGGTTTGCCCAGCAGACCGAGCGCGAACAAACCGAGCACAGCCACATAGCGCCGCACACTGGGCGCGGCGCCGTAGCGCAGGTAAGCGTGGCAGGTTAGCAGCCAAAACAGGGTGCTGAGCACGTCTCTGCGCTCGGCCACCCAGGCGACCGATTCAACGTGAATCGGATGCAGGCCAAACAAACCCGAAGCCAAGAGCGCGGCCAGCGGCTGACCGGTCGCGCGGCGGACAAAAAAGAAAAACAGGAGCACGTTGGCCGCGTGAAAAATCAGGTTGAACAAGTGATGGCCCCAGGGGGCTAAACCAAAAAGCTGCGAATCGGTCATGTGCGAAATCCACGCCAGGGGCACCCAGTTGCTGCGATACGGTTCCGCAAAGGCCCAGCGAATATTCGCCCACTTCAGCCCCGTGTGAACGTGGGGGTTCTCGGTCACGAAAAAGTTGTCATCGAAATTGAGGAACCCGCAGCGCAGCACCGGCGAGTAGGCGATGCCGACGAGAAGCAACAACAACGCGGCGAACAAGAGTGTTTGGACTGGCCGGCGCGTCGCGGGCTTAGGTTGAGGGGTTGGAGCGGCGGTGGGACGCCGGCCACCTGGGGCGCTTGCCTTCATTTTTTGCCCATCACAACAAGCAGTTCCTCGTTTAGCTTTGGCGAGCGTCTTGCGCGAATGGGACCACCGCAAGAAAAATCGCCCAGGCCAAGTAATGCGTCAGAAGGTGTTCTTGGTTTAACTAGCTTTAACTGACTTTAACTGGCTTTAACTGGGGGGAGATGGGAGGGCATGGGGCCTCTTGGGGTGTTGGAGCCGTAAACCCGTAAGGAGGTGCATAAACATGGGTCCTTTTTGAGTTCCAACCCGTAAGGTAACCCGTAAGGTAACCCGTAAGGAGGCGTAAGAGCCAGGGCTCATTTTCGCACAGACAGTTACTTTCTTTGAAAGAGCAACAAGTAGAATTTGGAAGCTGGAGAATAACCGGCAGCTTCCTCGTCCCAACGGCAGATGATGCGGTCGTCGAAATGGTCGGCGACGCCGACCCGCCGATAGTTTCCATTGAGGTATTTGTTCAACCATTCGGCGACGGTCTTGTCTTTGAGGGACTGAGGGACATACCAGGACATTGGGTTGTGCAGGAAGATGACAAATTCGGGCCTGGCCGCTTCGATCTCGCGAAACATCTCCTGCTGCATTTCAGCCGCGTGCGCTTGGGGGATGGTCAAATCGTACATGTAAATGTAACCGGTGGCGGAGTGGCGGTGGGAATAGAAGTAAATCTCGGGTTCTGAACCGAGCACCGCGACCCGGCTGTCCGGAAAGGAATGTGCGCGGATGTAACCGGCGACGGCCGGCGCTTCCACGAAAGGGTTGCCAGCATAGGTCCGGTGGCAAATGTCAACCGGTGATTCCTGGAAGAAATAGAACCGATGCTTTGCCAGTATAAGGGCGCAACCAAGCAGGAAGACGGCAGTGGGCAGAGCAGCGCCCAGTTGCCCAAGGCGCGTCGCACGGAGCCACTGTCGCGCAACCGCGCAACCTGCTCCGACGAGCAGACCCACCGCTGGAAGCAGGAGGACGAAATAATGCCAGGTGAAGTAAAAGCCGGGACAGACGGCGAGGAATGAAAATAGAAGGAAGCCCGCGACAAACCCTTTGGTCCAACGCGGCACGGCGCGCTCGAGGCACAGAACCAGCAGCCCGACGAGCGCAAGGCCCCAAAAAACAACGTCCGGGCCGTTCCACCGCCTAAAATAAGCGAACAGCCATTGGAAGGAAAATGGCAATGAGTGGCCGCTGGCGTAAAGAACGGTCCACCGCCAGAATTTCTCGAATACGCCGGCCTTCCAGAGCAGGAGGCAGGTCAGCGCCACAGGCGTGAAGGCGCCCAAAGAGAACACGGCGACAGGCTGCAGGGGAAACCAACCCGAACCTGTTTGGCGGCTTGCGCCGATGAACCGAGGCAGTGGCGCGCGGACCTGGAGGCCGGCGGGTCCAGCGGCGACACTCGCGGGCTGAGCTGCGGGCCCGCTTTCCGAAGGAGGCGCATGCGCAGGCAAACGGCTCTCCTGCGGCCGCTGTGGGCATAGCAACACCATCAATGCGAATGCACCGAAGAAAACGCCAGGCTGCTTCATCAGCAAAGCGATGCCAAACAACAAACCGCTGGTGAAGAAGGCTGGCAACCGCCCGGAAGCGAGCGCGCGCAGGAAGAGAACGAAACCGCCCAGGGCAGCGACGATGACGAAATGTGTCGCATGGGCGGCGAACCCCAAAACCGGCGGGCTGATGGACATCAGGGCGTAAGTGGCGCTGGTAATCGCCGCTGCGTATGGGTCGAAGAGCCGCCGGGCGAGGAAAAAGAGCAGCAGGACCGCTCCCAGATTGACGACCAGCAAGCCGAGATGAATTCCGGTTGTGGTTTGTCCGAAAACTGCCATCAACAAAGCATAGGCGGCGTAGGTGCCGGGGAATTTGACGTTGTAAGCCAACTGATAGGGCGGGAAGCCTTCGAGGATAAGTTGGCCGGCATAGGCGTACTCGCCTTCGTCACGTTCCAGGGGAACCGGCAGGAGCCGAACCCGAACGACAATCACAAACAGCACCGTCAGAGCCAGGCAGACCCACGGCCAGGGAGGGGGCCGTCGGGGTTTGGGCGCGGGCCGAGCAGTGTTCTCAATTTGCCCCATTGGGCCGGTAGTTAAGGTGACTGGTTTGGAAATGTATAGCGCGAACTACGGCACCACGGGACTACGAGGCGCGGGAGGCGGGGCGCGCGGGGCGCAAGGCGTAGTTACGGATCGGGATTCGAGTCAGCGCCGACTGACGTCGGCGGCTACGAAGTAAGGAAAACTTTTGCCACGTCGTGGCAAAAGTTTGCGCGGGGCGCGGGGTGCAAGGCGCCAGGGGCGGGGCGCCTTCGCGGGCCGCGGGTCATTCCAAGGGGGGGGACACATTCGACTGCGTCCGCATTCTCCCTCAGAAACACCAGTGTGGGAGGCTGTGGAAGGCATCCCTACCGACCGCTGGCGAATGACCAAAGCAGAAGGCGCAAGGGGCGAGGCGGGGGTTGGTACGTCAAGTGCTTTAGGGCGGTCGGCGGCGAAAACCGATGTACGGCGCCGGCCAGTGAACAATTTGCAGGCACAAAGAATATGAACGGTACAAAGAGCACAGACGGTGAGACAATCGGCGCGATCCCCGCGGCGCTGGTTGTTGTGGTCAATCACAGTCCGCGGACAGTTTTGAGACGGGCAGTCTCATTCCTGGCCGTTGCGTCACTCGCGGTCGTGAGTCTAATTCCGTTGAGCGCCCCTGCAGCGCCCGCGGGCCGCGTGCCGGAGCGGATTCTCGTTCAGCCGAAGGAGGCTGCGCCTGAGGCTGCGTTGCAGGCGGTGTTCGCAGGCCATGGGGCACGTGAGGCGGGGGCCATTCATCAGATCAACGTGCGTATCCTGCATGTGCCCGAAGCGCGGTTGGGTCGGGTGCTGGAGTCCTTAAAACATAACCCGCTGATCGAATTTGCGGAGCCGGACTATCTATTTGCACAGGCTGCGGTACCTAACGATACCTACTATTCGTTGGAATGGCACCTGCCAAAAATCGCGGCGCCGGCGGCGTGGGACACCACGGTGGGCAGCAGCAATGTTGTCATCGCCGTGCTTGACAGTGGCGTGGACGGCACCCATCCGGATCTGGCAGCGCAGTTGGTGGCCGGCTGGAACTTTTACGATAATAACGCCGACACCTCAGACGTCAACGGACACGGCACTGGTGTGGCCGGCACCGCCGCCGCCTTGAGTAATAACGGACAGGGCGTTGCGTCGTTGGCATGGGTCTGCAAACTAATGCCCATTCGTGTCAGCGATGCCAGCGGGTACGCGTCTGCCTCAGCGATAGCCAGCGGCCTGACCTGGGCAGCGGACCACGGCGCGCGCGTGGCTAACCTCAGCTTCGACAATGTTTCCACGGTCTCCTCGCTGAGCACCGCCGCGCAGTATTTTCAATCGAAAGGTGGCGTGGTGGTGAGTGCCGCAGGGAATGACGGGCTTTTTGATGCCACCACCGACAATCCCTTATTCCTGAAGGTGAGCGCGACGGATAGCACGGACACCCTGGCCTCCTGGTCGAACACCGGGAACAACGTGGACGTTGCCGCTCCCGGAGTGACGATAGCGACCACCATGAGCGGAGGCGGTTACGGTTATGGCACCGGTACTTCATTCTCTTCGCCCATCGTGGCGGGCGTGGCTGCCCTGGTGCTATCGGTCAACCCGAATCTTACGCCGGGACAGGTTACGGCCATCATCGAAACCACGGCCGACGATCTGGGTCCGGTTGGCTGGGACCCCCAATATGGCTACGGGCGCGTCAACGCCAGCCGTGCCGTGCAGGCGGCGCTCAGCGCCGGCGCTACCGACACGACCCCGCCGACGGCTGCGATTCTGTCACCGGTCTCAGGCATGGTAGTTTCAAATCTTGTCACGATCAATGTCAGCGGCACCGACAACGTCGGCATCACGCGCATCGAATGTTATTTGAACGGAGCATGCGTCGGCACTAATTCGGTTGCGCCCGCCACGTTCACGTGGGACACCACCGGTTACACGAATGGTTCGTACAGCTTGCAGGCGCGCGCGTATGACGCGGCGGGTAACATGGGCGTGTCGGCGATGGACACGGTTACAGTGCAGAATGCGGCGCCCGACACGACCCCGCCAACAGTGCAAATTACCGCGCCCACCACGGGCAGCTCCGTTGTCGGCGCAGTGAGCGTCAACATAAACGGCTCAGACAACGTAGGAGTCACGAGGATTGAGTGGTACTTGGATGGCGCGTTAGTTGGTTCGAGCGCGACGGCGCCGGCGAGTTTTTCTTGGAACACCACTAATTCGGCCAACGGCTCACACACGTTGCAGGCCAAGGCCTACGATGCCGCCGGCAATTCGAGCGCGTCTGCAACCGTCACGGTGACGGTCCAGAATGCAGTAGCCGACACGACCCCGCCGACAGCGCAAGTTACGTCACCGACCAGCGGGACGACGGTGGCGTCGAAGACCACAAAGGTTTATGTGACGGCCAGCGACAAGGTGGGTGTGACCCGAGTTGATTTGTTGGTGGATGGGAAGAATTATGCGACCAGTTCGTCAGCCACGCCGGTGTTCAGTTGGACCACCAGCAAGCTCTCGCGCGGCTCGCATACGCTGCAAGCAATCGCTTACGATGCCGCCGGCAACTCGACTCGCTCGAGCGTGGTGACGGTTTACAAGTAGGAGATACCCCTCCCCACGAACCTTCCGGGCGCTGTACAGGAAACGGCCTCCTCTCCCCAGGCCTCCCTTTGGCAGAGGGAGCGGATTTTTCAGACACACTCTCAGGGCTTGAGCAGCGCGCGATAAAAGCGGCGATCGAAGGTGGCCGCGGCGGGATCAGCAAAGGTCGAGGCGCCGCTGGTGTTGGTCAGTATCCTTAGAGAGGTCCAGGCAACGAGATCGGTTGTGGCATCAATTTCGTAAGTTGCGCCGGGAAAACCAGTGAGGGTGAGTTGGAACGTTCCATCCGGAAGCAGCAGCGGCGCGCTCAGCCGAGTTGCCACGGTGACGATTCGCAGCGAGATTAACCCGGACGCGCCGTCATATCCATCAACCGCGATCTGGTAGGTTTGTCCCATTGCGGGCGTGAAGATGACGGCGCTGGTGAGAACGCCGTTGGTGGGATCGGCATCGTCATTACTCGCAACGCCAGTCAAGTTTGAAACCGCAGGACCGGTATAGACCGCCAGCAAAGTGTCGAAGCCGCTTCCGGCAGTGGTAATCATCACGGTGTCATTGGCCGGCGCGGTCCAACTCCACCACACCGAAGTATCGCCCATCTGATCGGCGTGCAATGGTTCGCCCGGTTCGCGGGTGGCTTCGACATTGGAACCATTGGTGGTTATCGAGGCGCCGCTCAGAGAGATGCGGTTCGTGAAATTGTTGTTGGGTGGCCGGAGGATCGGTTCGCTGATGAACACCAGGTTGAGCGTGATGCTGCCGGTGTCGGCGCCGGTGCCGTCATTGAAGCCGTCCACGGCGATTTGATAATTTGTGCCCTTGGTGGCCTCGAAGCGCACGCGGCTGGTCACAAAGACACCATGGTCGTCATTGCTGGCGACGAGGCTCAAAGCGGAAACTGACGAGCCGGTATAGATGCCTAACAGCGTATCCAGATCGCTTCCGTCGGTGTTGGTGCTCCCATCGGTGGTGATAGTCAGGTCGCCATTGGTCGGCGCGGTCCAGGACCACCACACCGACGCGCCGCCGACGTTGCCAGCATGGTTAGGCTCGCCGTTCTGTTTAGTCGCGCCGATGTTCGAGCCGGTGACGGAAAGGTTGGTGCCGGTCAACAGAATCCGGCTGTTGAACTGATCGTTGCCTGGCCGCTGTGCCCAAAGGGTCGGGACCGATATGACGAGCGAAGCTACCGCCAGAGTCATCATCATGCTTGTATGCCTTGGGGGAGAATTCGAAGAGGACAGGATCACGAACGACAATTATTCTCATTTGAACTTGCAAGTCCATACCATAGGCGATCGAGAGGCCAGGACTACGGGACTACAGGATTACGGGCCTACGGGCCTACGGGCCTACGGTGGTCATTTTTGTGGAGGCTGCGACTCTGGTCGGCACGGCCCGCACTGAAGGTGATAGGCTTTGGGCTACTGTGGGCGCCGGCGGCTGGACACTCGCTGCGGCCGGTTCCGATTCGAACACCTGCACCCTGATGATGGGGAACTTTGGATGATTCGACTTCACGGTCACTTCGACTTTTTGATCCGGCTGGATTTGGAACCCCGCGGGGAAGCTTGCCACCAAGGTGAACCGGCGGCCCGGCTCCGGCTCTTGAATGCGGATGGCCACGCCCGCAGCATCTGTTCGAGCGTCCGACAACACCAGGGCATTGGTCCCGCAGTTGTTGATGGTGACGGAAGCAGTAGCGCCGCGCGCCAGCGGGCCCCGTGGCAGGACAATCTGCTGCGGCGTCGTGGATACCGCCGGCTGCAGCATCAGGTAGGCAGCGGCGTTGATGACTGGGACTTGAGCCGAAGATGTCCTGAAGCTGATCGTTGCGAGAACGGAGGGGAAGGCAAAGGGCGGCACCGCCGTAATGTGCAGTTCGAACTCCTTGCCAGCCCGGACAGTCTTAAGCTCGACCCGGAACGCGGCATTGGTACACTGCAAGTCAGACAGCGTGATTGGTTCGTCCAGGTTGCTCAGGATGCGCACGACCTTGGTTTGATTGGTTTGGGTTTCGCCGGGCAAGTTGAAGAGCGTCATGGCCGGCGTCACCTCGATCGGCCGCCAGACCGTTCCAGTGAGTTCGAGCACGACGTTGGTCTGGCGGGGGTCATTACAGGTGACCGTGGCCGACTTGCTGACCATCCCGCTGAACCCCCCGGAGTTGAATTGCAGAGGAATTGCGCCGGTCTTGCCCGGCTGGATGCGCCGATCCCAGGCGCCTGCCGTGGTGCAACCGCAGCTGGGCGTGACGTCGGTTATTTCAAGAGTGGCCGAGCCGGTGTTGGTGAGGACAAAGAGATGCTTGACGACTTCGCCTGGTTTCACCTTGCCGAAATCGAAGACCGTCGAGCCAAATCCAATTCTCGGCTCTGATCTCTGTTCTGTGTTCTCGGCTCTCCGATCTGCGTCCGGCAATCTCGCCTGAGCCAGGCACGCGAAGGCGCTGGCAAGCAAGGCAGCGCCCAGGAAGGAGGCTTCGACAGCCGTTCTCATTCCTGAACTATGGCCACCACTTCCAAGGCCCGTTGAGCCAACAACCCTTTGGCCTGTTCCAGCGCCTGGACCGCGCCCGGTTCCGTTGTGGCCGCTAACAATTCATCAATCAAGCCGGTCTGTTGATTGATGCGCTCCGGCGTCAGCCCGTTGGGAGCCGGCGCGGTGTAAAAGCGTTGGTTGCCGAACAAGACATGGCCGGAGCGCATCTGGCGGACGGTTCCAGCCAGCATCGAAGCGTCCAGTACTGAACCCTGGTAATGGTATTGGTCTCCCGCGAGAAGAGGAGTTAGATATGGCCACTGGTTGGGAGAAATCTTATTCGAGCGCGCCATCTCAAGCAGAGCGGCATTGGCTTCTGGATATTGGCCGGACAATTCCGCCAGCATCTCCAGCGCGTTGAGGCTCGGACCAGTCATGCTCTGGGCCATTTCGATGAGCGAAGAAATACCGGCGCCGTCCGGAAGCTGGGCCAGGGCGACAGCGGCGTAATAATTCCATTGGCCGGCGGCATTTTTCAAGTCCGCCGCTACGCTGGCATCGCCAAAATTTTGGAGCACCTCGAACAGCGGGGCCACGTCGCGGTCCGGGAGCCTCCCCTCGGCAGCCATTGCCAGCGTTTGCCGCGCGGCGTCGAGCGCTTCCTGCCGGTGTTGCGCCGGGTCGAGTTTTTCCAGGTCCTGAGCCAGCAGCGCGACCTCGCGCGGGTCTGCCGTTGTCTGCAGCACGCCGGCCAGGGCCGCCACGGCTTCAGGTCCTCCGATTAGGGTCAGCGCATCAAAAAGCCCAACGCGCACCGAGGCGTAGCCGAACAACTCGAGGCCACCCTGTCCGAAATCGAACTCCGTGTTCCTGGCGAGGAACTCCGCAATTGCCGGGACAGCCTCCGGCCCGTGCTGAATAAGTTGTTGGAGGTTCTCCTTCCAGGCTGCCGCCTGTTCTTGTGTCAACACGCCCCCCTCCGGCTCAAGGTTAACCAGGCTGTTGACCAATTGCCGCGTCTCTGGCGTTGGCTGGAGGTGGACAGCGGGCGGCGGTGATTGCGTGTCCCGGGCCGTGGCCGTGCGACCGGCGAGAATCGGAGCATCTGCCGCCTTCTGCGGTGATCCTCGCGGCGCCGCAGTGGTTGACAGGTTTGCGGCCTGAGACACGATCGAGCGTGGCTGGATTGGCCCAATCTCAGGGCTCGTCTTCGGCGCGCGGGCGGGCCAAAAAGCAATGGCCAAAGCCACCAGACAGGCCAGCGCGAGGAAGCCGCCGGCGATACGCAAGGAAGCGTGTCGCGCCGGCTGTCGTTTACCTGTTTCGCGGTTCATTCAACCACTGCTCGAATGGCCCGGCGGGAATGACCCGCCGGGCCCGTGACTGGTTAGGATTCCTTTGATCGTTGCGCTTGTTACGGCAGAACAAAGTCTGCTTCAACGTATGCGTTCGACTTAATCGTGATAGTCTGGGTCTTGGGCGATCCACCCGGTGGTGTCACCGTGACGTACAGTGTGGTGGACTTGCCGGTCCATTTGTAGATGATCATGTACCAACCGTCGGTGTCAGTCACTGAGGTACCCAACACGTTGCCTTTGGAGTCCTTCAAAACCACGTTGGCCCCAGGCACCTCATAGGTCGTGATGCTATTCTTAACCAGCCCGCCGACGCCCGGGTTCTTCTTGAAGGCGTTGCAACTGGAAACGCTCCTGGTATCGCCCACCGACGAGAACGAATAGGTCTGGCCGTCCGGGATGAGAACATTGCTGGTCGTGCAGGAGATGGCGTCGTTGCCCGAGCCCCCGCCCTTAGTGAAGCCACTGTTGGCTTTGAGGCCGTAGTCCAGATGGATGGCCAGGAAGACAAAACCGGAAGCTGGAACAGGTATTTGCAATGTGATGGTCGTGGTACTGCCGATTGCCTGCGGAGTGTAGTTGGTGAGCGTCACCTGGGTCGAGCCGGCAAAGGTCTTGGTGCCAGGGACGAGACAGGTTTTGCCACCGCTGGTGGTGGAGAAAACGTGGTCATAAACTTCGATGGGGTTGGCGCCCTGCGTCACAAACGGATACGGCAGTGTGACGGTGACGGTCTGGATGGTGCCGGTCGGTGCTGTGAAGAACACGTTGTAATAGAACTGGCCGGGATTGCTGGCGTTGAGTTTGAAGCACCCGTTCGTGTCCTGCGTGAAGATTAGCCGGAACGAATTGGTGGATGAGCAAGGGCCAAGCAATGTGCAGCGCACGGTGTCGGTGATGAGGCTCGGCTGGCAGCACAACGTGATGTTCTGCGCTTGAGTCACGCAGTTGCCGCAGGCGTCGCATGCAACCCAGGTGCGGGTGATGACCAGCGGGCAGGAGCCATTGGTCACATCGGTGTGAGTGATCGTGGGCGTCCCGCAGTTATCGCTCGCGCCAGCCTTCCCGGTATTGGTAGGGCAAGTGCTGCCACCCGACTGAACGCAGAAGAAGTCCGGCGGGAAGTTGGTGAACGTTGGCGCCGTGTGATCGACGGTGGCGATAGTCTGGCTGCACTTATTAGTGTTGCCGCACTGGTCGGTGGCCAGCCAAGTGCGCGTGGCCACAAAGGTGGCCCCACCACAGGTCAGGTTGGTCACCGTGCTATTGGTCGTGATCGCGACCGTGCCGCAGGTGTCACTGGCCGTGGGCGTCCCGAAGACCAGCGTGCCCACCCCGCACTCATTGGTCTGGTTGGCCGGACAGAAGGTGAACGTGGGCTTGTTCGTGTCCACCGTCGCGATAGTTTGGCTGCAGGTATTGGTGTTGCCGCATTGATCGGTGGCCACCCAGGTCCGCGTGGCCACAAAGGTGCTCCCACCGCAGGTCAGATTGGTCACCGTGCACAAGATGGACACCGAGGCTGAGCCGCAAGTGTCACTGGCGACGGGCGTATCAAAGGTCAGGCTGCCCCCGCCGCATTGGTTGGTCCTATTGCCTGAGCAGGTGATGGAAGGCGCATTGGTATCGACGTTGGCGATGGTCTGGCTGCAGGTATTGGTGTTGCCGCACTGGTCAGTGGCCACCCAGGTGCGCGTGGCCACAAAGGCGTTGCCGCAAGACGAATTGGTTACCGTGCTCAGGATGGACACCGAGGCTGAGCCGCAAGTGTCGCTGGCAACGGGCGCATCAAAGGTCAGGCTGCCCCCGCCGCATTGGTTGGTCCTATTGCCTGAGCAGGTAATGGAAGGCGCATTGGTATCGACGTTGGCGATGGTCTGGCTGCAGGTATTGGTGTTGCCGCACTGGTCAGTGGCCACCCAGGTGCGCGTGGCCACAAAGGCGTTGCCGCAAGACGAATTGGTT
>WNGL01017874.1_pt1 | contig 24406 bp, 20 predicted proteins | sample 5400591 | NCBI WGS metagenome assembly WNGL01 (sample SAMN13153377, study PRJNA577476) | soil metagenome | isolation source: 80 cm soil or saprolite under Garry oak tree replicate 1 | place: USA:California | collected 2016-06-15 | reverse complement strand
CGGCGGCCGCCACCTCGCTGATCCTGCTGACCAGCCTGGGCGGCACCACCTACCCATGGCGGTCGACGCCCATCTACATCCTGGGCGCGGCCGGCGTACTGCTGATCGGCGTGTTCGTGCTGGTCGAGCGGCGGGCCGCCGAGCCGGTCCTGCCGCTTCACCTGTTCAAGCTGCGCATCTTCTCAGTGACCAGCCTGGTCGGCTTCATCGTCGGCTTCGCGATGTTCGGCGCCATCACCTACCTGCCCGCGTTCTTCCAGGTCGTCCGGGGCATCTCGCCGACCATCTCCGGGGTGTACCTGCTCCCGCTGATGGCCGGGCTGCTCGCGGTCTCGATCACGTCCGGGCAGATCATCTCGAAGACCGGCAAGTACCGGTTCTTCCCGATCGCCGGTTCCGCGATGATGACCCTCGGCATGTACCTGCTCTCGCTGATGGGCGTGGGCTCATCAACCCTCCAGGACGCGGCCTACATGCTCGTGCTCGGCATGGGTATCGGCGGTGTCATGCAGGTGCTGGTCATCATCGTGCAGAACGGCGTGCCGCACAGCGAACTGGGCGTCGCGACCTCCGGCGCCACGTTCTTCCGTTCGATCGGCGGGTCGTTCGGCACCGCGATCTTCGGCGCGATCTTCTCCAACGTGCTGGTCAGCAACCTGGCCAAGCACTTGCACGGGGTCACCCTGCCGCACGGCTTCAGCAGCGCGGACGCCACCCCCGCGCTGCTGTCCCACCTGCCCGCCGCGGTGCACCAGGGCTTCGTGGCCGGCTACGCCGAGTCGATCCAGACCGTGTTCCTGGTCGCGGTGCCGATCGCCGCGCTCGCCTTCCTGGCCACCTGGCTGATCCCGCAGGTGGAGCTCAAGCAGTGGCCCGAGGCCGGCGCAGCAGGGCCCGACGCGGACATGACCATGGCGGGCGCCGCCGTGGCGCAGGAGGCAGTGCCCGGTGAATCCCCGCAGGCCGCGCCTCAGCCGCAGGTGACCCACGAGGCGCTAGACCCTCAGGACCACAGCCGCACCGATCCCTGACCACGCTGTCTGGTGCGATCCGCCGAGCTCGCGCGCCTGCTCGGGCGCCGTTGACTCATTGCGACGGCCCGGCCGCCTCTCTACGCTGCTTTCATGGGACTCGTCGAGTCGCTCGGCTACACGCTTCCCGCGCCCAATGCCGCGCAGCGGGCGCTGTGGCACATTTCTTCCTCACGACCGGGCGCCTGGGTGTTCGCCAGGTCCATACACCATGTCGACAAGTTCGTGCTGCGGATGAGCCGGGGCCAGGCCACGCTGGCGGGTCTCACGGCCGGGATCCCGGTCCTGACGGTCACCACCACCGGAGCCCGCAGCGGCCAGCCGCGCACGACGCCGTTGCTCGGCGTGCCGTTCGGCGACGACATCGCGGTCATCGGCACCCATTTCGGGCAGCCGGGCACGCCGGGCTGGTATCACAACCTGCACGCCAAGCCGCGCGCCGAGGTCACCTACCAGAACAGGAGCGTCGCCGCCGCCGCCCGCGAGGCCGACGACGACGAGTGGCAGGCGATCTGGAGCCGGGCCCGGACGATCTACGGCGACTACGAGGCATACGCCCGGCGCATCAGCGACCGCAAGATCCACATCATTATCCTCAGCGGGTAAACCGCTGCCGGGACCCATCAGCTACCCAATGATCAGCAGCGATCACTGAAAGTTATCGCTGCTGATGCCTCGCCAATGTTTTGACGCATGTCTTCCTTTATGTTTCCGCGGAAACGCCGGCCAGGTCGTCGATCCAGCGTTCCAGGCGGCGGCCCTCCGCGCTGACCAGGCCGGGATCCCCGAGGGTGTTCGCCAGCAGGGCGATGCCCTCGTAGGTGGCGACCAGGGTCACCGCGAGCTCCCTGGCGTCGGGGCGGCCCATGGCCTCGAACTGCCGTTGCGCCCAGCCGATCAGCTGCTCCAGCACGGCCGCGGCCCGGGTGTGCAGATCATCGGTGCGCTTGTCCAGCTCGGAGGTGAGCGAGCCGATCGCCGCGGCGCTCCAGACATCACGCATGCCCGGCACTTGGGTTCGCGCCCGGCAGGGGGACGATGCACGACTATGCGGGTCTGGTGCCGGATCCGGCGAGGAGGCCTGGAAATGTCGGCGGGCTCCTCTAGCCTTTCCGCTGTGGAGCCTTCGGATACGGTCTCGCCGCCTGCGGCGGACGGTTCCCGGCATGCCCTGTTCCGCTACCTGACCGCTGAGGAGTCCGCCGACTACCTGGCGATCATGGATCTGTTCTCCGCCACCTTGCTCACCGATCTGTCCGCCGCCGAGGTAGCCACCCAGCTCGCTGAGCGCGGCCGCGCCGTGGACCGCGACGTCGTGGAGGCGCGCTGCCGGCAGCTCGTCGGCTGGGGCAATCTCGTGCCGTCTCTTCGCGACGCGAAGGTGAGCACGGTCGCCGAGTACATCCGGTCCCGCTCCCGCTACCAGGTGTCCAAGCTCGGGGGACGCCTGCACCGAGAGGCGGTCGCCATCCTGCACGCCAGTGACGGCGCGCGCGAGGTGGCGCGAGAGCTGCTCGGCCAGATCGTCCAGTCCCTCGACCGCATCCTGGCGATGCTGGACCGCCAGGAGATCGACGCCGATGCCCTGGCCGGCGAGGTCACCACGGTATTCGGCAACCAGCGCCTGTTCACCGACAGCGTCCGGGATTTCTACGCCTACCTGGCCGGCATCCTCAGTCGTTACGACCTCGGCGGCGAGGAGTACGCGCACTTCAAGGAATTGCTGCTGGTCTACATCGACCTGATCACCGCCGACGTCAACCGGCATGCCCCGGCGGTCGCCCACCGGATCGGCCTGGTCCTGACGCTGGTCGATCCGCTGCTCGAAGCACTGGCGCGGCTGCCCGGGCTCACCCTGCCGGACGGCACACCCGTCGAGCGAGCCCATGGACGGACACGCTCGGACTGGGAAGAGCTCGCTTACTGGTACGACGCCCACGGCGCTTCGGGCCCCGAGCAGCTTCGCGCGGCCGCCGGGCAGGCGCTCGGCCAGCTGATCACCAACGCCAAGCGGCTGCTCGACTCGTCGGGGACGGGCTTTTCCCGGCGGGCCGATTTCCTCCGGCTCGCCCGCTGGTTCGCCGCGGCTGACGACGAAGGCGCCCACCGGCTCTACGCGGCCACGTTCGGCGCTTATCCGTCTCGGCACCTGCTCTTCGGCCCGGACGAACCCGATCCGCGCGCGGGCCCGATGACGTCGTGGTGGAATTCCGATCCGGTGCACGTCCCCGTATCGCTGCGGGAACGCGGCGACCGCGCGATGCGCGGACGCACGTCCCGTGTTCCCGACCCGACCGCGGACCGGCTCCGCCTGACCGCCGAGGCGCGGCACGAGGCCGAGCAGCGCCAGGCCGCCGCGGCCGAGCTAGCGCTCACCGGCGCCCTGCACGGCGCCGCCATTTCACCCGCCGCCCGCAACCTGCTCCTCGACCTGGTGGCCGAGCTGCTGGCCCGGCATCGCGACGAAACCACCGACCACGACGTCGGCCTGCGCCTGCGCGCGGTCCCCGGGCTCGACACCGTTGTCACCAGCTCCGACGGAACGACGACCTTCGTCGGCCTGAGCCTGTCGGTGTCGGGTACCACGCAGTGGGCGCCCGGCGAGCGGGAGGCGGCGGTATGACGGCCCCGCGCGTCTCGACGGCCGGGCTCGATGCCGGCGAGCGGCGACTCGCGGCCCGGCACTTGCTGTCCGCGCCCATTCTCACCGCCGCCCGGCAGCCAGCCGAACTGGACCTGGTGCGCCGCCACGCCGCGGCCCTGAAATCCATGTTCGCCAGCCAGCTCGGGTACGCGCTGATCGTCGAGTCCAGCTTCGCCCGCCTGGTGAAGGCGCCGCTGCCGGCGTCCGCCCCGGTCCGCCCGGCGCGACGCGCGACCGACGACAGCCCCTTTACCGCCGCCACCTATGTCCATCTCGCGCTGGTCTGCGCCGCCCTGCTCGCGCCGGGCGTGGGCGAGCAGATTCTCATCTCGGCACTGGTCGACCAGATCCGGGCGGACGGGGCGGAGCAGTCGATCACGATTACCGACAGCCTCAGCGACCGGCGGCAGCTCGTGACGGCGCTGCGGCTGCTGGTGGCCTGGGGCGTGGTGAGCGAGACGGACGGCTCGCTCACCGCCTGGGGTGAGCGTCCCGAAGACGAGGCCCTGCTCAGCATCAACCGCTCGCTGCTGATCCACCTGCTGCCGAGCCCGCTGCACCACTTCGTGACGGCCGAGGACACCTGGGCGCAGCGCCACCCCGAGCCGCCTCGCCGTCGGCTGCGCCAGCGGCTGGTGGAGAACCCGGCGCTCTTCCGGGCGGAGCTTGGAGACGACGAGCTCGACGTGCTGTCCCGTGACCGGAATGAGCTGGCCCGGCACCTCGACGAGAACTTCGGCCTGGTGCTGGAAGTCCGGGCCGAAGGCGCGCTGGCCTACGATCCGTCCGGCGCGCTCACCGATCTCGACTTCCCCGGCAGCGGCAGCGCCAAGCAGGCGGCATTGCTGCTGCTCGACGAGCTGATCACGGCTCTGCAGCCGTCGGCTGAATCCGCGGTCCTGGTTGACGGCAGCCCGCTGCGCGGCGCGTTCGCCCCGTGGCCGCAGGTCGATGCGGTGCTGGGCGGCTTGGCCGCCCGCTACCGGAGCGTCTGGAAGGGCGCGTACGGCGAGTCCCTGGACGCGCTCCGCGGCGACGTCGTCGACCTGCTCGAGGCCCTGCGCCTGGGCCGCCGCCTAGACGGCGGGCTGGCGATCTTCCCCTTCGCGGCGCGCTACCAGCCACACGTGAAAACCGCTGTGAACGAGGAGACGCCCGGATGAGTCAGCAACGTGCTCCGCGCCGCTTCGACGAGCGCTGGCGGCTGTCCCGGGCCGGCATCGTCAACGTCTGGCACTACCTGGACAACGAGTTCGATCTCAGCGGCGGCCGGATGATCCTGCGGGGGACGAACGGGTCGGGGAAATCCCGCGCGCTGGAGATGCTGCTGCCGTTCCTGCTCGACGCCGACCGCCGCCGGATGGACGCCACCGGCGCGGCCCGGGTGAACCTCGACGAGCTGATGCGCACCGGCGCGCAGGGCCAGTCCAACCGCACCGGCTACCTCTGGCTCGAGCTGTGCCGGTCAGAGCTGGGCCGGCCAGACGGTTACCTCACCGTCGGGGCCCTGGTCCGGCACAGCCAGTCCGCCAGCAGCACCAAGGTCTGGTACTTCACCACTGCCCTACGGGTCGGCGACGGCCTGGAGCTCATGTCCGGCTCCCGCGAGCCGCTCTCCCGTGACGCGCTGACCGAGCTGGTCGGGGCCGAGCGCATCACCGACTCACCGGGCGCGCACCGGGACCGCATCCGCACCGAGGTGTTCGGGCTGGGCGGCGACGCCGGCCGCGACCGGTACGACGGCCTGCTGCAGCTGCTGCACACGCTGCGCGCGCCCGATGTCGGCAACCGCATCGACGAGGGCCGGCTGCCGCAGATCCTGCTGGAATCACTGCCGCCGCTGCATGAGGAGGCCCTCGCCCGGGCCGGCGAACAGCTCGACGGCCTCACCGAGACCCGCGCCGCACAGGAACGGCTCGAGAACTCGGCGCAGCAGGTAACCGCGTTCCTGTCCGTGTACCAGCGGTACGCCGCAGAAACGCTGCGGTCCGCGGCCCAGGACACGATGGCCGCCGCCGACGCGGTCACCGAGGCCGAAGGCACGGCCGAGCGCCGCGCGGCCGAACTGACCGGGTTGGAGGAGGAATCAAACCGGCTCACGGCGCAGGCCCAGCAGCTGGCCGAGGAGCTCGCCGAGATCGACGACGTGCTGACGGCGATCCAGTCCCGCGAGATCTTCAAGACCGCCGATGACCTCGTCCAGCGCGACCGGGCCGAAGCGGCGCTCGCCGCCGCGGCCGACCAGGCACTCGCCGGCGCCGAGCGGGAGCGCGCGAACCACGCCCGCGCTGTGGACGACGCCGACCGCGCCCTCGGGGAGCTCCGGCAGGCCGCCGGCGAAGCCGCCGCGGCCCTGTCCGCCGCCCGGGAATGCCTGGGTGACGCCGGCTTGCCCGCGGGTGGCCTGCCCGCCGAGGTGCGCACGATCGAACGGGTTCCGGCTTCCGCGCCGCTGCTGTTGCGCAGGAGCCGCCACCGCGATCCCGAGCCGGTCATCCGGCCGGTGGCGGCCCTCGCCGAGATCATCCCGGGCGACGTCAACGGAGCACAGCAGACCGCCGCGGCCGCCGCAGTCAGCGCGGCCGAGCGCCTTTCCCTGGCCGGACGACGGCTCAGCGAGGCCCGAAGACTCGCCCAGGTCCAGGAACAGGTCTCGCGGGTGGAAGCGGAAGCGGAACATCTGCGGGCCGCCGCCGCCGACGACGCCCACACGGCGGAGCAACAGGAGGCCGAACGGGACGCCGCGGCCATCGCCCTGACCCAGGCCTGGCGTACCTGGACCGCTGGCGGGGAAACCCGGGAGCTGCTGGGCGAGACCGACTGGGCCGCCCACCCGGTCGTCGGCCCGCTGATCCTCGACGCCGAGGCACTGGCCGGCGAAACACTGGCCGGCGAAACAGTGGCCGGCGAAACAGTGGCCGGCCAGGACCGAGGCTCCCTCGCCCGCCTGGACGAAGCAGCCGCCGAGGCCGCCCGTCCCGCCCGGAGCGCGAGGACCTGGCCGCCGAACGGGACCCGAAGCCAGCCGACCCGCCCTGGCTCGCTCCGGAACGCGCGGGTGAGCCGCTGTGGCAATGTGTCGACTTCACCGGCCACCTGACCGACGCCGGAAACGCCGGGCTAGAGGGAGCCCTGCTCGCCGCCGGACTGCTCGGTGCCGTCATCCAGTCGGACGGCGCCCTGCGCGCCGCCGACGGCGAGCTGCTGCTGAGCCCGCCCGGGCCGGGCGGCCCGCGGCCCGGGCGGCCGCTCTCGGTCGCGCTCCGTCCGGATCCGGCCGCCACACTGCCCGCGGAAACGATCGCCGTGGTACTGGGCAGCATCGGCTTCGACGACCCCAGCGCCAAGACCAGCGTGTCCGCGGACGGGAGCTGGTGTAACGGCCCGTTGCGCGGTCGGCACGTCCCCGGCCGGGCCCGGCACATCGGCGCGGCCGCTCGCGCCGCGCATCGTCAGGAGCGGATCGCGCAGATCGACGCCGAGCTCGACGGACTCACCCGGGAAGCCCGGCGCAGGCAACAGCGCCGCACCGAGCTGGACGCCCGCACCGGCCGGCTCGATGCACTGGTCCGAGCGGCCCCTCGCTCGGCCGACCTGCACGCCGGCCGCCGGGTCGCCGCCGAGGCGCGCACCCGGGCCGACGCCAGCGCCGCCCGGGCCGGCCAGGAGGCCGAGCGCGCCCGCCAGCTTCGCCGTACGTGGGCTGCGGAAATGAGCACCCACCAGGCCACCTGCGCCCACCATGGCCTGCCCGCCGAGACAGACGCACTCGAAGCCACCGCGACCGCCGCCCGCCGGGCGCAGGATAAGAGCACACAGCTGGGCCGGGAACTCATCCGCCTAGCCGAGCGGGCGCAGCGGCACGACGAGCAGCTCGGCCGGGCCGGGGAGGCTTCGGCCGTACGCGACACTGCCGAGCAGGCCGCCGACGAGCACTGGGCCGACTGGCACGCCGCCGCGAGCGAGCTCGCCGCCCAGCACGAAGCTGTCGACCTCTCGCTCGAGCAAGCCCGGGCGGAGCTGGCCCAGACCAGGTCGGCCCGCGACCGGGCCGACCGGGAGTGGCGGGCGGCCGATAAGGCCGCTTCCGGGTTGGGCGAGAAGATCGGCACAGCGCGGACGCGCAGCGAGAACGCCGTCGAGGACGTGGCCGCCGCGGCGACCGCCGCTGAGCTCACCCGGATCGTTCACCCCGGGCAGGTCGGTGACGTCCGGTCGGCCGCGCAGGCGGCGCTGTCGGCGGTCGCGGCGCCGCGCCAGCCACCGTCGCTGACCACGGTGCTCAACGCGTTCCGGGAATTCGACCGCGAGGTCTCCGGTCAGCTCGACGTGCGGCACACCATCGACGATGGCAACGTGCTCCTCGTCGAGGTGGCCGGCGCGGGTGAGGAGCACACCCTGGCCGGGGCGGCCCGGACGCTCACGGCCCGCGTCGAAACCGGCCGGGCCGCCCTCAGCGAACGCGAGCGGGCCGTGTTCACCCGGTTCGTGCTCGGCGGCGTCGCCGAGGAACTGCGCCGTCGGGTCAACCAGGCCGACCAGCTCATCGGCGCGATGAACACGAGCCTGCGCGAGATCCGGACCAGCAACGGGATCGGGGTCCGGCTGAGCTGGAGGCTACGCGAGGACCACGTCACGCTGGGCCGCATCCTCGAACTCGCCGCCACCTCGGACAGGATCCGCTCCGAAGCCCAGAACGCCGAGCTGACCGAGCTTCTGCGGCAGCGCGTCGAGCAGTTCTACGACGCCGACCCGAGCAGCGGCTATGCCGCCCACCTGGCGGCCGCGCTCGACTACCGGCAGTGGCACGAGGTGGCCGTCACCATCCTCGGCCCTGAGGAAGGGCAGCAGCGCAGGCTGTCCCGGCGGGCGAAGCTGTCCCAGGGCGAGACCCGGTTCGTCTCCTACGTGACCTTGTTCGCCGCCGCGGACGGCTATCTGACCAGCCTCGGTGACGACGGCCGGGCGCTGCGCCTGATCCTGCTCGATGACGCGTTCGCCAAGGTCGACGACGGTACCGTGGCCGAGCTGATGGGCCTGCTCGTCTCTCTCGATCTCGACTTCGTGATGACCGGCCACGCCCTGTGGGGCTGCTTTCCCGAGGTACCGCGGCTCGACGTGTACGAGGTCCGGCGCAGCGACGGCAGTTCGGCGGTCACCACCCACGTGCACTGGGACGGCCGGAACCGGCACCTGCGCAGCACGGCATGAGCACCTTCCCGCCCGCACTGCGCCAGTACCTGCTCGCGCCGTCGCTGCAGCCATTGTGGTCGGCGCTGCGGAGGCGTCTGCAGCGCAACGGGCACGCGGTACGCGGGTCGGTCGGGGTGCAGCTAGATGACGACGGCGCGGACCGGCTCAGCGGCCTGCTCGGGCGGCCGGTGGGAACCGGGGCGGCCCGGGTGAGCCTGGCGGAGCTCGACGTCTCTCTGCGCTCCAGCGCGGCGGAGCGCGGGCTGGTCGCCGTCGTGGCCGAGCTGACCGGCGCTCCGCTGCGGAACCTGCCTGCCGAGCGCGACGCGACCCGGGCCGGCCGGCAGCAGCTCTGGGCCCAGCTCGACCAGCTGCTGGCCAAGCATGATCTGGCCGCCCAGGACTGGGTACCGCCGTGGGCGGATTGGCTGCGTCGCGGCGGCCTGCTGACCCGGCTCCCCACCGCCAGGGCAGCCGCCAGCCTCACCACCACCGTTCAGGTCCTCGCGCGGCTTCTGGACGAGGCTCACCCGCCGGTCGGCCTGGCCGAACTCGCCAGCGAGATCACCGGCGACGCGCATGGCCTCGACGACGGCGCCCCGGCCGCCGCCCTGGTGCTGCGCGCGCTCGCGCTCGCGCTGGACGCCGCGCCCGCTGCGTCGGCAGCCGAGCGCCGGCTGCTGTGGCAGCGCGTTGGCGTCAGCACCGACGAGATCTCCGGCACCGTCATCACCTGGGGGCTCCGGCCGCCGGGCGCTGACCGCTGGTCGGCCATGATGCGCGAACGCGCCGACCTGGGCCTGATCACCCACCTGACCGTGCACGAGCTCCCCCGCGTGGGTGAGCTGACCCGGGCCGGAGAGGTCATCCACGCGTGCGAGAACCCCCAGGTCCTGCAGCGGCTGGCTGCGGCCGGGGTGGAGCGCCCGGTGGCGTGCATGTCTGGTAATCCGGCGGCGGCGGGGATGGCCCTGCTCGGGCGCACCGTGGTTTGCTATCACGGGGACTTTGACTGGCCCGGCATCGCGATCGCCCGGCGCATCTTCGACCGCGGGGCCCGGCCCTGGCGGTTCGGGCGCGATGACTACGTTGACGCGGTTGACCGTCTTCCTGCCGACAGCCGACTCGGCCTGAGCGGCCGGGCCGAAGCCACGCCGTGGGATGAGGGGCTCTGCGCGGCCATGACGGCCGCCGATGTCGCGGTCCACGAGGAAGCAATCGTCACCCTGCTTGTTGCCGATCTACGATAGGGCGCCGCCCCTGAGCGCGGTCGGCTAGATCTCGATGCGGGTCGCGACCGACAAGGTGCGTTCGGCCGGGAGGCAGAAATCCGCCGCCGGTGACCCGGAGTTCTGGGCCAGCCCGGTAAATATCCGCTTCTGCCATTTCGGCATGTCGCGGTCCGGGCCGCTCTCGATGGTGATGCGGGACAGGAAATAGAAGGCCGTGCCCGGATCGATGTCGAGCTCGGGGGTGAGCATGTACGCGGCCGCCAGCGCCTTGGGGATCTCTCGCTCGTCCATGAACCCGAAACGAGCCGACAGGTACACGATCCCGTCATCGGAGTGAGCCAGCGAATCAACACCGATGCTCTCGCTCAGCGGCACGTACGGGACGTTCTCCGAAATCACCGAGATTATGACCACCCGTTCGTGCAGCACCCTGTTGAATTTGACGTTCGCGCGCAGCGCCAGCGGCGCGGTGTCCTTGGTCGGGTGCGGGAAGACGGCGGTGCCGGGGACGCGGAGCGGCTGACGGCGCCGCATCTCGTCAACGAAAGCCGACAGCGATCCCTCCTGGGCGATGCGCTTGGAGGTCACGATCTGGGCGCCCCGCTGCCACGTCAGCATCACGGTCACCGCCAGCGCGCCGATGAGCAACGGCAGCCAGCCGCCGTGGGTCACCTTGGTCAGGTTCGCCGCGAAGAAGACCAGCTCCAGCCCGCCGAACACGACCCCCGCCAGCAGCAGCTTCCACAGCCGCCAGTGCCACGCCCAGCGGGCCAGGACGAGGAACAGGGCCGTGGTGAGCAGCAGGGTGCCGGTGACGGCCAGGCCGTACGCGGAGGCCAGCCGATGCGAAGACCGGAATGTGAACATGATGATCAGGACAGCGGCGAAGAGCAGCCAGTTGATCGCTGGCACGTAAATCTGCCCGCCTTCGTGGCGTGAGGTCTGCCGGATGGTCAGGTAGGGGAGAAACCCGAGCCTGATCGCCTGCCGGGTCACGGAGAAAGCGCCGGAGATGACCGCCTGGGACGCGATCACCGTGGCGAGCGTGGCCAGCGCGACCATCGGTATCCGTCCCCAGCCGGGAACCAGGTAGAAGAAGGGGTTCGCCACCGCGGCCCGGTCGTGCAGGACCAGGGCGCCCTGCCCGAGGTAGTTGAGGGTCAGCGCCGGGAAGACGACGGCGAACCACGCCCGCCGGATCGGCGGCTTGCCGAAGTGCCCCATATCGGCGTAGAGCGCCTCGGCGCCCGTGATGGCCAGCACGACCGCGCCCATGGCCAGGAACGCGGTCAGCGGGTCGGCGGCCGCGAACGAGAAGGCGTAGCTGGGGGACAGACTCCGCAAGATGCCAGGATGGCCGATGATCTGCGGCAGGCCGAGAACCGCGATGGCAGCGAACCACAGCACCATGACCGGTCCGAAGAGCCGGCCGACGGTGTCCGTCCCGAACCTTTGCACCAGGAACAGCACCGCCAGGATGCCCGCGCCGATCGGCAGCACCGCGTCCTGGACGCCAGGGGAGACAACGTCGATGCCCTCGACCGCGGAAAGCACCGAGATGGCCGGCGTGATCACGCTGTCGCCGAAGAACAGGGCCGCCCCGAACATTCCGAGCAGGACCCCGATGGCGACAACGCGCCTGGAGGTGACGCGCTGCCGGATCAGGGCGGCCAGAGCCATGATGCCGCCCTCGCCATCGTTGTCGGCCTGGAGCATGAACACCACGTACTTCACCGACACGACGATCAGGATCGACCAGAACACCAGCGAGATGACCCCGTAGACGTCACCAGGTACGGGCCGCACGATGTGGTTATCGATAGACAGGATCGTCTGCAGGGCGTACAGCGGGCTGGTGCCGATGTCACCGAACACCACGCCGAGCGCACCAAGTGTCAGACGCAGGCGCCGTGTGCTGACCGGCCGACGGCGGCGCCGCCCGGGACTCGGGGCTTGCAGGACTCATCGGTACAGTCTGCCGCCTGCCGCGTGCTGCGCTCGCAACCCCCGTCGGCGGCCGGTCGCGTTGGTGGTCCTTAGACTTAAATGTCCTACGCGGTTGCGGAGATCTAACTGGGCGGCGGGGCTCCGATTAGGAGGCGTCAGATGAACCAGCAGGACCAGCAGGCCATCGATGAGCTGTTCCAGCACCTGTACCAGGGGGCGCAGGCGGGACCGCGAGATCCGGAGGCCGAAGCCAGGATCCAGCAGCACTTTCAGAAGGGGCCGCCCGGCCTCCTTTACCACATGGCGCAGACGCTCGTGGCACAGCAGTACGCCCTCCAGGAGGCACGGGCGCAGCTTGCCGATTGCCAGCAGCAAAGCGGTTCGCAGCAGCAAAGCGGTTCGCCGGCCGGATTCGCCCCGCCCTGGCGGCGGGGCGCCAGCCAGCGGGGCGGCGCCCAACGGGGCGCCGGGGCGCCACCACCGCCGTATCAGCCGGACTACCAGCCCCGCACCTGGCAACAGCCAGGCGGCCAGGGCTTCCTGGCCGGGGCAGGCAAGCTCGCCCTCGGTGTCGGCGGCGGCATTCTCGCGGCCGAAGCGCTGAGCGGCATCCTCGGCGGCGGCGGCCTTTTCGGCGGGGACCGGGACGACTACGGGGACCGGGACGACTACGGGGACCGGGACGACGGCCAGGACTACGGCGGCCAGGATGACTACGGCGGCCAAGACTACGGCGATGGCGGATTCGACGGCGGCGGATTCGACGGCGACCAGGGCGGCTGGTAACGCCGGCCTGGCCCGCGTGGGCGTCTCGCTGCTCACGCAGCCTCCATCTCGTCATCACGCCGGTGCCATCACTCCTGCAAAGGTGAAGGGTCTCCTGGGAGTCCCCAACGGACACCCTCACCCGCAAGGAGAGACCGATGACCGGCAAGGCGTTCACCACGTGCCTGTGGTTCGACACCGAAGCGGAAGCGGCGGCGGCCTTCTACACCAGCATTTTCAACGACTCCAGGCTCGGCAGGGTCGACCGTTATACCGAGGCCGGGCCGGAGCCGGCTGGTGCGGTCATGACCGTCGAGTTCGAACTCAACGGCCAGAAGTTCGTCGCCTTGAACGGCGGGCCCCAGTCCACGTTCAACGAGGCCATATCGTTCCAGATCTTCTGCGCGGACCAGGACGAGGTGGACTACTACTGGAGCAGGCTCTCCGAAGGCGGGCGGGAAGTTTCATGCGGCTGGCTGAAGGACAGGTACGGGCTGTCCTGGCAGGTCATTCCCACCGTGCTCATGGACATGATCAGCGACCCGGACCCCGAGAAGGCGAAGCGGGCCACCGAGGCGATGCTCGCGATGACCAAGCTTGACATCGCCGCGCTCCAGAAGGCGTACGCGGGCCCATGAGAAACCACCGCGCTGGCCGCTCTCCATCCATGGTGCTCTCCTTAGCCGGCCAGGGTGTCGATCGAGACCTGCCACAACCGGGCGGCCGCTTCGGGGTCGAGTGCGTAAGCCGCGACACCGTGGCGGGCGTCGACGGGCGGGCCGGCTTCGTTGCAGTCCTCGAAGTACCGGCCGCTGATCCCGTCCAGCAGCGGTGAGGCGGCGACCAGGACCGAGGTCGCGGCGCCCTGTTCCGGGGTCTTCCACCGGGCCCCGGTCAGGCCGCCGGCCTGGGCGACCATCCGGTCGAGCTCTTCGGCGCTGACGTAGCGCTGCAGGCCGGTGCGGATCCCGCCGGGCATCAGGGCGTTGACGGCGATGCCGTCGGCCGCCCAGCGCCTGGTCGCCTCGACCGCGAAGAGGACGTTCGCCGTCTTGGACTGCCCGTAGGCCAGCCAGGGTTCGTACGGGCGCTGGCGGAAATGAATGTCCTCGAAGACGACGGGCGAGCGACGGTGCGCGCTGGAGCTGACCGAGACGACACGGGCGTTCCCGGCGGCCGCGAGCGCGTCGTGCAGGCCGGTGGCCAGGGCGAAGTGCCCGAGATGGTTGGTGGCGAACTGGAGCTCCCAGCCCTGTACGGTCCGGGTGAGCGGTGCGGCCATGACGCCGGCGTTGTTGACCAGGATGTGCAGGGGTCCGTCCCAGCCGGCGGTGAAGGCGGCGACCGACGCCGGGTCGGCGAGGTCGAGCGGGGCCACGAGGATCTGCTTGTTGCCGGTGCTGGCGACGATGTCCTCGGCGGTGCGCTCGCCGGCCTCGATGTTGCGCACGGCCAGGGTCACTTCGGCGTTCGCGCTGGCGAGCGCCCGGGCGGTCTCGACGCCGATGCCGGACGCGCCGCCGGTGACGATCGCGCGCCTGCCGGTCAGGTCGATCCCCGCGATGACCTCGGCGGCGGTCGACTCCGCGCCGAACGGGGTGGTGATGCGGTTGCTGTTCATTACGCTGTCTCGTTCCTGTACCGTTGAACCGGAGGAACCTCCGCTACGGTGACAAGCGTAACCGGAGGTGGCTCCGTTTAGCAAACGGCCGCGGAGGAGTCACATGGCGAGTGCCAGCGCCCGTCCGCTGCGCGCGGATGCCCAGCGCAACCGGGACCGGCTGCTCAAGGTCGCCGTGCGCGCCTTCTCCTCCGGCAGCCCGGACGTGACGCTGGAGTCGATCGCCAGGGACGCGGGGGTCGGCATCGGCACGCTGTACCGCCACTTCCCCACCCGCGAGGCCCTGATCGAAGCCGCCTACCGCAACGAGCTGGCCCGGCTGTGCGGCAGCGCCGCCGAGCTGCTGCAGACCGGGCCGGCCGACGTCGCCCTGCGTGCCTGGATGGACCGGTTCATCGACTACCTGGCCACCAAGCACGGCATGGCCGATGCGCTGCGCGCCGTGATCGCCTCGGGGGGAGACCCGTTCGCGCAGAGCCGGGAGAGCCTGCTCGATGCGATCGGCACGCTGCTGAAAGCAGGCGCCGCCGACGCGACACTCCGCAGCGACGTCGCGCCCGCCGACGTCCTGGCCAGCCTCAGCGGAGTGTCGCTCGTCGCCGGGGCGCCCGATCAGCGCGACCAGGCCGGCCGGCTGCTCGACCTGCTCCTCGACGGCCTGCGCCGCCAGCCACCCGCCGGCTGACACCCGCCGGGAAAGCCCTCTCACGTTTAATAGGGGACCATGACCTCAGCACGTGACCTAGCCGACCGTTTCCACCGCCGCTGGCTCGAAGCCAATCCCTTCGCCGCCACCAGCTACGGCATTCCCGGGTACGACGACCTCGTCCCGGACGAGAGCGAGGCGGGCCAGCAGGCCTGGCGCGCCGAGGTCGGGCAGTTCCTCGGGGAGGCCGACGCGATCGCACGTGACCAGCTCACCCCGGCCGATGCCGTCACGCTCGACTGTACGACCGAGGCGGCCACCCAGGAGCTGGAGATCATCGAGCTGGCCCAGGCGGAGCACACCGTCACCGCCGTGCAGTACGCGGGGCCGGCCACCTTCCTGGCGGTGGCCGCCCGGACGGTACTGGTCGACCCGGCTACGACCGAGGCCTACCTGACCCGCCTGCGGCGCAGCGGCGCCTGGCTCGACCAGATCAGCGAACGGCTGCGGACCGGAGCCGGAAAGGGGCGGCTGCCGGTCGCGCCGCTGGCCGAGCAGGCCATCATCTGGGCCGAAGGTGTCCTGGCCGGACCCGGCCCTAGAGCGGTACTTACCCCGCGGCCACCGCAGGGATGGGACGCAGCGGCGGAGTGGGAGGAGGAACGCCGGGCGGCCGCGGAGGAGGTGGTCAAGCCGGCGCTGGCGATGTGGGTCGCCACCATCAAGGAGCTGCTCCCGCAGGCCCGGCCGTCCGAACGGGCCGGACTGGTCTACCTGCCCGGCGGCGAAGGAGACTACGCCCGGTCGGTGCGGATCTATACGACCCTGCCGCTGGCTCCGGCAGACCTGCACCAGACCGGCCTGGATCAGGTCGCCGCGCTGGAGGCCCGGGCCGTGGAGCTGGGTGCCGGGCTTGGGCTTTCCGGGCTGGAGGAGGTATTCGCCGCGGTGCGGGACTCGGCCGGCCGGATTTCCCCTCAGGAGGCCATCCGCCAGGCGGCGGCCGCTGTGCGGCGGGCCGAGGCCCGGGCGGCCGAGTTCTTCCCGGCGCCGCTCCCGCCGCCATGCGACGTGACGCCCATGCCGGAGGTCGTGGCCGTGAGCGGGGCGGCGCCGCACTACACCCCGCCCCGCCTGGACGGCGGGCGCCCCGGCACGTTCTGGTTCAACACCGAGCGACCCACGGCCGGGACCGGATGGGACATTGACGTGGTGGCCTTCCACGAAGCGGTGCCCGGGCATCACCTGCAGCTCTCCCGCCTGCAGCTGCTCACCGATCTGCCCGCGCTTCAGCGCCAGCGCAGCCTGCCGGTGTTCTCGGAGGGCTGGGGCCTGTACGCCGAGCAGCTCGCCGAGGAAGCCGGGCTGTACGCCGACGAGCGCGGCCTGCTCGGCTCGGTCAGCGCGTCGCTGATGCGGGCCGCCCGGCTGGTGGTGGACACCGGCATGCACGCCTTCGGCTGGAGCCGGGAGCGGGCCCTGGAGTACCTGGCCGGGCACGTCCCCATGCCACGGGAGTTCCTCGCCGCCGAGATCGACCGGTACGTGGTGATGCCGGGCCAGGCCCTGGCCTACCTCACCGGCAAGCTCGAGATCCTCCGGATCCGGGAGGACGCCGAAAGGCGCCTGGGCCCGGCGTTCTCCCTGCCCGCCTTCCACGCCGCCGTCCTGGACCACGGCTCGCTCCCGATGCCGGCCCTGGACCGCAGCATCACCGGCTGGCTGGATCGCGTGGCCGCCGCATAGGCTGCGCCGGCTAAGCGGTGCCGGTTTAGCGGTGCCGGTTTAGCTGGGCCGCGCCTCAGCGAAGCGCTCCTGTCCCAGCACGGCGAGCAGCTGCAGCTTCTCGTAGCCCTCGGTGCGCGGCGGAGCGGTGAGCACAAGCAGCGCCTGGGACTGGTCCTCGGTGAACAGTGCCTGGCAGTCCAGCTCGATCGGGCCGAGTTCGGGATGAATGAGCGTCTTGTGGTCCTCGAAGCGCTTCGCCACCTCGTGCCGTTCCCACAGCCCGGCGAACTCCGCGCTCGCCCTCTGCAGCACGCGCACGATCTCGCCGGCCCGCGACCTCGGGCCCATCGTCCCGTACGCGGCCCGCAGGTTCGCGACCAGCGCCCGGCTCTGCCGGGCGCGGTCGTCCTCGGGGTAGAGCAGCCGTTCGGCGGGTTCGGTGAACCAGCGGTAGATATTGCTGCGGGCCAGGCCGGTATGGCCCGACCTGTCGCCGAACAGGGCGTCGGCCATCCGGTTCTGCACCAGCGTCTCGCCCAGGTTGGACAAGATCAGCGCCGGGGTGTCGTCGAGCCGGTCCAGCACCCGCAGCAGCGCGGGAGCGACGTGCGTCGCGGCGGACACGGCGGCGGGGGCGTTGTGCCCGGCGATCTGGAACAGGTAGCCGCGCTCGTCGCCGGTCAGCCGCAGCGCCCGGGCCAGCGAGGTGAGCATCTGCTCGCTCGGCTGCGGGCCGCGCTGCTGCTCGAGCCGCGTGTAGTAGTCGGCCGACATCGCGGCGACGCCGGCGCGCGCCGGCGGGCAGCCCGACGTCCCCGGGCTGCAGCGCCTCGCGGCGGCGCCGCAGGAAGCCGGCCAGTGCTGCGCGGTCCATGCTTCGATTATCCGCCCGGGCCCCGGGCCGAACCAGGGATCGCGGATCCCCCGATAAGCGCTCTCTGCCCCCGCCGCGGCCGACCGCCCAGACTGCAAGCATGAACATCTCCGGCAACACTGTCTTCATCCCCGGCTCCACCAGCGGCATCGGCCTGGCCCTCGCGCTCGAGCTGCAGGCCAGGGGCAACACCGTCATCGTCGGCGGGCGGCGCGCCGAATTGCTCGAGCGGATCGCCGCCGAGCACCCCGGCATGGACACCGTGCAGCTCGACACGACCGATGGCGCGAGCATCGACTCCGCCGCGAAGGAGGTGCTGGCGAAGCACCCTGACCTCAACGTCCTGGTGACGATGGCGGGCATCATGCGCGTCGAAGACTGGTGCGAGCCCGAGTCGTTCCTCGCCTCGGCCGAGGCGGTGGTGACGACTAACGTGCTCGGCCCGATCCGCCTCATCGCCGCGTTCATCCGGCACCTGCGGGCGCAGCCGGACGCCACGATCGTCACCGTCTCTTCGGGCCTGGCGTTCGCGCCGCTGGCGGCCACGCCGAGCTACAACGCGTCGAAGGCCGCGATCCACATGCTCAGCGAGTCGATCCGGCTGCAGTTGGCCGGCACGAACGTGAAGATCGTCGAGCTCGAGCCGCCGTCGGTGCGGACCGAGCTGCTGCCCGGACAGCAGGACAGCGAGTTCGCGATGCCTCTCGGCGAGTTCGTGGCGGAGGTCGTCGCGCTGCTGGAATCACAGCCCGACGCGAAGGAGATCCAGGTCGAGCGCGTGAAGTTCCTCCGCTACGGCGAGGCGCGCGGCGACTACGACCAGGTCGTCGGGACGCTCAACGCGTCCGACCCGCACGGGAAATAGGCCTACGGCCTGCTGAGGCGGCGGTCGGGCACGAACCACATCACCGCCACCGTCACGAACAGGGCATAGGAGATCCAGGGGGTCACCCACGCCAGCCCGGTCGCGACCGCGTAGGTCACCAGCGAGGCGCGGCCCTTGGCGTCCCGCCCGATGGCCGTCGCGACCAGCGAGGCGCTGCCGTCGGCACGGATGATCGCCCGGACCAGCATTGTGAAGGCCACCGCGGATCCCAGGCACACCAGCCCGTAGGTCGCGGTCGGGACCGAATCCCGGTAGTGCTCACCGATCCACTCGGTCAGCACTGGGATGAGCGACAGCCAGAACAGCAGGTGCAGGTTCGCCCACATCACCCCCGCGGTCACCCGGCGGGCGGCGCGCAGCAGGTGGTGGTGATTGTTCCAGTAGATCCCGACGAACGTGAAGCTCAGGATGTAGACCAGCAGCGCCGGGATCCGCTCGCGCAGGCTGCTGAAGTCGTGGCCGGCCGGGGCCTTCAGCTCAAAGGCCATGATCGTAATGATCACCGCTAGCACGCCGTCGCTAAAGGCTTCCAGGCGGCCGGTTTCGGATTCGCCCGGGCCCTCACTCCCGTTCCCGTTCCCGTTCCCGAACATCATCGGCCAGCAGGGATCATGTGCAGTCTTCTCCTCGGCTCACCAAGATACACGCGGGGTGCCTGAGTACTAGGCGGAGGCGGCGCGCCGTTGCGCGGTGCGATGCTGGTGGGGGCTGATGCCGCGCACGCGTTTGAAGGCGGCGCTCAGCGCGTACGGAGAGCTGTAGCCGACCGTGCGGGCGACGGAGGCGACGGTTTCCCGCGGGTCGAGGATGAGGTCTGCGGCGAGCGTCAGCCGCCACTGGGTGAGGAACTCCATCGGCGGCTGGCCGACGACCTCGGCGAAGCGCCGGGCGAGCGTGGCCCGCGAGACGCGCGCCTGGCTCGCCAGCGCGCCGACCGTCCACGTCTCGGCGGGGCTTTCCTGCAACAGCCGGACGACCTGCGCGACCACCGGATCGTGCTGAGCCCGGTACCAGCCGGGCGCGGTGTGTTCCGCCCGGGCGAAGTAGGTGCGCACGGCGTCGATCAGCAGCAGGTCGAGCAGCCGCGCACACGATTATGCCCGGCTTGCGCAAAACCGACGACCGCACCTTCGTCACCGCCTTCCAGCAGATCGATCGCGCGCGATCATCAACCCCTGGTTCTTGACATCCTCCCCCACCTGAAGGCGGGGGATTCCAGCTACTCACGTCCGGTTAAGGAGGCAAGCAGTTGAGGTTCGCGGTTCACCGGCCCGGCATCCCGGACGCCTCCCCGCGCAGTCACGGCGTGCCCCGCCGCGATGTTCCTGGCCGCGTTCACATCAGCGTTGCAGGCGTATCCGCAGGCCGTGCATGCGAAGCGCGCTTGGCTCTCGCGCGACTCCGCATCCACGTGCCCGCACGCCGAGCAGCGCTGGCTCGTGTAATGCGGCGTGATCTTCTCCACCCGGCCGGGCGCCTTGTCCTCCAGCCGGCGCACCAGCAGCCCCCAGCCCGACCGCATGATCTCCCGGTTGAGCCCGGACTTGGCTCGGACGTTCCGGCCCCGGTTCGCGACCGTCCCCCTAGCCGAGCGCGTCATGTTCCTGATCTGGAGGTCCTCGACCCTGATCATGTCGAACCGGCGCGCGATTTCCGTGCTGGCCTTCTCCGCCCAGTCCTTGCGCCGGTCAGTCTCGCGGGCATGCAGTCGCGCGATGGCCAGCCGTACCCGCCGGCGGCGTTCCGAGCCGCGCCGGGCGCGGGCGAGCTTGCGCTCCAGCCGCCGCATGCGCCGCCGCTCCCGCGCCGTCAGGCCGGGAACGCACAGCAGCTCACCCGTCGACAAAGCCGCGCTGACGGCCACCCCCCGGTCGATGCCCACGGCCTCGCCGTTGCCCGGTGCGGGAACCGGCCCGGGGATCACGGCGAAGGCGACGTGCCAGCGTCCGGCCCGGTCCATGGTCACCCGGTAGGACTTCACCCCCGGCGGCATCGCGCGCGACCAGCGGAACCGCACCCGCCCGGCCTTCGGCACCCGCACCTCGCCGACGTGGCGGGACAGGCGGCGCACCTCGCCCGGCTTGACGGCGACCACCCGGAACCCCTCGTCCCGGCCGGCCTTGCGCCACGACGGCCGCCCGGCCGGGTTCTCCGGGTCGAAGAAGGCGGCCATCGCCTTGGCGAAGTCGCGCAGCGCCTGCTGTTGCACCATCTGCGCGCCCTCGCTCAGCCACGGGTGCTCGGCGCGGGCGGCGGTGAGCTGCCGGCACTGCTCCAGGTAGCCCGGCGCGCTCGCGCGGCCCGGGCGCCAGTGCCGGTGCTGCTCCACGGCCAGGTTCCAAGTGAACCGGGCGTGGGCGCAGTGTTCCCGCAGTACCGCTTCCTGGGCGGGCGAGGGGAGCAGCCGGTATCGGGACATGCGAACACACTAGCGAATACTGCCGACATTTCCGGGGAGGTGAAGCGGCGATTGGGTGCGCGTCGCCACCACGACTCCGGCCTTCGGCCTGCTCGCCTGGGCGCTGGTGCTCTGCGGCCGGACGGCCCCGTAACCCGCCGGATTCCGCGCCTAGCTGCTGCGGCCCCTGCAGGCGCTCCAGGACGCGTTCGGTGACGGCGGTCAGCGCGGTGAGCTGGTCGGGGCTGAGCCCGTCGAAGACCAGCTGCCGGACCGTCTCGACATGGGCCGGGGCGGCCCGCTCGATGGCGGCCCGGCCCGCCTCGGTGATGACCGCGAACGCGCCCCGGGCGTCGGTCGGGCACTCCTCCCGGACGACGAGACCGCGCCGCTGCATCCGGGCGAGCTGGTGCGACACGCGACTCTGCTCCCAGGCCAGCGCGTCGGCGAGCTCGAACACCCGGCGCCGGCCCGCCGGCGCCTCGCTGAGCACGACCAGCACGTCGTAATCCGCGAGCGATATCCCGTAGTCGTCCTGCAGCTGCCGGTTCATCCGGGCGTTCAGCTGCGTGGTCATCCGCAGCAGCCCGCGCCAGGCCCGCTGCTCCTCATCGGTCAGCCAGCGGCTCATCTCATCAGAGTACCCGGGAATTGATGATGCGTCATGTATGTTAGATGACACATCATTAACCCGAACGACCTCAAGGAGCCCAGATGACCACCACCACTGCCCCGGCCCTGACCGAACTGACCGGCACCTACACCCTCGACCCGGCACACAGCCGGATCGGCTTCGTCGCCCGTCACGCCATGGTCACCAAGGTGCGCGGCTCGTTCAACGAGTTCGAGGGCACCGCCACCCTGGACGGCGCCAACCCGGCGAACTCGCGCGTGCAGGTGACGATCAGCGCCGCCAGCATCGACACCCGCAACGCCCAGCGCGACGAGCACCTGCACAGCAACGACTTCCTGGCGATGCAGGAGTACCCGCAGATCACCTTCGTCTCGACCGGCGTCCGCCAGGTCGACGACAGCACGTTCGAGGTCACCGGCGACCTGACCATCAAGGGCGTGACCAACGCGATCACGATCCCGTTCAGCTTCGAGGGCGCGGCGAAGGACCCGTTCGGCAACCTCCGCGTCGGGTTCGAGGGCTCGGTCACCATCAACCGCAAGGACTACGGCATCACCTGGAACGCCGCGCTGGAGACCGGTGGCGTCCTGGTCAGCGACAAGGTCACCCTGGAGTTCGAGATCTCCGCGATCAAGAACGCCTGACGAGCCGGGCGACCCCGGAAGGAGCCGAGATGACCACGACGCTGACCCCCCAGGTCGACGTCCGCCGCGCCGAGGAGCGGTCCAAGACGCGCCTCGGCTGGCTGGACAGCAAGCACAGCTTCAGCTTCAGCCGCCACTACGACCCGGCCAACACCCATCACGGGCTGCTGTTGGTCAACAACGACGACATCGTCAAGCCAGGAACCGGCTTCGAGACCCATCCGCACCAGGACATGGAGATCGTCACCTGGGTGCTACAGGGCTCGCTGGTGCACCAGGACTCCGAGGGCCATACCGGGGTCATTTATCCCGGCCTGGCCCAGCGGATGAGCGCCGGCACCGGCATCCTGCACAGCGAGAAGAACGACTCCTGGCGGCTGGCCGGCCCGGGGCAAAGTGACGCTGTGCACACCGACCCGGTGCACTTCGTGCAGATGTGGGTGGTGCCCGACGAGGCCGGGATCACGCCCGGGTACGAGCAGCTGGAGATCGACCACGAGCTGCTCTCGGGCGGACTGGTGGCCGTCGCCTCCGGCATGCCCGGGCACGACGGCGCCGCGGCCATCCGGATCAAAAACCGCTACGCCGCGCTGCACGTCGCCCGGCTCCAGCCCGGCCAGAGCGTGCCGCTCCCCGAGGCGCCGTTCCTGCACCTGTTCGTGCCCCGCGGCCGCGTCACCCTGGAAGGATCCGGGCCGCTCGGCGCCGGCGACGCGGCGCGTTTCACCGCCACCGGCGGACAGCGGGTCACCGCGGTAGAACCGGCCGAGATACTGGTCTGGGAAATGCACGCCACCCTCAGCTGACCCTGTAGCTGACCTGCCAGCCCGCCCTCCCGGCCGGCCCCCCGGCGAGCGGAATCCCTATTCCGCTTTTTGCTAGACTCACAGCGGAAGCCGGATTCCGTTTCGAGGGGGGGCCTATGGCCAGGGTGGGCGAGCGGGCGCGTTATCAGGTGACGTTCGCGGTGCTGGCCATAGGGGTCGCGGCGTTCGCGCTGCTGCAGTCGCTGGTGATTCCGGTGCTGACGACCGTGCAGCACGAGTTGCACACCACGCAGGGCGCAGTGACCTGGGTGCTCACCGCCTATCTGCTGTCGGCGTCCGTCATGACGCCGATCCTCGGGCGGGTCGGCGACATGATCGGCAAGGAGCGGGTGTTCGTGGCCACGCTCGTGGCGCTGGCGGTCGGCTCGCTGCTGGCGGCGGTCGCTCCCTCGATCGCGGTCATGATCGTGGCGCGGGTGATCCAGGGCATCGGCGGCGGCATGATCCCCGTCGCGTTCGGGATCATCCGGGACGAGTTCCCGGCCGAGAGGGTGGCCGGCGCGGTAGGGGCTCTCGCCTCCCTGACCGCGGTGGGGGGCGGCCTCGGCATCGTCCTAGCGGGTCCGATCGTGAAGGCGCTGGACTACCACTGGCTGTTCTGGCTGCCGATGATCCTGACGGTCATCGCCGCCGTCTCCGCGGTGCTGTTCGTGCCCGAGTCGCCGGTGCGCACCCCCGGGCGGATCAGCTGGCTGCCGGCGGTGCTGCTGTCCGCGTGGCTGGTGGCGCTGCTGGTCGCGCTCAGCGAGGCGCCGGACTGGGGCTGGGGCTCCGGCCGGGTGCTTGGCCTGCTGGCGGGGGCCGTGGTGCTGGCCGCGGGCTGGGTGATCACCGAACTGCGCGCGGCCACGCCGCTGATCGACATGGCCATGATGCGGCGCACGGCCGTATGGACGAACAACCTGGTCGCGCTGCTTCTCGGGGTCGGCATGTACGCGACGTTCGCCTTCTTGCCCGAGTTCGTCCAGACGCCCGCCGCCGCCGGGTACGGTTTCGGCGCGAGCATCACCCGCTCCGGGCTCATGCTGCTGCCCTCCGCGGTCACCATGTTCGCCGTGGGCATGTTCGCCGGCCGGCTCGCCGCCCGGCTCGGCGGCAAGGTCCTGGTGATCGCCGGCTGCCTGATCGGGGCGGGGGCCATGGCCATCCTCGCCTTCGCGCACCACCAGCAGTGGCAGATCTACGTGTCGAACGCCATCATGGGCGTCGGGTTCGGGCTGGCCTTCTCGGCCATGTCCGCGCTGATCGTGGTGGCGGTGCCACCCTCCCAGACCGGTGTGGCCAGCGGCATGAACGCGAACATCCGCACCATCGGGGGAAGCATCGGATCGGCCGC
>WNGL01003593.1_pt1 | contig 24412 bp, 21 predicted proteins | sample 5400591 | NCBI WGS metagenome assembly WNGL01 (sample SAMN13153377, study PRJNA577476) | soil metagenome | isolation source: 80 cm soil or saprolite under Garry oak tree replicate 1 | place: USA:California | collected 2016-06-15 | reverse complement strand
CCTCCAGGCCCTGGCGCGCATGAGCGCCTCGCGCAAGGCCGTATACGTGAGCGGCGAGGAGTCCGCCGAGCAGGTTGCGCTGCGCGCGCGGCGCCTCGCGCTCGACTCAGGAAAGCTCGAGCTCCTCGCCGAGATCCAGCTCGAGCGCATCCTCGCGACGCTGGAAAAGGCGAAGCCCGAGATCGCCGTCGTCGATTCGATCCAGACGCTGTACTCCGAGCAGCTGACTTCCGCGCCCGGCTCGGTCGCGCAGGTGCGCGAGTGCGTGGCGCACCTGACGCGCTACGCCAAGGCCGGTGGGGCGGTCGTGGTGCTCGTCGGCCACGTCACCAAGGAGGGCGCGATCGCGGGCCCGCGCGTCGTGGAACACATCGTGGACGCGGTGCTGTATTTCGAAGGCGACACGCACCAGAGCTTCCGGCTCATCCGCGCCTTCAAGAACCGCTTCGGTGCGGTGAACGAGCTGGGCGTGTTCGCGATGACCGACAAGGGCCTTCGCGGGGTTTCCAATCCGTCGGCGATTTTCCTGTCGCAGCACTCCGGCGAAGTCGCGGGCTCGTGCATTCTCGTCGCGCAGGAGGGCACGCGCCCGCTGCTGGTCGAGATCCAGGCGCTGGTTGACGCGGCGCACGCGCCCAATCCGCGGCGGCTGACGGTGGGACTGGAGCAGAACCGCCTCGCGATGCTGCTCGCGGTGCTGCACCGCCACGCCGGGATCGCCTGCTACGACCAGGACGTGTTCGTGAACGCGGTCGGGGGCGTGCGCATCAGCGAGCCCGCAGCCGACCTCGCGGTTCTGCTCGCGATCGTCTCCTCGCACGTCGACAAGCCGCTGCCGGAGAAGCTCGCGGTGTTCGGCGAAATCGGCCTCGCGGGCGAGGTGCGGCCCGCCCCGCGTGGCCAGGAGCGGCTGAAGGAAGCCGCCAAGCTCGGCTTCACCCAGGCGATCATCCCCAGGGCCAATGCACCGAAGCAGAAAATCGACGGGCTCGATATCATCGCCGTCGAGCGCGTCGCCGATGCGATCGCGCGGTTTCGGGCCTAGAGTCTAGGTGAAAGGGACGACGCTTGAAGAATGCCCAACCCGGAATCCTGGCTCCTATTCCTCGGCATGCGCGCTACCTCACGTTCGGGCTGAAGCAGGGCGTGCGCCCGCAAGCCGCGCTGCGGGCCCTGGCCGCAATCGCGGACGGCGAGAGCTGCGTCGTGGGCTTGGGCGCGGTCCTGCTCTTCGCGCTGCAGAAGAGAATCGAGGGGTTGCGGCCGTTTCCACATCACAAGGGCGAAGGCGTCGACGTGCCCTCGACCCCCGCAGCCCTGTGGTGCTGGATGCGCGGGGAGGACCGCGGCGAGATCGTGCTCCGCGCGCGCGAGATCGAGAAGATCCTCGCGCCCGCCTTCGAGACGAGCGGGGTCATCGACGCATTCAAGCACGGCCGCGGGCTCGATCTCACCGGCTACGAGGACGGCACCGAGAATCCGAAGGGGAAGAAGGCCGCCGAGGCCGCGATCGTGTGGGACAAGAGAGCGGGAATCGGGGGCGCGAGCTTCGCCGCCGTGCAGCAGTGGGTGCACGATCTCGACAAATTCGCCGCGATGCCGCGCAAGAAGCAGGACGACACCATCGGACGGCGCAAGACCGACAACAAGGAGCTCGCCGGCGCGCCGTCTTCGGCGCACGTGAAGCGCACCGCGCAGGAGACCTTTTCGCCGGAAGCCTTCGTGCTGCGGCGCTCGATGCCCTGGGCGGATGCGACCCGGGCGGGACTCGTGTTCGTCGCCTTCGGCAAGTCGCTCGACGCCTTCGAGGCGCAGTTGAAGCGCATGGTCGGCGCCGATGACGGCGTGGCCGATGCGCTGTTTACGTTTACGCGCCCGGTGACGGGCGTGTACCTCTGGTGCCCGCCGGTGAGGAAGGGGCGGATCGATCTGAGAGCGATCGGGTTGTAGTATCAGTCAGGGTCACACTGCAATGAATTACCCGCCGATTGCTCTCCTTGTCGCTGTAGTGTGTGTTGGAATACCTCGAGCGGAAGCCGCCGACGAACGAGCACTCGATCAGTACCGCAGCGAACTCCAGGGGCTACGAACCGAAATTCAAGGGATTGTCGGAGATGCCGCCTGTACCCACGATTCCGAGTGCAAGGCTATCGGGTATGGATCGAAACCATGCGGTGGGCCACGCAGTTATCTGCCGTACTCTGTGAAGAACACAGACGTGCCTTTACTTGAAGGAAAAGTACGACAATTTAATGCGCTGCAGAGGGCCTACCAGGAAAAGGTGCGGATTTTTTCGGACTGCATGATGGTCCACAAGCCGGTCGTTACGTGCGAGCAGAAGAGATGCACGAAGTTGCCAAAAGGGCCGCGCGCCGCTCAACGCGAACCTTAGCCCGCATCCACAACAATGCGCACCCAAAAGACATCCGCCAGATGCGAGGGCGTACGCCTCTTCATCAAGCGAAACGGCAAAGAAGTGGCCCGCGCCTACCTATTTCTAATGTGGAACAACCTGCACAAGGCACCCTTCGGACTCCTGGAAGATGTGTATGTCGATGAAAGCGTGCGCGGTTCCGGTCTGGGTACCGAGATCGTAAATGCAGTCGTTGCAGAGGCGAGGGACCGCGGATGCTACAAACTAGTCGCAACAAGCCGATATGCGAGACCGAGGGTTCATGAGCTTTATGCGCGTCTCGGATTCAAGGATCACGGAAAAGAGTTCAGGATCGACTTCTAAAGGAAACCTACAGTTCACTCATTCTCAGATGGACCAAATCGCACAAAAACCCTTGATCCGTGTTCGGCGATTTTGGGCTCTATGTGTTTTTGCAATCGCTCTCGCGTTCGTTATCAACGCTGCATTCGGCGATGGGACACTCGCTACGGTCCTGATCGAAGGCCAACCCATTGTCGCCCAAATCGGCTGGGGCGTTACTTTCGGCCTGGCGATTTCCGTTCCATCTACAGTCGTCGTTCTTTTCGTCCCGCTATTCTCCCCGCTCCGGAGACAACTGCTCGATCTGGTGAGCAGGCTTGATCTTGACGCGCTAAATCCGCTCTGGATCAGTTTGTCCGCAGGTATCGGTGAAGAAATCCTCTTCCGGGGTGCGCTTCAGCCAATTCTAGGTATCTGGTGGGCAAGCTTCATCTTTACGCTCGCTCATTTTCGGTCGGGTCAATTTCACTCGATGAACTCGCAAAAGCTCATTTATGCCGCTTCTGTCTTCATTGCCGGATTGTTCTTGGGGTATGTGTTCATTGAAATCGGCCTCATCGCGGCGATTGTTACGCACGCTATTGTGAACGTTGTTTCGCTTTTCACCGCACGGCGGTTGTTACGTGTCTCAACCTATGCCTAACCCATCGAGAGACACAATGAAAGCCGCAAGACTTCTGGTAGTACTTACTGTTGGAGCATTCTCGGCGGCCTGCTCGTTATTTCAAGGGTACCCGGCGAACTCGGTGCGCGTGATCGAGCCATTCGGCGCGGGCAGCGGGGTCGACGTAGTTACCCGCGCCGTCACTGAGAAGCTCTCCGAGCTGTTGGGGCAGCCCGTGTCAGTCGAGAACCATGCGGGTGCGGGCGGAACGGTCGCCCCTGCCTTGGTTGCGAAATCAACGCGCGACGGATACACATTGCTCGCGAACAGCAGCGCTCACACGTACGGCACGGAGCTCCTGACGAATCTGGCATATGACCCGTTGAAAGATTTTATCCCGATTGCTCCGCTCGCCAGCCAACCGTTCGTCCTCGTCGTAGGCAAATCGGCCGGCGTCAAGACCGTCGGCGAACTGATCGCGGCAGCCAAGGCAAAGCCGGGTGAGTTCAAGTTCGGCTCGGCCGGCGTGGGCACCGCCACTCATTTGGGAGCCGAGAAATTCAACCTCGAGACGGGCATCAATGCGATACATGTTCCCCTGACACCGACCCAGGCGATCACCGACACGATTGCAGGGCGCATCACCTATTGGATGTCGCCGATCTCGCTCGCCCTGCCTCACATTCGCGAAGGCAGGCTCGTTGCCCTGGGGGTGAGCAGCGCACGCCGGTCCAGCGTTCTGCCGGAGGTGCCAACGCTCGCGGAAGCGGGAGTCCCTGGTTTCGAATTCACGATTTGGTATGGCATTTGGGCGCCGGCCGGTACCACGGCCCGCGTGGTAAACAAGCTTGCTAAGGGCATCGCGCGTGCGGTTGCCGCGCCGGATGTACGCGAACGACTCGCAAAAAACGGTGCAGATCCGATGAGCATGACGCAGACCGAGTTCGCGCACTTCGTCGCGACGGAGCACCAAAGCGCGGCGCGCGTCATCCGCGCCGCCGGGATCAAGCCTCGATAGGCCCGTCGGCCACGCTCATATCAAACGCTAGCCGTCACAACCGCACATGGAGATCGAGTTCTTTCGGCAAGAACAATTGGAGTCGGTGGTTGATCTCCTGCACGAGATGAGCCTGCACTACAACCGGGACAACGCGTCGTCTCGAGATGTAGTCAAGGCCAATCTGATTGGCAACATTCTCGGACCGGACTCTGGCGTTCGCCTCGTCATCGCCAGCGAGGCATCGCGAGCCGTTGGCCTTGCGGCAATTTCACTGCTCTATCCAGCGCGCAAAGAACGGGGGCAGCTATTCATGAAGGAGCTGTACGTGGTATCCGACAAGCGGGGCGCGGGGGTCGGAAGTGCGCTTATGCATTGGACAGCAAAGTACGCCGTAATCAAGAACTGCTGCCGGCTCGACTGGACGGTTGATGATACCAACCCCCAAGCCCTGTCGTGCTACCGCGAGCTAGGAGCAGCTCATGTGACTGGAAAGCTGTACTTCCGCTTCTCCGACGAACAACTTTTGCGCTTTGCGACCGGGAATGCGGACAGTGGCCGCCATGACGGCTAATTCCTCCCTCGAGCGGATAGCCTCGAACAAGGCGAAAGCTGCCGCTCATGTCGAACGTTAGCTTTCAGATGGAGATTCGCGCCATCCAACCGTCTGAGGTCGAGGCGGCCCGACGCTTACTCATGGCAAGCGGTTGGGAGCGCGGCGTTTCAGACGCAGAGGATTTCCGAAAACTTCTTTCACGGTCGCAGCTGGCGCTTGTGGCCGTTGAGGGTGGCGAAGTACTGGGCTTCCTGCGCGCCTTTTGCGACGGTATGGCGAATGGCTACATTTCGATGCTCGTCGTGGCCGAGCAGCATCGGCGAAAGGGCGTAGGCCGCGCCCTGGTCAAAGCGGCCATGGGTGACGACCGGCGAACACTTGGGTTCTGCGCGCGGTCCCGACGGGGGTTGCTGCGTTCTATGAGAAGCTTGGCTTCACCGAATCTGAAGTCGCAATGGAGCGTCCAGGTGCCTCTAAGCCTTGATCACGTATTCATCTGCCCCGAGACGCCCCATGGCGCGAAACATCGAGATTAAGGCCCATGTCGAGAGCATTGAGGCACTCGCGCCGAAGGCTGCAGCCATTGCGGACGAGGGCCCGATCGAGATCATCCAAGACGACACCTTTTTTCGGTGCGACTCGGGAAGGTTGAAACTGCGCGCGTTCTCGAGTGAAGAAGGGGAGCTGATCTTCTATCGTCGGGCAAACCAACGCGGCCCGAAAGAGTCCTTCTACCTTCGTTCGCCAACGTCTGCTCCCGATACGCTGCGCGAGTCTCTGTGTCAGGCCTACGGTCAGGTGGGCCGGGTTCAGAAGCATCGAACACTCTTTCTCGTCGGAAGAACACGGGTCCACCTGGACGACGTCAAAGGCCTGGGGCACTTTCTTGAACTCGAGGTCGTTCTCAACGAAGGTGAAGTCGCGGAGGCGGGTATCCGCGAAGCTCAGAGTCTTATGGCTCGGCTTGGAATTGAATCGTCGCAGTTGGTCGACGGAGCCTATGTTGATCTCCTTGCGCAAGCGCGCCGCCGGTTAGCTAGACCTTAGGCCGCAAGTATCTACGTCACTAGAAGGGATCGTCAGCCATGTCACACATTGCACCTTCGAACACCGGGGGGACGCCCATGGAAAGGCTCATGGGCCATGCACCCCACATCCTCGGCCATTGGACGAAACTCGAGGATGCCTTCTTTGCGAGCAAGACCTTCTCTCCTGCACTTCTGGAGCAGGTGCGCCGTACGCTTGCGCTGGCCACCGGCTGTCGCTACTGCCAGGCGAAGGGCGGTCCGCCCGATCACTCGCATGCCGATTCGCGGACGGCAGCGGCCGTGGAGCTTGCCGAGCACTTCGCGCGCGATCACCGCAGCATCGATGAAGGGGTGCTCGCCCGCGCGTGCGAGCACTTCGCAGATGCAGAGCTATGCGAGCTCATCATGTTCATGGGCTTTATGTGGGCGGGCGGAACATTCGGTGCGGTGCTAGGGCTCGAGCCGTCGCATTCATCCCTATAGAGCTCAAGTGTACGCGTGGGAGCCCGCATGAACGTAAGCAGATCGATTTGGCAGTGCGAGCTTAGCTTCGGCCGCGTCGGCTCCGCGCTTCGTGCAAGCGGACTTACTCAGTTCGGGGCGGCCGCGAACTACGTGAAATCGTTGCCCTATGGACGTACCTTTCAACCGGCCGACCCGCTTTCTATCTTGCGTGAGCACCGTGGCACCTGTTCAACTAAGCATGCCTTGCTCGCCTTGGCCGCAGGCGAAATGGGGAGCTTCTCAGTAGAGTTGATGTTGTGCTTTTTTGACATGAATGAACGCACGACGAGAGGTGTGGGTCGTGTGTTGAAGACGTACGGTCTTACGACCGTTCCAGAGGCACACTGCTACCTCCGCATTGATGGTTCCCCGTATGATTTCACGGGACTCCCCCAATCAACTGAGTCCCCTCTCGACAACATATTCTCGGAAGAGGTAGTGGCGCCCGATGAATTGCTTGCCGAAAAGGCCGTTCGTCATCGAGCGTACATTCGGGCCTGGGCAAAGCAACATAACTTTGATCCCGAGGTGGTTTGGCAGGCGCGGGAGAAATGCATTGAAACGCTATCAACACATGTGGGCTACCAACGCGTTTGAAGACGGACGCGTTCGAGTGGCGCATTAGCAGACAGCTCGTATGCAGGACCTTCTGGGAAAAGTTGCGTTGATCTCCGGCGGGACTACGGGCATCGGTCTCGCGGCAGCGAAGGCGTTCGTCGCCAGCGGCGCGAAGGTGGTGGTGGCCGCGAGAAACCCGGAGCGCGGCATTCAAGCGGAGCAGGAACTCAGACATCTTGGCGGCGACGCAGCCTTCCACAGGTGTGACGTGACTGACCCATCATCGGTCGCGGACCTCGTGGCCTTTGTCGCGGATCGTTTTGGACAATTGAACTGCGCGGTCAACAGCGCCGCGTTCGATTCGCGACCGTCCGCCACACACGAAGTACGCTTCGAGGAGGCGGGCAAGACGATTTCCACCGACGTTCTCGGCGTCTTCAACTGCATGAAGTACGAAATCGCGGCAATGCTTCAGAGCGGTGGGGGCACCATCGTCAACATCTCGTCGGTAAACGGGCTGTCAGGCGCAGCTACTGCGGCGGTTTACAGCGCAGGAAAGCACGCAGTCATCGGTCTCACCCGTTCAATGGCCAAGGAATATATTGCCCGCGGAATTCGCATAAACGCAGTCTGCCCTGGCGCCACGGAAACACCGCGCCGCGAACGCCGGACAGAACACCTGACGTCAAAAGAACGCCGGGAACATCAGGAACAGTTGTCCCAGGCTATCCCGATCGGGCGGCTCGCCAAGGCCGAAGAGATAGCGAGCGCAATTCTTTGGCTGAGCTCTACGGCATCGTCTTACGTGGTCGGCCATAGTCTCGTTGTCGATGGAGGTCTACAGGCTTGAGGAGAATGCCTGCCCATGGCCTTAACCTTCGATCACGTATTCATCTGCTCTGATAATCCACAGGCGGCGGAGCGCGCTCTGACCGACTTTGGCTTGCAGTTCAGCCGACGCCGTATCCATTGCGGTCAAGGTACCGCCAACGCTTGCGCGTTCTTCGATAACGCTTATCTCGAGCTCTTGTGGCGGCATGACGACGATGAACTACAGTCCGAGGTGGTCGGTCCAGTCGGGCTCTGGCAACGCGTTCGCTGGCGGGAGACCGGGGCTTCGCCATTCGGCATTGCGTTTCGCCCCGAGGGCAGCGAAGTACCGGTTGAGACGTGGCCCTACCCGGCACCGTTTCTTCCGGCAGGAGCAAACCTGCCTATCGTGACGCCACGATTCCGATGGCGCGAACCTCTCACGTTCATTTCCCTCACGTCGCAGGCACTCGTGACATTGCCGCCTGAGCGGCAACCGCCTCTGGATCATCGCGGCGGGCATCACCGACTGACGGGAGTCACGGTATACAAACCGGATGGACAGGAAATCTCCGAGGGTCTGAAGGAGCTTTGCAACCTCGGCGCCCTCGCGTTGAAGCCGTCTGCCGAGCATCACATCGAACTGGAATGGGACGACGCAAAGCGCGGCGAGGCCCATGATTTTCGGCCCACGCTGCCAATGGTGTTGCGGTGGTAGCGGGCAGGGCGAAACAACTTACGTCGTAGATGTTTGCATGTATCTGTGGATGGTTCTACGTCAACCCCGCGGATGACCCCAGAAAGAAATGACCGGGGCCCGGTGACGGGCGTCTCCTCTGGTGTCCGAGGAAAGGGCGGATCGGTCCGCGCGCGATCCGGGTGCAGGGAGTCATATAACAACGGCCTTTCGGGAAGGGATGCCCCGCCCTGTGCTTTCGTCCGACGTGTTTCGCGCCCGCCCGCAGGCTTCGTTTCACGCGCTTCTTAGGACCTACGTGCCCGCCACTGGGGGGCAGATCATCGGTACTTTCCTGAGATTGCATTCCGCGGACAAGGCCGCCAAAAAAGTAAGCCACACCCAAGCCCACAAGGGGCCATGCAATCAGTACCGCCACCCACCAATTCATCACGCTGGTCCCGCTCAACGCGCCCTCACGGGCGGCATGCGACGCAAGTCCAGAGTGTCGGAGAGTTATGACAGAGGGGCGCTCGCGCCGGCCCGGGCGCGTAGTCCATCCGGCCCCACCGCCGTCGCCGCGACGATCCCGCTGCGCACGGCGGATTCCAGAGTCCCCGGGTATTCGCTCGCCACGTAGTCTCCCGCGAGCATAAGCCCCGGAACTGCGGTAAACGCTTCGGGCCGGGCGAGCGAAGGCGTGCAGGAGAACGTCGCGCGCTTTTCCGTGATGACCTGCGACCACAGCGGTGAGGGAAGCTCGCCGAGGGCCGCGTTCAATTCGATCTCGATCCGGGCCGCCAGCTGTTCGTGCGCGCCCGACGCGCTGATCACCGCCGCGAGCAAGCCCTTCGGTCCGCCGAGCCGGCCGCGGTCGAATACCCACTGCACGATTCCCCCGCTGAAGCCGAGCATGGGTGCAGGCAGCGATACCGATTCGGGATACTGCAGGTAGCAGGTGACGATCGATTCGTAAGCGAAGGCGTTGATCGCGGCGAGCGCATCGTCGAGCTCGGACAGCTGCACCAGCAGCTGCCCCGCCTGGTGCGGCCCGCAGGCGATCACCACGCAGGAGAACGTCTGCGCGTCGTTGAGGCGGATTCCGCCCGGCACGCGCGCGATGCGGCGCACCGGAACGCCGAGCAGGATCGCGCCGCCGCGCGCTTTCACATATTTCGCAGCCGGTTCGGGGAACGAGCGCCCGAGGTCGGTGCGCGCGACGAGCAGATCGCTCGCCGCGCGCGCGCCCGTGAGGGCGTCGCGCAGAACGTTGACGAAGATCTGCGCCGACGCGGATTCGACCTGCGTGTTGAGCGCCGAAACGCACAAGGGTTCCCAGACGTGCGAGCGCAGCGCGCCGGTCTGAGAGTGCTCGTCGAGCAGGCGCGCCACGCTGCAGTCGGGCACCACGCGGAAATTCCGCACGCGCAGCGAAACCAGGAAGCGCATCGCGGCAAGCGCCTCGGAGAAGGCGAGCTTTCTCGCGCCGAACAAGGCGGCGAGCAGGTTGAGCGGGTAGGGGAGCCGCGGCGCGCGCAGGTGAAAGCCGTCGGCGTAGCGCAGCTCGAGCGGCAGCCGCAGGAAGAGCTCGTCCGGGTCGGCGCCGACCTGGCGCATCAGGCGCAGCGTCTCGCGGTAGGCGCCGATCAGGACATGCTGGCCGTTGTCGAGGTCGACTCCGTCGATCGTCACGCGCCGCGCCCGGCCCCCCAGGCTGCGCGAGGCTTCGAAGACCGTTACGGGGACGCCTTGCTGCGCGAGAGTGACTGCGGCGGCGAGTCCGGCCCAGCCGGCGCCGACGACTGCGGCGCCGCTCAAGCCGTGACCCAGGTCCGCCACGCGATCCAGAGCTTGCGGATCGGGGTGAGCGCGGTGCGCTGGTCGAGCACCCGGTAATCGTCGCCGGCGATTTCGTCGAGCAGCGCGCGATAGATCGCGGCCATCATCAGCCCGGGGCGCTGCGCGTGGCGGTCTTCCGCCGGCAGGAGCGCGAGCGCCTCGTCGTAGCAGCGCCGCGCGCGCTCGGCCTGGAAGCGCATCAGGCGCACGAAGCTCTCGCTGTGATTCGCGTTGAGGATGTCCGCCGCCGTCACCCCGTGTCCCTTCAGCTCGTCCATCGGAAGATAGATGCGGTTCTTGCGCGCATCCTCCCCCACGTCGCGGATGATGTTGGTGAGCTGGAACGCGAGCCCGAGCTTTTCCGCGTATTGCAGCGTCTTCGCGTTGCGGTAGCCGAAAATTCCCGCCGCCAACGCGCCGACCACGCCCGCAACGCGATGGCAGTAGAGCTGCAACCTCGGAAAATTCAGGTAGCGGCTCTGGTTCAGGTCCATCTCCATGCCGTCCATGATTTCCTCCAGCCTCGCCCGCACGATCCCGAAAGGCGCGATCACGGGAGCGAGCGCGCGCGTCACCGGATGCTGCGGGTCGCCTGAGAAGAGCCGCGCGACCTCGCCGCGCCACCAGGTCAGGGTCGCGCGGGCGACCGACGCATCGCTAGGCTCATCGACCGCATCGTCGACCTCGCGGCAGAAAGCGTAGAGCGCAGTGATCGCGCGCCGGCGCTCGGGCGGCAGAAACAGGAACGAGTAATAGAAGCTCGAGCCGCTGTGCGCCGCTTTGTGCTGGCAGTACTCGTCGGGAGTCATCACATAACCAGTGCGCGGCAGAGCATCAGCGGCCAGTCCAAGGCTTTCAACACCGGGCGATGCCGGAATACATCCCCTCGCACCCGCTCGAGCTTCTCCAGGATTCTCGACCCTCCCTGGACCACGGCGCGGATTTCCAGCCCGACGCGGCCGGGCAGCCGGATCGCGAGCGGAGCGCCGGCGAACATCATCGATCTCGCGCGTTCGATCTGAAAGCGCATCAGCTCCCACCAGCCGCCGGAGGCGTCGCCTGCGGCGATCTGGTTTTCGCTGACGCCGAACCTCGCCATGTCGTCCTGCGGAAGGTAGATGCGGTTCTTGCGGAAGTCGATTTCCACATCCTGCCAGAAGTTGATGAGCTGCAGGGCGGAGCAGATCGCGTCCGAGCAGGCGACGTTGCGAGCGTCGCTTGCGCCGTACAGGTGCAGCATCAAGCGCCCGACGGGGTCCGCCGAACGGCGGCAATAATCCATGAGCTCGGCGAAGTTCGCGTAGCGCCGCTTGGTGACATCCTGCGAGAAGGCATCGAGGAGGTCGTGGAACGGCGCAAGCGGAAGGCGGTAAGCCGCGACCACTTCGCCCAGCTCCCTGAAAAGGGGCGACTCCGGGGAACGGCCGGCCTCGATCCGGCGCAGTTCCGCGCAGTAGCCCGCAAGGAGCGCGAGGCGCTCCTGCGGCCGCAGATCGCCCTCATCGGCGAAATCGTCCGCGGTACGCGCGAATCGGTAAATGAGCGACACGGGGCGGCGCAGCGCCGCCGGAAGGAGCACGGAAGCGACCGGAAAGTTTTCGTAATGGCCGACCGACATTGCCCTATTTTTCAAAGGGTTTCAGCCTTCTTCGGCTGACAGTATAGGGGGGTTTGCTGTAGAATGACACGCGCGTTGCGGAGCCGGTTTGAGTGAGCCCGCGAAGGTGGCGGAATTGGTAGACGCACTGGATTTAGGTTCCAGCGCCGCAAGGCTTGGGGGTTCGAGTCCCTTCCTTCGCACCAGGGAACAGGGTTTCGGGAATGCAAACGAGCATCGAAGCGTTAAGCAGGCTGGAGCGGAGGCTCAACATGGCGGTTCCGGCCGAGCAGATCGATCGCGAAGTCGAGCAACGGCTGCGCAAGCTCTCGCGCACCGTGCGCCTGGACGGTTTTCGCCCCGGCAAGGTTCCGCTCAAGATCGTTGCGCAGCACTACGGGCCGCAGGTGCGCTCGGAAGTGATCGGCGACGCGGTGCAAAAAGCGTTTTCGGAAGTCGTCCAGGAGCAGAAATTGAAGGTGGCCGGCTATCCGCGCATCGAACGCAAGGAGGGAGGCGACGCGAAACAGCTGACCTTCAGCGCTACTTTCGAGATCTACCCGGAGGTCAAGCTCGGCGACTTGGCGGCAGCGACGATTCAGCGGCCCACCCACGCGGTGGACGACGCGGACGTCGACCGCACCCTTTCGATCCTGCGCAAGCAGCGCGCGAGCTGGGAACCCGTCGCGCGCGCCTCGCAAACGGGTGACCGCGTCACCGTGGATTTCACCGGCCGCATAGACGGGAACGAATTTCCCGGAGGCAAAGGCGCGGGCGTGGCCGTGGTGCTCGGTGAGGGTCGCATGCTGCCCGAGTTCGAGTCCGGCCTCGCAGACGTCAGCACCGGTGACCACAAGATTTTTCCGGTGGCTTTCCCCGCCGATTACCCCGGCAAGGAAGTCGCGGGAAAGAGCGCAAGCTTCGAGGTCAGCGTGCAAAAAGTCGAGGTGCCAAAGCTCCCCGCGATCGACGCCGAATTCGCGAAATCGCTCGGCGTGGCGGACGGCGACATTGCGAAAATGCGCGACGAGGTCAAGGCGAACGTCGAGCGCGAAGTCAAGAAACGCGTGGACGGAGAGGTCAAGCAGAAAGTCATGCAGGCGCTCATCGACTCGACCACGCTCGAGCTGCCGAAGTCGCTCGTCGAAATCGAAATGCGGCGCATGGTCCAGCAGACGCGCGCGGAGCTCGAGGCGCGCGGCGTCAAGCTGGAAAGGCTGCCCGTGAAACCCGAGGCGCTCGAGGGGCGGGCGCGGCGGCGCGTGACGCTGGGACTCATCCTCGGGGAGCTGGTGAAATCGCACGAGCTCGGAGCCAAACCCGAGCAGGTGCGCTCGCTGGTGACCGAGCACGCCCAGACTTATGAACAGCCCTTCGAAGTGGTAAGATGGGTCTACTCGGAGCCGCAGCGTTTGAACGAATTCGAGGGTCTGGCAGTCGAGTCGAACGTCGTCGGCTGGGTCCTAGCGCAGGCTAAGGTGGAGGATAAGACGATCAGCTTCGAAGAACTGATGGGAGCAGCCACATGAGTCAGGATCCGCAAGGCCTGGGCCTGATTCCGATGGTGATCGAGCAGAGCGGGCGCGGCGAGCGCGCCTACGACATCTACTCGCGCCTGCTCAAGGAGCGCGTCGTTTTCCTCGTCGGCCCGGTCAACGAGATCTCCGCCAACCTGATCGTCGCGCAACTCCTCTTCCTCGAGTCGGAGAACCCCGACAAGGACATCTTCTTCTACATCAATTCTCCGGGCGGTTCGGTGTCGGCCGGGCTCGCCATCTACGACACGATGCAGTTCGTCAAGCCCGACGTCTCCACGCTTTGCGTCGGGCAGGCGGCGAGCATGGGCGCGCTGCTGCTCGCGGCCGGGGACAAGGACAAGCGCTTCTGCCTGCCGAACTCGCGCGTGCTCATCCATCAGCCGATGGGCGGCTTCCAGGGCCAGGCGTCCGACATCGAAATCCATGCCAAGGAGATCCTCTACCTGCGCAAGCAGCTCAACGAGATCATGGCGAAGCACAGCGGCCAGAGCGTCGAGCGCATCTCGCGCGACACCGACCGCGACAACTTCCTTTCCGCGGAAGAGGCCGTGAAGTACGGGCTCGTGGACCGGGTGCTGACTTCGCGGGCCGAGGCGGCGGCAGCGGCGGGTTGAAGGGCGGAGCCATGACCGAAAAAACCGGCGGCGAAAAGCTTCTCTACTGCTCCTTCTGCGGCAAGAGCCAGCACGAGGTGAGGAAGCTGATCGCCGGGCCGTCGGTATTCATCTGCGACGAGTGCATCGAGCTGTGCAACGACATCATCCGCGAGGAAAGCGCCGCGGACAAGGGCGGCAAGCCCTCCAAATCCGACCTGCCGACGCCTCGGGAAATCTGCGGGATTCTGGACGAGTACGTGATCGGGCAGGAGCTCGCCAAGAAGATCCTTTCGGTCGCGGTGTATAACCACTACAAGCGCCTGAAGCACCTCTCGAAGAACGACGAGGTCGAGCTCGCCAAGTCGAACATCCTGCTCGTCGGGCCCACCGGATCGGGAAAGACGCTGCTCGCGCAGACGATGGCACGCCTGCTGAACGTGCCCTTCGTGATCGCCGACGCGACCACGCTCACGGAAGCGGGCTACGTCGGCGAGGACGTGGAGAACATCATCCAGAAGCTCCTCCAGAACTGCGACTACGACGTCGACAAGGCGAAGCGCGGCATCGTCTACATCGACGAGATCGACAAGATCTCGCGCAAGTCCGACAACCCCTCGATCACGCGGGACGTCTCAGGCGAAGGCGTGCAGCAGGCGCTCTTGAAGCTGATCGAAGGAACGATCGCGTCCGTGCCCCCGCAGGGCGGGCGCAAGCATCCCAACCAGGACTTCGTCCAGGTGGACACCACGAACATACTGTTCATCTGCGGGGGAGCGTTCGACGGCCTGGAAAAGATCATCCGCAGCCGTTCTGAAAAGAGCGGTATCGGCTTCGGTGCGGACGTGAGAAGCCTGAAGAACGGCAAGGACATCAGCGAGATCCTGCGCACGGTCGAGCCCGAAGACCTCATCAAGTACGGGCTGATACCGGAGTTCGTAGGGAGGCTGCCGGTCGTGGCGACGCTCGTGGAACTCGACGAGCAGGCCCTGATCCAAATACTGACCGAGCCGAAGAACGCTCTCATCAAGCAGTATCAGAAGCTGTTCAGCATGGAGGCAGTGGATCTGGAGGTGCGGCCGCAGGCGCTGCAGGCGATTGCCAAGAAAGCCCTGGCGCGAAAGACGGGGGCCCGGGGCCTGCGTTCGATACTGGAACAGGTGCTGCTCGACCTCATGTTCGATCTCCCGACGATGGAGAACGTCAGCAAAGTCGTGGTGGACGAGAACACCATCGTCGGCGAGGGCAAGCCGCTACTCATCTACACCGAACCGCCGAAGGTGGCGGGCACGGCTTGAGCTACGGCCGCCGTCCCGGACGGGACGCGGCTTGAACCGGGGCGCACCGCCCCAATGTAGCTGTTGATCCTTTTTTCCGGGAACGCCATGTCAAACGAGACCGCATCCGCACCCAACCAGTATCCGCTGCTGCCGCTGCGGGACGTGGTCGTGTTCCCGCACATGGTCATCCCGCTCTTCGTCGGACGTCCGAAGTCGATCAAGGCGATGGAGATCGCGATGGAAGCGGGCAAGAGCATCCTCCTCGTCGCACAGAAATCCGCGGCCAAGGACGAGCCGACCGGCGAGGACCTCTATAAGATCGGCTGCATATCCAACATCCTGCAAATGCTCAAACTCCCCGACGGCACCGTCAAGGTGCTCGTGGAAGGCGGCCAGCGCGCGCGGATCCAGACCATCGACGACATGCGCAGCCATTACGTCGCCGAGGCCACGGCGGTCCCGGCCGACGCGGGAGAAGTCACCGAGATCGAGGCGATGCGCCGGGCGCTGATCGCCCAGTTCGACCAGTACGTGAAGCTGAACAAGAAAATCCCGCCCGAGATACTCACTTCGCTTGCGGGAATCGAAGAGGCCGGGCGGCTCGCGGATACGATCGCGGCGCACCTGCCGCTCAAGCTCGAGCAGAAGCAACAGGTGCTGGAGATGTTCGAGGTCAAGGCTCGCCTCGAGCACCTGCTCTCGCAGCTTGAGACCGAGATCGACATACTCCAGGTCGAGAAGCGCATCCGCGGCCGCGTCAAGCGGCAGATGGAGAAGAGCCAGCGCGAGTACTACTTGAACGAGCAGGTGAAGGCCATCCAGAAGGAGCTCGGCGAAGGCGAGGACGGCGCCGATCTGGAGGAAATGGAAAAACGCGTCAAGGCCGCGCGCATGCCCAAGGAGGCGCGCAAGAAGGCCGAAGCCGAGCTGAAGAAGCTGCGTCTCATGTCGCCCATGTCGGCCGAGGCGACGGTGGTGCGCAACTACATCGAGACGCTCGTCAACCTTCCCTGGAAGAAGCGCAGCAAGATCTCGCGCGACATCGGGGCGGCCGAGAAGATCCTGGACGCCGACCACTACGGCCTGGAGAAGGTGAAGGAGCGCATCGTCGAATACCTGGCGGTGCAGATCCGTGTGGACAAGGTCAAGGCGCCGATCCTGTGCCTGGTGGGCGCGCCCGGGGTGGGAAAAACTTCTCTCGGACAGTCGGTCGCCCGCGCCACCAATCGCAAATTCGTGCGCATGTCGCTGGGCGGCGTGCGCGATGAGGCCGAGATACGCGGCCACCGGCGCACCTATATCGGCTCGATGCCCGGAAAGATCCTCCAGAACATGAGCAAGATTGGCGTGCGTAACCCGCTGTTCCTGCTCGACGAGGTGGACAAGCTGGGCATGGACTTCCGCGGCGACCCGTCCTCGGCGCTCCTGGAAGTGCTCGATCCGGAGCAAAACCACACTTTCACGGACCACTACGTGGAAGTCGAGTACGACCTCTCGGAAGTGATGTTCGTCGCGACCGCCAACACCCTGAACATTCCGCCGGCGCTGCTCGACCGGATGGAAGTGATCCGCATATCCGGGTATACGGAGGACGAGAAGGTCAACATCGCCTCCCGTTACCTTTTGCCCAAGCAGCTCAAGAACAACGGCCTGAAGAAAGAGGAGGTATCGGTGTCCGAGGCCGCTCTCCGCGACATCATCCGGTACTTCACGCGCGAGGCGGGCGTGCGCAGCCTGGAACGCGAGATTTCCAAGATCTGCCGGAAGGTGGTCAAGCTGCTGGTCACCAAGGACAAGGAGAAGAAGGTCCTGGTCACGCCGAAGAGCTTGGACAAGTTCCTCGGCGTGCGCCGCTTCAGCTACGGCATCGCGGAGAAGAAGAACCAGATCGGGCAGGTGACGGGGCTTGCATGGACCGAGGTCGGGGGCGAGCTCCTCACGATCGAAGCCGTCACGATGCCGGGCAAGGGCAAGACCATCACGACCGGGAAACTCGGCGAGGTGATGCAAGAGTCGATCCAGGCGGCGCTCTCGGTCGTGCGCAACCGCTCGTCCAGGCTCGGCGTCGCGGAGGACTTCTACCAGAAAAACGACATCCACGTGCACCTCCCCGAAGGCGCGACGCCCAAGGACGGGCCGAGCGCCGGAATCGGCATCTGCACCGCGATGGTGTCGGTGCTGACGGGAATTCCGGTGCGCGCGGACCTCGCGATGACCGGCGAGATCACCTTGCGCGGCGAAGTTCTGGTGATCGGCGGGCTGAAGGAGAAGCTCCTCGCGGCGCACCGCGGCGGCGTCAAGACAGTGCTCATCCCCGACGAGAACGTGAAGGATCTGGCAGAAATCCCGGACAACATCAAGAATCGACTGGAAATTCTTCCGGTGAAATGGATGGACCAGGTGCTCGAGCTCGCTCTCGAGCGCCAGCCGGAACCGCGCAAGCCCGCGTCGGACGCGCCGCCGATTCCACCGGTCGCCGACGACAAGACTTCCTCAACGGTGGTCACTCACTAGATTGCTGCGGCGCGGAGCAAGTCGCTCTGCACGCTCGTCCGCCGAAATTTCCGAGACTCCGCATCCGCGTCGCCTGAAAAAGCTGGCGCGCGTCTTGCCGCCGAAAAAAATTCGACGCTGCAGCCGCGAGTGCTTGACACGGTGCTTTTGCAATTGCTATAAATTGCGAACGGGCGCGCGATGTCGCGCCCGCTCTCACGAACTGATTTCGGTCGCGGAATAAGCAAAGCCCAGTTTTCGCAAGCGCCGTTTCCTTTTTGGGCGGTGCCGGGAGACCGGTCTTCGCTGAGTCCACGGTCATGGCCCAACCGGGAGGGGGCTGGGCCGCAGACATGACCCACCGAACTCCAAGGGGAACCTATGAATAAGCTGGAAATCATCGATCACATCGCCAAGTCCGCCGACATCTCCAAGGCCGCCGCAGGACGCTCGCTCGACGCGGCCGTCACTGCGATCAAGACTGCGATGAAGAAGGGCAGCATGGTCACTCTGGTCGGTTTCGGAACGTTCTACGTCGGCCGGCGCGCGGCGCGCACCGGGCGCAATCCGCAGACCGGCGTCGAAATCAAGATCAAGGCGGCTAGGGTTCCGAAATTCCGTCCTGGAAAAGCCCTGAAGGATGCAGTAAACTAGCAGCCCTTCCGGGATCGGCCCGGCGTTCGCAAGATCGCTGTGCCTGCGAAGGGGTGCTTAGCTCAGCTGGTAGAGCGTCGCCCTTACAGTCGGCGGTTCGATCCCGTCAGCACCCACCATTCAACCCGCGGGAGAGTAAACGCGGAGCGGTAGTTCAGTTGGTTAGAATACCGGCCTGTCACGCCGGGGGTCGCGGGTTCGAGTCCCGTCCGCTCCGCCAGAATTCCAGCGATTCGCTTTTTTCGTCGAGAGACCATGTTCGATTTCGTCACCAGGCACAAGCGTCTCCTGCAGTTCGTGCTCGCGCTGATAATCGTGCCGCCGTTCGCGTTCTGGGGGATCCAGTGGACCCAGCGCGAAACGGCGGGCGCGGGCGAAGTCGCCAGCGTAGGCGGGCAGAAGATCACCGAGCAGGAATTCGGCGAAGCGCTGCGGCAGCAGCAGGACCGCGTCCGCGGAATGCTCGGGCGGAACTTCGATCCGGCGATCTTCGATTCCCCCGCGCTCCGCCTGGAGCTGCTCGAGGGCATGATCTCGCAGCGCCTCATGATGCAGCACGCGGCGCGAAATCATCTCACCGTTTCCGACGAGATGCTCGTCGAGACGACGATGGCCATCCCCGCCTTCCAGGTGGACGGGAAATTCTCCAGGGATCGCTACGACGCGGCGCTTCGCAACGAGAGAATGAGCTCGGAGGCGTTCGACTCGGCACTGCGCCGCGATCTGCTGATGCAGCAGCTCACCGGCGCTTTGGCGGATTCCGGGCTCGCATCGAAGGCGGTCTCCCGCCAGTTTGCGCAGCTGCGCGCGCAGCAGCGCGAGATCGCCGAGTATCGAGTCCAAGCCGACGCGCAGCTCGCGCAGTCCAAAATCACGGGAGACGCGATCCGCGCGTCCTACGACGCCAATCCAGCCCGCTTCCAGGTGCCCGAGGAGGTGGGCGTCGAATACCTCGTGTTGAGCACGGACGCCCTGATCGCCTCGGAGCAGGTCGGCGCGGACGAGATCAAGGCGTATTACGAGTCGAACATCTCCAAGTACGGCGAGCCTGAGCAGCGCCGCGCGAGCCACATCCTGATCGCGCTAAAGAGTGGTGCGAACGACGCTGAAAAGGCGAGCGCACGGGAGCGCGCCGCGCAGATCCTCGCGCAATTGCGCAAATCGCCGGGCAGCTTCGCGGAGCTCGCGAAGAAAAATTCCGGCGATCCCGGCTCGGCGTCCCAGGGCGGCGACCTCGGCTTCTTCTCGCGCGGGATGATGGTGCGCCCCTTCGAGGATGCAGCGTTCAAGCTCAAGCTGAATCAGATCAGCGACCTCGTCGAGTCGGATTTCGGCTTCCACATCATCAAGGTCACGGGCATCAAGGCGGGGAAAATGAAGAGCCTCGAGTCCGCGCGGCCGGAAATCGAGCGCGAGCTGAAAAAGCAGCGCGCCGGCAGGCGCTTTGCCGAAGCCGCGGAGGCGTTCAGCAACCTGGTCTACGAGCAGCCCGAATCGCTGGGACCGGCCGCTGAAAGGTTCAAGCTGACCGTGCAGCGCGCTCGAGGGGTCACCCGGCAATCGGCACCCGTCGCCGCGCTGAACAACGCCCGGCTGCTCGCGGCGCTCTTCGCCGACGACTCGATCAAGAACAGGCGCAACACCGAGGCGGTCGAAACTGCCCCGAGCGTTCTGGTGTCGGCGCGCGTAGTCGATCACAAGCCGGCCAGCCAGCGCCCGTTCGGCGAAGTGAAAGACGGCATAGCCAAGCAGCTTGCCCAGCAGGAAGCGCTGGTGCTCGCGAGAAGGCAGGGCACGGAGCGCCTCGAAGAACTTAAAAAGGGCGATGCTTCGGCGCTGCGTTTCGGTGCGACCAGGCTCGTCAGCCGGGACGAACCTCTGGATCTCGGTCGCGAAGCCCTCTCGAAGGTCTTTGGCGCGGACGCGTCCAAGCTGCCGGTGTACGCCGGCATGGAATCGAACAACGGCTACGTGATCTATCGCGTCACCCGCGTCGTGGACGTTCAGCCGGACGAGGCGCGACAGCGCAGCGTCCAGAGCGAGCTGGGGCGCGCGGGCGGGACACAGGAATTAAAGTCCTTCCTCGACGGCCTGCGCGCCGACGCGAGGGTCGAGATCAACAAGGCGGTACTGGAAAAAAAGACGCAGTAGGAAGCTACTCCGATGCCCCGGATGCGGGTATGGCGCCCACGACCGTGCTGAATCCGCCGTCCACGTAGATGATCTCGCCGGTCATCCCGGCCGCGAGGTCGGACAGCAGAAACGCCGCCACATTGCCCACGTCAGCCGTCGTGACGTTTCGCCGCAGCGGAGAATTCTCCTCGACGTACTTGAGGATCCGGCTGAATCCCGATATGCCGCTCGCCGCGAGAGTCTTTATCGGGCCGGCCGAAACGGCGTTGACGCGAATACCTTTCGGTCCGAGGCTCGCAGCGAGATAGCGCACGCCGGCCTCGAGGCTCGCCTTGGCGAGTCCCATGGTGTTGTAACCCGGGACCACCCTTTCGGCTCCGAGATAGGTGAGGGTTACCAATGCTCCGCTTCTTCCCTGCATGAGCGGCAGCGCGGCCTTTGCGAGTGCCGGGAAACTGTAGCTGCTCACGTCGTGCGCGATCCGGAACGCCTCCCGCGACAGGCCTTCGAGGAAATCGCCGGTGATCGCCTCGCGCGGCGCAAAGGCGATGGCGTGCACCAGGCCGTCGAGGGCGGTCCACTTCCTGCCCAGCTCGGAGAAGAGCGCCGCGATCTCGGCGTCGCTCGCGACGTCACAGGGGAACACCAGCGTGCTTCCGAACTCTCCGGCCATTTCAGTGACGCGGTCCTTGAAGCGCTCGTTCTGGTAGGTGAACGCGAGCTCCGCGCCCTCGCGCCGAGCGGTCTTGGCGACCCCGTAGGCGATCGAGCGATTGGAGAGCAGGCCGGTGACGAGGATGCGCTTGCCCGCGAGAAAACCCATCTTGTTTCCACCCTTTTTGTTCGAGATCGCGGGATTGTAGCGGATTCAGGTCGAATCAAATCATGAAACGCGGGTATCGAAACGATAGCCTGCTGAAATGAGAGATGCTAGATTACGGCCCATTCCTTTGCGGGTTTCCCGTCAGCCATGAACATCAGATCGACTTGGGTCGGAGCGGCGCTGATGCTCTCGGCGCTGACCCTGCCCTTGGGCTCCCATGCCGCGGACCCGGGGAAGACGCTCCGCATCACGTTCCAGGTCGCCGAAACCGGCTTCGATCCGACCCGAACATCGGACTACTACTCGGGCATGGTCATCGAAGCCATATACGACAGGCTGCTCACTTACGACTATCTGGCGCGTCCGGCGAAGCTCGTGCCGCTGGCGGCCGAATCGCTGCCGGAGATCACCGACAACGGCAAGACCTACACGTTCAGGATCAAGAAGGGCATCTATTTCACCCCCGATCCGGCGTTCAAAGGCAAGAAGCGGGAGCTCACCGCGGAGGACTACGCTTACTCGATCAAACGTTTCTTCGATCCCCGGAACCGCTCTCCGTACGCGTTCCTGTTCGAGGGAAAGATCGTCGGGCTCGACGAGCTCGGCGCCCAAGCGAGGAAGGCCGGCCGGTTCGATTATGAAGCGAAAGTACCCGGACTCGAAGTTCCAGACCGGTATACCCTGCGCATTCACCTCAAGGAAATCGACTATGGCCTTTCGCATATCCTCGCGTTCGATCTCAGCGGCGCGGTGGCGCGGGAAGTGATCGAGTTCTACGGCGAGGACACGAACGCTCACCCAGTCGGCTCCGGACCTTACCGGCTGAAGCACTACACGCGTTCCTCGAAGATCGTCCTGGAGGCGAACCCCGGCTACCGCGAAAAAATCTGGGATTTCCAGCCGGGCGACGATCCGCTCGACCGCGAGATCGCGGCGCAGATGAAGGGCAAGAGGCTGCCGGCGATCGGCAACGTCGAGATCAGCATCATGGAGGAGACGCAGAGCCGCTGGCTCGCCTTCGAGAAGGGCGAGACCGATATGGAGTACCAGTTGTGGGACGTCGCGCCGACCTTCATGACCGCGGACGGAAAGCTGAGGCCCGCGTTCCTCAAGCGGGGAATCAAGCTCAACCGCACCGTCGATCCGGAAATCACCTACACTTATTTCAACATGCAGGAAAAAATAGGCGATCAGCCGAATCCGGTCGGCGGATACAGCCTGGAGAAGATCGCCCTGCGCCGCGCCATCGCGATGGCGTACAAGATCGGCGACCAGATCAAGATCATTCGCAAGGGCCAAGCGGTGCGCGCGGAGTTTCCCATCCCGCCCGGCGTCGCGGGCCATGATCCGAACTACAAGTTCGGCATCCCTTACGATCCCAGGATCGCCAATGCCTTGCTCGACAAGTTCGGCTACCGGAGGGGGGCGGACGGCTATCGGACCCTGCCCGACGGCAAGCCTCTCGTCATCCGCTATTCCTCCACTCCGACCGAGCGCGACCGCCAGTTCGACGAGCTGATGAGGCGCTCGCTTGATTCGATCGGGATCCGCCTGGAAATTCACAAAGACCGCTTCGCCGACCTGCTCAAGCTGGAGGAGCGCTGCCGCCTGATGATGCATGGCTCGGCCTGGATCGCCGATTACCCGGATGGCGACAACTTCGTGCAACTGCTCTACGGTCCGAATTCCCATCAGAGCAACAGAGCGTGTTACAAGTCGCCGGAGTTCGACAAGCTCTACCAGAAATCCAAGACGGTGCCCGACGGCCCCGAGCGCAACAAGCTCTACTGGGCGATGGCGCGCAGGATGGAGGCGGATACGGTCTGGATCATGGGCGACAGCCGCTATCGCAACATGCTGATGCAGCCGCGGGTGATCGGTTACAGGAAGCATCCGGCCCTGCATCAGGAATGGATGTATTTCGACCTCGATTCGAGCGCCGGCAAGTGATGGGCACGCGCTTGCCCGTTTTCGTCGTGCTCTGCGGCGCATTCGCCTCGACCGGTTGGGCGGCGCCGCATCCTCAGATCCCCATTTGGAACGCGCGCGGTATCGAAGGAGCGTGCAGCCGGACGCTGACGAATGCGCGGGCCCAGGTCGCCGCGCTGGAGAAGCTGCCCGCCTCGCAGGCAACTGCCGGGCGCGTGTTCCGGGCATGGGATCGTCTGCAGATCGTGGTCGAGGACACACAGGGGCCGGTGGAAATCATGACCAATATGTCGCCCGATGCCGCGACGCGCGCCGCTGGCGAATCCTGTTTGCTCAAGATGAACGAGTTCAATACCGAATTGCTCCAGAACGAAAGAATCTTCGCGCGGCTTCAACGCACGGTTCCGATCGACAGCACCGACCGCAAGCTCAAGAAGGATGTAGTGGAGGCGTTCGAGGACACGGGAGTGGCCTTGCCCCCGGAGAAGCGCGCCCGCATGAAGGCCATCCTGCAGCGACTCGAAGAAGTTCGCCAGGCATTCGCGCGCAATGTCCGGGACAACAAGACGCGGCTCGCTTTCTCTGCCGAAGAAGTGAAGGGCCTGCCGGCCTCGTACCTGGAACGCGCGCGGCGCGACGACAAGGGGAATTTTCTGCTGGGGTTCGAATATCCCGAGTACGAGCCCTTCATGAGCAACGCGGAGGACGAGCAGGCGCGCCGCCGTTATCACATCGCCTTCAGCAACCGGGGCACGCCCGCCAATCTCGATCTGCTGGACGAGGCGACCCGCCTGCGCCGGGAGATAGCGGGTTTGTACGGACTGCCGAGCTACGCGCATTTCGCGACGCGCCGGCGCATGGTCCAGAACCCCGAGACGGTTCACCGCTTTCTCGACGAAGTCAAAGGCAAGGTGCGGGAAATCGAGCGCAGGGAAATCGAGGAGCTGCGCGCGTTCAAGGCCGAACGCCTGGGCAGAGGCCTCCAGGAGGTGACGCTCAACCGCTGGGACGTTCCCTACTATCAGGAACAGCTGAAGAAGGCCCGCTACAACGTCGATCAGGAGGCCCTGCGGGCCTATTTCCC
>WNGL01002085.1_pt1 | contig 24424 bp, 26 predicted proteins | sample 5400591 | NCBI WGS metagenome assembly WNGL01 (sample SAMN13153377, study PRJNA577476) | soil metagenome | isolation source: 80 cm soil or saprolite under Garry oak tree replicate 1 | place: USA:California | collected 2016-06-15 | reverse complement strand
AAGGATATGGGAACGGTGATGAAGAATGTCATGGCACGCTTCTCGGCTGGAGGAATGCGGGTAGAAGGCAAGCAAGTCAGCGAGGTTGTGAAGCGAGAACTGACTCCCAAATAGCGGAACTAGTGGCTTGTGGTTGCCCTCGACAAAGTTGAGGGGTTTCGCCTGTTTCTGCAAGAAGTGGATCAGTTTCCCATGGATCAGTTCACAGCTCCGCATGAGCACTCAGGAATTTACGAAAAGTTCCTCCCCTATGCGGTCGCTTTAGAGGTAGAACAAGCGTGGTGCAATCGATTCCTTGCAATTGCTTCGACCTTTCACCAACCGGAACCTTTTCCCAATACGCAGTCGTTTTATCTTGGAATGTGGGACGGCAAACCTGTCGAGATCGTCTCTCGCCCCCTGCCAAAGTGACGCTTCATGCCACAACAATAGTGGTAGACCTACTTGCTCCTTTGCAGTTCTCGATACGCTTCGCTTTTTGAAACCCCTATCTCTTTCGCGACCTTCTTCAATGCCGCTTTTTCGTCCAGTTTCTGTTCGGCCATGATCTGCTCCAGCCGCTGGCGCACTGTCGCGGACGTCTTTACTGTCTTCTGATCGGTTTCTTCCGCTTTGCCGATCAGCAGAGTAATTTCACCCTTGATCTCGTCGCGCGCGTTCAGCGTCCGTAGAACTTCGTACGCCCGACCGCGCAGAAACTCTTCGTGAATCTTGGTGACTTCGCGTGCGATGACAAGGTGCCGTTCCGCGCCCAGGACTTCCACAATGTCCTCGACAGCTTCTTTCACGCGATGTGGCGCTTCATAAAACACCTGCGTTCGCGGCGACCCCTGAATGCTCTCCAGCATTTTCCGCCGCTGTCCCCGTTTCGCGGGGAGAAATCCGCTAAATCGAAAGGAGTCGGCTGGCAGGCCACTGGCCACCAGCGCCGCTAGAAACGCGGACGCTCCTGGAATCGGCACCACGGGAACGTAATGCCGTATGGCAAGCGAAATCAACCGGAAGCCGGGATCGGAAATCCCCGGCATGCCCGCGTCGGTGACCAAAGCCACGCGCGCCCCTCGCTCCAATTCGAGGACCAGTTCGGCAGAGCGCGTCATTTCATTGTGCTCGTGATAGCTGATGGTGCGGGTGGTAATACCGTAATGGTTTAGAAGTTTCTGACTCTGCCGCGTGTCCTCACATGCGATCAGGTCGCACTCCTTCAGTACTCGCAGCGCTCGCAGTGTGATGTCTTCCAGGTTCCCGATGGGAGTTCCCACCAGATAAAGCGCCGCTCCAGAGTCCAGACTGCGAGTAGTTCTCGCGGCGTCGCTGTCTCCGGGCTTCATGCACGCGAGTCTATCACCGGGTAGAGGACCGCACCTGCCTCGTAAATTGACGCCGCTAGTCCCCAATCCCTAGAATCAAAGACAGAGCAATATCGCGATTGCTGTCGAATTCAAACAAGCCGTTGGCGAACGACCAAAAGACCAACGACCGACGACGGTTGTTAGGGAGTCCATGCCACTTTACGAGTACGAGTGCAAGAAATGTCATCACCGGTTTGAGCGGATCCAGAAATTTTCCGATCGCCATTTGAAGAAGTGTCCTGATTGTGGCGGCCCGGTCGAACAGATGATCTCCGCTCCAGCCGTCCAATTCAAAGGCACCGGATGGTACGTCACCGATTATCCTAAGAAGTCTTCGGGAGATTCGTCCCGAAATGGTGATTCCAGCGAGAAATCGGGCGGCAAGGACGAAAAGTCAAAGGACGAGAAGTCGAAATCCGGCGCTGCGAAATCTGACAGTTCGAAATCGGATTCTTCGAAATCCGAAGCCGTTCACAAGAAAAGCGAAAAGACGTAAGGCCACTATCTCCAACTCATGCTGTTTCCCAACGCACTCAATATCTGATTTTCGAATTCATATTCCAGAAGGATGGCAAAGTTGTTGCGCTCAAATTCCCAGGATTCCGCATACCTGGTGAGATGGAGGTCATACTTGGAGAAAGCCGCCGCATAACGTACGTTGCACGGCTGCGGACATGCGATGAGTCCCGTGGGATCCGTTCGCAGCACACCTGTCGTCCCGAACAGTGTGGCTGAAGTGACATCTGGCTCCCGCGCAACCCCAATCTGATGAGGCGCTTCGCGCAACGCCCGTGAATCCCCTTGACGCATATCAGCGAGCACACCCGGATCAGAGCGCTGAAGAGGATTGAGGTCTACCTTCCTTGCCAGACTTTGTTGTGCACTCTTCCAAATCGTCCACAGGTCCGCCCCTGAATGTTGAGTTCGATTCACAAATCCGATTGGCAGCACCTCCGATTCACCGCCGCCACAGCCCACCAGAACCATGGTTAGTATCAGCGTACGCAGACTCCACCCCATAGCCCTCCTCGGTTCCCTGCTCAATTGAATCGGCAAGTGGAGCTATTTCTGCATGACTGGATTTAATCGAACGTAGTTGACCCTCGGTGAGAGACTCTCTGAACCCTCGCACTCCGAATCGTTTTGCAGGCCTCCGCATCTGAATTCAACGAAATAGTCGCTATAACGAGAAATCTGATCGAGACCAGAGACCTTAGTGCTTAGCGTATTGTTTTGCCGCTCCTCGATTTCTGTGTTAACGTCGCGCCTTGGTTGCCCTGATGCACGCCCTGTTCAGTCATGAACCGCCAACCAAAACACAGGTGATGCCTGTCCAGTCCGTCATCCCTGTGCTGCAGGACGCGGCGGTAGCCGCGGTTTACTGCAGCCAGCGCATGGGCGGCGACTTCTACGATTTCCTGCGAGTTTCTCCCGACCGCGTTGTCATCGGACTACTGGATGTGGCTGGCCGCATTGAGGATAACGGCGCTATCATTTCAGCCACCCAGCAGACATTTCGTAGTTTGGCCCCCGAGTTGTTTGCTAAAGAAGACATCAACGAAGCAGATGCTATGAGTGAGCTCGCGCTCGCGCTCAATCGCACTATCCTTCAATCTCAGGGGAATATCCGATCGTGTCCGGCATTCGCCGCTTGTTATAACGAAAGCCTCGGCACTCTTTGCTACTTCAACGCGGGCCATACTCCCGGACTGCTTCGGGACCGCACCGGCATCACCGAACTGCCCGCCACCGGCCTGCCTCTGGGATTGTTTTCGCACGCTACTTCCGACGCTCGCATAGTTGCTTTGGAGCCCGGGGCTTCTCTGCTACTCGTTTCCCTGGGACTGTTGGAAGGCAAATATAAAGACGAAGAATTTGGATTGGGCCGTTTAAAAGACACGTTTCTACATGCCAACTCCGACGATGCCAGAGAACTTTGCGTCAGCATTATCAATAACGTGCAGCAGTTCATGCGAACTCCTCCCATCCACAACGATGTGACCGTACTCGCGCTGGTCCGTGCCGCCACCGCCAAAGCCGTAGCTGTAGCCGGTTGAAGCCTATTCCGGGCTCTTCAAGAGGCCCAGGCACTGGCTCACCCTTCGGGTTCAGAGGTACAATTTACTAAGGTCATCCTCCCAGAAACCTGCGACCAGATACTGTGGCATGGCCTCCGGAATACCTATGCGAAAATTTTTCCCTTGTTTGTTGCTTTGCCTTCTTTCGGTGCCTACTTTTCTCACTGCGGATACCGTGGTTGAGGAAATCATTGCCCGCGTCAACAATCAGATCATCACCCGCACCGAGTATCAACGCAGCAGAGAACAGTTGAAACAGGAGGCGCAACAGCAGGATCCGGCCAATGCGAACAAAACATATTCCGAGCGTGAGAAGGACGTCCTCCGCGATCTGATCGATCAGCAACTACTCCTGGAGAAAGGCAAAGACCTGGGCATCACGGCGGATACCGAGCTGATCAAAAAACTGGATGAGATGCGCAAAGAGATGAAGCTGGAGAGCATGGACGATCTGGAAAAAGCCGCTCAATCCCAGGGAATTTCATTCGAAGACTTTAAGCTGAATATGCGCAATCAGATAATCACTCAACAGGTGATCGGCAGAGAAGTTGGCCAGAGGATGACCATTCCGAAAGAAGAAATTCAGAAGTTTTACGACGAGCACAAGAGCGAAATGGAGCAGCCCGAACAGATTCGTTTGAGCGAAATCCTGGTCTCGACGGAAAAGAAAGGCGACGCAGACACCAGCGATGATTCGCAACGACTAGCCGCAGCAGAAGCTAAAGCGAAAGACTTGCTCGCGCAAATCCGCAAGGGGACGAGTTTTGAGGACGCCGCTAAGAAGAATTCCGATGGTCCTACTGCCGCCCAGGGCGGCGATCTCGGGGGATTCAAGCGAGGCACCTTGGCTAAAGAACTCGAAGACAAGACGTTTGCCATGAAGGCGGGCGAAGTCTCAGATATTATCCGCACCAAGCAGGGTTTCGTCATCCTGAAAGTCGCGGAGCATCATAACGCCGGCGTCCCGCCCCTGAGCGAAATCGAAGGCCGTATCCAGGACGCGATTTATATGCGCAAGCTTCAACCTGCCCTGCGCGCCTACCTGCAAAAACTACGTGAGGAAGCTTACATCGACATCAAAACCGGCTACGTCGACACCGGTGCCAGCCCCAATCAAACCAAGCCCATCGAGACCCTGGCCAAGGATGCCACCGCCAAACAACTCAAAAAGAAGAAAAAATTCGGGGTGTTTTAGTTTAAGCTGGTCAGGATCTCGCATCACAACCCCCCACGAGCTTGGCGATACCGTATGGCGTTTGAAGATCAAAAACATAAGGCCCTATGAAGGATTTTTTTCTAGCGGACTGCGCTCAGCACGAAAATAAGGTCCTCACTTCCAGCTTCGTAGTGGTCTCCAAACAGGTCAAGCCCAAGAAGACCGGAGAGCCCTACCTCGCGTTAACCCTCGGCGATCGTACCGGACAGGTGGAAGCCAAAATGTGGGACAACGTCGAGGACGCGCTGGACGCCTTCGAGCAAGACGACTTCATTAAGATCAAGGGCCTCCTAAACAAATATAAGAACCGTTTTCAGATTACCATCCACAAACTTCGGCGCTTGGGCGATTCGGAAGTTGACTTCGCGGATTATCTACCCAAAACCACCAAGGATATCGGCGAGCTGTGGCAGACTTTGGCAGGTTTCGTAGCCAATTTTCAGGATCCCTGTCTCAAGGCTCTGGTCGAGGCTTTCATGAGCGATCCCGATATCGCCGAAGCTTACCGCACCGCCCCGGCCGCCAAAACTTTGCATCATGCTTACATCGGCGGGCTGCTCGATCACGTAGTGTCACTTTTCCGCTCCTGCGATTTGATTTGCCGCAATTATCCTCAGATCAATCGTGATCTGCTGCTTACGGGAGCGTTCCTGCACGACATCGGAAAAATTCACGAACTCGCGTACAACCGTTCTTTCTCTTACACCACCCGCGGCCAATTGCTCGGACACATGGTGATCGAGTTGGAAATGGTGCACGCCAAAATCGCGCAAGTTCCGAACTTCCCCAGCGAACTCAAGACGTTGGTCGAACACCTCATCATTAGTCATCACGGCCAGTACGAGTTCGGTTCCCCGAAGCTGCCGATGTTTCCTGAGGCCCTGGTGTTGCACTATCTTGACGATCTCGATTCCAAAATGGAGAGCATGCGCGCCCACTTCGCACGCGAAGTTTGTGCCGAGGGCGTGTGGACTGGCTATAACCCTTCTCTCGCCCGCCCGCTCTTGAATACGGCCAAATTTCTGGAGAAAAAACCCGCTGCTGAAGCTGCATCCGTCGAGGCTTCCGGAACTCAGGCTGCTGCCACGATGACTGAGTCGTCCGAACCAGCCGTGAACACTGATTCGATGGCTGCCGCTGCTGGCCCGGAAAAGATTTGATTCCCGAATGTGGAAATTGCAGTTACTCGCCCGTCGCGCACTCCATACGACAATTGCGCGTGGTCCCATCTTTCTGGTAAACATCCCCAATGGAGGTAATCGTATGCGATCGCGCTGGATAAAACTCACCCTGGGCCTCTATCTATCTCTCGTATTGATAGCTTGCAGCAACAAAGCTCCCGAATCGACGGATACCAATCAGCCCGCTACTTCTACGACTAACACCGCCAAAACTCAGCAAGCCAAACCGAAAGCAGCAGCCGTATCAGTTGTCGTTCCCGCGGGAACTGTGGTGACCGTACGGCTGGGCCAGGCTTTGGGCTCGAAAATCAGCACGCCCGGAGAAACCTTCGCCGCCACCCTGGCTAGTCCCGTGACAGTCGGTGGCAATACTGTCATACCGATCGGTGCAAATGCTTCCGGCATAGTGGTGGATGCGAAGCCTCTGGGAAAGTTCAAGGGCGCTGCCACTCTGGATCTTAAGCTGACTTCGATTAACGTCAACGGCGCCGACCATAACGTTGAAACCTCCGCTCTGATCCGCACCGCGAAAGGCAAGGGAAAACGCACTGCCACCATGATCGGCGGCGGCGCGGGCCTCGGCGCGCTCATCGGCGGATTAGCCGGAGGAGGCAAAGGTGCCGCCATCGGTGCAGCCGCTGGCGCTGGCGCCGGCACTGCCGGTACGGTATTCACCGGCAATAAGGACATTGTCCTGCCTGCTGAGTCCGCGCTCAGCTTTAGACTCAATCAGCCGCTGGAATTGAGATAGGGGCTTTCGGATTTAAATAGCCCACGGCCCGGGCCGTGGGTTATTTTTTTACTGCCATGCTCGACTTAGGTGGCTTCAAAGTTCTGACGTTCGACTGTTACGGCACTCTGATTGACTGGGAAACCGGCATCTTCTCCGCGCTGCGTCCTATCCTCGCGGCACATGGCAAGTCCATCACTGACTCCGCCCTCCTTGAGCTGTATTCCGACCTGGAAGTTGAAGCTGAGCGGGGAGAATTCCAATCCTATCGTGAAGTATTGCAGTCCGTGGTCCGCGGCTTCGGACAACGTTTGGGATTTACTCCCACCACCGCCGAAATACGTTCTCTCCCGCAATCGCTGGCCACTTGGCGCCCCTTCCGGGACACCGTACCCGCCCTTCTCGAATTGAAGAAGCGCTATCAGCTTGCGGTGATTTCCAATGTGGATGATGATCTGTTCGCCTCTACCGCGCCGCAACTCAAAGTATCTTTCAACCACGTGATTACCGCCGGGCAAGCTCGCTGTTACAAGCCTTGCCTCGAAATCTTCGAAATGGCTGTAACCAGGATCGGTGTCCCCCCCGCCTACATGCTTCACATTGGCCAAAGCATTTATCACGATGTGATTCCCGCCAAATCGCTTGGCATCTCCACCGTCTGGGTAAATCGGCCTTCGCCTAGACCAGGCGCCGGTGCCGCCAAAGCTGCTTCAGCAAACCCTGATCTGGAAGTTGCCAACCTAACCACTCTGCTCGCTCAAACTAAGAACTAAGAACCAGCAACAGAGAACTGCCTTTTTCAAATCATGCCCGAATACCCTGCACTCCGGTATTAAACTGCTGTGGTTTGATTCGACGCCGTCATTCTGATTGCCGCTTTCAAAATTGGAGCTGAAATGTCCGTCACCACACGCATTAATCCTCTTTCCTACCTCAGGGAGCAATTGGACGATCTCAAAGCCAAGGGCACGTACTTCCGCCTCCGAGTGCTGGAGGACGAGCAGGCCCCCGTCTGCACTTTCGACGGCAGGAAAGTGATTAACCTGGCGTCCAACAATTACCTGGGTCTGACTACCCATCCCAAGCTGCGCGAAGCCGCGCTCGAAGCCACCCGTAAATATGGGGTGGGATCAGGCGCAGTGCGCACTATTGCCGGCACCATGAAAATCCATATGGAACTGGAAGAGAAAATCGCGCGCTTTAAAAACGTCGAGGCTTGCGTGGTCTTTCAGTCCGGCTTTGCCGCCAATGCGGGCACAGTCTCGGCGGTGCTGGGCAAAGACGACTTCATCATCTCGGACCAGTTGAATCATGCTTCCATCATCGACGGAGCGCGGTTGTCCAAAGCGAAAATTCTGGTCTTCCGGCATAAAGATATTGGCCATGCCGAGGAGCAACTGGCCAGCGTCAAGCATCAGCCAGGCAAAAAGTTGCTGATCTCGGACGGCGTCTTTTCCATGGACGGCGACATCGGCCCTCTGCCGCAACTTTGCGATCTGGCCGAAAGATACGGCGCCATCATGATGGTTGACGACGCCCACGCTTCCGGCGTGCTAGGCCGCAACGGCCGAGGCACTATTGACCATTTCAACGTACACGGGCGCGTCGATATCCAGGTAGGCACGCTCTCGAAAGCCGTGGGCGCACTAGGCGGATACGTTTGCGGCTCCCGTGATCTGATTGATTTTCTGTATCATCGTGCGCGCCCGTTTCTGTTTTCCACGTCGCATCCGCCGTCTGTGGCTGCTACTTGCATAGCTGCATTCGAGGTTCTGGAAAACGAACCCGAGCGCATCGAAAAGCTTTGGGAAAACACTCGCTTCTGGAAAAAAGAACTCGGCCTGCTTGGATTTGATATTGGCGGCCGCACCACGCCGGCCAGTGAGACCCCGATCACGCCCATCATCATCGGCGACAGCAAGCTCACTATGGACTTCTCCCGCGAACTGTTTCAGGAATGCGTCCTAGGCACGGGCATCACCTTTCCCACCGTGCCGGAAGGCAAAGCCCGCATCCGAACCATCATGACGGCAACGCACAAAAAAGCAGAATTGGATCAGGCACTCGAGGTGCTAAAGAAAGTAGGAAAGCGAATGGGAATATTGGCGTGATTAATAGCCAGAAGCTACTTACGCAAACAAAAAGCGTTGCCCGGCAGCAATGCCGACGTCCTGGCATGTTCCACGTGGAACATTACGGCGATTTGTCAGCCGACTACGCGCTGTACTGAATGACCCCGCCGACAATCGTCGCGACTACTTTCCCCGTGAACTGCCAGCCATTGAACGGCGTGTTGCGTGATTTGGACAGAGACTTCGAGGCGTCGAAGGTCCAGCGTTTCTTGGGATCGAAAATAGTGACATCAGCGTAGCTGCCGCGCGCGAGCGTTCCACGACCTCGCAGATCGACCACGCGCGTCGGCCCCGCAGTGAACAACTCCACGATTCGCGCCAGCGGAATCTTCTGCTCACGATGCAGGCGCGTCATCGCCATTCCCAGCGCCGTCTCCAAACCTATAATTCCGAATAGGGCGCGTTCAAACTCGATAATTTTTTCATGTGGCGCATGCGGCGCGTGATCGGTGGCAATGGCGTCCACTGTGCCGTCGGCCAGAGCTACGAGCAATGCTTCGCGATCCGCTGCGGAGCGCAAAGGTGGGTTCATTTTGAAGTTGGTGTCATACTCGCCGACATTTTCATCGATCAACGCGAAGTGATGTGGAGTGACCTCGCAGGTAACGCGGACCCGGCTACGCTTTCCCCGCCGGACCGCCTTCAGCGCGTCAGCGGTTGAGAGATGAGCGACGTGCAGGCGTGCCCCGGTGAACTGCTGGGCCAATTGCACATCGCGTTCCACGATCGAAGCTTCAGCAGCGGCTTTCATCCCACGCAGTCCCAGGCGAAAGGCAGTCGGACCATCATTTATCGAACAGTTTTCGGTCATGCGAGTGTCCTCCGCGTGCTGAATTACTGGAAGATTGATCTCGGAGGCTACACGCAAGGTCTCGCGCATGATGTCATCACTCAGGATGGGCTTACCGTCGTCAGTGACAGCGACGGCGCCTGCCCGTTGCAAGCCACGAAAGTCGGTAAGCACAGCGCCCTTACTGGCATGGGTCGCGGCCGCCACGGGGAAAACGTTGACCACCGCGCCGCGCTCCGACTGCTGCAACCATGTGATCCATTCTGGCGAATCTAGTATTGGCTGGGTGTTTGGCATGCAGCAGACAGAGGTAAATCCGCCAGCCGCGGCGGCGGCAGTGCCGGTGGCGATGGTTTCTTTGTAAACCTGACCGGGCTCGCGTAGGTGAACATGCAGATCAATGAAGCCGGGAGCAATGATAAGACCACGAGCATCAAACTTTTCGTTAGCGCCGCCACGAATTTTGTTCGGCAAAGCGATTTCTGCGACGCGTCCATCGCGCAGCAGAACGTCCATGAGAGCGTCGATCTTCGAAGCGGGATCGATAAGGCGACCGCCCCGAATCAGTAGCGAACCCAAATTGGATTTGTCTCGTGCCATTCAATCGTGAATCTATCTCGCTTGTCCCAACGCTTTCGCCAGGATCGCCATACGTACCGGCACACCGTTGCGCACTTCCTCAACGATTACCGACTGCGGACAGTCAGCCACTTCCCAAGTCAATTCCAGACCGCGAATAATGGGGCCAGGATGCATGAGCAGGGCGTCACGTTTTGCTAGCTTGAGCCGCGTCATAGTCACCTGATATCGCGCAATGTAGTCTTGCAGTTTAATTTTCATGCCGGCGAGCCGCTCTTTCTGTACGCGCAGCACTATGATGACGTCTGCTCCTCGCGCCGCTTCTTCGACGCTGCGCGTGATGTGCAGGCCGGGAGCCAGACTGGTGGCCAGCTCAGGCAAGAACTCAGGCGGTCCGCAAAGCGTGATGCGCGCGCCGAACTTGCTGAGCAAATGAATCGCGGACCGGGCCACGCGGCTGTGATAGATATCCCCGACGATGACGACTTGCAATCCTTGGAATGATTTTTTGTGACGCGAGATGGTGTATGCGTCAAGCAATGCCTGCGTGGGGTGTTCGTGCATGCCATCGCCTGCATTGACGACCGGGATATCAAGATGTTTGGCCATCAGCAGAGGAGCACCCGCGTGCGGATGGCGGACCACGATCAGATCAGCGCCCACAGCGCGCAGGGTATACGCGGTATCCAGCAGCGATTCGCCCTTTTCTATACTTGATCCACTGGAGAGGACCAGCGTGGTCATCGCGCCCATGGACTTGGCCGCAATTTCAAAGGAGCTGCGGGTGCGAGTGGAAGCTTCGTAGAATAGAAGAATCACGCGCTTCCCCCGCAACAAAGGGCGGGGCTTCAGTGGATTCATGCGCCGCGCCAGCTTGAGCAGGCACACGATCTCCGCCACTTTCATGTGCTCGATTCCCAGCAGGGAACCACGCGCAATTCTGTTCATGGTTTGCCTGGGCACCACGTGAAAAAAGTCTACAGCTCTGACACTCAGCTTTGCTTTTCGACCAGCAAGACTTTTTCACTCTGGTCGGTCTCGCGCAATTGGACTTCAATGATTTCCTGTCGAGTGGTTTGTACTTTGCGTCCGACAAATGTCGCCTCGACTGGTAACTCGCGGTGGCCGCGATCGATCAGCACACAGAGTCGCACTTGCCTCGGCCGTCCTTGCCGGAAGAGGGCATCAAGCGCAGCACGAGTGGTGCGCCCGGTATAGAGAACGTCATCCACCAGGATTATATTTTTGCCGGTTATGGGAAAACCGATTTCGGTTTTCTGCACCACCGGTTTTGAACCGAGAGTGGAAAGATCGTCGCGATAAAGGGTGATATCCAGTGTGCCGACGGGCACCGGGCTCTTTTCGATTCGCTCGATGATCTGCGCCAGACGCTGCGCCAGGGGCACGCCCCGCCGGCGGATTCCGACCAAACCCAAGTCGGTCGCTCCCTCATTTTTCTCGACGATTTCGTGAGCCAAACGAACCAGCGTGCGCTCGATCTCCGATGCAGACATCAGCTGCGACTTCTCTCGCAGATTGGACTGGCGCGGGGAGGGTCTCGCAGTCATGAACGCAGCATCATACGCGGGGATGTGCCGGGGGGCAAGGTGGAGACAGCAGTCAGCACTCAGCACTTAGCACTTAGCCATTACGGGCCGGTGCCGCGTCGTTCAGATTGGCGCGAACGATTGTTGAGGGGCAACGGCGAAGGGCAGCATTTGGCACTTAGCTCCTCACCGATCGTTTGGACCAACTCTGACGTAACCACCAGCGGCCAGTAATGGCTAAATGCCAAGTGCTAAATGCTAAGTGCTGCGGAAATCAGTGACGATCTTTGCGTCGCAGCAGAGCCGCTGCGAGTGCGCCTCCCAGGCTGGAGAAAATCAGAAAGGCTACACCCATCACGATCAGGCCCAATGCCATCATCAGCGCGAGACCTTGTGGGCTCTTCAGATATTCGAGCATCTGTTGCGCCTGCGGGTCGGAGCTTCGCGCGGCGGATTGCTGAATGGCTTGCAACAGGGCATCGCGCAGTTGTCCACCAGTGCGGAAGATCAGCATTCCAGCGGCAGTAAAGATCGCGAAAATGCCAAACCCTAGTGCTCCGCTCAGCGCCCCTAGCCGTGCGCCGATGCCGGGTGTGACATTGGCGACGGGATTCCTGCGGCGATAAAACAGCACTGCGAGCGCACCGGACGCAAGCATTCCCAGTCCGAAGGCACCGCCGGGAATGAGCATCATCACGGCGGCGATCAGTCCCGCCAGAGCCGCCGCGGGCAAAGCATAGGACCACTGCAACGCGGTAATCTGCGACGTGTTTGTGTAAGACCCTGACGGTTTGATCTCTAAGCCGGAATCAATGGTAGGGCTGGTGATTGCGTCCCCCACGGCGACGCGAATTTGCGGCGCATTGCATTGCGGACAGAAGGCTATTCCTTCGTCGACTGCAGCACCACATTGATAGCAGGAATGTTCCACTGAATTTCAAGTTACAGCACGACTGCTAGCCAGGCAAGAACGCAGGACCGCGACCGAGCGGGGCGGGGCGAGTCGATCATTACCCGCTCAACCCTGAGATCATCTATCAGTTAGATCGTGTCCCTGCCACGGGTCTGCACGTAGACCAGCGCGAAGATGGAACCTTTGCCCTTGTCTCCTGGCCGGACGGAAACGATGTGCTGGTTATCTTCAGTACCCACCTTCAGTTCGATATCGTCGCCTTTGTTATCGCCCTGGCATTTGAGCTGTTTCGAATCGTTGGAGTGGCGTGGATTCATTTCAACATCATCATCGTGGTTGTTGCGGCGACACTCGAGCACGGTGCCATATTTCTTCAATTGATCGGTGTAATAAGAAATCAGTTTTTCCGGCGGGTCATCGGACTCGTACTCGATAGCGACTACTTTCAGCCCGAAGAGGCCGCTGGAGATATTTACGTTCGCGCTCTTCTCGTCGCCGTCCTTGTCCTTCTCTTTCTTGCGCGCTCCGGGATAGACCGGCAGGCCGACATCGCGGACGTCGGCGTTCTTGCTGACGTGAAGTCCCCCGATCGGAGTCTGGATATCCACTTTCTTGTCTTCGCCGTTTTCATTCTTTTTTACGTTGATACTGCAGGCGGACATCACGAGAACAGCAACGAGCGTGACAATGAACCCGAGCCGCGAGTTAATGAACAGAGGGTTGGAATTGTGCATGCTGCGAACCTCCAGGTGCGACGTAGGCTTGCCGGTCGATGCCGTCGCCACGACGGGCGACGTTTGGAATGCTGACCGGTAACCGGCCGCGGATTGCAATTTCACCAAACAGCGCCTTGACGGCGCTGATTTCCGAAACCGTGGCGTTTGAAAACGTGCAAATATAATTTTGTGTTGCCGGGAAATCTTGCGCCACGTACGGATTACCCATAGCCAGGACTGCGGTCTTTTGTGCGGCGTGGTCCAGAATTTTTTGTAAGAGCATCGCGGTGGCATCCGCCAAGCCAACCGAGTTCTGAAGTCCACCGACACCTTTGGTCGCTTTCCCCGCGGTCGGGATCACATATACGGCAGCGATTACGGTCTGGGCCTGGTCCACGGCGCGCATGATGTCATCCGATAGAGCGGCTGCAATTCGTGGATCCACGCAGATAACATTCGTGTCGGGCACACGGCTGCGAATTTGGCGCTCCAGCATTCGGCCCGCCTCAGTGCGAACGTCGTCGGTAAAAATAACGACGACCACCCGGTTCCGCACTTCGTCCACTGATTGATACGGAAGGCCGGAGTTAACAGTTCCCATTTGTTTCAGTGGGAGAAGCTTTCCGTTATCACGAACCAGGGTGACGGCATCGTCGGCCATCTGCTGCCCGAGGGCCAGGTTTGCGGGCTCGCCAATCAGATTGGAAAGTGCTTCCACATTCACCAGGCGCGCTTTCTGAAGCTTGAGCGAGGCCTTGGCTTTCAATATTTTGAGGACGGAGGCGTCCAGTTGAGACTGCGGAATTTCGCCACTGCGGACGGCTGCGAGCATAGCTTGATAGGAAGCATCGAGGTCAGCGGGAATCAACAAGAGATCGTTTCCGGCTTTGAATGCATCTACCGCGGCTCGGCCGATGTTCGCGGCGTAAAGGCGAGTGAGTCCTGCCATGTCAAGAGCATCGGTGACGACAAGCCCCTTGAATCCGAGTTGCGTCTTGAGCAGATCGTTTACGATCGCCGGCGAAGTCGTCCCCACCCGCTTGGGGTCGGGCTCGAGCGAGGGAACGCTGACGTGTGCGACCATGACCGAATCCACACCCGCCTTGATGGCCTTGCGAAAGGGCGGAAGTTCTACGGATTGCAATCGAGCGAGGTTGCCGGTCACCTGGGCCACGCCCAGATGGGAATCAGTGGCGGTATCACCGTGGCCGGGGAAGTGTTTGGCAGTGGTCAGCATTCCGTTGGCGCGGGCGCCGCGGATGTAGGCGGCCACAAGATCGCCCACCTGCTGCGGGTCCTCACCGAAAGAACGGGTGTTGATGATGGGATTAGCGGGATTGGAATTCACGTCGGCTACGGGGAAGAAGTTCCAGTGCACGCCAATGGCGCGAGCTTCCTGGGCAGTGATGCGTCCGAAGGCTTCGGCATAGTCCAATTTTCCGGCGGCGCCGAAGGCCATGGCGTGGGGAAATACCGTCGCCCCGTAAAGGCGCATGGAGACGCCGCGTTCGAAATCAGCTGCGATCAGTAATGGCAGTTTGGAATCCTGCTGTAGACGATTGAGCAGGACCGCCGCCTCGTAGGGCTGGTTCCGGTATAGAAACGGACCTTCGGCGCGCACTGTCATGGCGAATGAGCCAACGTGATATTTGTTGATGCTGTCACGCAACTGGAGATATTCGGGACTATTTACATTCAAGAACTCGGCGCGAACCCAAATCATGAAAAGCTGTCCAACCTTTTCCTCGAGTGACAATTTGTGCAGAGTTTTCTCTGCCCATTTTTCTCCATCACGATCGAGTTGGATGGGACGGGGCTGAGAGAATTTATCCTTGGCTGAGGCGGGAGTCAGCAGGGACAGAATCAAGATGAGACATAGAGCACGTGGAAGCATCAGCAGACGATAGCACGGATGCTTAGATCTCGGGGATCAGGTCTGGGGTCTCAGGTCTTGGGTCTTGGGTCGTCAGCATCAGGTCGCGGTACAACTTTGATGTGACGGATATCACAGCGGGCGCAGCGCCTCTCATGCTCGGATAGGGCTTGAGCAGGAGAACATCCTATGGCTGCCACTTATCAGGACTTAAAGGTTTGGCAACTGGCAATGGACATGGTTGCCCATGTATATCGCTGTACCGCGACGTTCCCAAAACAAGAGATGTATGGCTTAACCAGTCAAAATGAGAAGGTCGGCTGTTTCGGTTCCCAGCAATATCGCGGAGGGCAAAAGGAGATTTTCGCGGAAGGAATTGGTGCAGTATCTATTTCGAGCCCGAGGATCATTACTTGAATTAGAAACGCAAATTTTGATTGGACGGAGGCTCGGATACCTTGACGACACGGAAGGCAAACGACTCACGAGTTTAACCAGCGAAGTTGGGCGCCTCCTGAACGGCTTGGTAAATTCCTTTCAATCGCAGCTGAAACCCTGAAACTTCGATACCTGATATCCCAAGACCTGAGCCCTGAGACCCCGGGACCCGACCCTAACTAGCCAGCTCATGCTCAACGAGCTCAACGGCTCTTTGCTGGATGCCCGGTTCGTTCCCAAAGCCGGCGAGCCACGCTACGTGCGGCTCGCGGCGGAACCATGTCATTTGGCGCTTGGCATAGTTGCGATGGGCCTGCTGTGCGGCTTGAATCGCGGTATCACGATCAACTTCTCCGCGGAATAATTGAACTGCTTGTTTATATCCAAGCGAGGAAAGCGGGCGGGCCGCATCCCCGTATTTTTCAAGCACGCTTCCAGTTTCTTCGACCAGACCGGAATCGAACATCTGTTGTGCACGCTGGTTGATGCGTTGATAGAGCGCAACGCGCTCGGGATTCAGTCCCAGACGAAGAATATGGAAGCCCTGCAGCGGGTCGCGGCCTTCTTTCCACATTTCGGACATTTCCTTGCGCGAGGCCAGGCAAACTTCGATGGCGCGAATCAGTTTGGGAGTGTCATGGGAATGAATCTTCGCTGCTGCCACCGGATCAAGACGGTGCAGCAACCGGTGAAGATAGGATTTGTTTTTTGCACGCCGGCGCAGACGATCACGTAACTCTTCCGAACGCTCCGGTCCCGCAAAGAGGCCTTCCAATAGGGCATGAAGGTAGAGTCCGGTTCCGCCAACAACGATCGGCAGGCTGCCGCGAGTTTTGATTTCTTCCAGCACTTTTCGAGCCTGCCTCGAGTATTCTCCGGCCGTAACGTAAGCAGCAGGACCCACAGAATCGAACAAGTGATGAGGAACACGACCGCGTTCGGCCATGGTCGGCTTGGCGGTGCCTATATCAAAGTCGCGATAGATTGCGACTGAGTCGCAATTGACGATCTCCCCGCCGAAATGCTCGGCCAGCGCCAGGGACAGGGCGGTCTTGCCGCTTCCTGTGGGACCCAGCAGGACGATCAAGAGAGACGAATGAGACACAGTCAGCGCGCACTCCAGGGGATGTAGCGCCAATAGCGAATCAGGGTGAGAATCAGAAGCAGTATTGCGATAACCACAATACCCGTCGCCTCCAGACGGTGGATGGAGAGCTTGGCATGTGGTTGGGGGGGCCGGTCAGATGGCTGCCGCTTTGGTTGGGTGGCGGACACGATGACATTGTAGCGCCGGAACTCGGGCGCGGGGTTGACCCGCGATAACGCGAGTTTCAGGCAAGTAGTCAGGGTGTAAACTACGCGGCAATATGGCTACCCCACACGCCAGTCCGGCGCCAACGCGGATTGCACGCTTTGGTGTGTTTGAGGCTAATCTCGGAACCGGCGAACTTCGAAAAAATGGGGCGCGAATTAGTCTTCAAGAGCAACCCTTCCACTTGCTTGTGCTTTTACTGGAGCGTCCCGGGGATGTGATCGGTCGAGAGGAAATCACTAAAAAGCTGTGGGATCCCGATGTCTTCGTTGACTTTGATAAGAGCCTCAACACCGCTGTGAACAAGGTGCGTGAGGCGTTGGGCGACTCGGCAACCAACCCGAAATATGTCGAAACTCTGGCGAAACGAGGGTATCGGTTTCTGGGGCAGGTAGTGTGGATCAGGGAAGATCCGCCAAAACCTGATCCTGGTCCGCCTTCGCGTACAGTCACTCGCGGCCTGTTCGGGTTAATACAAATCATGTACCTGATTTTTTATGTGGAAGCGCTCTTCCATTTCCGTGAGATTGAGCGGGTTGCGGGCACATTTCTTCCGGGGTGGGCTTCGTTTGCAATCATGGCGGCAACAATCGTGACCGCTGGGGTGGGAATTCCGGTGCGCTGTTATTTGCTCTCGGCGGCGGCTTTCGATTACGAACTGCTAGGAGAAAAATTTCAGCAGTTGTTTCTATTCATCCTGGTGCTCGACGAACTGTGGGGCATCGCACCTTTTCTGATGGCGCAGAAGATCGGGTTTGGAGCGGCCTTCGCGGCTACATGCGGCCTTCTCTACGTGCCTTTTTCGGAGAGAACACTGATAAATATGGCCTATCCGAAACTTCGTCTGAGTCGAAGCGTAGCGCTGGGCTAAGTTATTTCCCGATAAAGAGACGGCCTGTGCGAGCCTTAATTTCTGGTAGCGCTACCGAAGCTCGGCCCTTTCGGGGTTGTAGTAGAAGTGGAATCGCAATGCAAGATATTGACCACTGAACTCACTGGGCAGAGGCGGAAACGGATTGGAACCGGTAACGCCACCCCAGGCGGCGCGATCCAGTGCGACGTCGCCGGAACCGGCAGCCAGCTTCATACCTGCCACCCGGCCATCCTTGAGAATGGCAAACTCTATCGATACTTTTCCCCGCTTCATGAGTGGGGCTCGGGCGATTTCCGGGATGAGGTTGTACCAATTCTCCCGTACGTCGTGCAATACGCGCGAGAGGTAAGGACCAAAGTCCACGCCCATGGTATCGCTGAGAACGTCGAGTGGTCCGACGGCCTGGGCGGGCTGGCGGCCCTGACTTAGTCCCAGATCACCACTATCTCCCCCATAACCACCACGGTTCGCTGCGGCTGCGCGCGCGGCCTGCTCAATTGCCGATCCAGCCGACATTGGCCTGCTTTCGAAATTGGGCTTTGGACGGTTTATGGGCGGAGTTTCGAGCTTTGCTATCTGATCAGGATTGGACGGAGTCGGGGGTGGCGGCGGTTGCTGCGCCGGCGAATTTTGGGCTACGGAGGCAGGAGGAGGAGCGGACGGTGTCGGCGGCGGACCCGGAGGTTGAGCGCGAGAGCTATCCAGAATTTTCTTCAGCTCTTTGCGATTAAGCTGTGGGGTACGCGAAGTGGCAATGCGATCCTTATCGGAAATCACATTGGTGTTAGGACGCTTAGTGATCTTCTGGGCGTCTTTCGGCAGCTCCAGATAAGTGAGCTCTTTCTGCCGCATCCAGTCATTAGGGCTGACTACCATGACTGGACGTTTTGGAAAATATTTCTCCAGCTTTGGAGAATTGACCACCACAATCACCAGGACTAAATGCACGACTACAGAAATCCAAAAAGCTTCGCGCTGGCGGGAACGCGAAAGATCATCCTGTAACTGAACCAGCAAGGCAGGAGCCTGATGCATCTCGCGGTAGACAGATTCCCAGCCATGGGAGTCGTACAGATCGCCAATCTCTGCGCGCGGCGCTGGAGGAACTGGATTTCCCGGCGGGATTTGGGTCGTCGACATCAAACTGCTTGTCTACCGATTTAACACGAGCGGAGGGCCTTCGTTGCAGGAGGAGGCGGTGAACGCTCCCCTACCGGCAGGCTAAATTCCTATCGCAATCCGCTGGCGTTTGCGGCCAAGTACTTCTATTTTCGCATCTTTCGGGGAATCTGCGAAGCGCATAAGGCGGGTCGCAGGAACGGCATCTGCGACGTTAACTGTGGAGTCGGAGATAGATTACAGAACGGGACGCCGGTTCTCAGATTAAGACTTTACTGTTGCAAAGTGTCCAGGTGAATTTTCTTTCCGTGCTCCTGGATGGTGGAGACAATGTCCAATGCCACGGCGAGAGCGCGGCGGCCGTCTTCAAGAGATACCAGCGGTTGGGAGCGCTGTCGCACTGAGTCCAGAAAAGATTTCAGCTCGGCATAGAGAGGCTCTTCGGCAGTGATTGCTGGTTTAGCGACATTGATTTGAGGATTCACTGAAGGAGTCCCACTCTCGTCTCCGCCAACACTAAAAACCAGCACGTCTTGGCGTCCATAATCAACGGATATGTATTGCTTGGGCTGGAAGAAGCGCAACTTACGGACACGCTCGGTGGAAACGCGGCTAGCTGTGAAATTGGCGACGCAACCGGAGTCAAATTCCATGCGAACGTTGGCGATATCCACTTTGCCGGACAAGATGGGGAGACCGACGGCACGAATTTCTTTTACCGGCGAATCGACGAAGGAGAACACGATATCCAAATCGTGAATCATCAGATCAAGTACCACATCCACGTCCAGCGAACGCGGAGTGAAAACGCTGAGGCGATGAACTTCGAAAAACATGGGATGGGTAACAAGAGGCAACGTAGCACGCACCGCGGGATTGAAGCGTTCGAGGTGGCCGACCTGGCAGATTCGTCCGAGGCGCCGTGCAGACCGCATCAGATCGTCGGCTTCGGCGAGCGATGCAGCCAGCGGTTTTTCTATCAGGACATCGATTCCCCCAGCCATTAAGGCGCCGGCGAGCTCAACGTGCTGCGCCGTGGGAACCGCGACGGAAGCCGCTTGCACCTCGCTGCGTGTCTTGATGAACTGCTCGACCGAGCCGAAGGCGCGCGCTCCATATTCCCTGGCTATGGCATCAGCGCGCGAAACATCGGGATCCACGACCGCAGCCAATGTCACAGGCTCGCCCTGCTGCGCCAATTGATGGTAAACGCGGGCGTGATTACGGCCGAAAGCACCCACCCCTACGACTGCTACGTTAATGCGGTTCTCGTTTCTCAGGTTTTAGTTCTCGGATGTAGCGCTTTTTTTAGGAGAGCGATCTGCCCAGCATGATAGAGCTCATGCTGCACGATACCGCTGAACATGTAATAAAAGTCGTAATAGTCCTCGGTCTTGCCGGGAGCCTGGTCGTTTAAACGCGAATCAGGAAAAGCGGCAACCGCCTTAATGAGTTGGCTGTGAGTCTGATCAAGATAGCTGAGAGCGCGACGCCAGGCGGCTGGACTGGTGTCTTTTACGGGGGGGAAATCCTGTTGCCTGGTAAGTTCGACGGCTGCGCCACCGATGCGCCGTAAGACGGCATCATCCCAGGCGGCGATGTGCAGCGCCAGTTCCCAAATGCTGTGGGCATCCTTGATTGGTTTGGCAGCGGCGGTCTCGGCGGTCACACCGGTCAGCAATTCCTTAATGGAATCTCCATGCCAGGCGTCCCCCTCGAAGGCGCGCCGAATTTGGTCTGCAAGGCGAGCGGTCTCGGACATGAAAGCCTCCATCGGAAATCACTCAACTGGATCAGCCACAACCGCAATGTCGAAGCCGTCGGCGGCTGAGACTACGGCCTCCCCATCTAGTAACAGGCACTTGCCTGCATCCAGCGCCAGACAGGTGGCGCCGGCTTTGTGCATGACTTCAATCGTTTTTATTCCTACTACCGGCACATCGAAACGCATATCCTGATTCGGCTTGGCGATTTTCACCACGGTAAGGTCGCGACTCAATGTAGAAGCATCCTGCTGAAGGGAAGCCATGATTTTACCGGCGCGCTCGATGGTGGCATCGGTGCCTTCCATTGCTTCGACGGCTACGCAGGCGACTTCTGCGACTATCACGGTTTGCCCAATGTCGTATTTTGCCAGGTTATGAGCGACCAGCCGGCCGTATTGAATGTTCGCCTTTTCCTGTTCGGTGGGCAAGCGCTTGGTCAGAGTTCCGGATTTGGCGAGCAGCGGTTCCAGAAATGCGGTGGAGTTTTCCAGCAGGATGCCTTCGTCAGCCAGTACTTTCGAAATTGCGCCCAGCAAAGCGTCGGTGTTTCGCGTGCTTAACGAAAGCAGCAGCTTGGCCAGAAGCCAGTCGGGCCGGATACTGGAGAAAATCTGTTTATGCTTGACCTGTCCGGCCATGATGGCACGATGCACGCCCTCGCGTTTGAAAGTCTCGATCAGCTTGGACAATTCTCCTAAAGAGAGCCAGTGAATTGACGCGGCTCCATGCGATTCGATGTCAGGGAATGCCTCCTCTTTAATGGCCGCAACCACAACGTCAAGCCCTTGGGCACGAGCTGCATCGAGGACGAGAAACGGAAAGCGGCCGTTCCCAGCGATGAGTCCAATTCTTTCCCTGGCGGCGGACATGGTGGACAGTGTACTGGAGAAGAGCACTCAGCCGTCAGCACTTAGCATTCAGCACCTGCACTTGATTCTTGCGCCCACTCAACTGAATTCTCTTCGATAACCAATCTCTGTTTGGCTGAATGCTGAGTGCTGAATGCCGAATGCTACTTAATCACACCTCGTTCTGAAGACTCGATGAACCGGATAAGCATTTCCACGTCCTCTCCGCCATCCGCCTCAGCTTTCAGCATCTTTAGCGCTTGAGAAGTGTTGAGCTTCGACGCCAGCAAGACCTTATAGGCATGATGAATCTTGCGGATACGTTCCTTGGAAAATCCGCGGCGCTCGAGACCGAGGGTATTCAGTCCGTAGGCGTGAGTATCACGAGCGGCGACGGTTTTCGAAAAAGGCAGGACATCTTTCGTAATCGTGGTTCCGCCGCCAACATATGAATGCGCGCCGATGCGGACGTACTGATGCACCGGACACATTGCGCCAACCACTGCCCAATCCTCGACCGTCACGTGGCCACCGAGGGTGGCGGCATTGGCCAGGATCACGCGATCGCCGACCACACAATCGTGGGCAACGTGGGTGTACGCCATGATCAGGTTGTGATTGCCCACCCGTGTCACGCCACCACCTTTCACCGTTCCGCGATTGATGGTGACGAACTCGCGAATCTGGTTGTGATCGCCAATTTCCAATTGAGTGGGCTCGCCGGCGTAAGTGATGTCCTGAGGCGCCAATCCGATGGACGAAAATGGAAAGAAGCCGTTATCGGCGCCAATTTTGGAAGGGCCCTCCATCGTGACGTGCGAAACCAGGTGGCATCCTTCGCCAAGTTGCACTTGTGGCCCAATCACACAGTAGGGGCCGATTTTGCAGGAAGGATGAATCTTCGCCAGCGGATCGATAATGGCTGTCGGGTGGACGTTCATCAGTTGCGAATACCGGATCTCGCGTGTCGAGTTCCGATTTCTATGAGGAGGATCATTCGCGCTCCGGTTCGCCGTCCACGGCTTCGGGCCGGCTTCGAGAGCGATCCACGAGCTGGCATGTGACCGTCGCCTCGGCTACGCGTTTGTCGCCGACAAAGACCTTGCCCTCCATGCGGACGGCCGAAACTCGCCAAGCTTTCACTTCCACTTCGATGCGCAACTGATCGCCCGGAACCACCGGACGCCGGAAACGGGCGCGCTCGATTCCGGTGAATACCATCAGCTTATCGGCTCGATCTTCCACTTCGGTGAGCAGCAGTGCGCCGCCAGCCTGGGCGATAGCTTCAACGATAAGTACACCTGGCATGATTGGGAGATTGGGAAAGTGCCCAGCAAAGAACGGCTCATTGATGGTGACGTTCTTAATGGCGACGATGCGCTGCTTGCGTGTGATGTCAATCACACGATCGATCATCAGAAACGGAAAGCGGTGCGGCAAGATGCGAAGAATGTCATTGATGTCCAGCGTAGTTTTGGCTGGAGCTTCGGTCGCCGGGTGAGTATCGCTCATTGGGTAACGTCAGGAGGGAAGATTATACTGTACCGCGCTGCCACGGATTGGTGTTGTATCTAACCAGTAGACTGTGAAATCCAAGCGAAAAATGTCGGGATCGGGCAAGGATGCTTGGCCAGAGGCAGTCAATCGGTCGAGTTATTTTGAGGAACGCAGGGATGACATTGTCGAATGCATCCGGCAGCTAGTAGAGATCGAGTCTCCCAGCGACAACAAACAAGCCGCGGATCGGCTAAGTGCCTTTCTCGCGAAAAAGTTCGAGGCGCTGGGTGCACAGATCCGCTTTCATAAGAGCTCCAACTTCGGGGATCATTTGCAGGTGGATTTCGCGGGCAAGCGCGGCGGCAAGCCGGCTTTGCTGCTGGGCCACTATGACACTGTGTATCCCCTCGGCACTCTGGCGAACATGCCATGCCGGGTGGCCGACGGTCGGCTTTGGGGACCCGGGGTTCTGGACATGAAATCGGGCATTGCACTGATGCTGACTGCCATCGATGTTCTGCGGGCAACGCACAGTGATTTGCCTCACCCGATCACAGTCTTGCTGGTGTCGGACGAAGAAGTGGGCAGCGATTCATCACGGCACATCACGGAGAATCTCGCAAAACAATCAGCAGCCGTGCTAGTACTCGAACCTTCTTATGGGCTTAACGGCGCGGTAAAGACGGCGCGCAAGGGAATTGGCGAGTACACCGTTAAAGTCACGGGGCAAGCGGCGCATTCCGGGCTCGATTTCGAAAAGGGCGCGAGCGCCATTGTCGAGTTGGCGAAACAGATCACGAAGATATCTCAAATGGTCGACTTGAAGCGCGGCCTGACCGTGAATGTCGGCCGGGTACAGGGTGGCACTCGGGTCAACGTTGTCGCAGCAGAGGCAACAGCCGTCCTGGATGTGCGAATCGCGAAGATGAAGGACGCTACGGCTATAGATCGTAAGCTCCGCGCCCTGAAGCCGTTCAATGGCAAGTGCAAGCTCAAGATCGATGGCGGGATGAATCGTCCGCCGATGGAACGGACTGCGGGTGTAGCTGCGCTATATAAAAAAGCGTCCGACGTTGCGAAGCGGTTGGGGTGGAGGCTCGAAGAAGCAGCGGTTGGTGGTGGCTCGGATGGAAACTTTACAGGGAGGCTCGGGGTTCCCACGCTAGATGGCCTCGGAGGAGTGGGAGAAGGTGCGCACGCTACGCATGAGTCGATTCTGATCTCCGAATTGCCGCGACGAGCCGCGCTTCTGACGGGGTTGATCGAGGCCATCTGGCGGTATCCCTTGAATGACCGAGTAAAACCCCACTTCTCGAAAACCGCAAGAAGTTGATTGGATAAGAGCGAAGGCTCGATCCGAAAGCGGTAGTCTACGGTTGAGGACCAAGGCTTCTGGAAAGGAAGGAGCCTTCGCATGATGATTATAGGATGTGATTTCCATCCCAGCTGGCAACAAGTTTGTT
>WNGL01005409.1_pt1 | contig 24429 bp, 29 predicted proteins | sample 5400591 | NCBI WGS metagenome assembly WNGL01 (sample SAMN13153377, study PRJNA577476) | soil metagenome | isolation source: 80 cm soil or saprolite under Garry oak tree replicate 1 | place: USA:California | collected 2016-06-15 | reverse complement strand
ATCGCCCGTCGCCGCGGCATTGGCAACGTGCTGGTCTTCGGGTCGGTCGCGCGCGGTGATGCTAGACCAGACAGTGACGTCGACTTTCTCGTCCAAGTTGAGCCTGGACGGTCGATCCTGGCTGTCGGAGGCTTCCTCGACGAGGTGTCCGAACTGATCGGCAAGCCTGTTCACGTGGTCACTAGCCGATCGCTCAACGACGCCGAATCGCAACGGGCATTGAGCGAGGCTGTTCCACTCTGACCCCAGAGGACAGCGGACACTTCGAACATGTCGCCGAGTCTGCGCGCCTCATTGCTGAATGGCGCATTAGAGGTCGTGAGGCATTCCTTACCGATGTATTGGTTCCGAGTGCATTGCTGTGGCGTCTGCAGACAATTGCCGAGTCGGCCATCCACCTGTCAGATGACGTCAGGGGTCGGCACCCAGACGTCGATTGGCGAGACATCCGTGGCTTCAGGAACATCGTTGTGCATGGCTACGTCGAGGTGTTCGACCTCGAACTGACTTGGACTTTCATTGAGCGAGAAGCCGATTCGCTGAGACGGGTAGCCAATCAAGAGTTAGCAAGTGGCGGCTAGTGATCCGTCAACAGGTGCTCTGCGCTGAGATCGAAATTTTCCTGGGCAGCGGAGGTGGACGTTCATGAGTTCGACCAGTTCCTCCGACCCTTCGGTGCGGACGGGATCGGCGATGCGCACGATTGTCCTGCCCGCAGCCAGACTGGGCGGAGTGTCGCAGAACCAGGGCCCGCGCCGTTACTTCCGAGAGCCGGAAAATAGCCTGGCTTCGAACTTACGTTCCCTCTTGACGCGTTGCGTCGCGAGCATCTAACCTTCGCGTCGCCCTTGCGGCCGGACTCGGTAAATCTTCCGGTGCCGATCGACGTTCTAGCCGCAAGCTGCGCAAGGTTCTACCGCAGCTGAGCGTTAGGTGAGTCGAGGCTGCTTCTCAACCGTCGCCCAAGGCGGAATTTCTGCGGCGTCAGCGGGCTAAACATGGTGCCCGCCGCGTCCAAGAACCCAAACCACGGTGGCACCAGCAGCGGCACGACGACATTCTCCAAGCCATCCAAACCCTCCGGGAGGTCCTGCACCACGAACGCGCCCGCGGTTTTCGTCGAGAACACCTGGGCGTGGGCAAGCTCAGGGTCGTGGGGCATGCCTGGCCAGCAACTGGGTTTTCAAATCCAGGTCACGAACTACGACGTCGGCTGCGGTTCGTCGAGCTTCGCAATCAGCGCGTCGGCCCCGAGTGGGTTCTCCGTTTCGGTTCCAACCAGCACGATCTCTGTCAAGTCGACTTCCGCGGGCTTCCTCTGGGCATACGTCACATCGCCGACCGTGATCGCCGATGGTGACTACCCGCTGATCGTCACGGCCCAGCGGGCAGGGACCTCTTCAGGTGCGACATTCACGAGCTACTACAAGGTCTACTCGGCCGACACGACGGCGCCAGGGCTGTTCTTGCCGAACCCGTGGGACGGGGCGACGATCAGCGGCAGTTCGTACACCTTCGTCGTTACGGCCGGCGACGACCACGCGGTGAAGGGGATTGACCTGTACATCGACTACACCTATGTCACAACGGCAACCTGTGACGACGTCTCATACATGTGCCACCTCGACTACAAATGGAGCCTGCAGGGCGCGAGTGGACAGCATACTGCCACCTTCGAGTCGTTTGACTGGATGGGCAACGTCGGCGCTATGACTGTCGCGTTCACGGTCGGCTGACGACGACACAGCGCAGGTACGTAGACAACGAGAGAGGCCCCCGATGGGGGGCCTCTCTTCTATGAGCACGATGCTCATTGTCTAATCGGTGGTCTTACGGGTCGATCAGCACCGTGCAGGTGTAGGTTCCAGGCGTCAGCGCAGTGACTCCAGGACCCGCCGTGACGGTGGCGGTGCTGCCTGTTTGAGGTGAGGTGCCGATGTTGCCACCGCCGCCTCCCGCAGTACCGGCAACGCAGGTGATCGTCGAAATCGTGCCGTTCGCGGCCTCGCTAGTTACGGTGATAGTGAGGTCCGTCAGCGGCGTGTCGGTGGCCGAGAAGGTTGCCTCATTCCCATCGCCACACGTCGAAGTCGCATTGACGGTGACGATGTGAGCGGTGGTGTCGTCGATCTTATAACCAGGAGGTGCCGCGGTCTCCTGAACGGAGTAGGTGCCGAAAACAAGGTGGCCAACGCACACAGTCCCGTCAGCTAGGGTCGTAACGCTGTCTGAAAAGCTGTTGGGCCCTGTGATCGAGAACATAGCGCCCTGCAGTGGAGTAGCTGCGGTCTTGCTCGACGTCTTGGTGATCTTGATCGCTCCAAGCTGCAGAACGTTGGTGTATGTGCAGTCGACTACGTCATCAGCCTTGAGGATGATGTTCACGGTCCGCCCGCTGATGACCTCACTCGACCCGTTGGAGTTGTTGCTCGCATTGCAGTCGAGGCTGAGGAACGCGAAGTGCAGCGATGTAGGGTCGGTTTCGGTCACGCTGTAGCTGCCGACCGGGACGGTGCTGCCGTAGTCCTGCTTCTGCCCGTTCTTAAGGACAAAAGTCGGCGGGGTCAGGCCGCCGGTGGTGGTGTAGTTGAAGGTGCTGTCGGTCGGGTCTGGACTCGGCTGCGTAACCTTGCGGATGATTATCTGACCGCAGTTGCTGATGTTCACCGGGACAGGCGCGACGAAGTCCTTGACCTCGGACCCAAAGGATGCTGAGGCGCGGCTCTTCAGGAAGACGCTCCCGAAGGCTTTACAAGTGCCGCTTGGGAAGACGTTGGCGGCGGTGAGGTCGATAGCGGTCTCACCGAAGGTGAGGGCCGCGCACGTGGGCGTCGTCCCCGGGCATGCATTCCCTCCCGTTGGATTGATGAGGTCCGTTACTGGGTCGAGGTTGTTGACTGCCCCGATGGAGTTGGAGCCATTCAACGTGACGTGGTCACCCCAACACGGAAACGAGTTGCTCGCAAAGCACTGGGTGGTGCTGCCGCTGGTTAACCAGAACTGCAAACTAAGCGTCGGCTTGCCGCCCCCGTTGGTGAAGTCGAACGTGACCAGCAGGTCGCCGGCGGTTCGATTGATCAAGTGCGGGCCAGGGGCGCCCAGGCTTGGCGTGGTCGCCTGGTTGATCTCGAAGTCCATGTTGGCGGAGCCCAGGACGTTGGTCCTCTCCCAGGCCAGGTACAATAAGTTATGACTGTTGCTGCCGGTCTCGGACGCCTCGTAGAAGCGGGTCAGGTCGCTCTTGTTGGGCGGAATCGACCCGTTTACGACCGTGACGCTGGCGTTGTCCTCCTTGGTGCCCTGGCCGAACGAGTTATCGCCGGGTCCGCTCGCCAGGTCGATGCCAGTGTTGCGCCCCGGTACGTTTGACCAGTCCGTGGACCCAAACGCAGTCGGAGACGCCTGGAGATTGCCATCACCGCCGGCGAATGTGCTTCCGGCGAGTGGGCCAGAACACGATTGCGTAGTGCCGCTAGCGGCAAAGTCACATCCTGAAGTGTTGTCGGCGAAGCTGTCGGCCGGAAAAGCGAAGGCCGCGAGGAGCGCGCCGACCGCTGTCAGCACGAGCCACCTTGCGCGACCTCGGATAAATCGTCTCACGGGCAATTTCCCTCCTTGTCCCATGCGCAGCCGGTTGCAGGTGCCTTTCACTTGGCAATCCGAACACTGAGACTCCTGCACGCTCGGGCGAGCTCACCTGCTTGCCGCCCACACGCGCGGAGCGCTAATGGCAGTTGACAAACCGGCACCTGGCGGGTTCTCCCCACTCACCTGCCCAAGCTGTGAAGGCGGCAGACCACTCCCCCTTGCAGTCGCGCTGTTAGCTCGGCGTCATCCTCGACCCGCGCGCAACACTCAGCAATAGGACAAATGTACTAGTCACCGCACATAGCCTCGGACGATCAGGAGACCGACCCTCAGCATGGCTGCCACAGCCTGAATGCGATTGGACGCGTGCGTCTTTTTGAAGATCTGGCTCAGATGATTGCGAACGGTGCTTTCGCTGATACCGAGGTCGCGCGCGATCTGCCTAACTGGCGCGAGACCCGGCGATAGGAGTTCAACGGTTTCGGGTAGTGGTTCGCGCAACTGCCCGTGGCCTGCCTCCTCCTGGCCCTGGTTTTACAGGTGCCAGTGAAACGACGAAAACCGGCCCCGAGGACCGGTTTCCGTATCAACTTATCTCGGAAGAGGGCTTCGAGAAAGCCTGGCGGGGATGGATGGGAATCGAACCCACCCAGGACGCCTCAGCAGCGCCCCGCAAACGGTTTTGAAGACCGCGGGAGGCACCAGCCCCCGAACATCCCCAGTCGAAGAGATGCTATTCGGTCAGCGGGATGCCGACGCCCTCGACCCCGAGGTGTTCCGCATGGCGGGTCAGCAGCCCGACCAGGAAGCCGAGCACCCGGTCGACCTGCGAGCTCCCAACGATGGTGGCGACGAGCGACGGCTCGGGCGATCTAAAGGCGCCCAGCTTGCCTTCTCGGGCAACCCGCGCAAACGTGCGGGTACCCGACGGGATGAACGTGACCCTGACCCCGGCGTAGCGGTCGCCCGAGTGGACCAAAGTCAGAGGGCTCTTCCGCCGGACCTCCCACGCCCTCCAGCGTGCTCAGAAACCGCTTCCCACCCGGGTCCTTGCCGGTGTAGATCGCGACCTGCACGCGAGAACAATAGCCAGCTTTCCGCCGGCCGGCAGGCCTTAGGCCGGACTGATCAGCGCTTCGAGCTTGGCTTTGAGGTCGCCCTTCATGTTCGGGCGGTAGCCGACCATGCGGTCCGCAGGCTTGCCATCCTTGAAGATGATCACGGTCGGGATCGAGGCGATCCCCAGCGAGATGGGGGTGGCCGGGTTCTCGTCAATGTCCATCTTCATGACGGTCACCTTGTCGCCGAGCTCACCGCGTATCTGCTCGACGATGGGGGCGATCATCCGGCAGGGGCCGCACCAGGCCGCCCAGAAATCGACGAGCACCGGCCGGTCGGCTTTGAGGACGATGGACTCGAACTCCGCGTCGGTGACCGCCTGAATCTCTGCGCTTGTCTCTGCCATCTAGGAAGCCTTCTTCTCCGTTTTGGAATCTGACTTGGCTGACTTGGACTCTGACTTCTTCTCCGGCTTCGACTCTGACTTCGTCTCGGCCTTGCTCTCCGAGCTTGACGAGCTTTCTGCTGAGGCGGCCACGCCGTCACTGGAAGCGCCGGCACCCTTGCCGGCCGACTTGTAGTCCGTGGTGTAGAAGCCGCTGCCTTTGAAGCTGATGCCAACCGGGTAGAGGATTTTCGTCAGCTTCCCTTGGCATTCTGGACAGGCCGTGAGCGGCTTGTCTGCCATCTTTTGCTGGATCTCGAACTCGTGGCCGCAGTTGCTACAGCGATATCCGTATGTGGGCATTTTTCAGTTCTTGCTTCGGGTTCCTAACTATAGCCGCCGATCCGGATCCAGACGGAGAAACACCATCCCGGAGGGTGGCTTGGGGTAAAAGTAGGTGCTCTTCTGAGGAAGGGTCTTCCCCGCCTTGGCCAGCCGCAAAACCTGGTGCAGGTCAGGAGCGTCCAGGAAGAAGGCGCCTACGCCCACGCCCTCGTCGACCCAGCGCACGGCCTCGGTCGCATCGCGCGTATAGAGAAGGAAGTCTTCGGGATTGCGCTTGCCCAGGATGTTGTCGATCACCTGCTCGTGCAGCTCCACCAGGGCCACATCTCCTTCCAACGGCAGCACCTGGAACCGGTGGTCGTGGTAGGCGCCGGCCGCAACCTTGCCGCGAAGTCCGGCCAGCGTCGCCTCGAGCGATGGAGCATCGTCGCCTCCGCTGACGGTGACGCCTGCCTTGAGCACGCGGTGCGTCGGCAGCACCTGCAGCCCGGGATCGTCGATGTCGGTGAACAGCGCCAGCGTGAAGCGAGAGCTCGCGTCTTCCGGGCCGCCCGCCTCCTCCGCGTACGCCAGCGCGGTCTCGTAGCGATGGTGCCCGTCGGCGATCAGCACCTCCATCTCTTCGAAAGCGGCGTGCACCGCGGCCTGGATCACGCGATCCGTGATCGTCCAGAGCCGGTGCTCGGTCCCTTCCGGACCCTGGAAGGCCACCGCCGGCGAGCGCTGGCTGACCACGTCAGTGATCCCCTTGACGCCAGCCGCCCGTCCTTCATAGACGAACCACAGCGGCTCGAGGCTCATGTGGGTTGCGCGCATCAGGGCAAGGCGATCTTCCTTGGGCCCCCGATGTGTGCGCTCGTGCGGCAGCACCACGCGGTCTGAGTAAGGCTGCAGGCGCAGGGCGGCGATCAGGTCGCGACGCCGGCGGCCGTCGAACGTGACCTCGTGCACATACATGGAAGGCTCGTCGGCCTGCACGATGCCGTTTCGCTCCCACTCCGCAAACGTTTTGGCAGCAGCGGCGTAATCCGTGCCGGGCCTGGTGACATGGACGACGTTGAAGGGCGAGAGCTGCTGGTATTTCGCGAGCTCGGAGTCGGGGATGACGTCGTACGGCGGCGCGACCAGCGTGCTGGGATTGCCGGCGTTCGCGAGTCGGTATCGGAATCCGGGCAGGGCTCGTACGTCAGCTATCGGATGCGCCCCCGAGCTCGACGTAGCGAAGGTCGGACATGCCGGCGACCTCGCGCAGCCGGGTGAGCACAGCGTCGCCGACCGGATCGTCGACCGCAAGGATCATCATCGCGTTGCCGCGCGGTGCATCGCGGCCGACTTGCATGCTCGCGATATTGACGTCGTGCTTGCCTAAAATCGTGCCAAAACTGCCCACCACGCCCGGCCTGTCCTCGTGCCGGCTCACCAGGAAGCGGCCTTCGGGAACGAGATCGACCCGAAACGAGTCGATCCTGGTCGCGCGCGGCTCTCCCATCAGCACAGTTCCGGCCAGCTCGTGGCCGTGCATACGTAGTGTGACGAGGCTGGCGTAACTTCCATGCGCCGGACTCCTGCGCTCGATCAGCCTGACGCCACGGCCTGAAGCGATCAGCCGCGCATTGACGGAGTTGATGCGGTCCTCCGTGAAGGGCTGCAGCACGCCCCGAATCGCCGCCGCCACGAGGAGGTTGACGTCATGCTCCGCGAGCTCTCCTTCGAACTCGAGCTCGATCGCGCTGACGCGTCCGCCGAACAGCTGGGTGTGCAGAGCGGCGAGGCGCTCCGTGAGCAGCGCAAACGGGCGCACGTAGGCGAGCTCCTCCGGCGGCAGGGCCGGCGCATTGACGGCATACCGGGGCAGGTCACCCGCCAGCACCGCGGCGACCTCTTCCGCGACATCGAATGCCACCGAAGCCTGGGCCTCGATAGTCGACGCTGCGATATGGGGAGTGGCGATGAAGTTGGGCAGGCGGAAGAGGGGGCTTTCGCCAGCGGGCTCGTGCTCGAAAACATCGGCCGCCGCGGCGGCCAGCCGACCGGATTCGAGCGCAAGGCAGAGGGCGTTCTCGTCGACGATGCCGCCGCGCGCAGTGTTGATCAGCCGCGCGGACGGCTTGAGCAACGCCAGCTGGGGCGCCCCAATCAGGTGGCGGTTGGCATCGACGAGAGGCACATGGACGGTGACGAAATCCGCACGCTCGAGAAGCTCGTTGAGCGGGACCAGCTGCACATTGAAGAGCTCCGCGCGCTCGACCGAGACGACCGGGTCGTACGCGATGACCTCCATCTCCAGGCCATGCGCGCGCTTGGCCACCTCGGAGCCTACGTTGCCAAGGCCGATGACGCCAAGCGTCTTGCCGCGGATCTCGGTGCCGATGAACTTCGAGCGATTCCACTCGCCGCGCTTGACGGAGGCATCGGCTTGCGGCACCGATCGCGCCAGCGCGAAGAGCAGCGCGATGGTGTGCTCCGCGGCCGCAACGATGTTTCCGCGTGGCGCGTTGACGACGAGGATTCCTTTGCGCGTCGCGGCGGGAACATCGATGTTGTCCACGCCCACGCCCGCGCGGCCCACCACGCGCAGTCGCTTTCCCGCCTCGATGACAGGAGCCGTCACCTTCGTCTCGCTGCGGACGACGAGCGCGTCGAACTCGGGGATGCGCTCGATCAGCTCGGCCTCGGCGAGCTTGCTGACCACCGTCACCTCACCGGCGCGGCGGAGTCGTTCGAGGCCGTCCTCGGCGAGCGGGTCGGCGACGAGGATCCGGGGCACGTTGGCTCTGAGTCTAGGTCGTCAGCGGTCGGCCACTATGCGGGGACGCCCTGCAGTGATGCGGTCGCGGCGGCCACGCCGCGGCCCTCGGCCGGGGCGACGTCGAGCTCTTCGAGCGCCTGCTCGATCGCCCACAGCACCTGCACCACGTCGCCTTCGGCGACCGCGCCCAGGTGGCCGACCCTGACCATCTTGCCGGTCATCTTGCCCTGGCCGCCGGCGATCACGACACCGTACTTCTCGTCGAGGAGCTTCCGCAGCGCGGCGACATCCACACCGGGCGGCGGCATGGCCGAGGTCACCGTGTTGGACCGATAGCCCTCCTGAGCGAACAGCTGGAAGCCCATCGCCTGGAGCCCTGACTGCGTTGCGCGCGCAAGACGCGCGTGGCGCTCGTAGACATGCTCTAGACCTTCTTCTTCGAGCATGCGCAGGCCCTCCTGCAACGCGAAGGCGACGCCAACCGCAGGCGTGAACGGGGTCATACCCTTCTCGGCCCACGTCTTGGCTTCCTTCCAGTCGAAATAGAACCGCGGGGACCGAGCCTTCGCCTGCTGCGCCCAAGCCCGCTCGCTCACGCTGACCAGCGCGAATCCCGGCGGCGCCATCCAGCCCTTTTGAGAGCCGCTGACGGCGACGTCGACTCCCCATGCGTCGGTCTGGATGTCGATCGAGCTGATGGAGCTGACACCGTCGACGACGACGATCCGTTCCGCGTCGCGGCCCACGAGCGCAAGCTCGCGCAGCGGGTTGGTCAGTCCGGTCGAAGTCTCGTTGTGGGTGAGAAGCACAACCTTTGCCCGCGGATGGCGCTCGACGACCTTGGCGAGGTCGTCCGGGTCCACCGGCTGGCCCCATTCGAACTCCAGCCGCACCACATCAGCGCCGTAGGCGGCGGCCAGCGCGGCGAAGCGCTCGCCGAAGTTTCCGCTGAGGGCCACGATGACCTCGTCACCCGGCGACACCAGGTTGGCGACCGCCGACTCGAGCCCCCCTGTACCCGACGAGGTGAGCAGCAGCAGGTCGTTGGAGGTCTTGAAGACGCGCTTCGCGCCGGACGTGATCTCGGCCAGGATCGCAGCGAACTCCGGTCCGCGGTGATCTCTCGGCCAGGATCGCAGCGAACTCCGGTCCGCGGTGATCGATCATCGGCCGGTTCATGCTGCGAACGACCCGCTCGGGAATAGGGGTCGGGCCGGGGATGCGAAGCTGGGTCTGGAAGGTCATGGGCGCGCTCCGATGGTGGACTGAGGCGGCGTCGCGAATTGTATCTCCCCGCCGGACCGGGGCCTTCGGCCCGGGCCCACCTCCCCATGAATGGGGAGGGAGGCGCCGCGCCCCTTAATGCGATTCAGTTGATGCGATTCAGTTAATGCGATTCAGTCGTATATGGGAGTAATGCGATCGCTCTCGCGCGCTCCAGCGCCGTGGTGAGCGGCCGCTGGTGGCGCGCACAGGTGCCGGTCACGCGGCGGGGCAGAATCTTGCCACGGTCGCTGACGAACCGGCGCAGCCGCGATATCTCCTTGTAGTCGATGTACTGGACCTTCTCGACGCAGAAGCTGCACACCTTGCGGTGCTGGCGCTTCGGACCTCTCTGCCCGCCGCCGCTGCTCGAGTCACGTTGTGGACGGTTGACTGCCATGGGTATCTCCTAGAAAGGTATGTCGTCCGGGTCGACGTCGCGCGGCGCGTCGTCCGGAGCGGGAATGTCGTCGTGAGTCGCGCCGGCTGTGCGCGCCGGCGCACCGGCGCCCGCGGTCGCCCCGCGGGGCTCGAGGAACTGGACGTCGTTGGCGATGATCTCGGTCACACGTCTTTTCTGCCCATCCTGGCCTTCCCACGAACGTGTCTGGATGCGGCCTTCGACGAAGACGAGCGCGCCTTTGCGCGTGTACTGTGCCACGGTCTCGGCCAGGTTTCGCTTGCCAATCGGGTAGGCCACGATGTTGTGGTAGTCGGTGAACTCCTTGCGCTCGCCGTCGGGCCCGGTGGACCAGCGGTTGGTGGCGATGCTGAAGTTGGTCACCGCGGTTCCGCTCGGCGTGTAACGCATCTCCGGGTCCTTGGTCAGCCGGCCGATGAGCATTGCTTTGTTCAAGTTCGACATCTAAGACTCCTCCTCCCGATCCCCCAACGATCTGGCCGCCACCGGCTCCGCTTCGACTGCGATTGGCTCGAGGACGACCTCCGCCGGCGGCGGCGGCACGACGGGGGCCGGCGCGGCTTTCTCCGGTTTCCGCACGATCAGGTGCCGGAGAACCTCTTCCGTGATCTTGAGCGCGGCCTCGAGCTCGGGGATGCGCCCCTGATCGATCCGGAAATCCTGGAGGACGTATGAGCCCTCCTTCTGATGCTTGACCTCGTAGGCGAGCTTGCGCTTGCCCCAGAGGTTGGTGCGCTCGGCAACACCGCCAGACCGGTCGATCAGCGTGTTGACCCGCTTGACCACGTCCTGGACCTTGTCGTCATCCAGGTCGGCGCGAATGATGTACAGAACCTCGTAATCCCGCAACGGGGACCTCCTTCCTATGGGTTCAGGCCGCGGTCAGAACGGGAGGCGGATGCCTGCCGGCCGAGGCCAGAAAGGGTAGGTCGGTATTCTATCAAGCGCATGGCCTCATCCACGCGTACCAAGGCGCCCCAACGGGGGACGAAGGGGAAGGGTGGCCGCCGCCTGCCCCCGAAGGTCAAGACCGGCCCGGACATCCCGATGCTGCCGGTCGCCGTCGGCGCGGTCCTCGTGGCGTTCGCGATCGGGTTGATCATCTACAACTTCGCCAACAACCGGACGAACCCGCCGCCACAGGTGGCCGGCGTCACCTGCGACCACCTCGAGCAGACGCAGATCCACTATCACGCTGCCCTGCAGATCATCCACGAAGGCGTCCTGGTTCGCCTTCCGGGTGGCATCGGCATACAGGGCGGCGAGTCGACGCCCAGCTGCTACTACTGGCTTCACGTCCACAGCGCCTACCCGGACGTGATCCACATCGAGTCGCCTGCGAATGACACGTTCACGCTGGGCCAGTTCTTCCAGGTGTGGGACACGTGGTCGAAAAACAGCGGGAAGGCCGCGGTGCCGTTCGACGCGACGCACGTCTCGTCGTTCACGCTCACGCCCGACGAGAAGCTCTATGTGTACGTCGACTCGAATGACAGCAAGGGCCCGGTGCTCTACGACGGGGACCCCAAGGCGATAGTCTTCAAGACGCACATGGTGGTCAGCATCGAGATCACATCGGGCAAGCCGACCATGCCACCGGCCTTCGATTGGAACTCGAGCAGCAACAAGGGCTTGTGACGCCTCGTTATACCGGAGGAAGAGCGAGGGCCATCCAGTAGCCTTCGCGGGTGGCGCAACCACCCGGCCACGTGCAGCTCCCGAACACTTTCTCGCCCGACGGATACTGGTGGTGGGACGGCGTCGCCTGGAAGCCCGCTTTGTCGCCGGATGGGCTTTGGCGTTGGAGCGGCCAGGCATGGATCCCCGCCGGCACAGCCCTACCTTCTCGCCGCGGCCTGTCCACCGGCGCTCTAGTCGGTCTCATCGCCGGTGCCATCGCGGTGGTTATGGTGATCGTCGCTGTTCTCGGCTATGTGGCGGTGTCTCGGTTCGGTGGCCAGACGCCCTCCAGCGTTCGTGGTCCAACCACCTCGATTCCCTGCGACCAGCTCGAGCAGACGCAAGTCCACTACCACGCCGCACTGCAGATCCTCCACCAGGGCCGTGCGGTCAGCATTCCCACGACCGTCGGCCGGACCGCCCTCTGCTACTACTGGCTGCACATGCACACCGGCGAGCCGGGAATCATCCATGTCGAAGCGCCCAACGATCACACCTTCACGCTCGGCGACTTCTTCGCGGTCTGGGGCGCCTCGGGGGGCAAGTCGCAGCCGCTCGACTCGACTCACGTGTCCTCGTTCGTGCTCGCACCCGACCAGAAGCTGCTCGTCTACGTGGACGGTGGGAAAGGCGAGGGACCGCAGCCCTTCACCGGCGACCCGAAAGGCATCGTTCTCGCGAACCATGAGGTGATCACTCTCGAGATCAGCCCGCCCGCAGTCGTCCCGCCGCCGGCATTCACGTGGCCGGTGGGCTTCTGAGCGCTACCTGGTAGTCGCCTCGAGCAGGACGCGTGCGGCGCGGTAATGCTCGAGCGCGTCGTGGCTTCTGGCCGCGCGCATCGCGCTGTCCGCCAGGCGAAGATGCGTGCGAATCGCTGCCTGGGGATCGCCGCGACCGACTGAGAAAGCCTCACCACGCTGCAGGGCACGCACCCGCTCCAGTCGATGGTCATCGCCGCGCGCGGCGATGACCCTTCGCTCCTCGGCCACGATCTCGTCGGCTTCCTCAGACCGTCCCAGCGCATGCAAAGCCTGGGCCTGGCACAACCGCGCATCGGTGCTCATCGGCCAGTCCGCGGCGCCGACGGCGTCATCGAGGGCCGCCAGCGCGCGGCGAGCCTGGCCGCGCGCGAGCAGCACACGGGCCCGCTCCAGTGCGAGCTCGCGATCGAGGTTCGGCAGCCTGCCTTCGAGAAGGTAGTCGACCTCCGTGCCCAGCCGGCCCGCGATCACGCGCAGCACCCTCGTCGAAGGCTGGCTGCGACCGAGCTCGACCTGGTTGAGGAACGCGCGGCTGAAGTCGCCGCCGCTGACCTTGGCAAGGCTCATGCCGCGCTGCTGGCGGATACGCCGAATTCGCTGGCCGAGTGTCTCCTGCCTGGGCACGCAGGAAGCTTACGAGATGTAAAGCGGGGGTTTACAGCCCCTGGCTGTGGCGACCCGCCGGCGTGAGGGCCCGGCGCAGTCGGCGGTCCTGGTAGGCGATGTGATCGGCGAGACGGAGAAAGGCGTCGCGAAGCGGGCCTGCCTGTGCTTCCGTGCTGCTCAGCTGCCAGCTCACGACCTCCAGCTCCTGCCATGGCGAACCGGCACGATCGCTGAATGCCATCTGCACGCGATCGCCGACGGCCCACGCTTCGATCGCAGCTGAGCAGCGGTCGCCACGACCGGTCCCGTCGCTCCAGTCCCCGACCGCGATCGAGAGCACGACGCGCGGCTCTGCCTCCCGATGGAAGTGCTCGAAAATGTCCGCGCGATAGATCGCGATCGGGTCGTCGTCCTCGTACATGACGCCGATCACGCTGTCGAAAGGGGCGCCGCAGTGAGTGCAGGTGCTCGACGAGAGCTGGTCGTCGTGCTCCAGCCGCAGATCCCCCATCAGTGATAGTCCTTGGGGTCGAGGCTGCGGGTGATGGACGTGAAGTTGTGGAATCCACTCGCCGTCACCATCCCGGTGTCCTCGACACGAACACCACCGAGGCCCAATTTGTAAAGTCCAGGCTCCACCGTGACGACATCGCCTTCCTCGAGCGGTCCATCGGAAGACTCACGAAGCGATGGCTCTTCGTGCACGTCCAGACCAACGCCGTGGCCGGTGCTGTGGTTCATCCTGGGCACGTCGGCGGGGCCTTCGTAACCGGTCGACGTCGTGCCGAAGCCTCGGTCGACGAGAACCTCGCAGACGGCCAGGTGGACATCCTTGCCTCGCACGCCGGCGCGAATCGTCTCGATGCCAGCGTCGAGGGCCTGCAGCGCGGCTGCGTGCATGCGGCGAAACTCCTCCGGTATTTCGCCGACCACCACGGTGCGGGTGAGGTCGCCGTGGTAGTGGCTGGTTCGGCCGACCGGAAAGATGTCGATGATCACCGGAGCGTTCGCGCGGATCTGGCCCTCGCCCCGATAGTGGGGCAGCGCGCATTCGGGCGATCCGGCGATGATCATGTCGGGACACGTGTGGCCCATCTCTCCCAGCAGCAGCTGTGCGCGCGCATACAGTCGCTCCGAGGTAAGAGGACGTCCGTCCGCCCACAGCATCCCGTCCTTGATCTCCGCCGCGGCCAGGTTGCGCACGACCTCGACGACCGCCTTCTCGGCAGCGCTCTGGCTGGCCTGGATGGCTTCGGCCTCGGCGGGTGACTTGTGACGCCGCTCGACGCGAAACAGGTCGCGATCGACCTCGGCGGCGATGCCATTGGCGCGCAGCTCCTCGAGATGGACGGCATGCAGACGCGGGGAGACGCGCGCGGCGTCGATGTCTCGCTCGCGCAGCATGGTGGCGGCAAGCCGGGCCCATGTGGCGTGGACATAGGTGTGGCGGTCCTCCAGCACCTGTTTGGCTTTGCTCTGCGCGCGAGCGCGGTCGATCTCCAGCGGGCTGGCGACCAGGACGTCGTCGCCATCCGCATATCTGATGTACAGGCCGGTCTCGACGGCGAATCCAGTGACGTAGATGAAGTCGGCGTCCGTCTCACCCGTGGGGATCAGGACGATTGGCTTCGACTTCGTCGTCTTTGCCTTGGCGCGGCCAGACCTTGCGCGGGTGCGAGGGGCGCCGTTCCCACCCAAGCCTGCGCTGCCGACGGCCTGTGCCACGGCCTGGAGGAGCTCGAGCTGCTGCTCATAGGCGCGCTTGGGCGCGCGTGCCGGGGCGCGGCCCTCCAGGTTCAGCTTCTCCTGGACCTCGTAGCCGCTCGTATACGAGACCTCGTAACCGAGCTCCCGCAATTGCCTCAGATCGCGCCGAAGCTGCCGCTCGGAGACGCCCGCACGATCCGCGAGCTCCAGCGGGTTGAGGCCCGGCTCGGCAATGATCGCAGCGAGGATGTTGAGAAGCCGGGCGAGCCTTTGGGCGCGATTCACGCCGCCCGGCTCATGGGTGGCTGGTTAGCCGATCTCTTCCCAGGAAGTGGTGTTGCCCTCAAAAGGATCGGGCTCAGCCTCTTCCTGGTTCCCCACCTTCTGGTGGAACCTGCTGGCGATCATCTGGTAGGCCATCGCCTTGGGGATGCCCAGCTTGGTGAGCGATTTGACCTCGTCGGCCATCACCTTGTCGCGGGCAGTCTCGATCGCTGCCAGCACCTCTTCGACAGACGCGGTCCTCTTGACCATGGACATCAGATCATACCCAAGCCAACCGTCCCTTAATCGCCCCTTAGACTTAGGCATCGAACCTACCGCAGGCTTTAGCTGGGGGTTGGATGGCAGCCGATTACCCGACCGATAAGATCCGGAACGTGGTCCTGCTGGGCCATTCGCACGACGGCAAGACGTCCCTCGCCGAGGCGATGCTGTTCGCTTCCGGCGCCATCCCCCGCCTGGGCTCGCCCGACCAGCAGACGGCGACCACGGACTTCGAACCCGAGGAACAGCGCCGCAAGATCTCGATCAACCTCGGAGTCGCGTTCGCGGAGCACGGCGGCTTCAAGATCAACATCCTCGACGCGCCCGGGTTCTTCGATTTCACCGGGCAAGCCTTGAGCGGCCTCCGGGCGGCGGAAGGGGCGGTCGTGGTGGTGGGACCGAACCCGAATCTCGCGGTGGGCACCGAGATCGCCTGGGAATTGTGCAACCGCTCGAGCAAGCCTCGGGTGGTGGTGGTCAACAAGCTCGACAAGGAGCACTCCGACTTCTACGGCGCGGTCAGCGCCATGCGGGAGCATCTGTCGCCGCGGCCGTTTCCCCTTCACCTGCCGATCGGGGCCGAGCAGGAGTTCCGCGGCATCGTCGACCTTCTCCACCTGAAGGCATTCGTGACGGCGAGCGACGGCAAGGGCACAGAGGCGCCGATTCCGGATGACATGCAGAGCCTGGTCGACCAGTACCGCGGCCAGCTCATCGAAGCCGCGGCCGAGAGCGATGACTCGCTGCTCGAGAAGTACCTCGAGGCTGGCACTCTCAACGAGGAAGAGATCCAGCGCGGCCTGCGGGAAGGAATCCTCGCGGGCAAGGTGGCCCCAGTCGTTTGCTCGTCGGCCACCAAGCTGCTCGGCGTGCGGACGCTGATGTCGACGATCGCCGAGCTGCTGCCCCCCGCTGAGGGCGAGCCCGACCAGCCGACCAAGGCGTTCGTGTTCAGCACCGGCGGCGACCAGTTCGGGAAGGTCAGCTACTTCAAGGTCGTCTCGGGCTCGATCAAGGCGGATCAGCACCTGGCGAACCTCAACCGCGGCGGCGACGAGCGCCTGGCCCAGATCTTCTACCCGCGCGGCAAGGAGCACGTGGCGGCGACCGAGATCCACGCCGGCGACATCGGCGCCGTGACCAAGCTGACGCACACGCTTACGGGGGACGCCTTGGGGGCGGCAAAGGACGGCGGCCCACTTCCGCCCCTTGACCTGCCCGCCCCCGCGTACAGCCTCGCGATCACCCCCAAGGCTCGCGGCGACGAGGAGAAGATCTCGAGCGGCCTCGCGCGCCTTGCCGAAGAAGACCCGACTCTTCACGTCGAGCGCATGGAGGAGACCAAGCAGCTGATCATCGCGGGGCTGGGCGACGTCCACCTCGACGTGACCCTCGAGAAGCTGAAGCGGAAGTACGGCGTCGAGGCGACAACCCAGACGCCTCGCGTGGCCTACCGGGAAACGGTGTCCGGTCACAGCCGGGCCGAGGGCCGCCACGTCAAACAGTCGGGCGGCCACGGGCAGTACGGGATCTGCGTCATCGAGGTCGCGCCGACCAAGCGCGGCGAAGGCTTCGTCTGGGAGGACAAGATCTTCGGCGGCGCCATCCCGCAGAACTTCCGCGCCTCGGTCCAGAAGGGAATCGTGGACAACATGGCCAAGGGGGTCGTCGCCGGTTACCCGATGGTTGACGTCAGGGTCACGCTCGTCGATGGCAAGTTCCACCAGGTCGACTCCAACGACATGGCCTTCCAGATCGCAGGCTCGCTGGCCATCCGAAAGGCTGCGCTCGATGCCGGCCCGGTCCTGCTCGAGCCGATCGTGGAAGCCACGATCAAAGTGCCCGAGAAGAACCTTGGCGACATCATGTCGGACATCAATGGCCGCCGCGGCAAGATCATGGGCACCGAGCCCGACGACGGCTACCAGCTCGTACGCGTCAACGTGCCGGAGTCGGAGATGCTGCGTTTCGCGCTGGATTTGCGCTCCATCACCCAGGGGCGCGGCAGCTACACGAAGAAGTTCTCGCATTACGACGAGATGCCGGCGCACCTAGCGAAAGCGATCATCGAAGAGTTCCAGAAGCAGCACGAAGCTGCAAGCTGATCCGGTGCGGCGAGAGACCAGCGGGTGAGCGCGCCGAGCGCGCACGACGTCTGCGTCATCGGCGGGGGCGTGACCGGGGCGGGAATCGGGCGCGACCTTGCGCTGCGTGGACTGTCTGTGCTGCTGCTCGAAAAGGGCGACTGGGGCGGCGGAACCACCGGCAGCTCCAGCTGGATGATTCACGGCGGCCCTCGGTATCTCGAGTTCGACTGGAACACAACGCGCCTGTCGACGCAGGACGCGGGCTACATCGTCTCCATTGCGCGAAACATGGTCTACCGGGTCGTTTTCATCATCCCGGTCCTGCCGCACGACAAGAACAACATCGAGCGCATGGAAACCGCGATGGAGGTCTACGACCGCTTCCAGCCGCTCAAGCATGCGCACCCGCACGTGCGGCTGACGGCCGAGGAGGCGCGGCAGGTCGAGCCTGGCCTTGCGGCCGACGTGATCGGCGCCGTGACGATGGAGGAGTGGGGCGTCGACCCCCATCGGCTCGTCTTCGCCAACGTCCAGGACGCCATCGCCCATGGAGCCCGTGCCCTCAACCACACGCGCGTGACCGATCTGCTGCGCGATGGCGGCAAGGTGATCGGCGTTCGCTACCGCGGGCCGGACGGCGGCACGTCTGAGGCACGTGCGAAGGTCGTCGTGAATGCCGCAGGGCCGTGGGTGCCCGAGATCAGCCGCATGGCCGGCGCCACGGTACAGCTGCGGCCGGCCAAGGGGATTCACATCGTGTACCCCCACCGCATCTCCAACTTCTCGATCAGCGCCGAGTCGATCGACGGCCGCGACCTGCTGATGGTTTCGCACGCCGGATTCACGCTCCTCGGCACCACGGACGACGACTTCTACGGAGACCTCGATTCGGTCGATGTGCTCGAAGACGAGGTCGACTACCTGCTGCAGGCGTTCGAGCGGGTCTTTCCATCGATTCGCTCTTACCGTCCGGTGCGGACCACGACCGGTGTGCGCCCGACTCTTTTCAAGTGGAGGCGCTACGAGGACGAGCTGTCGCGGCGGTACGAGGTCATCGACCACTCAACCGACGGCGCGGACGGATTCGTGACCATCGCGGGCGGCAAGCTCTCGATGTATCGGTTGATGGCCGAGGAAACGTCCGATGTGGTCTGCCGGAAGCTCGGCTATCAAGCGTCGAGCATCACCGCGACACGGCCGCTGCCAGGCAATGAGTCCGATGTCGAGCCTGCCGCAGAGCTCGCACGCCGCTGCGGCATCACTGCGCTCGCTGCAATGAAGCTGCAATCGAGGCACGGGTCCAACGCCGCCGCGGTCCTGCAGGATGCGAGATCCGGACGCATGGTGTGCCGGTGCGAGCCGATCACTGAAGCGGAGCTGGCGCACGCGGCCCGTCAAGAGCAGGTGCGCACGCTGGCCGACGCGTTTCGTCGCGTCGGCCTCGCTGCCGGGCCATGCGCTGGAGGTGCGTGTGTCTTGCGGGCGGCGGCCGTGATCGGCAACGAGCTCGGCTGGAGCGCTTCTCAAGGCTTCGATGCGGCGCGCGAGTTTCTTCGCGGCGCGTGGTTGGGACGCGCACCGATCCTCGGGCGCATGGGTTGGGCGCAAGAAGAGCTGGCCATCGGCGCTCACCGAGGCCTCCATAACTAGTGGCGCGCGCGGATTCGCTGGCGAAGCTCGCGTTCGCATACGGTGTGCACCTGACGCGCAGGCGATTGACCCGCCCGCGCTCGCAGGTCGCGAAGCTTCTCGAGACGTACGCGGCCGACGGCATCCGTCCACTGCTGGCCGATGAGCGCGAACATCACCCCGATCTCATGGGGTGCATCAACTGCGGTTTGTGCGCGCTCGCAGCCGGCAGGCTCGGCAAGGTGCGCCTACCCGACCTCGCGACATCCTACATGCGGCTCTACGCGCGGTTGGGTGAGGCTGCGTCCGATTTGTCTGGAGATTCGCCCGAGCTGGATGCTGCATCGGCAGCCTGCCCGGTCGGGGTTCCGCTCGAGGCAGTGGCTGCGATGGTGCGGCGGCTGGCCGCGGGCTGAGGTCGTGGAGCGACTCGCCAGGCGCCTACCCCGATCCTTATCACCGGCGGCGAGCTTTCACGGTGACCCGCCAGCTCCACCCATCGCGCCGCGGGCGCCCGCAGCCGGGACAAATCGGGGAGCCAATTGCGGACCGCCTTCGGCGGCAGGCTGCAGGGCATCTGTGGTTGCGAGATATCCACATTCTGTATACAGTCTGTGGAAATAACACAACATCTAGCGCCAATGGTCAATAGGCTGTTCCGTCCACTTCGCCGGTGGCCTGCCCTGGAGGCAGCGCTCTCCCGCCTCGCAGGGCGCTTTACGACGTGGCCGTCAGATGAGTTCGGCCGCTTCGTCGGAGCGCCGATGGCGGGTGCAAAGCCGGGGGGTCGGGCCGCCTTCCCTCCCGCCGCAGAGCCGATACGACCGCCCCCGCCGGTTTCGATCGCACCCGCGACCTTCGAGATGCGCTTCATGAAGCTCCAGGCGCAGGGGCGATTCGACGAGATGTGGGAGATGGTGGCGGAGGATGCGCAGCGCGCCTGGGGCGGACGTGAAGCTTTCATCGATGGCATGCCGCGCCTGAACGACGACATGGAGCTGCTCGATATGCAGGTCGTCAGTGTGAACGTGCTCGAAGCCTGGACCGATCGCATGCATCAACGCAGCTACAGGAACGTCGCGCAGATGGTCATGCGCTATCGAGTCAGGCAGCAATGGCGCGAGTGGTCCTTCGATCGCGAGGTGCATCTCATTCCAGCGGCAGGTGGCTGGCGTACGTTGTGCTATCCCGCCAAAACTAAAGCAGTCAGCAGCGCCGGGAGCCGCTGATATAGTGGGTTGCGAGCCATGCTCGAGCAGACCATCGAGGAGCAGGAGCGATACGTACGGTGGCATCGCAGGCGGCGGCGTGCAATGACGCCGCGACGCTTGCTGCAGGAGTCCGATGAGCTTCTCTTCTGGGTCGAGGAGTGTGTCGTCAAGGAAGTGCGACTCGTCCCCGGATGGTTGGTGGCGCGGCTGATGGTCGTGCTGCGTCACGCACATGCGGATCTGCCCGGCCGGCTCGGCCGCGAACGCAGACCCGAGCAGGTGATGGAGATCATCTACGACGCACAGGCGGCGTTGATGGACCAGGCATGCAGGAGCCGCGGCCCCGCGGAGGTGATCCCGCTGTTTGCGAAGGCGCGCGAGCGCCAGCTCGAAGCCCTCACGGTCTAAGCGGCCGCTGGCTTCTTTGCGTTGCGTGTAGACCTTCACCTTCATTCGCGCTACTCGCACGACAGCAGGACATCGCTCGAGGCACTGATCGAACGGAGCCGTATCTGCGGCTTCGACCGCATCGCGCTCACCGATCACAACACCGTCGAGGGAGCGCTCGCGCTCGCGCGCCTCGCGCCAGAGCTCGCGATAGTGGGCGAGGAGGCGAAGACGCTGGAGGGTGAGATCATCGGCCTGTTCATCACGGGGCAGCTGCCCGCATACCAGCGCCCGGAGCGTGTGATGGACCTCGTGCACGAAATGGGCGGCCTCACTTACGTGCCGCACCCACTCGATCGCAACCGCTCACATTTCCGCGCCGAGCGAATCGTCGAGCTGTCGGACCGCATCGACATCATCGAGGTGTACAACCCGTGGTGCGAGCCGGGGGCCAATGCAGCAGCTGCACGGCTCGCGACCGAGCTGGACAAGGCCACGGCAACCGGATCGGACGCGCACTCTACGCATGAGCTGGGACGGACATGGATGGAGATGGAGGCGTACACGGACGTGGCTGATTTCCTCGCCAAGCTGAAACTTGCTCGCCACGTCGTGACCTCCGACAGCGGAACCGGGCGAAGAGCGTGAGCGGAGGCGCCATCGAGCTTCTTGTGGCCGGCTCGGTGGCGCTCGATACACGCGACGGCCCTTTCGGGTCCGTCTCCGAAGAGCTGGGGGGCTCGGCCGTTTTCTTCGCGCTGGCGGCGAGCCTGGTCTTACCAGTGAGGCTGGTTGCTCCGGTTGGCCGCGATGGATATGAGCGCGTGATGTATGCCTTCGGGAAAAGGCCGATCGACACCACCTCGCTGCAGGTCGTCGACGCCCCGACGTATCGATGGAAAGCTCATCAGGAGCACGGCCGCAACATCGACCTGGGCAGCACGGACTCCATCTATGACGCCTGGGAGCCGCAGGTCCCGTCCGATTTTGACGGCTGGGCATTCGTCGGCTCGATGCGCCCAGATCGACAGGCCCAGGTCGCAAAGATGCTCGCCCCGAGCCGGCTGCTGGCGGCCGACGCCATGCTCTCGTATGTGCGGGGGAGGCCGTCTGAGGCCTATAACGTTTTGAAGAGGGCGGCGTGGTATTTCTGCAACCAGGATGAGTTCGCCGCCCTGGGCGGGCAGGACGCCGAGCAGTTCCGCCGGCAGTGGTGGCTGGATGGCCTGGTCCTGAAGGCCGGCGCCGGCGGCGTCACCGCCTTCACCCCGGACGGGAGCGTGCACGTGCCGGCACTGACCAACCATGTCGCCCTTGACACCACGGGAGCCGGCGATGCGGTAGCGGGCGGAATGCTCGCGCGGTGGATCAGCACCGGCGCGGAGCGAGGTGGGCTGCTCGACGCCTTGGCGTGCGGCGTGGCCTGTGCGTCATTGACGATCGAATCGATCGGTGTCCGTGGCATCGCAACCGCGACGCAAGGTCTTCTCGAAGAACGAATGGCCGAGGTGATGGAATGCCTGCAACGCGGATCGTGATCATCGCGGGCGACCTGGTCGAGCAGCAGGTCGACGCGATCGTCAACGCCGCCAACAACGACCTGCTCCTGGGTGGAGGAGTTGCGGGCGCGATTCGCCGGCGTGGCGGCCCGACGATCCAGGGCGAGTGCGATGCGCATGGAGGTGTGAAAGTCGGCGAAGCGGCGATCACCGGCGGTGGTGAGCTCGCTGCGCGACACGTGATCCATGCGGCGAGCATGCAGCTGGGCGGGAGGACCACCGCGGACTCGCTGCGGTCATCGATGGACAACGCGTTTCGGCTCGCGCAAGAGCACGCGGTGCGCACCATCGCCGTGCCCGCGGTCGGCACAGGCATCGCGGGCTTTCCAATGGATGAGTGCGCGCGCGTGATGGCAGATTGCGTCGACCGTGCACTGTCGAGCGGTTGGCAGCCGGAGGAGATTCGTTTCGTTCTTTTTGGCGATGAGGCACGAAGGGTTTTTGAAGAAACGTTCCGCGACCACAAGAAGTGAGCGAAATCAGGCCTGTTTTGGCCCGATTTGTTGCGCTTCGCGCACGATCGGCCTGAATTCAGTTTGAATTGGGGTTGAATCGGGGTAAGACCCGCCCCTAGAATGGGCGAGTCCCGCCCCCGAAACGGATTTCTACCGAGGATGGTGAATAGTTGGAAGGCTACTGTTTGAAGGACAAGCGGAAGGTCGAGATGAAGGACCCTCAGCCGATCACGATGAAGAATGGCAAGCCGGCGACGGTCGGTACATGCCCGAACTGCGGCACAAAGATCTACAAAATCGGAAAGGCGGTGGCGTAATGGAAGGTTATTGCTTGAAGGACAAGCGAAAGGTTGAGATGAAAGACCCTCAGCCCATCACGATGAAGAACGGCAAGCCGGCGACCGTGGGCACGTGCCCAATCTGCGGCACCAAGATCTACAGGATCGGCAAATCGTCGTAATCAGGCTTCGACAGAGGACCGCTTAACGGGAGCGGTCCTTTCTATTTCAGGTCAGGTCGTGATCGGGGGCTCGAGGGCTCCCAGCAAGACCTCAGTCGCGGAAACCGCCTCGTCAACACCCAACGCCTTGAAGATCTCGACGTTGGACGGATTATTGACGCGAGCCACCGTCTTCTTGACGTTGAAGTGACGTTTCGCGACCTGCAGCGCGACGAGATTGTCTTCATCATCGGCCGTGACCGCGACGATGGCGTCGGCGCGCTCGATCCCCGTTTGCGACAGGAACTTCACCTCGCAGCCGTCGCCGCGCATGACGATGCTGCCCAGCTGCGTCTCCAGCCAATCCGCGCGACGGGCATCTCTTTCGATGAGAGTGACCTCGTGTCCGCGCTCCAAAAGGTCGCGTGACATGTAGTAGCCGACCGTGCCTCCCCCGACGACGATCACGTACACGGGCTTCTAGCGCTCCCCCAACGTCTTCTCGATGTGCTTGGCTCCCTCGAGGGTAGGACAGATGGTGTGAATGCCAAGCTTTTCGTACGCATCTGCGCGGTCGGGGTCATAGATCCGACACACGACGCGAGGCACTTTGAAGATGTGCTTGGCGATCTGGGCGGCCATGATGTTGCGGTTGTCGCCCTCGGTGACCGCCACGAAGCCGTCCGCATCCTCGACGCCGGCGCGCCGCAAGACGTCGGCGTCGGTTCCGTTGCCGACCACCTGGTTGCCCTTGAAGTCGTTGGTGAGCACTCCGCGCACAGCCGCGCGCGAGAACTGGTTGGGATCCCTGTCGATGATGACGACGTCGTGGCCCGCCTTGTCCATGTCGGCCGCCACCTGTGAGCCGACACGTCCGCAGCCTACGATCAGGACCTTCAAAGCCCGTTGATTATAGGGAGGCCCCGAGGCGCCCCTGTATGGCACTTGTTAGGATTGGGGCCCGTGCGCTTTCCCTTCACTTTCATGGGTGTGATGGCGCTCGGAATCGGCGCCTGGGTGGGGTTTTACCTGGTTGGACACCGCGGCATGGACCCCGTCGCTGAGGGGATAGCGGCGTTCACTGCACTGATTTCCTTTGGCTTCGGAGCTTATGTATTGATCAGGCGGGTTCGCCGAGGTCCACAGCACTGATGGCCGACCATTCGCATCCGCCGACGGCAAAGAAGGTTCTGGTGGCGGTCGGGGGGCAGAACATCGACGCCGAGACTGTGCGGATGGCGTGCCGGATGACGGATCCGTCTGGTGGGCGGCTTTATGGCGTGCACATCATCGAAGTCAACCGCGCGCTCCCGTTGGGCGCCGTCCTTGACGACGTGGTCGAGCGAGGCGAAAAGATCCTGGACGAGGTCGAGCAGCTGGCTTCGGAGTCGGGGCTGCCGGTGGAGACGGAGCTGGTACAGGCGAGGGACACGGGGCCGGCCCTGGTCGATGAGGCGGTGGAGTGGGGGGCGGACCTCATCGTGATGGGGCTGCCGTACAAGCGACGTTTCGGTGAGTTCAACCTGGGCAAGACCGTCCCCTACGTGCT